>Ga0194059_1000048_pt1 | contig 59874 bp, 43 predicted proteins | sample SepL6211m_MetaG_FD_163426 | JGI IMG/M metagenome (GOLD analysis project Ga0194059, IMG submission 163426) | Anoxic zone freshwater microbial communities from boreal shield lake in IISD Experimental Lakes Area, Ontario, Canada - Sep2016-L626-11m | ecosystem: Environmental > Aquatic > Freshwater >...
AACCTTGGATGGTTTTTTTAATTATTTTTGGTTTTTTAGTTCTCAGTCTTATTGTAGCAGTTAGTCTGTCGGCCAGAAAGCAATTCAATCAACTCAAGATTGAACAAAATAAGGCCCTGACCAGTCTAACCAAGGTGATTGGGGCCGAGGGTGATGGTTCAAATTATTGGCTCGGGACCAAAACCCCAAAAGTCACGCTCGTAGAATTCGCTGACTTCAGCTGTCCACATTGCAAAGCCGAGCAACCAGTCGTGCGTGATTTTTTATTGCGTCATTTCAAGGACGTCAAATACATCTATCGTGATTACCCCATTATCTCCGACGAATCGCTAGACCTAGCCATGGCTGGTCGTTGTATGGGTGAACAAGGCCTATTCTGGGAAACACACAATTATTTTTTTGAAAATCAAGGTCTAAAAACTCAGGAAGAGATAATGCTTGCTAGCAAAAAGTTAGGGGCCGATACGCTGAAATTTGCCACCTGCATGGAATCACAAAAATATCTCAAACAGATAAAAATAGACGCCAAAACGGCCGAGAGTTTAGGTTTTGGCGGGACGCCAGCCTTTGTGATGAATGGCTATGCCCTGCCTCAAGGTGAATTGCCAATGGAATATTTAGAAAAACTCTACAACGAACTAACAACTAAAAATATTCAATGAGATATCTTCGTCACTTTTTTGTTTTAATTTTTGCTCTTCAACTCCTTGGCCTAGGTATTATCTGGCTAGAACCACAGCAAACTCTAGCCGCGGATAAAGTATTTGAGCCAACCGCTTACAAACCTCAGGTACCGATACCAGGCGTCAAGGATGGCAGTTATGATTTTGGCACTGCAGCGGGTTTTAAGTTGGGTGACCCTTCGACCGCCCCGATTGCCGAATACATCAAATGGGTCTACAAATATTTGATTGGCATAGTTGGCATTTTAGCGACCGTCATGCTCATGTACGGTGGTTTTCGTTGGATTATGGGCGCCGCCGACTCTGGTGCCATTAACGAAGCTAAGGACACTATTGCTTCAAGCCTCATTGGCCTCACCTTAGCGGTCAGTTCGTATCTCATTTTAGCCACCGTTAATCCAGATTTGGTTAATTTTAAGACAAGATCGATTGCCAGCATCGCGCCAGTTGGTTGCTGTATTGGTGAGTCAACTTGCTCAAAATCAAGTCAATGCACAACCGGTAATTTTTTAGCTGGTGGTGTGTGCAGTGGAAATCAATGCATGACGCCCAGCGCTGCCACCCAAAGAATCATAGACTTGAATCCAGAATTAGCGCCAGTACCCGAAGTAGTTGAAGCACAGACAAAAGCTGAAAATAAACCATGCCCAGGATATCCAACGGAAACTGGATATGTTTGCAAAATGGGCAAGGCAGCAAAACTATGGGGTGATGACACTTGTCCGTCAGGAACACTACATAGTGGAACAAGAAATGCCAGTGGTTGTCCAACTGGCTACGACCCAGATGCCGACGGAACCGGCGCACTTAGAGACATGTTATGCTGCACTAAATAAATGAAAAAATTATTTTTCTCATTGCTATTTTTATTCCTTTTACTGTCAACTCAAAACTTCGCCCTGGCAGCTCCCTATGCTTGGCTCAAAGAAAATCTAGTTGACACCAACAAAACTAGTTGGGGTGCTGCCTATGAAGTCGCAAACGATGCCCTGTGTCCGCAGCCAAAACCAACTGGCGGTGGCTATAATTGTTATACCAAGACTGGCAACGCCTTAACAAGCGCCGACACTTACAAGATAGTTAGCCCGTTTGATAATTTACAAGTTAAGCTGCCAAACTTCAATCCAACCAAGGCCAACGAAATCCAGTGCGATCTTGACCCCAATACTGGCAAGAGAACCAACTGCACCTTTCCCTGGATTGGCGAGTGGGTGGCCTGGGTTTATCAATACTCACTGGGCATTGGCGGGATCCTGGCCACCATTATCATGATGTTTGCCGGTTTTCGCTGGATGATGGCCGGTGGTGACAGTTCAGCCATTGGTGACGCCAAAAAATACATCAGCGGTGCTGTTGCCGGCATCATCATCCTTTTCTCATCCTACCTCATCTTATTTCAAATCAATCCCGACTTGATAACCATGAAACCGATTACCTTGGGAATAGTCGCAGAACTAGAAACTGGTCAAGGTTGCGGTGATTCTTGTGGTAAATGCGAAGTTCCGACCACTGGTAACTGTTCTGTCGCCTCGCTCAAGGCCAATGGCGGAGATTGCTTTGGGGCAGACATAGAAAAAATGGCTGCTATATGCAATGTTGAAAGCAAAGGTAATGCAAATGCTCAAGGAATGGCTGATGGGTGTAAAAGCTCATCTGGGGTCATATCCCCATTTTCATTTGGTCTGTTTCAGGTCAATGCAGTTAATAGCGCCTCTGGGGTACTCGAATGCAAAAATGCCTTTAGTGGCAAAGTAGATGGTCAAAATTGCTTTGAAAGAACTACCAATTCCAGTGGTATTTCCTATTGTAAATATTTTAATTGCCAGTCAAATGCCAATGCTCAACAATGCATTGCCGCTCTACAATCTCCCGCCAATAATATAAAAGCAACTTGCGCACTATATAAAAGTCGCAAGCTTCAACCCTGGAGCAAAGTGACAACCAAGCTCTGCGGTTTCTAGTCTTTATAAGACTACCAAATTTTACCTAAACAAAAATACCTCATCTTGCGATGAGGTATTTTTTATATAAAATCAAAGAACTACTATTTCTTATTCGGATCGTAGCCAGTACCAGCAGGAATCAAGCGACCGATAATAACATTTTCTTTAAGACCTTCCAGATTATCAATCTTGCCAGTAATAGCTGCATCGATCAAAACTTTGGCCGTTTCTTGGAAAGAGGCGGCCGACAAGAATGAATCAGTGGTCAATGAAGTCTTGGTCATACCCATCAACAACTCATCACCAACAGCGACTGGACGTCCTTCGGCGATAACTGCCAAGTTGGCAGCATCAAAGACACCTTTCTCAATAACTTCACCAGGTAGCAAGTCAGTCTCACCAGCATCAGTAATAAAGACGCGACTAAACATTTGACGGGCAATAATCTCAACGTGCTTATCATTCAAAGGCTGACCTTGTGATGAATAAACCGACTGAATCTCGGAAATAATATATTTCTGAGAAGCTGTACGACCACGTAGATTAAACAACTGTTGTAAATCAATATTACCTTCAGTCAACTGTTGGCCTTTGGTCACCATCTCACCATCCTTGACCCAGATATTAAAGCCTCGTGGAATCACAAACTCCTTGACCTTGTCAGCCTTAGAATAGATTCTGACAGCTTTGTCTTCTATCTTGACCTCACCTGATACCTTAGACTTGATAGTGATTTCGCCGATCGTAAAGAGTTTGCTACCTTCAGTAACCATGCCACCATTAGCCACATGGAATTCTGGTGTCTGCTTCTTTTTTCTCTCAGCTGCATCCTTAACCGCTTCGTTAAAGGCGTATTTTTCAGAATCCAAGCCCTCATGGTGAATCATTAATATCTTGGCATGCGGATTAGCTGCTACTAGTACCTTACCCTTAGCATCCTGAATGTCCCTGTTAGCAGTCTCGATTTTGACAAGACCATCAACATCAGCAATAAAGGCCTTACGCTTTGGAGCACGGCACTCAAAGATTTCTTCAACGCGAGGCAAACCTTGTGTAATATCGTCGGCACCAGCCACACCACCAGTATGGAAAGTTCTCATAGTCAACTGTGTTCCAGGCTCACCAATCGACTGAGCGGCAATAATACCGACAGCTGTACCGATTTTCACTTCTTTATTGTAACCCAAATCATAACCATAACACTTGGCACAAATACCCTTGATAGATTGACAATTCAAAACCGAGCGGATAGTTGCCTCTTCGATATCCTGTCCTTTCAAATCCTCAGCGCCAACCTCAGTCACCAACTCGCCAGCAGCAATCAAGATTTCGCCAGCTGTATTTACCAAATCCTTGGCCAAATATCGACCAACAATACGCTTGATCAAATCATGACCTGACTCTTCTGACTCTTTCTTGGTATAGACAATGCCTTCAGTATCACCACAATCTGGTGAGGTGATAATCACATCTTGAGACACATCAACCAAACGACGTGTCAGATAACCAGCATTAGCTGTACGTAGAGCCGTATCAGACAAGCCTTTGCGCACACCATGGGTTGAAATGAAATATTCAAGAATGCCAAAACCATCTTTGAAGTTTCCCTTTACCGGCAACTCGATAATATCTCCAGATGGTGAGGTCACCAGACCCTTCATACCAATAATCTGTGTCAACTGTGTCCATGAACCACGAGCGCCAGATTCGATCATCGAATATACAGGACCCTCGACATCAAGACCTTTCTTACAAATATCAGCAATTTTTTCTTTGACACCAGTCCACAACTCAATTACCTTGGCGTAGCGCTCAGAGTCAGTCAACAAGCCTTCTTCATATTGATCCTGAATGACATCAACTTGCGTATCAGCATTTGAAATCAAAGCTTCACGTTCAGGGAAATGCGGCAAGTCACCCATCGACCAAGACATACCAGACTTGGTAATATATTTCAAAGTCGTCAATTTCATCTCATCAACTAGCTGTACTGTACGTTCTTCACCGTGATAACGCAAACAATCCTTGAGCAAATTCTTCAGTTTGTTCTTACCGACTGTTTCATTTACAAAGCGCAATTTTTCTGGCAAGAAGTCATTAAACAAAACGCGACCGATCGTTGTACGGACCAAAACCTTATTGATTCGTACGCGAATCGACTCATGGATTTGAATCTTTTTTAGAGCATAAGCCAACTCAGCCTCTTGGATCGAAGCGAAAACTCTTAGCTCTTTTTCTTCACGCGCCTCATCGCGAGTTAATGTCATGTAGAAAGCACCCCACACGATATCCTGAGCTGGCGTTACGATCGGATCACCAGTTGCTGGTTTGAGCAAATTGTGTGACGACAACATGATATCACGCGCCTCTTCGCGAGCTTCTTTGGTCAAAGGCACATGAACAGCCATTTGATCACCATCAAAGTCAGCGTTAAAGGCGGTACAAACCAAAGGATGGATCTGCAGGGCCTTGCCTTCGATCAAGATGGGTTTAAATGCCTGAATACCTAAGCGATGAAGAGTTGGTGCACGATTGAGTAAAACAAATGCGCCAGAAATAATTTCTTCTAAAATATCCCAAACTACATCATGACCAGCCTCAATATAGCGAGATGCTGAGCGTACATTATGCACGATCTCACGTTTGATTAATTTTGAGATAATAAACGGCTTAAACAATTCAATCGCCATGATTTTTGGCAAACCGCATTGATCCAAATGAAGCTTTGGATTAACGACGATAACTGAACGTCCAGAGTAATCGATACGTTTACCAAGTAAATTCTGACGGAAACGACCCTGTTTACCTTTTAATGAATCTGCAAGCGACTTCAACATTCTCTTTTGACCGGTCGACGCCACCACAGTCTTGCCATGACGCGCTGAATTGTCAATCAAAGCATCAACTGCCTCTTGCAACATGCGCTTTTCGTTACGGCAAATAACCTCCGGCGCGCTCAAATTAATCAGCTGTCGCAAACGATTATTGCGATTAATGACGCGACGATATAAATCATTCAAATCAGAAGTCGCAAAACGGCCACCGTCTAATGGTACCATCGGACGAAGGTCTGGCGGAATAACAGGTAGCGCCACCATCACCATCCACTCTGGGCGGATGTTGTTGACTCTCAAACTCTTGAGCAATTTTAAACGACGAATCAATTTTGACTTTTTAACCTCAGTAGCACCTTCCATTTCCACCTCCAAAATCGCAATCTCCTTATCAAGATCCATGCGTTCCAGTAGCTTGCGCACCGCTTCAGCTCCGATACCAGCCTCAAAAATATGACCGTACTTCAAGCTCAAATTCTGATAAGTACTTTCAGAGATAATAGCCAAGGGCTTCAACTCTTTTAACTCTTTTTGGGCTTGCTCGACAGCCTGATTCAAATTATCAATTTTTTCATCACGTACTTTTTCAAGAGTCGCTATTTCATGTTCAATAATCTCAACTATCTCAAGTTCTGCCTTGCCTTCATCTTTTAACTTGCCTTTACGATTGCGGATTTCATTGACCTGGTTATTAAATTCTGACTCAATCGATTTTCTTTTCGACTTGTATTCACCTTTAACCTGTTCGATAGTTGCCTCCTTTAATTGATCATTGACATCCATGATAATAAAGCTGGCAAAATAAACCACTTTTTCAAGTGACTGCATCGACAAATCAAAAATTAATCCGATTTTCGAGGAAATACCACGCAAAAACCAAATGTGAGTAACTGGAGTTTGCAGAGCGATGTGACCAAAGCGTTCACGACGAACGATAGATCTTGTTACCTCAACGCCACACTTGTCACAAATAATGCCTTTGTAGCGAATTTTTTTGTAACGGCCACAATAACATTCCCAATCCTTTGATGGGCCAAAAATCTTTTCGCAAAACAAACCATCCTTTTCAGGTTTTTGTGTGCGATAATTGATAGTCTCGGGTCGGACTACTTCACCGTTTGACCAGCCAATAATCTCCTCAGGTGAGGCGAGCTTGAGCTTGATTGCGTTGAAGTCAGTTGTTTTTATAGGATTTAACATATATATGAGTCTTATTTATTCTTCTTTAACCTCAACTGGCTCATCCGCCACAGCATCATTAATGATTGTCTCGGCCAAAACCTCAGCCACCTCTGGGCTAAGATCTGGTATCTCCGAAATAACCTCATCAAAAATCTCACCGTTGCCACCCATCAATTCGACTTCGAGGCCGAGACCTTTAAGCTCTCTAGTCAAAACATTAAATGATTCAGGCACGTTCAGCTTACGGATCTGTTCACCCTTGATAATAGATTCATAGGCTTTAGATCGTCCTGGCACGTCATCCGACTTGATCGTTAATATTTCCTGCAAAGTATGGGCTGCACCGTAAGCCTCCAGTGCCCAAACTTCCATTTCTCCAAAACGTTGGCCACCGAATTGCGCCTTACCACCAAGCGGCTGCTGGGTGATTAACGAGTACGGACCAATAGAACGTTGGTGAATCTTGTCCTCAACCATGTGATTGAGTTTAAGCATGTATTTAATACCAACTGTCACACGATTATCATAAGCCTCACCGGTTCTACCATCAAACAAATTAACCTTGCCGTCTTCAGGCAGACCAGCTCGAACCAATTCTTCACGAATCTGATCCTGAGTAGCGCCATTGAGTGGCTGGGTAATGACTTTGTAGCCAAGCTTTTGGGCGGCAAAACCAAGATGAGTTTCAAGCAATTGACCGAGGTTCATACGGGAAACAATACCAAGTGGTGACAAGATAATATCAACGGGTGTGCCGTCCTCCAAAAATGGCATATCTTCCATTGGCACAATTTTCGAGATAACACCTTTATTACCATGACGTCCAGCCATCTTGTCGCCAGCCTGAATTTTGCGTAAATTCGCCACTGAAACCTGAATTGATTGAATAACGCCGGTCGATAATTTATCACCGTCCTCACGTTTAAAAATCTTAACATCGACAACCTTACCATGTTCACCATGTTCAAGATACAAAGACGAATCGCGGACATCTTTAGCTTTTTCACCAAAGATGGCGCGCAGCAATTTTTCTTCAGCAGACAATTCAGTCTCACCTTTTGGTGTGATTTTACCAACCAAGATATCGCCAGATGAAACCTCTGCACCAACACGAATTATACCATCTTCATCTAAGTCCTTCAGTTTTTCTTCACCGATATTCGGAATGTCGCGTGTTACAACCTCTGCACCAAGCTTGGTATCACGTACGTCGATAGTATAGTCCTCAATATGGATAGATGAGAATACATCATTACTGACCATGCGTTCTGAGATAATGATCGCATCTTCGTAGTTATAACCCTCCCATGACATAAAGGCCACCATTACATTACGGCCAAGGGCTAATTCACCCTTATCGATTGCCGGACCATCAGTCAAGGGATAGCCAGCCTCAACACGCATACCCTTGCTCACAATGGCGCGCTGGTTAATACAGGTCGAAGCGTTGGAACGCAAAAACTTAACCAAATCATAAGTCTTGACTTTGCCCTCGTCATTACGCACTGAAATATTTTTAGCATCAACTTTTATAACTTCACCTGCCTCCTCAGCCAAAATGATCTGGCCAGAATTACGAGCTGCCACGCCTTCACAACCAGTACCAACTACAGGCGACTGTGGCATTACTAGTGGCACAGCTTGACGTTGCATGTTTGTACCCATCAAGGCACGTTGTCCGTCATCATGTTCCATAAATGGAATCATCGAGGTAGCAATCGAAATAATCTGATTTGGCGCTACGCCGATATAGTCGATTGTAGAGACATCACCGATAGTCGGATTGCCATATTTACGAATATCATAACGTTCAACCAAAAATGATCCCTCATTAACAGGCACAGTGAAAGCGGCGGTAATGTATTTTTCTTCTTCAAAAGCATCGATATAAACAACCTCATCTGTAACAACAGGTTTTATCGGAATCAAAACATGTTTTGAAACCTTGTCAGCTAGCTCCTTAGCTTTAGCGGCATCAATCTTTTCACCAGCCTTGGCAACTATCTCGCCCTTATCTCCTGCTACATCCTCGCGCAAGATATTGCCGAGGGTTATTTTTGGATCATTATCAATATCATGCAAAACCTTACGATAGGCTGTTTCAATAAAACCATAAGTATTCAAACGGGCATAACTAGCCAAATGACCAACCAAGCCGATATTTGGACCCTCAGGCGTAGCAATCGGACAAATGCGACCATAATGAGTAGTGTGAACATCACGCACATCAAAGCCAGCACGTTCACGTGTCAAACCGCCTGGACCCATAGCCGACAAACGTCGTTTATGTTCAAGCTCGGCTAATGGATTTGTCTGGTCCATAAATTGCGACAACTGAGACGACATAAAAAATTCCTTCACAACCGAGATGACTGGACGAGCATTAATCAGCTTATTTGGCGTCAAAGTATCCATATCCATAGTTGACATGCGATCTTTGATAATTCTCTCCATACGAGCCAAACCGACACGGAATTTATTTTGAATCAACTCACCAATGGCGCGAACACGACGATTGCCAAGGTGATCAATATCATCTTCTTTACCTTGATGCAGATTCAAGCGAATAACCTCCTTAACAATCTCAATCAGATCTTCACGACGAAGGACGCGAGTCTCTTTATTATTTGGAATATCAAAACCGAATTTACGGTTCAATTTATAACGACCAACACGATCAAAATCGTAACGGTCAAAACGGAAAAACATGGAATGAATCAGTTGGCGTGCATTTTCTGTAGTCGCCAAATCACCCGGACGAATTCTCTTGTAAACTTCTTTCAAGCCCTCAGCCTCATCCTTGGCAATATCCTTATTCAAAGTCGCATCAATATAATCCTCTGAACCGGTTGGCATGTGCTTGAACAAGCCACGAATCTCTTCATCTGAACCGAAACCGAAAGCGCGCAACAATGATGAGACTGCAACCTTACGTTTACGATCGATACGAACCCAGATAACACCATTAGTATCAGTCTCAATTTCCAACCAAGCACCACGATTCGGAATAACTTTAGCGCCGTAATATTTCTTGCCTTTAACGAATTCTGAGGTAAAAATACAGCCAGCAGAACGAATCAATTGAGACACCACCACGCGCTCAATACCATTCACGATAAAGGTTCCACGCTTTGTCATCAAAGGAAAATCACCTAAATAAATCTCTTGCGAAGTAGTTTCACCGGTTTTTTTATTCAACAATTTGGCCTTAACTCGAAGAGGGGCCTCAAAAGTAATATTTTTTGCCCTAGATTCAACTTCGCTAAATTTCGCCTCGTCCAAATAGTGACTTTCAAAATATAACTCCAAGTCACGACCGATAAAGTCAGTGATCGGAGAAATTTCGTCAAACAATTCGGCCAAACCATCGCGCAAAAACCATTCATAAGAATCAGTTTGAATCTTAATCAAGTCTGGCATTGGTAATGCCTCGCGATAGCCGGCGTAGGTCTTGCGTTGCCCGATAATCGGGGCAATTGTGGTGGTTATTTTATTGGACATAAAAAAATCTCAAGGTAGCTTCTCTTGAGTTATTTAAAATCGATTTATTAATTTAGAATTGTTTAGTCACAGATTTCCAAAAAATTTAGTGCACGGGGAAACTTTTTGGTTTATTATATAAATTCCTCTAACTTTAGACAATATTTTCAAACTACCAGAGAACAAAAAAACGGCTCAAGTACATATTTAGCGTTTGTCAATCAAAAATTGACTATGTAATTTGTCCGTTTTACTACAATTGCGTGTAAATTTATAAAAATTTAGTTTTGAAAACTGATTTTATATTACCAACATCAAAACAAAATGTCAAGCTTTTTAGCAAATTATTCCTTGCTTGGCAAGCATGACTTGTATTTATTTAATATTAGCCATAATTATATCTGTAATTAACTGTTTTTTATTTACCAATAAAAGAGTTATAAACACCCCCTATTTAAATATTTTGCGAGTTTATATACGTCTTAATTCTGGAAATTTCCTCTCTGACTACCATCCGATCATCCCATGGCTGTTTAACACCATTCGCCAGACAAATGGCCTGTTCGGAGCCTTTACCGGTTATCAAGACAATATCGCCGCTCCCAGCGAGACTAATAGCCTTGGCAATAGCCTCCCTTCTGTCTAGTATTTTAAACAAATTTTCCTGATTTTTCTTACCCCCCTTTTCTGCACCCAGCATGACCTGGTCCATAATAATTTCTGGGTCTTCATCATAGGGGTCTTCATTGGTCACAATTACAACATTAGCTCTCTCGCCAGCTATTTTACCTATAAGTGGTCGCCGTGAAGCATCACGACCACCGCCAGTCGCTCCGAGCAGATGGATAATATTATTATGTGCAATTTTATCAACGGTGTCATACAATTTACCAACTGCGTTGGGCTCAAAAGCATAATCGACGATCACCGTAAAATCCTGCCCCTCATTAATTCGCTCAAGACGGCCTGGCACACCATCAATTTTTTCGAGCCCCACTCTTATCTTGTCAATTCCTAATCCCTCAGCTAAACCAAGTCCGATAGCATTCATCGCATTAGTAGCATTAAATTCACCCAGAATATTAAGGTTAAAACGATTTTGTCCAACTTTAAAACTAGTGCCTTGCTGCGATGAATTTATTTCATCGTAATACCAGATTGGCGTATCCTTATAAACTAGCTTATTTTTAGAATAGCCTAATTTCTCCTCGGCCCAGAAATCCAAAAAATAGCCAGCGTTGTCATCGTCAATATTGGCTATGATTCTTTTTTTAACCCTGGTCAAATCAAGTTTTTTTATGCCCGAGGCTTGAGTAACAACTAATTTATCCGCATTACAATACTTAGTTTTACATTTCTTTAAATGACGAAATAATTCGCCCTTAGCCGCTTTATAATTTTCAAAACTACCGTGAGATTCGATGTGCTCTGGATACAAACCGGTAAAAATCAGCGTATCATAATTTATGAAGCGATGCCGAAATTGCCTAATACCCTCAGATGTTGTTTCAACGACAGCGTATTGGCAATCATTTTTAACCATTTGCGACAAAATTTTCTGAATCTGAAACCTCCCTGGCATGGTCATTTTTTTATCGTTCAGCCACTCTCTATCACCGTCAGAAAACATGGCCGTCGAGGTGTAGCCACATTTAAAACCTGCCCCTTCGAGCATCTTCTGAATCAAATAAGTTGAGGTTGTTTTGCCGGTTGTTCCAGTGACTCCAATGACAATGATTTTCTCTGAAGGAAAGCGATAAAAAACTGCAGCCAGATAGCTTAGCGTAAAATGATAAGCTGGTAGTAATAACTGCATGAGCTTGTCCGGCAATAAACGTTTTAGCGTAAATAATATTTTACTCATTCATGTAAACTAATCTCAACAATTAATAATTTATAGATATTATCTTGCAAAAAAATTTAAAAACTTCGCCTGACTTTTCTCACCATTCGATAAACACTGTACCAACCCTCATCATAGATAATGTCATAAGTACCTGGAAAAACTTTAACTTCACCACCAAAGCCCATTTTAAAGCGCGTCACGCCAGGCCAGCGTTCTTCATCAATACCATAAAAGTCATAATAATTCATACCCTTGTTCTTGGCCATTTGAATACTGGCCCATTGCAGTGCATATGGCGCCATCAAATTCCGGTCATCATTCGAAGAGCCACCATGTAAGTAAGTGGCCGTATCACCAAAAAATAATAAGATGCTAGCGGCTAGCGGCTTGCCATCAACCTCGGCAAAAAGTAATTTGAGGGTATCAGTTTCAATATCAAACATCGCACTATAATGACTGCGACCATGGGGACGAAATTTATCGCGCCCAGTCGTCTGATCAAGTAGGCTCCAAAAATCCTCAAACCTTTCTTTGCCACCCTCAACAATCTTAACTTCTTTTTTATTGGCCAAGTTAATGTTGTAACGAGTTTTTTGATGCATCGCTGCTAGCAGCTCTTCCTCGGTTTTAGTTACATCAAGAATTAAAGTCTTACTTGGTTGAACATCGTCAGACTTAATAAAGGTTCGATTGCCGATAATTTGCTCAACATCAGCAATACAATCAAAAGAAGGGTCAAAACGCAAAAACATCACCATCTCCTCTTCGGCCAAACGTTCAATTTCAGCAAATATCAGAGCAGCCGCCTCGACATTCCAGACATCACCTTTAAAAACCGGGCCGCGGCCGCAATAAAAATAACTACGACCCATCGGCAAATCTTTTTTGGAAATCTTGGCGCTAGCGATTAATTTACCCTTATCTTCGACACCGATGCGCCAAACCGTACCGCTAACCAATCGCTGAAACTCACTCCAGGCCCAGGATTGGATAAATTGACTATGCTTTTCTGTACCCACAAAATCATCAAGCTGTTTTTTTGAATCTATTGTTACTAATTTCATATCTTTATTTTTTAAATTTATTTAGCCAAATATTTCAACGCTTCACGGATTCTTTCACCACTTTTAATTATAGCAGAATCTACCTGTTTAAGTGACTCTCTGGCCTGCTGCAAGGAATAACCAAGGGAAATCAGAGCGTCAATTTCATCGCTTTGTGCTGTAGCTGAGCCTACACCAGCCTTACCAACAGCTTCAAAGTTAATCGTAGCAATCTTTTCTCTTAATTCTAACACGATCCTTTCGGCAGTTTTTTTACCAATGCCAGAAACCTTGTTTAACATGGCCACGTCGCCACTTGCTATTGCTAATTTTAACTCATCTATATTGGCAATAGCCATGATCCCCAGCGCAGATTTTGGCCCGACACCAGAAATAGACAGTAACAGTTCAAACATCTCGAGTTCATCTAGTGACCTAAAACCGTAAAGGTCACGTGACTCCTCTTTGACATGGTCATGAATATACAAATCGACCGCTTGAGACGTTATCATATCCGCATACATGGTCGGCGAAACAAAAACTTGATAACCGATACCGCCAACTTCCACAATTAAAAAATTTTTCCTTTTATTTATTATCTGGCCTTTCAAGAATGCAATCATTTATTTTAATTCAATATATCGCGGCCATTTAATTTATAGCCATTTTTAAAATATCTGCCGTAAAACCAGCCGGTACTTGACCGGTCGAAGCATATTCATAAAGTACCACCCGGAAAACTACGCTTAAAGCTGATGAGATAGCCGACAGTATTATTAAATATATGACAAACAAAACAAAGCCACCAATAATTAAAAATTTGTTTAACGTAAAGATTAGGGCAATAAAGGCCAAGATGCCAAATAAATAGAGAAAGAAAAATGCCAAGCCTGTACCCACGCCGATAATAGCGCTCTCTCCCCAAACGCGCTTAATAGTTTCAGCTGATTTTTTCAAAGACTCTTGAATGGTTAAATTTTCCACGATAATTATCGGAGCAATAAAAAAAGTCAAAATACTCCAGGCCGAACCCAGCAAGGCCGTAATGATCTTGCCCACTAGTTTCGAACGGTCTGAGATGATTTTCAAAAAAGTTCCGACGGTGGCTGAGACAAATGACCAGATTAAAATTACTTTTATTTTTTTGCGAGCATTTTCGATGCCATCATTAAAGGTCAGATCTTGACCACTCAAGCGCCCCTTGATAATCGTAATAATGCCGGTCTCAAAAAAAAGCGTAATAAAGGTTGTAATGAAATAAAGCACAAAAGCATATATAACCTCTACGAAATAAGAAACATTACTCAAACTGGCAGTTGCCGTACTGCCTTCAACGCCGGAGGTTAAACTCAACTGTCCACCTAAAACCAGCAAATAAAAAATTATCCCGATAACTCCAGTCACAACAAACATGAATATCGCCGACAAAATTGGAAAAGTTAAGACTTCCTTGTCTTGCTTAATTAAGTTCCAGCTAGCCATGGCAATCAGCCAGCTAGCCTTAAATTTACCGATTTTCAGACCTGTCGCTTGATCGTTTATTGGCTTTACCTCAGTCATTTTTTTATAAATATTTTTAAAGTTTTCTTCGAATAACACTGAATTCCGGCACGAAACGTTTGACGTCAAGAACAACTAACTTGCCCTGACCACCATGGGCCGAGTCAAGCAATTCACCAGTCTCACAGTTCCACAGTTTTGCTACTTTGTTTTTAATTATTTCATAACCTGGCGCAACTATTTCAATCGTATCGCCAACCTTTAAAGCGTTATGAACTTTAACGACTATAGCCGTCTTAGAGATTTTAACATCATTATCTACCTTATGATCGGCCACAACCTGGCCACAAAACTCCCATTCGCAAACATTATGAGAATTAACCAAGTTTTGTGCTTGCTGACCTTCACCAAACATAAAACCCTCAGTATAGCCACGCTGCACCAATTTTGTATCAAGCTCCTTGTACAAATGTTTAATCGTTTTTATGACCTCTTTATTTTTTTTAACATCTAACTTGTCATTTTGACTCGCAAAACATACGTCAATCGCTTGACGATACGCACCGACGACCATAGCTAGGTAATAATTACTCTTAGCTCGCCCCTCGATCTTTAATGACTCAAGACCAGAAGCTAATAATTCTGGCATGCGCCTGATAAGGCACATGTCATGCGAATTCAAAATATAAGAACCATGCACCTCTTCGACAAGCTCGAACAGAGCCTCATGCCCTTTAGGTGAGATGATTTTTGAATTCAGATCTATCGATTGACTACCACTAGAGTCAATATTTTTAACACCATCCTTTACTTCATACTCCCAACGACAGGGCTGAACGCAATCACCTAGATTGGCACTGCGACCATTCAAATATTTTGATAAAAAACAGCGGCCAGAATAGGCCATACACATAGCCCCATGAACAAATGTTTCCAACTCCAGCTTAGGTGCCTCTTTTTTCATTTCCAGAATATCCGCATAGGCCACTTCACGACCCAAGATGACTCTCTTGATGCCAATTTTTTGCCAAAACATAGCGGCAGCGCCATTGGTGCAATTAGCCTGTGTCGACAAGTGAATTTCCGCCTCCGGCCAATGTTTTTGGATAACGCTCACCACGCCCGGGTCAGAAACGATCAAGGCATCTGGACCAATTTTTTTTAGAGCCTCTAAATATTTCGGCAAGGCCTTTAAATGCTCATTATGAGCGAAAATATTAATGGTGATATAAACCTTTTTCTTGAGATTATGAGCATAATTCACCGCCTCGGCTAAGGTTTCCAAGGTAAAGTTATTTATTCTGACGCGCAAAGAAAAATCAGGGATGCCAGCATAGACCGCATCCGCACCAAAAGCGAAAGCCGTTTTCATTTTTTCCAAATTTCCAGCCGGAGCGAGCAATTCTGGTTTTTTCAGTTTTTTAATCATTGTCTAGCTTTTTATTTAAAGAATTACGACCCAGGTCATCCAACTTAATTTGTGCTCTGACACAAGTCTTGGCCTGCGATTTAAGTAAGATTTTCATGACTTCATCCAAAGGATTTTTTATATTTTTCCCCTCATTTTTTAGCATTTTTTTCTCAACCATATAGCCTTATATTAGCTTATTATCTAATATTTATCAAATAAAAAGCGCTAGCCAGGGGCTAGCGCGAAAAGGTTGTTAACTTGAATAAAAAAATCATAAAACGCTTGAGCTGTTCTGCCAGGGTTGGTCGAACGCAGCAAAGTCTTTTACAACTACCAGGTTTAAAAGACCTGCAAACAGATGGTCTAGTTTCATAACGAGTACACAGGCCATTAGACCCAAGTTCTGGACAATGAAACAGCCAGCACTCAAGTACACCGTCATAACGTTTAGCTAAAAATGGCCAGCCACGATACTCCATTATCTTGTTCAAATCCTTGGTTAATAAGTAAGGCTGATTATAACCAACGGTATCACCGGCATGTGTCAAAGCAAACTCCCGACAGCAATGTCCTATATCAGGACAATCCCTCAAGCAATCAAAGTCCGTCATAAGACCCTCCTTGTAATTTATAAATGTTCAGTTTCAGATAGATTATAACATCACTTATAAAAAAGCAAGTCCTTGATATTCAACTATTTAATTCTGATAATAAGCGACATAGGCCAAATAAGCACTGTAAATATCTGCCTTTGAGGCGATTTCCATGGGTGCGTGCATATTAAATAATGCGACACCGATATCAATTACTTCCATATTTCTTTTAGCCATAAACATGGCAATGGTACCGCCACCGCCTTCATCCACTTTACCCAGACCACCAGTTTGCCAAACTATATTATTGTCATTAAATATTTTTCGGAGTTTTTGGACAAATTCGGCGCTTGCCTCACTTGTACCAGACTTGCCGCGATGGCCAGTATAGCGTTCGAGCGCCACACCGTAGCCAAGTTTGGCGACATTCATTAGGTCATGCACCCCTTTATAATCAGGGTCTAGACCCGCCGTTACATCACTAGACAGGCACGAGCTCTTTGAAAAAATCTTGCCAACTTCACGCATTCCAGTTTTTTCTCCTGTCAGTTCAGCAATATCAGCGACAAAATTTTCAATAAACATTGATTGCGCCCCTGTAGAGCCTTCCGAGCCAATCTCTTCACGATCGATCCATAAACAAACTTGCGTTTCTTTTACAGTTTTAGTTTTGAAAATTGACATTAGCGACGCATAAGCACAGACCCGATCATCCTGACCGTAAGCTGCAATCATGGAGCGATCAAAGCCTAGGTCCCTAGCCTTTGACTCTGGGGCTGCCTGCAAGTCAGCACTAAAAAAATCCTCGCTCTTCATGCCGTATTCATCATTTAGGTGCTTTAATATTGCCAATTTAACTTTTGCCTTGATCTTATCGCTTTTAACTGGCATTGACCCGACAAGGATATTCAATTCTTCGCCAGCAATCGCCTCATCCAAGGGTTTTTTTGCCTGGCTTTTGCCTAGATGTGGCAACAAATCGGTTATCATAAAAATCGGGTCGGTTGATTTTTCACCAATTTTGATTTCACGCTTTTCACCATTAGCAAGAATCACCGTGCCATGCAAAGCTAGCGGGATGGTTGGCCAATGATATTTTTTTATCCCGCCATAATAATGGGTTTTTAGAAAGGCCAAGCTTTCGTCCTCATACAGCGGATTGACCTTCAGATCTAAATGCGGCACATCAATATGTGACATCACCACTTTTAAGCCACTAGACAATAACTCGTCACCAATAATAGCAAAGACAACACTCTTGTTTTTATTTACGAAATAAACCTTATCACCGGGAATTAATTTTTTAAAACTGCCGAGTTCTTTGAAGCCATTTTTTTTGGCCAGGTCAACGCCAACCAGCACCGCCTCACGCTCAGTTTTGGCTTCGTTCAAAAAGTTCTTGTAGCCTTCTGAGAAATCCATGGCATTTTTCATTTCAGCGTCTGACCAAACTTCCCAAGCGTTTCTCTTTTCGAAGCTTAATTCTTTCTCCATTTTTACATAATCAATTTTAGACATATTTTTATATTATTTTCCATCAACAAAAGAGTCATAAATTATCTTAGAAATATCCCTTATTGTTGTTTTCATTATCTCAAAATCATAACCGCGAGTCATGATGCACATTATATAGTTATGATTTTTAGCATAGACAATTCCACAATCATGTAATTGATTTGTTTCCTTGCCATCAAGCATGTATTTTCTTTCACCAAATTTATGAACGACATTCACTTCAGCTGGTAAGCCGGCGACTATCCCCTCATTAAAAGTTGACTTTGACAATATCGCTAGAGCTTCTTCGGAGGCGGCTGGTGACAAATACGATCCATTATAAAGTATTCTAAAAAAGGCCGCATATTGTTTTACAGACATGAAGTCCTCATTGTTTTTTTCTTGTCCAGGTATTGGCAGAGCAAAGTCATCATAAACCTTTTTCAAAACTCCCTGATCAATCTTGCCCAGTAGTAACTGAGTTGCTTCATTATTTGAATAAGTAATCATAATTTTTATCAACTCAAGAACTGTATATTCCTTGCCATCAACAAAACTATAATTTCCATCGATATCCTGAGGTAAAACAGTTTGCTTGTGATAAATAATTTTACTGCTAAATAATACTGGATTAGTTTCGCGTTGCTTGAACAAGGCAATCATGAGCGGTACTTTAAGGAGACTGGCCGGCGTAAACAACTCTTTCTCATCCAAGCCAAGCCAGGGGCCATTATTCAAGTCCCTAAAATAAACGGATACGGTTTTTAAGTTTGCCGCCTCTTTGCGCGCAATAATATCATCTTTCATTTTGGCAAATTTTGCGCTGGTTGGTTCAGTCAAGTAGCTCTGAATATTGCATTCAAGCAAGGGATTGACATATTTATAGCCACTTATGCGTAGCTCTGTTTCCTTTTCAGTCGCAACGACAGCATTATTTTTTTGCACCTCAATAACCTCACCTATAAAAAAGCCAATAGCAATAAAAATACAGGCACCGATAATAATCAATATACTTTTTTTAATCTCAATTTTTAACATAAAAATATTATTATTAATACTACCAACTACCACTCGCACCACCACCACCACTGGAGCCGCCACCGAAACCACCAAAACCGCTTCCACCCCCACTCGCACCACCACCAAACCACCAAGGATAAGTACCTGTTGTTTGCCTTTGCGTTTCTGCTCGAGAGACGATAAAATCAAACAACAAGCCAAAGGGAATTAAGACAATTAAAGCTATAATGCCATAGAACAAACCTTTTAAGAAAAAAATTATTACACCGACAATGCCACCGATCACACCGCCAGCCCACCATGATTTACTCTTGCCAAGAATGGCTGCTAGGATTATTATACCAAAAATTACAACATTAATTATCAAATCAAAATTATTATTTCCAGACTTGCTGCTCGACGATTCGCTTGGGATATAGTCGCCATTTACAGCCGACATAATTTTATCGACTGCAGCATTCAAGCCAGAGTAGTAATCTTGTCGCTGGAAGGCTGGTTTAATATCCTGATTGATAATCCAAGAACTCTGAGCATCAGTCAAATTACCCTCCAGGCCATAACCCACCTCAATTCTCATTTTTCTATCTTCAATTGAGACCAGTAACAAGACGCCATTATCCTTATTTTTCTTGCCTATCCCCCAAGCTTTAAATAATTCACTGGCATAATTTTCAACCGTGTCACCATTCAAGCTTTTAATTGTTACTATACTTATTTCGTTGCCAGTTATCTGTTCGAAATTTTTTAACTTCAGCTCCAGATTATTTCTGGAGGCGTCATCAAGCACTACGGCAAAATCATTAACAAAGCCAACCGGACGCCCAGGAGAATTAAAAGCAAAAATTACGCTTGGCACCAAAAAGAGGCCAAGCGCAATCGAAGATAGTATTTTTTTAAAACTGCCTTTCATTACTGAAGCTTTACTTTTGGCGCCACCTCAGAGCCAGCTGCCGCCTCAAAATATTTTTTCTCAGTGAAATTAAAGATACTCGCAAATATTACACCAGGAAATCTTTTAATACGCACATTAAAGTCTCGTACCATCTCGTTGTAACGCTTACGTTCAACACTAATCCTATTTTCCGTCCCTTCTAATTGGGCCATCAAAGTTTGCACGGTTTGCATCGAATTTAATTGCGGATAGTTTTCCATTACCACTAGTAATCGAGATAGGGCGCTTTCTACTTCACCTGCAGCCTGAGCTTTATCACTCGGACTAGTGGCTCCGCCATATTTCGTACGAGCATCAGCTAATTTGCCAAAAATATCTTTTTCCTGCTGCATCGCCCCCTTTACTGATTCGACCAGATTAGGAATCAGATCAAAGCGCCTTTGATATTGAGTCTCGACCTGCTTCCACTGTGCATCCGTTGCCTCTGCCGCTGAGACCATACCATTGTAAGCCATCCAGGCTGAAATACCGGCTAGCAAAATAATCCCTCCAAAAACACTAGCAATAATCAAAAAAACATTTTTCATAAGTTTGATATTATTATTTAACTACAAATTTAACTTTTACTACCCTACCCCTTGCCCTATTTGCATAATATGCAACCAATAAAGCAACAACATCATATAGATCATGCACATTCTCTAGGTCTGTTTTTATCTTATCTAGCTTCAGTTCACGCGGAACATGAACATCGACAGTGGCACTGACAAGATCTGAGGTTTCACCCTTAGAACGCAACAAGGCTGTAGGCCCTAGAATATCCTCAACATTGATAATTACATCACCTTTCATTACCAACTTTGACAGCAAGTTATTTTCCTCGTCATTACGCCCGATTTCCAATAAATATTTTTTATTCGCCACATTCAGCCAGATATTTCTGCCAGTTTTAACAACCTTAACATCATTGCTATTACAGTTTGGCCATACTTCAAATAACTTTTTGAGTTTTTCACCAAAAACTTTATCTGTCAATAAACAGCCACCAGCCGGACTTGGATAATCCTTGATACCATAAATCGCAGCTAGTTCAACCTGCCTAGACCGGCCGCGACCACTAAAATTCAATAAATTATCATTTTTAATTTTACCTTCCAAAGCTGGTTTAGTGAGCGGCAACAGCTTTGCGGAGAGTGGTCTAACCAGCATGCCATCGAGACCAGATAATTTTTCAACCATTGTGAGGGCAATCGCCGTCTGAGACATAGGACGTTGTCCAAGTACCTCACCAGTTGCCACAAAATCATAGCGCTGACTAATAGCCTTGATACTGCCGTCAGGATAAACCAAAACCACTTCTTCACCATCCATGATGGATTTGGCCTTAGCCAGCATCATACCATGACAATCAATACAGGGGTTCATATTTTTACCGTAGCCATAACGAGGATTTTTTGTCATCTCGAGATGTTGGTCTGCAATGTTAAAAGCGATCAAGGGCACACCGAGCTGTTTAGCAGCCTCAAGCCCCCTAGTAGCCCCAAAAAAATTGCTAATAAAAGTAATACCCGTCACCTCGACGCCTTCATTAATTAGTGTGCGTGCGGCCAGCATAGAATCAAGCCCGCCAGACAGCAACACCAAGGCCCTAACTTTTTCCATATATAAATTAAATTACTAATTAATAAGGGGAGTTTAGCTCCCCGATTTTAATAAATTAGATTAATTGTTTGCCATGAATTTCACATGTTTTATTCCGTAGCAACACAAAATTTAATTTATTACCTGTCAGGCAGTGTCTCAAGCAAACACAAGTACACCTTGCATTTGCCGGACCACACATATCACACTTTAAAACCGTTTGCAAATCATTATCAATGCATTCCCGACATTCAAAAGATCGAACCATGAGGCACCTCCTTATGTTATTTTTTTTGTAACCCCAACCAAACTTCAGCCCCATTAACCACAACTTTTTTTTCAATCAAGACCTCACTCTTGCCAACGACTATGTCGTTAGCCAAGACGTCTTTCATTAACGCCTGTTTATATATCTCGATGGTATCATTGATCCGTTTATCAGAAGACTCAAAATGCAAAACTATGCGATCTTCAATTGTTAGGCCAGCATTTTTTCTTAAAGCATTAACAAACCTAACAATTTCTCGCCTTGCCCCATCTTGTAGCAACTCCTCAGTCATTTCCGTTCCCAGTATTGATTCGCCAAATCTAACTTCCAGTACATTTAATTCATCCTTAATTATCTCTAGATATTCCACGGCCAATTCACTCACTACCTCAGTAGAATAATACGGTAACGGCTGACGAATTTTTATACCCTTTTCATCGCGAGCAGCTAAACCAGCCTCAACTATCTTTCTAACGACTTCCATTTCATCAATATTTTTTTTGTCTGACTCAAAATTTTTAATATCTCGAACTGGCCATGCTTCCAAATGAACACTCTGGTCAAAATTAGAAAAATTGTAACCACCTACCTTTTGCCATAATTGCTCAGCCATAAATGGCATAAAAGGTGCCATCACTTTAGATAACTGCAGTAATACGTGCTTAGTGGTTTGTAATGCGAGGCCTTTATCGACTTGATCATCAGATTTAAAGCGATCACGAGAACGACGTAAATACCATGTAGAGAGCTCATTCACAAATTCCCCAATCGGTCGCGCCGAACGAGGTAAATCGTAAGCCTCCATATTTTTAGTCACTTCGATGATTAATGAGTCAAGTTTCGCCAAAATCCACTGATCAAGTTTGTTGGTACTAATATTCTCAGCCCTGTCATCTCGTGAACCTTCAATGGCATACATTTCATAAAATTTATAAACATTCCACAGGATCATGACATTTTTGCGCATGGCCTCCTCAACTCCCTTTTCTGAAAAATTCAAATTTTCAGCCCCCATCACTGAAGATGTTAGTAAATAGTTGCGCATGGCATCTGCTGAATATTTATCAAACATCAAAACAGGGTCAGGGTAGTTATTCAGTCTTTTTGACATCTTCTTGCCATCCTCAGCCAGCACTGTCCCATTTACAACCACATTTTTATACGCTGGCTTGTCGAGTACAGCCGTACCCAAAATATGCATATAATAAAACCAGCATCTAGTTTGATCTATGCCCTCAGCAATAAAAGCGGCCGGGAAATTGGCCTCAAACTTTTCTTTATTTTCAAAAGGATAATGCATCTGAGCATATGGCATAGCGCCTGAATCAAACCAGGTATCCAAAACATCTGGCACTCGCTTCATCATACCACCGCACTCACTGCACTTAAAAGTCAGGTCATCAACAATATGCTTGTGCAAGTCACTAACTTTTTGCTGGCATGCAGCCTCTAACTCTGCCACTGAACCAAACACTACTTTATGACTGCAACCGCTTGTCTTGTCCGTCTCTGATTCTTCTTTGCCCTGACAAACCCAAATCGGCATCACACTCGCCCAAAATCTTTGACGACTAATAGACCAGTCACGCGCTCCGCCTAACCAATTGCCGAAACGACCATCCTTGATGTGCGCCGGTGTCCAATTAATACCGCTAGCATTGACTAATGCCTGATGCTTAATTTTCGTTACATCAATAAACCAAGACGAGGTGACATAGTTTATCAGTGGTGTATCGCAACGCCAGCAATGAGGATAACTATGCTCATATTTTTCCTTATGAAAAAGCTGTTCAGCGTGAGCCAAATGCTTGATAATTTCAATATCAGTCTTGGTGTGGTCATCGATTGGCTTGACCGACAGACCAGCGAACTTTTCGCCAGCCTCAGTTTTTATCAAACCGTCCATACCGACATGCTGAACGAATGGCAGATTAAATTCTTTACCCAAATTCAAATCATCTTCGCCGAAGGCAGGTGCAATGTGAACTACACCTGTGCCATCTTCAGTTGTTACAAAATCAGCGGCATAAATCTGCCAACCATTTTCACGATTGGGTAAATTTTCATTTTTAGCATAAAAATCAAATAACGGCTCATATTTCATGCCCACTAGCTGGCTGCCCTTGATATGTTCAACGATAACATATTCTTTGTCTTTAAAAATTTGCTCCAGTCTTGACTTGGCTAGAATTAATTTAATCTCCGCCAATTGAACTTTGACATATTCGATCTCGGCACCAACCGCTAAGGCGACATTACCGATCAAGGTCCAAGGAGTAGTAGTCCAGGCTAAAATATAAGTCTCCGATTCGCTAGTTAATTTAAATTTAGCAATAGCTGACAAATCCTTAACATCTTTATAACCCTCACTAACCTCGCTTTGTGACAATGTAGTTTCGCAACGCGGACAAACATGAATCGAACGATAACCTTCATAAATTAAATCCTTGTCCCAAAGTTGCTTAAAAACCCACCAAATGGATTCCATATACGGAAGATCCATAGTACGATAGCTGTTCTTCATATCTGCCCAGCGCCCCAAACGACCCATAACTTTCTCCCAATTTTCAGCATAATCCTCGACGCGCGTACGACAAAGTTCGTTGAATTTATCAATGCCGTATTCTATAATATCTTTTTTCTGATTAAAGCCAAGTTCTTTTTCGGCAATATTCTCAATTGGCAGACCATGACAATCCCAACCCCATTTGCGTTCAACCTTGTAACCATTCATGGTAAAATAACGAGGCACGACATCCTTCATGACGCTACCGACAATGTGACCATAATGAGGCAGACCCGTAGCAAACGGTGGTCCGTCATAAAAAACATAATCACCCCGTGGCGCCTCACGTTCAACTGATTTTTGAAAGATATTTGCTCTATTCCAAAAATCACCTACCTCTTTTTCCATTTCGGCAAACTGATTAACTTTATGTTCTACTTGATTGGTCATATAATTACAAAACCCAGTATTAGACTGAATTATCAGGTCATTTTATGTTTTAAATCTACCCCATAATAGCCCATTTGTCAAAAATAAAAGCATTGATTTTAAACAACAAAACTGTTATAGTAGTCAAACATTTATGAGCAAATTCATCTTCCAAAGCCCTTACAAACCTGCCGGTGATCAACCCAAGGCCATAAAAAAACTTATCAGCGGCCTTAAGTCTGGCCTAAAAGCACAAACCTTGCTCGGCGTAACTGGCTCTGGCAAGACTTTTACCATGGCCAAAGTCATTGAGGCCACACAAAGACCAACCCTGATAATGTCTCACAATAAAACCCTGGCCGCCCAGCTTTATGGCGAAATGCGGCAGTTTTTTCCGCACAATGCTGTGCATTATTTCGTTTCTTACTATGACTATTACCAGCCAGAAGCCTACATACCACAAACTGATACCTACATAGAAAAAGAGGCGACTATCAACGAAGAAATAGACCGTTTGCGTCACGCCTCAACCCAATCACTCATCAATCGACGTGACGTCATTATTGTCGCCTCAGTTTCCTGTATTTATGGTCTCGGCGAAAAGGAGGACTATGCCGCCCTAAGCCGACAATTTTTCTCTGGTCAAATAATAGCCCGCAATGACCTACTACATCAACTCATATCCATTCAGTATGAACGTAACGATTTAGAATTCCGTCGCGGTCAATTCAGAGTCAAAGGCGAAATAGTTGACGTCCACCTGGCAACCGGCGAAGCTATTGTTCGCTTCGAATTATTTGGCGACATGATTGATAGAATCAAGCTCTATACTATCCAACCAGGCCACGCCCTAACTTGGGCCGAAACCTTCAGCAGTATTACCCCAGCCATTTTAAATGAAGTGCTTATTTTACCAGCCAAACACTTCATGACACCAATCGATCGCATGAAGCGTGCTATCGCCGACATTCGCGTCGAATTAAAACAACAGCTTGATGCCATGGTCAAGGCCGGCAAAGAATTAGAGGCCTATCGACTAGAACGTAAAACCAATTACGACCTCGAAATGATGGAACAGGTCGGCTATTGTAATGGCATTGAAAATTATTCACGTCACATGTCCGGTCGTAACCCAGGCGAACCGCCAGCCACGTTGATCGATTTTTTTCCAGAGGATTTTTTAATCATTGCCGATGAATCACATGCCACCATTCCCCAGATTGGCGGCATGTATGGTGGCGACCAATCAAGAAAACAAAATCTTGTTGATTACGGCTTTAGGTTGCCAAGTGCCAGAGATAATCGCCCGTTAAATTTTGGCGAATTCGAACAAAAGATCAAGCAAATCATCTACGTCAGTGCTACACCTGGCCCTTATGAAGCGCGCACTTCGCTGCAAACAGCTGAGCAAATTGTCCGGCCAACCGGCCTTATCGAACCAGAAATCGAGCTCAGGCCAACCAAAAACCAAATCGTCGACCTGATAAAAGAAATAGAAATTGTGGTTGCCAAAAAGCAACGCGTCCTTGTGACCACCATCACCAAGCGCATGGCCGAGGAACTATCAAATTTTTTAGCCGAACATCACATCAAATCGCAGTATCTGCATAGTGAAGTCGACACTCTTGAGAGAGTTGAGATTTTACGTGATCTGCGTTCGGGCAAATACGATGTTTTAGTTGGCATAAATTTATTACGTGAAGGCCTGGACCTGCCAGAGGTCTCATTAGTTGCAATTCTAGATGCTGATGTACCCGGTTTTTTACGTACCGAAACTTCACTCATTCAAACCATGGGTCGGGCGGCACGCCATCTCGACGGCCGCGTCATTATGTATGGCGACAAAATAACTCCAGCCATGGCCAGTGCCATCAAGGAAACGAATCGTCGTCGCAAGATTCAGGTCACTTATAACAAAAAACACCATATCACCCCCAAGGGCACAACAGCACAAAACCGAGAAAATATTTTGGATAGGAGTTAGGCTATTTTTCTAGCCAGTCACGACTACGCAGATTGCGATGATAAGTAATGGCAAAGCGATGCGCCTCATCGCGTACTCGCTTGATCAAGTGGAGTGCTGGAGAAGATAATGGTAATTGTAATGGTTTTTTTTCACCTGGAAAAAATAGCTTATCGGGAGCAATACCGGAACGTAATCCATCACCCTTTGAGATGCCAATTATTTGAATATCTAATTTAGCTTTCTTTAAAATAGACGCAACAGCACTAACCTGCCCCTTACCACCATCAATAATGATCAAGTCAGGCAGTGGCCAATCATTAGTCAAACGTCTGGACATTACCTCTTGCAGCATTTGCGTATCACCTCTTTTAACGTCTCGTCGCATAATTTTTAGATTCGACAATTCGACAGATTTTATTTTAAACTTTCGATATTCATTTTTGTCTGGCTCACCCTCACGAAAAACCACCATTGACCCAACAGCTTCTTTGCCAAAATTATTTGAGATATCATAACCCTCTATACGTTGCGGTGTCTTGGTTAATCCGAGCACTTTCGCAAGTTCAACTACATCAGTGGCATATTTATCAATCAAGCCAAGGACATTGGCATGTTCTAAAACATTTCTCATGTTGAGCAGTGTATACTTTGCATGTCGCAACTCTTCGTTTAACTTTTCACTTATCGCTTCATCCTCTTCTTTTTCAATCTGCTTATTTAATTTTTTAATTCTAGTTTCATTGTCCTTAACAATTTGAGCCTTTCGTCCCTCAAAAAATAAAACAATCGGCCTAATAACCCTCTCCAAATACTCACGACGTTCAATCAAGCCACCGCAGATTCCGAGACAACGCCCAACCTGAGAATAAAAACATGGTTTAGCCTTTTGTTTGCGTTCAGTACAATAGGGCCAGATTTTACGAATGACTTTTAGCGTCTCATTTAAAGCGGTCGTATTAGTAAACGGACCAAAATATTTACCAGACTTATCTAAATTACGCACAATAAATACTCCCGGTATCTCATCTTCCAGCGAAATCTTGATATAGGCGTAACGTTTATCATCGCGCATTAAAATATTATAATAAGGCTGATATTTTTTTATGAGATTTGATTCTAGTAACAAAGCCTCGATTTCCGAGTCAGTCTCAATCCACATTATTTTTACAATAGCCTTCATCATCGCTGCCTTCATTGGTGAATGAGTGGTACTTTTTTGCCAGTACGACAAAACACGGCTCTTTAAGTTTGCCGCCTTGCCAACATAGATTATCGCTCCCTTATCATCGTAATACTGATAACTCCCTGGCCGCACTGGAATATTTAATTTTTTAACATCTTCAAGCGTCATAGTATTTTCAAATTACCACCTTTAAATGTTTTAGACAACTAAAAAAGGCGCCAATCTGTATTGGCGCCTTTTTGCTAACTAAGCTAACTATTCAACTGAAATTGCAGTAACTGGGCAACTGGCGGCCGCATTTTTGGCCCCCTCGATGTCATCCTGAGAAATAACGTCTGACTTACCCTCAGCATTCATGATAAAAACCTTTGGTGACAAGGCCGCGCACGTACCGCAACCAATACACAAATCGTGTGAAACTTTAATCATTGTAGTATTATATTAAGAATTAATTACATCGTCTAATTTCTTGGCATAACCCGCCGCAATCAATTCGGTGGCGCTCACACCATCAACCAGCTGAACCTTAATCTCTTCAAGTAGTCCAATTACCGCCTCTTGATCATCGGCCAGTTCCAAACCATTTTCATCCTCACCGACATGATTCAAGAGAGTATCAATAATATTTCTTTTCTCAAAAGAAAGTTTATCCAAAATACTTTTAACAGTTTTCTCTGTCTCAGGATTTAATAAATTATTCATATTCATATATTTTATCTTATCAAACAAAAAATCTTATGTCTATTACGCCAATTTAGAGGCTAAATATACCTTTAAATCTTCAACCTTAACCGATTCTTGCACCATAGTATCACGATCACGCACTGTAACTAACCCCTTCTCCAGAGTGTCAAAATCAACAGTCACACAATATGGCGTACCAATCTCGTCTTGACGTCGATAGCGCTTGCCGACGTTGCCATTATCATCAAACTCACACATCCAAGTTTGACGTAATTCATTAAAGACTTCTTTTGCCTTGGCAACCAAGTCTGGTTTGTTTTTTAAGAGTGGGAAAATCGCAACTTTAATCGGAGCAATATCCTTATGAAACTTCAAAACAATGCGGGTCTCTTTTTCCCCTTTTTGATTGGTTAATTCTTCTTCAGTGTAAGCATTGTCGACAAACATTAAAAACAAGCGATTCAAACCGACTGATGTTTCCATAATGTGTGGCGTAAAACGTACGTCATTGGCCTGATCATAATAACTCAAGTCTACGCCTGAAAATTTAGAGTGCTGTGACAAGTCCCAGTCACCCCTAGCATGAATACCTTCGACTTCCTTAAAGCCGCCTAAGCATTTATAATCATATTCAATGTCATAGGCCTCAGAGGCATAATGAGCTAATTTTTCATGTTTATACCAACGAATTTTAGACTCATCAATACCGTAGTTCAAATACCATTGCCAGCGCACACCTTTCCACATTTCATAGCTCGAGACCATATCTTCGGGCTTTAAAAAATATTGCATCTCCATTTGTTCGAACTCCCTGGTTCTAAAAATGAACTGTCGTGCCACGATTTCGTTACGAAAGGCTTTACCAACCTGAGCAATACCAAAAGGCAATTTTGGATGAATTGAATCGACCGTATTTTTGTACTCAAGATAAATACCACCGCAAGTCTCTGGTCGTAAATAAACCACATTATCTTCAGACAAAGCATCGGTCGGTGAACCGATATTTGATTTTACCATCAAGGAAAACCTCTTAGCCTCGGTCACATTTTCCGATTTGCAATTTATGCATTTCAACTTGTGTTCAACACGCAACTTATCCAGCTCAGCATTGATATATTCAAGTGGTTGTTTATCAGCGTTAACCCCAAACGACTCAAGGACGTGATCAGCGCGCATTCTTGTCTTACAGTCCTTGCAATCAAGTTGCGGATCATCAAAGCCACCAACATGTCCGGAAGCAACCCAGGTTGTCGGATGCATGAAAATTGCACTATCCAAGGCTACCACATCATCGCGCAGTTGAATCATGTGTTTCCACCAGGCATCACGGATATTATTTTTTAGCATAATGCCATAATGACCATAGTCATAAATAGCACCAAAGCCGCCGTAAATTTCTGATGAAGGAAAGACAAAACCCTTGCGTTTGCAAAATGAGGCCATCGCCTCCATATTAAATACTTGTTCTGACATATTTTTCTTATAGCTTTCCGAAAAGAAAAGCGATTTTTAAATTTAGCGAAATTCCATTTTTAAGTAATCATTACACACAAAAAAACTCGTCCCGAATAACCAAAAAATATTGATTATTCGGGACGAGTTATCTAGTGCTAAAACTAATCGATAGACCCGCGGTTCCACCCGCTTTTTGGCAATAAGCCAACACCTTTTTATGTAGTTGCTTAAGGGTGCCAAACTCCCTCAAGTAATAAAAATATAATACATGTAAAACAAATTGTCAATAAAAATAAAAGGAGGGAGACTTGTTGTCTCCCTCTAATTTTGGGTTTAATCTACCCTAACTTCATTCGAATACCCAGACTCGAGGCCAGTATTGTTAATGGCCGTTACCACAAAAAATACACTACCGCTCATGTTTTGCAACACAATTGTCTGCGTTGTGGGAATGTTATTCACTGGTGGAATGGGTTTCACCTCTGAGGTGTTTGTCCAACCTGTAAAAGTCGGATCAGAAAGCGACTTGTTGCCGTAATAAACCTTGTAACTAGCCAAATCGGGTTCCACATTTGGATCCCAGACTAACACAACCGTAGTGGCTGGCAGAGCTGGTGGGGTGGTGCTAGTCGTAAAACTAACAGGCGCCGACATAACTGATTCTACACCAGCAACTGTCAATTTGACCGCCAAATAATATTTGGTTGATGGCGTTAGACCAGGAATGTTGACGAGCTGTACACCGTTGCTTAAAAGTGGTTGGTTAGGTGACGCTGGCAAGGCATCGAATTGAGCTGGTGTTAATCTCGCCGAGATCACAGTCTTTGAGACTTTGATTTTACAACTTCCAGCTGCCGTAGTGGTTATGGCAATTATCGCATCGTCATACCCCGCTGACGTTACAGACACTAATGGAGTGGGGGTTGCAGCGAATGCTTCGACGGCAACCAAGCTTAGTATCAGGCCAACCAACTTTGTAATTTTTTTCACGGTAAATCCTCCCTTTTTTATGTTTGATTTTTAATGATCTGGTTATAATTAAAGAATAGCATATTTTGACAAATATGTCAATATATGCTATTAATTATAACTAATATTAGCTATTACTACAAGCCAACGCTAATTTTATCCAAACTTTTATTAGTAATGCCAATACCTAATTTTCGCATAACCGCAAAAGCATCAGCTGGCTTACCTAGCGAATATGCCTTTTCATCCTTAGGATTAATATAATAAGCCCGACCCTTGTCCTCAACATCAATCAAAATTCTACCCAATAATCTATCTGGATAAACTTTAGTTTTGGTAATCAAAGAATGTTTAACACCCATACCCTGCTTACGCATCACCTCAAAAGCGTTAGCTGGCCGACCTAGATAATAACGTTTCAGGTCCTTGGGATTAATATACCAGGCTTGACCTTTATTTTCAACTTGTAAAAAAACCTTGCCTTGATTCTTTTTAGCGTAAAGCTCATCAATATTAGCCTCTTTCTTGGCAACAATTGGATTAAGTATTTGAAGTAACTCTTGTTTATCATTAACCCCATCACCATCAGTATCCATTTTAAAGGGGTTAGTTCCAAGTGCTACCTCCAAATCATCTGACAAGCCATCCTTGTCCGTATCTAAAATTTTAACGGTCGTCGTTTTTACATTTACAGGCACAACTACTGGTTCAGGTGCGACCACTGGGACCACAACCGTAGTCGTTGACACTGCATTACATGATTGAGTCAATACTGGCGTCCCGCCGCTGCAACCACTTGGTAAACTGGTCATGACCGTCCTTGACTGTTTGCCGGCCATGCAACTCGTCCAGACTGAATAAGTCCAGCTCGTACAGGCAGCAGCCGTAAAGCTACCACCGCCACCACCAGAGCCTCCAGGACTGCTGACAACTGGCGTAACGACGACCGCCTGGGTTGTTGCTGAACTTGTCGTTGAAGCCGAATAAAGACCAGAGTTAGTTACTGCTTTTAAATTGAAGTTATAAAGAGTCGACGGGGTTAAACTAGTTACTGAATAGTTACCGATTAAGTTTGATGTTGTTGCAATCAATGAAGCACCGTTATAAATAGCGTAGTAGTTAACTGCCTCGGTCGTGGTTGACCATGCCAAATTAATGCCAGTCGTTGAAACGGCTGTCGCTGTAAAACCAGTTGGCGTACTAGGTAGAGTTGAAGTCGAGGTAGTGGCAGTCATGGCCGATGTATTGCCAGCGGCATCATAAGCAGCTACAACAAACGAGTAGCTTGTTAAGGGTGTACTGCCAGTAACGCTATAATAAATATTTGTAGTCGTGCCAATTTGTGTCATCGTTCCAGTAGTCGTGGCTCTAAAAACTTTGTAACCGACTACCGCAACATTATCAGTAGACGACGCCCAAGATATATTAATAACCGTCGCTGAGGTTGTGCCTATCACAACTACTCCGGGAGTGGTTGGGTTGATTATGTCTGGTGCTAGTGTTAGAGCGCCAACTACATTTGACAATAACGACCAGTTACCAAAACCATCAACCACCTTCATGGCAAAATAATACTGCGTTGCCGGCAGTAAGCCAGACACAATCATGGATTCATTGGTGCCGCTTATACCTGGTACTGGTTCGCCATTAACCTGAGTAGCCACGTTCCAATTAGCATCATTAATAGTCGAGGTCGAATAGCGAATGTCATAGGCAGCTGCCGTGCCAGAATTCAAGTCATTACCAGTTGCTAGCCAGCTAAGACTTATTGAACTAGTACCGTTATTAGATGTTGATAAATCATTAACCGGACTAGGAGCAATAATATCACTGGTCGCTAGCAATCCAATCGTTGCCGTAGCAATATTAGAGAACTGCAAACGGTAAATTGAAGTGGTACTGATCGCCCAAAATGAAGAATTAACAGGATTAGCCACAACATCTTGCAAGGCTGTTACGCCCATGCCTAAATTTGCATTACCCCACGTATCACCAAGCGTATCAAAAGTTCCGCTCACACTCAAATAAGCCCCGTTTTGACCAGCCGCAATTGCAACAGCATTAAAATAATCACTTGCCACGGATTTTATTCGTAGATCATTAATTCCATTATTAATATCAATCCAATTGGCACCCGAGTCTATGGATCGATAAATTCCGTTATCAGTAGACAAATAGCTAATTGAATTTAAATCAGGTGCATAGGATGCATTATTCATTGATATAGAGTTCAAATTGGCAACTGAGGTAGAGGCTAATGACCAAGATTCCCCTGTAGCGCTAAGCGAATTCATAACACTTTTATAAATTTCATTGGCGTTAGTGATCGCAAAAATATTGCCGCCCCACCAATCTGTGACAATTTTCTTAGCCACACCAGTTTCCATGCCAGTATTTTGCAGAGTCCAGCTAGCACCACTATCATCACTACGATAAAGCCCGCCAATCGTTGAAGTGGCTATATAAATAGTACTTGGATCTGCCGCACCACCCTTATATTGGTCAATCTTTATGTCAACTACATTTAGGCCAGCCGTATTAGCAAGTAAGCTCCAAGTGCTACTGCCAAGTTTTGAAGTGTAAACTCCTTTGGCAGTACCAAGATAAATATTAGTTGAGGTGGAAACGTCATAAGTCGTGCTAGCACTATTAAATACCCAGCCAATAGCAATAGCGGAGACGGTAGACGTGGCACCGCTCAAACCGTTATTTATTAGTTGCCAGCTCTGACCAGAGGTCGTACTCATATAAACGCCCTGACTAGTCCCCAAGTACACATAATTACCGGCCGTGCCAACGGCCGAGATGCTACCACTTAATGTTGGCGGATTTACCTTCTCCCAGATATCAGTAGCCGCCTGCGCATTAGCTGAAAATAGAATAGAAGTAATAATGATTAATGCGCCCAAACCAAAAAACTTCAAAAATTGATTAAACATTTGTTATGATATTTTAATATTATTTTTAAACACAAAATAAGTATAGCACAAAGAAAAAATACATTTAAAGGACCTTAAAAGACCTTCAAAGTTGAGCCTATAAAATTACATTTCTTCAATAAAGCCTATCCCCAGCAAACTCAAGCCATTTTCTAGAACCTGCTTGACACTTCTAAGTAGAACCAATCTAGCCATCATGACCGCGTTTTCCGCTTTCAGAACGGGCACGCCGTGATAATAATCATTAAATTGCTGAGACAATTCGAATAAATACTTAGCAATTTCTGACGGTTCATATTTTTCACCCGCCTCAAGTACAGCAATTGGAAATTTTGCGAGCTTCAATATTAAGTCATGTTCGCGCGGTTCGGTCAATTTCGCATAATCAACCGCATCATCAATCTGAGCCTTTTTTAAGATAGAATTAATACGTGCTCCCGTGTATTGCAAATAAGCAGCCGTAAAACCATCAAACCGCAATGACTTCTCAATGTCGAAAGTTATGGCTTTTTCTCGACCAACCTTAATCATCTCAAATTTCATCGCCCCGACGGCAATTTGCTGAGCAACTTTTTTAATTTGTCTATTTTCCCAATCAACATGTTTTTCTTTCGTTGCTTTAGTAGCCATCTTCATGACTGCTTTTTTCAAAGTCGCATAAGTCACGACATTACCCGAACGAGACGACATAGCACCACCAGGCAAGGTTACGAAGTCATAGCCAAGATGCACCATCTTTTGCTTGTAACCAAGCAATTCCATCACCTTAAACAATTGCTTAAAATGCAGAGCCTGTCTGATATCCACCACTATGATCGATTCATCAATCCCAAACTCTTTCACCTTGGCTTGAGCCAAAGCCAAATCAGCTACCGGATACAAGGCTGTACCATCGGCACGCAAATAAACTTGCACCCCTAAGCCATATTCCTCAAGATCAGCAATTAAGGCACCTTGACTTTCCCTTAATATTTCTTTTTCTTTTAATTCTTTAACTAAACGCAATCCTTCTTCAATATGATCACTCTCATACCACGTGTCTTTAAACTTCACCCCGAGCTCACGATAAATTTTCGCAAAACCTTTGATGCTCCAGTCCCGTGTCTTTAACCAATTATAATAAATTTCACCCTGGCGTGACTCAATCGCTTTCATATATTCGCCAACTTCTTTTTTGGCTACATCACCTAACTCTTCCATTTTTTTAGTCGCCTCTGGATATAGTTTACCTAGGAATTCTCCCTTATCACCTTTAATTTCTTTGTCTTTGTAAAACTTATCCAAACCCCAAACAACTCGAGCCGTATTTATACCAAAATCATTTATATACGAGAACGAAATAGACTTAAAACCATTAGCCTTAAGTAAGCGGCAAACACTATCGCCATAAGAAAAATTTCTAATATGGCCAATATGCACTTCTTTGTGAGTGTTCTGATTGGCAAATTCAACCAAGACCTTTTTCTTGGCCCCAATTTTTTGCTCACCAAACTTCTTACCCAGTTTCTGTACATCCTCCAAAACTTTACCGCTCAAGACGTTTTTATTTAAAGTAAAATTCAAATACGGACCAGTCGCCACTGCCGAACAAATCTTGTCTTTCATTTTTGATTCTAAGTTCTTGGCAACTTCAACCGGATTTTTGCCCAAACTTTTAGCCAAAGCAAAACAGGGCAAGCTAATGTCACCCATGTTTACCGTTGGAGGAAAGACCAAATCCGCCTCGACGATCGTCGCCTCTTTTTTTAAAGCCATGTTAACCTCCTTAACAATTTTAGTTTTAACGATGCTTAAAAAATACATAATTTATTCCTGAACTCTAACTTTTAAAAATTGCCTCTTGCCGCGCTGAATCAACAGACCTTCTTTAGTTACCAATACATCAGCATTCACATCTTTATTCACCTCCAACTCAGCCTCGCCTGCAGCCAATTTAATACCACCCTGCTCGATCAAACGTCGAGCTTCACTCTTGGATGATGCTAATTTCAATTGAACCAATAAATCTACCAACTTATAGCTTGCCACCGGCAAATACACTTCTTCGATCTCATCCGGAATCTCCTTATTCTGCACCGTTTTCACGAAATTCTCTTGTGCTTCAAGGGCTTTCTTCTCGCCATGATTGATTTTGGTGATTTCAAAAGCTAAGCGCATCTTGTAGTCACGTGGATTGGCACCATTCTTCATAGCTTCATGCATCTCGGTCACTTCTGCCATGGGTAAATTCGTACAAAGCTCAAAACCATTCATCAATACCCCATCCACCCACGACATCACCTTGCCATACATCTCATTTGGCTCTTCATTTAAGAAAACGATATTACCCTCTGACTTACCCATCTTCTTGCCCTGGTCGTCGGTCAAAAGTTTAGTCGTAACCACAAACTTCTCTTTGTTCTGCATCGATTTCATCAAGTCACGACCAGCCAACATGTTAAAAGTCTGGTCATTGCCACCAACCTCGCCATCCACATCCATCGCCACTGAGTCGAAGCCTTGTGCCAGTGGATACAAGAATTCATGCAGATGTATCGGTTTATTTTCTTCGATTCTTTTTTGGAACATGTCGCGCACGATCATCTGACCAACCGTGAAATGTGAAGCCACTTCAATCAAATCAGCAAAAGTTAATTTACCTAGCCAGTCATTGTTATATTTCACCAATGCTGGGTTGTCACCAGCAAAATCAATATAAGCGCTAGCCTGTTTTTTATAATTTTTCAAATTCTTCTCGATATCCTCACGAGTCAATTTCTTACGAGTGGCCGTCTTGTCAGTCGGGTCACCGATCATGCCCGTAAAATCACCGATCAAGAAAATAATCTCATGGCCCAATTTCTGAAACTGCGCCAATTTAGACAATTGAATTGCATTACCAATATGCAAAGACTCGGCTGTAGGGTCAAAGCCACAATAAATCCGTAAGCGCTTGCCTGAAATTAATCCCTTCTCAACGTATTCACGATTCGGATAAACATTTTCCGTACCGCGGTTCATCAATTCTTCGACTTGTGATTTGTCTGTAATTACAGTCATATATTTATTTAAACTCTAATTATATAATTGTTTAATAATTCAGCGTTGGGGTCAATTGCTGGATTTAATTTTACTAAATGTTCGAGTGGAACTTTTTTCTGAACACTTAAATGTTTTAAAGTATAAGGCACTTTTGCCTGAACTTTACGCCCTTTGTGTTTTGCAACTTTTTCGTGTTTCGGATGAGGATTATTAACCTTAACCTCTCGGAAATGCAATGGATTTTTTTGTTCAGTCACTGCACCTTCCTTTATTAACGCCAACACCGCATTGAATTTGGCTGGATAATTAAGGTTCTCAGAAAACCCCATTGTCGTCTTGGCAAATACTGCCTCCTTTTGCGCCAAAGTTAAGTTGGGCGCTGTTTCGATCTTAACTTTTACTGTATTTATCTTTTTTTCTAAAAACTCCACAAACTGATTGTACGAAGGTTTTTGATTTGTATTTTTACATTCCTTCAAATATCCCCAGATAAAACCGCCATTGTAACCAGACAAAGTTAAATCCCAATCACCAGAGGCCACAAATAATTCCTTTAAAACCTTAGCGCAGGCGTGGCCACTTTTGACGGGGTCTTTGCGTTCATCGATGCCACCTCGCATTCTCAGGCCGATCTTTTCGCTGCTGGCCGTACCCTTCATAAATTGATAAGGACCAACTGCCTTGGTCCGTGAAACAGCCGTAATATTCCAATGAGACTCGGGTATAGCCAAATATATCAACGAAATTGCTTTATCATAATTCGCCTGACCATAGCGATTTAAGAAATCATGGTCAAATTCTTGTTTGAACGCCGCCTCAAGATATGGTCTCCATTCCCCCATATTGCGATAAGCATCTGTGAGACCTTTATGTAACTTACCAACTGAATATTGATTCAACCAGTAATGCTCAATCTGTTTCATCTTTTGCGGAGTCAGATTAATTTTTCCCCGCACCCGAAGATTGACGATTTCATCAAGCGATTTTGCGTCATGTTCAGCAATTTCTTTTTGGTCTACGGTTTCTACCTCATCCTCAAACTCATCAGTATCAGCCGTTTCTTTGATTGCATTTTTAGGCGCAAAAGATTTTAAGACATAATCAAGCCCCTTGAAGGCGGTAGTCCCAACCACGGTCGTAGCCGCTACACCAGCTCCAAATTTCAAAAAATTCCTCTTACTTTCATCAAAAGAATCATCTTTGTAGTGATTGACGGATTTATTTTTTCGGTCATCAATACCGAGTATAAATTTTACTGACTCTTTAAATCCCATGTCTTAAGACTACAATATTTGGCTTATTTTGGCAATAATACCCATTAAATATTGACAATAACTCCAAAATATGCTATGATTATAATCATTTGCTTTTTTAGCTAAGAGTGTTATGGTTTTTACAGCTCTTTAAATCAAAGGAGGTAATCGTCATGAGTGCTCAAATCATATCTTTTAGCGACGTCGCCAAGTCCAAGCAATCCACTACTTCCACTCACGACCTGAACGCATTAATTACAGCTGCCGCAAAAAATCTCAGAGCGGAAAAGCAAAAACTACCAGAAGGTGTTTGCGTTATATCGCTACCAAAATCCAAGGATTATTTTATCGCTAATTTGCAAGCCACCATCATCAAACAGCACCACATTTCTACCGCCGCAGCATTATGTGCCATGTATATCGGTGAACTGCTTTACAAAAATATTAGCCATATACCCGCAAGTCCATATGCCATTGATTATTTAATCAATGGTCAAGAGGATAAAACCGGCAGACTCTTGTGCGATGGAGGTGATCTGTGTTTCATGTACTGCACGATTTTTAATCGTCGTTGTCATTGGCGCCAGATGTCAGAAAAAAATTACTGCGCAATCGGTCAGGGTTTGTACCAGGCGGGTTATGGAAAAACGGGGCGTGACATTCATTACTACATGAGCGAGAATTTTGAACTCATGGCCTCCATAACCAAAGAAACATTTCTACCGATTTAAAAAACAACCCCCGCCAAGTTTGGCAGGGGTTTTATTATATCATTAAATTTTTCGCCGCAGCTGCATCGAGAATGACAGTTACTTTGTTGTGCCGCTGAACAATAGAGGCTGGCAAGTCCTTTGTAACTGAACTACAGAGAGCCTTAGCTATGATCTCTGCCTTATCTGCCCCGGAAGCCATTAAAACAATTTGTTTAGCTTCTAATATCGTGGCCAAGCCCATGGAGTAGCCTTGTTTAGGTACGTCACTAATATTTTTAAAATTAACCAGTTGCGCTTCCCTGGATGATAGCGTCAAATCAATTAGACTAGTTCTTGATTTCAGACTCGTACCAGGCTCACACCAAGCCAGGTGGCCATTAGTGCCAATGCCTAGAAATTGCATGTCGATTGGACCGATTTTTTTTAACTGTTTTTCATATTGGCGACATTCTTTTTTTGGATCAATCGCCTCACAATCCAAAAAATTTATATGATCAAAATTCACATCAACTTTATCAAAAAAATATTTACGCATAAATGCATAAAGCGTCCCGGGATGATTTTCTGATAAATTCACAAATTCATCCAGATTAAAAGTGACCATTTTTTTAAAACTAATCTCTTTTTGTTTATACGCTCTGACTAGCTGCCGATACATTCCTACCATGGTATTGCCCGTCGCTAAACCCATGACTGATGATTTTTTCTTTTGGAGTTGTGCTGCAAATATAGCAGCAGCTACTTGTGACAACTCTTGATAATTTTTTACGATGATTATTTCCATGCTTAAATTATAACACGTGACCTATAACACGCAAGCGTAATCTGTCGACGTAATATTGCACGTTAATGATTTCCTGTTATAATTATTAGCAATGCAATCATTCAAACTCTCACAACAAAAATGTGGTCTCGTCATAGTTGCCCATCCAGACGATGAGACAATTTGGCTTAGCGGCATAATTATGTTAAATCCCAAAATAGATTGGACAATTCTTTGTCTTTCCAGATCTAATGATGAAGACCGTGCGCCAAAATTCGCCTTAGTAGCCAAAAAATTAAATTGCCATTTCTTTCAGGAGAACTTGGACGATCTCGAGCTGCTACCTTACAAGACGCATGTCAAAATGGCCAAGCAACTCATCTTAAAACATATAAAAAATAAGCCCTTTGATTTTGTCATTACACATGGCACAAATGGTGAATATGGTCATCGCGACCACAAAAGTATTCACGAAGCAGTCAATGATCTCATGATTCATCAAAAAATAAAAATCAAAACAGCACTTTTCCTGCATTACAAAAAGCCCAAAAAATTCGTACCGCTCTTGATACCGCGCAGTGGCGCTGACCTGCAAATAACATTACCCCTAGCGACCTATCAGGCTAAAATTAATCTCATGTCAAAAATTTACGGCTTTGATCCGCACGGCATTGACGCCAGTTACTGCACAAGGGTTGAGGCTTTTATAATTAAGCAGTATAATTAATAAAAGGAGTTTAATAAGTAAATTTGATTAGAATGAAAATCGCAGTTCTATATTCACACCCCGTCGAATCAGACGGACTTAGTATTCAAGGAAACTTACTCTATCGAGGACTCAAGGAGATGGGCGTCGAAGTCATGCCTTGCCATTACAACCCATCATTTCAAAAGCAATGGGTACTTAGTGCCTTCAAGCCCGACATTGCCATTGGCATTGGCTGTTGGACATATGCACCAAACTTAATTTTCAGCCCCCAAAATCATGGCATTATTCCAGTGCCTTGGTTTGTTGCCAATGGCTGGGTGGCCAATTATCACAAACAAATCAGCGACTTGCCACTAGTCTTTACTACCGCCAATTGGGTCACTGACACCTACAAGCGTGATGGCGTCGACGTCAAAAATTTTGAGACTCTGCATATTGGCATTGATCCAGAAGAAGTTAAGCCGATCCCGAAATCTGACCCCAAAATTCAACAGCTCCGCGCCATGTTGGGTGTACAACCACATGAAAAAATGATTCTCACGATCGGTGGCGACGTTACCAGCAAAGGCGCCCAAGAAATGTTTAAAGCACTCGTTAAAGTTGATGAGCAATTCAAGGATTGGAAATATGTTTTAAAACATTGGGAATCAGAAAGTGCAGAGATCCATAATTCCGAAGAAGAAGATCTTATCGAAGAGCTTGGATTAAATCGTGACAAGATCAAATATTTATCCGGCGCTTTTTCACACGACTTCATGCAGTATTTAATTTCCGCCTGCGATATTTATGCCGCCCCTTCACGACTTGAAGGTTTCGGCATGATTCAGGTTGAGGCCGAAGCATGTGGCGTACCGGTCATCTCGATCAATGTCGGCGGTCCGGCAGATACAATCATTCACGGTAAAACCGGCTTTTTAGCCGAGGTCGGCGAGGAGATAAAACTAGAGTCAGAATGGGCATACGAGAGCATGGGCTTTGACGCAGATCATCGCATTCAATTCGACGTACCAAAAACCTTTGCCTACCGTGCCAACATCGATGAACTAGCTGAATATACTTTAAAACTCTTGACTGATGATAATCTGCGCGAAGAAATGGGTCGAGCCGCTGCCGCTCATGCCCTAGACAAATTTCATTATCGCAAGATTGCCAAACAGGCTTACGACACGATCTCGCAAAAACTCAATATCAAATAGAAAAAAGGCGCTTCCAACGAAGCGCCTTTATTTTTACTATCTCTTACTCTCTCTTTTTCGCCTTTCCTTGCTCATGCTAATGACTTTCGCCACTGGCCTAACGCCAGTTTCAATTTCATCTAGCTCGGCCTCATCATTATTAACCTCATGCAATTTTTCGATCATATACTCATCAACCATTTGACTAATAACTGCCTCTGCGCCCTCGCATTGAAAACAGCCAATATCCATTTGTTCAAACAAGTATCTCATCTCGACATATTCAGCCTCCCAAGGCCCATCTTCAAAGTCATTACTAAAATCTTGCTGTAAAAGTGATAGGATCCGATGCTTTTGTTCGGCAATTTTAGTCAGATATACTACCCGCAAACGCAGAGACTTTGTCACAGAGCATCTAAGACACAACTGGCCAAGTAATTTCATGATCAACCTCCTTTTATAAAGGAAAACGTCTAGAGTCCTAATGAACAACAATAACTACAGACTACAAAATAATATGAAAAAATGCAAATAAGTACTAATCAAAATAAATCACTCTTTTTTGCTTGACGCATTCATAGGCATACAAATACAGGCCCGCTGACCAGGCCTGATAAGGCTCGCCCTTGGGCTCACCGGTCACGCCATCAAGCCACTCGTTAAATTCATAACCCTTATCCAAATCTCTGATTTGTAAAGTCTGCATATTGCCCTTGGCTAATCGCTCTAGCTCTTTTTCTGCTTTTTTAAATTCACCGACCTTGACTAAAGCTGCCACATAAAGCCCACCAATCCAGGGCCAGACGCCAGCATTAATGTAGTTCATGGGCGTTCGCGCATCGCAGTTATTGAAATACGGCTTCCAAGCAGCACTCCCTGGTTTTATGGGCGGCCAAATATTTTTGCAACCATAAGGCAAATTAATTTTTTCTTTTTCAATATAAGTCACAATCTGTTTAGCAGTTTTGGGTGTAGCTAAGCCAGTAATCACTGCCAAACAATTTGCAGCCGAATCAAACCATTCTTCTTGTTCGCGATCACCGCTGTGGTCTTTCCAAGCCCAAGGCAAATAATAACCGCGCTCTTTATCGTAAAGCGCTAAATATTTTGGCTCAACGCCGTTAACGGTATTCTTGACCTTTTCTGCTAACTCATTTTCACCTAGCATACACAATAAACCATACTGCAAAGCCTGAGTATGCAAAACCCGACCGTATTTGTGCGGAAAAGCGTCCATCCAATCAGCAGTTGGTTGTTGCACAATCAAGTTGTCATTGTTTGGATCCTGATGACGTAACCACGACAAAGCATTCAAGATCGAGGCTTTATATTTTTTTAATAAAGATTCATCTTTGTAAGCCTTAGCGTATATATAATGTCCGATAATATACCACTGTGGCGCATCAATCGAATTAAAAGTCACATCAGACTCACGTTCGGTATTATACGAGCCAACACAATTAGGAATGAGGCCCAAATCAGTTTGATTTTTAGCAAGTGTCTCCAAACTATTTTTCATCGCTTGTTTAAATTCCTCGCCAACCAGCGAGGCCCCCAGCGAACAGGTCATCGAATCACGCGCCCACAGCGCCTCATACCCACCCTTGAGTGCCGAGGCGTGAAAACCTTTCGGTCGCACACTCCCCCTTAAAACCTCAATGGCTTTTTCTTTAGCTAAGTCAATTATATTTTCTTTTTTCATGTTTATTTTAAAGTAAATTCAAAAGGGAGGTGGAATCCAATATGAACAAAAGGACGTAAATGCTGGATAAGCTCGGCTATCATCATGAGGAGCATATCCCCTGGAATTAGTCCTATTAAAACATAAAGAATGCTTAATATTAATATTAAGATCGAATATCCAATTTTACTACCTCTAGTTACACCAATTTTAAAGCCAGATACAAAAGCGATAATATTTACTAATACCAAAATAAAAACGAAGGCAAATAATAAACTTTCTATCCTAATAGCCAAATTAAAGGAAAATATAGCCAAGATTGCAATTATCAATGGTGCAAAAAATATAGCTAATATTTTTTTCGTCTTACTCATAATAAATTACTTCTTATAAAACCGATAAGTATGTTCGCCATTAATACACTTAAACTTCTCAGCATTGAGTGGGGGGAAGATAAAAGGTTTTAGCTTTTTTAGGCTTTTGATTTCGGTTGGTTGCATGGGCAAGACGTCCCAATCGTTGTAACCTAAAATAAAAAGACCACCTGGCTTTAAAATTTTATAGATACCAGCAAAACACTTTTCAATTTTTTTCGGTTCGTTAAGCCCCCAACCAAAAACACCATTCATAAATACCACGTCAAAATATTTGGCCTCAAACATCTCGGCTACGTCAGCAGCGTCACCGGTCTTGTGGTTCTTGGCACCCCATTTTTTGCGCTTGGGATCAAAATCCATCGACCACAATTCCCTACCAACAAAAAATTCATTATAAAATTTTTGATATTCCTCCCGGCCGATATCCAAAATAGTTTTAGGTTCTAACTCTGACAACACCCAGGGAAAAATCTTGCGCTCAAGGACGTTGCGATCTTCAAATTCAGCACGCTTATAATTAGCGTGCTGCTTGATTATTTTATCGACAAATTTTGTATAATCTTTTTTCATTTTTTTTAAATTCCCCTCTCGAGAGGGGTGGCGTCAGCAGGCGACGGGGTGTGTTGTGTTTTAATTCGTTAACAGAGACAAAAGATAAACCGTCATTCAGACATTCTCTTTTTAGAGAGGAATAAAATTAAATTTATTTAATCCGCTCCATGGCTAAACGAGCCAGCAAATAAGAGATTGTGGACTCAGCACCCTGATTAAAATTAATCGAATCACGACCCAAGCCATCATAACAACCGCCAGTGGCCTCGTCATAAAGCATTTGGTTCAAATGATTTTTACCCAAAAACCATTCAAAGGCAATCTTGGCCCGATCCCTATATGTCTCATTACCGGTCAACTCAAAAGCAGTAATTAAGGCCTCAGTAGCCGAAGCGGCATCCTCTGGTTGCTGGTCATAGTAGGCGCGTTTACCATCACGGAAATACCAGCCGTCCTGACCAATCGCCATAAAAAACTTATCTTCAAAATTTACTGAGGCTAAAAATTCCAAACTCTCCTCGGCAATTTTTAAGTATTTCTTATCATTGGTCGCCTGATAAGCGCGAAACATCGCCTCTGACATCTTGTAGTTTGAATAGGTTAACGAATCCTCAAACCAATGCCACTTAACATGGCCGGGCTTTAGTTGCTCCTCTTCGTAACGCCTAACCAGTTCGTCAGACAACCCACGAATTAATTTCTCAACTTCACCTAAACCCTTGGTGCACAAAAAATTCGACTGCGCCTGACATAGGCCCAAAATCGAAAAAGCAATCGCCCGCGACGACTCTAGCTCCTTGCTCCAATGCATCGCCCCGCTCAACATATCGCAGGCTTCGCCGATAATCTCTTTTGGCAAGTCCGGACTGCTGACAACGTGACCAAGTGCCCAAATAGTTCGACCAAATGAGTCCTCGGATTCAGATTTATCTGTAAACTTGCGATATTTATTTACAAAATTATAAAATTTACCATTTGGCTTTTGAACGTATTTTACAAACTTAAAATATTTTTTAAGTAAGTCGAGCGACTCTTTTTTCGGATGGTGTTTATATAAATCCACCATAGCGAGTAAAATTCTAGCATTGTCATCAACACAATAACCAGAATTCAAATCTGGCTTGGTATGGGTTGCAAATTGAATCATCCCAAAACGATCAGTCAGTGTTTCAATATGACCAAGATTTATAGTTGGCAATTTATCCTTTTCTCTCGGAATGATATTGGCAAACTGATTAAAAACTTGGAAATATGACAAGGCCACATTTTGCCAAGTCATATGACGTGAATAATAATAACTATTCTTTTTCATCTCTTCACGTAACTTCTTGTCACCTAGTAATTCAAGCAAGGCCTTTTCAATCGAGTTCGAACTTTTAAATTTTACCAATCGACCACGTTCATGATTAACCACATCAATGGCATATTGATTGGCGGTCGCCACAATTGGACAAGCACATGACAAGGCATAAGAAATGGTACCAGAGACAGCCTGAAGCGGATTTAAGGTTGGTGAAACGTAGATATCCGTGGCCTTAAGAAATTCAATCAATTCATCAAGTGTTAGATATTTATCATAAAATTTTACGTTGTCCTGTAGATTTAAGCGCTCCACCATGCGCTCTAACTTGGTACGATAAACCTCACCCTCTTCACGTCTGACTACCGGATGGGTGGCGCCCAAAACCAAATATATTACTTTAGGATATTTTTTTATAACTTCCGGTAACGCCTTGATTGCATATTCAATGCCTTTATCACGATTCAACATACCAAAAGTTGAAAGCACGGTTCGTCCTTCAAGATTCAGTTTAACCTTGGCCTTGGTTTTTGATGGAAAAGCAATATGATGAACACCATGTGGCACGATAGCTATCTTTTCTGCTGGCACCTCATAAAGTGTTTGCAAAAGCTTTGAGGCGCTATTGGTCATGACAATTATCTTGTCTGCCTTCTCGGCAATTTTAGCCGTGACTTTGATTAATTTTTCACGCTCATCCCAATCCTCAGGATTTGGCAAAACCGTATGCATGGTCAAAACAATCGGCTTTTTAATCAACTCCATAAATGGCAAAACATATTCGCCCCATTCACCACCATAAATGCCGTATTCGTGTTGTATATTCACTACTCTGATATCTGGAGAATTATTCACCTGTTTGGCCACCACTATATAATCCTCTAGGTCGTTATCGTTGATCTGTGCAATGGTTTTGGTTGGATAATTATAAAGGGAGGTGCCGGCCTTGTTCATGGCTGCCACCTTACTTTTCACTGCTGGTGAAAATTCTTTATCAATTGCATTAGTGAGGTCTTCGGTAAATGTAGCAATGCCACATTCTCGGGGCGGAAACGTTGAGACGTACAAAACAGTCGGGGATTTAACTTTTTTCATATGGCATCAGGAGGCAATTTTTTGTCTAAGAAACTGCAAACTCTAGCACTTAAAAAATTATAAATATTACATCTCTAATTGTAGCGTGCCCAGCAAATTACTGCAAATTTTTTAGCCTTAAAAAAACGTAAACTGAGTTTTATTTCAGTTTACGTTTCTTAATTTTATATTTCAGCAGCTCGGTTAATAAACTTTCGAGCTTAATACTTGCCGTGGCTATGTATTTGTCTGCTGCCCCGTAATATATGTACATCTTGTCGTCAAATATTGCTGTACCTGTCGGAAAAACCACTTCAGATACTAGCCCTCTGAGTTCATAGTCCTTATCTGGCGACAAAATTGGATAAGGCAATCTAGCAATACATCTGGTTGGATCCTTCTTGTCAAACAACGCTGCACCGCCATGATAGGTGCGACCATCATTTGACTCATCAGTGCCGTGATAAATCATTAACCAGCCATAACGAGTTTTAATGGGCGGTGCTCCTGCCCCCAAGTGTCTGATCTCAAAGTTATACTCCGGTTCAAGCATGACATACTTACGCAAATTCATTAAATAATCTTGCCAATACAATTTATCCCTTAATTGCTTGAAATTGTCAGCGTATATTACATGCATGTCAGGCAGGATGCGATGAACCAGGGCCAGTTTACCGTTAATCCTTTCCGGGAAAAACACTCCATCCTTTTCCCACAACCACACACCCTTGCCGCCATAATTATTATAAAATGACTCAAAAAAATAATATTCATCTTTGAGGCTTGAATAACGAAAAAGCTTGCCAGCCTTAGAATAAGGAATTTGAGGACTGATAATCCCGCCTCGCTTCAGGTTAAACAGGTCGTTACCAATCGAATAACATATCACCGCATGTTTACCATCATGAGCTACGTAAGTCATAACCACCTGACCATCAACCATCATTAACCTAGGATCCTCAATGCCGTGTGACTCGATTTTGGTTTTTGGGACCATAAATGGCTTATCCCAACGTTCAGCGATTTTAGTTGGACCATTGAGTCTAGCATAGCCAAGACAAGAAATGCCATTCTCAGCTATAGCCCTGTAAACGATATGTAAGTCCTTACCGACCTGCAAAACACCCGGGTTTAAAACCGCTTTTTTTTCAAATTCATTGTGCGTGGGTTCAATAATAACCCCTTCTCTTTTTAATTTTATCATATCTAAATTATAGCATGAATTTTAAATACGCAAATAGCTAACTAAACTTTAAACAAAACTCCCCAGTCAATATGACTGAGGAGTTTTTTATTTGACTATTTACGTAAATTTTCAATAAACTTATCAGCACTGCTTTTCAGTTTTGGATCAGCCTCACCAGCCTTAATAGCCGAGGCTATGGCCTTATCTATATTACCGTCCAGTCTATAAATATCCGCTAAAGCTGCCCAAACGCGACCATCTTTAGGAGTGACACTCGCCTGATATTCGTAGATTATGGCCGTGCGTTTATAATCCTTGGTTTCATAATAATGCTTGGCTATCTGCTGCATCTGATCTGATTGCAAATTAAAAACGCCATTCTTGTCGATGCAGGTATTTAGCGCCTTGTACGCTGCCTTATCCTTACCAAGATACAGATTTACTCGTCCAAGCTGGCAACTTGATTCTGGATAATCAGGATTCAGCGCTACCGCTTTTTCAAGCCACTGAACTGCTTCATCCTTTTTGCCGCGATTCATGAATAATTGCGCCTTAAAAAAGTAGTTTGTCGGACGGGCAGGATTGGTTTCTATTGCCCGATCAATAGAAGTTTCAGCTTTACTGAGATAAGAATTATACTTTGCCATATCGCCTGACTGACCGTAGTAATTAGCGAATGAATTGTAAAGTTGAGCTGCCATCATCAGATTAAAGCTGTCATTTGGATTATAGGCCAAATTCAAATAATTTAAGTTTTCAACATAATCAATTATAGCAACTGCCTTATCTTTTGACATTTTAGACAATGAGGGTGATTGTTGGGCCATCAGCTGAATCAAGCTAGTCCTGCTATCACGATCAAGCGGTGAGCCATAAGTGTAGGCCTCTTTGTAAGCACTAATGACATTATTCAAGTCACCAGTTTGTGACATGGCAATTTGGCCATCGATCGTCTTGATTAACATCTTCCAAGTATTGATATTGTATTGCCAGGTAATAAATAACATCAATGATCCGACCACCAACCAAGTGACAAACTCAGCATTATTGGTCGGCTGATCCTTTGCCTCAACACCATCATCCTGATTACTGTACCAATAAACCAAACCAAACAGAACCATTAGGGCGAAATAGGTCACAAACGAATCAAACAAGACGATATTTTGGATAAAATATGCAGCAATCAAGCCCCAAATGACCGCAATCGACCCACGATCGATTTTTTTATTCTTTTGCAGTGTGATCAAATAATAACCCATGGCTACAAACATCAGAAGGTAAGTAATAAGCCCTACCAAGCCAGTGGTTGAACCGATGTCTACGAGGTTATTGTGTGCGTGGTCAAAATAAGTGGCCTCAAAACTGAAAAATTTAGGATCAAGGTATTTGTCAAAGGAGATGGCAAAATTTCCATAGCCAGTACCAAAAAACGGATGATTAGGAAAATCCTTGCCTGCCGCCTTCCATGAATAAAGACGGGTCTGAAAAGTACCTGAAGCAAAGTCTATTTGTGAGACACGAAGGAAAAACTTATTTGAATTTACCCAGGCGGCATCCTTGTTGGCAAAAATCAAACTTGTTAAAACAACCACAAATCCAATAAATCCGAAGGCTGTATATTTAACTTTTTTATTAGCTGCATAAATCGCAGTCAAAAATGCAATCAAACCAAGGCCAAAAGCTAAACCCACGAAAGCACCACGTGTTCCAGCATTGGCAAAAGCGGTAAACATGAAGGCAATAGCCCCAAGATAGCCAAGCCATGCGGCCCAGTTTCGGTGCTTGTACATCAAATATATAGCAAAAAATATACCAAAAATCATCTGACCAGAAATGTAGGATGAATTTCCAAGCGTACCATAGTTATTAACGCTAACATTAGCTACCGCATAAATTGCCTCTAGAGTCGCCGAACCAACTAGACCCATGATTAAAATCTGCCAATCAAGATCAGTCCTGAAAACCGTAATGATTATCAAATAAAGCAAGAAAAAGTGGAGTAAATGAAATACGCCAAGCATGCGTTCAATATCGCCCCAAAAGCTAAGATTAAAATCAACTCCCAATAACGCCGAGACCAACAAGGCCGCAAAGAAGGCTGCCATAGAAATCGTAATCCAATTCTTTTTTAGCCGATACTTTGGATATTTAACTAATAACACCGCCCAAAAAACCACCATTATCTCAACGATAATATTGAACGGAATTTGCTTCGAGGTAATGTAAGGAAACAAAAGATTGTTAAAGACAAAGAACGGCGTTAAAAACGCGAATAAAACACCCCCCTTTAAAATCCAGGTGTAAAATTTTTGCGGCATAGTGATTATTTTTTGTATCATTCCTGCTTCAATAATGAAAAATTGAACAACAATGACAATATATAAAACTTAATTAATTTAATTTTTCCCTCAATCTTGACAACTCAGACTCTGCACTTTCAAGTTTGACCTTTTCGGCTGCCACAACTGCTACTGGTGCATTATTTACAAAATCGATGTTATCGAGCTTAACTTTTAGACTGAGGACAAACTTCTCTTTTTCTGCCACTTCCTTCTTGATACGCACTATCTCTTTTTCAGGATCAATCGCACCAAGCAGATTTATCTCCACACTACCAGCAATTGCATAAATAGCGGCCGCCAATTGCTGGCTTGCGTCACTTAACTCAAGCTCATTTAAGCCAGTTTTTAAACCAACAATAACATCGCGATTCCTTAAAACTATTTCCTTGTCGTTAATTGTAAATAAAACAGCTTTGATTTTTTTTGACGGTTCAACTTTATTTTCAGCTCGAGCATTTCTAATTGAGGCTATTACATTTTTAACCACCTCGAAATCCTCATTAAATTGCGACTTTGCCGAGGTTGGGTATTTTTCAACCATCAGCATCTCGCCACCAACAACTTCACGCCAAATAACTTCGGTTACAAATGGAATAACAGGATGCCAAAGCTTCAAAAGATTTGTCAGTACGTAAGTTAAAATAACTTTTTTAGACTCTGTTTTTTCAAACTTTGCTACCTCAATATACCAATCAGCAAAATCATTCCAAGTAAAGTCACGCAGCTGCTCCACTGCCTGAGAAAATCTAAAGGCGGCAAAATCATCATTCACTGCCCTAACTAATTTTTCATATTTACTCAAAATCCATTGGTCTGCATCTGACAATGCTTCAACATGCAGCTCACCCCTAGCCACAACCTCAGCCGAAAAGCCAAAAGTCGTCACAATAAACCTGCTAATATTCCAGAGTTTGTTGACTAAATTTCTCGCTCCTTCAACTTTATCGACATAATACTTAGAATCATTGCCTGGAGTGATACCACTAATGAGGGACAAGCGCAAAGCATCCGTACCAAACTGTGAAATAACATCTAACGGGTTAATGTTATTACCCGATGATTTGGAAAATTTTTGACCCTTTTCATCGCGTAAGATTCCATGGATATACACGTCTTTAAATGGAATTTGATCTAGCGTATAGGTCGACATCAAAATCATGCGCACCATCCACAGATAAAAAATTTCATAACCCATCTGCATCCAACTTGTAGGATGAAAGGTTTTTAAGTCATTATTGTTATCAGGAAAGCCTAAGGTAGAAAAAGTCCACATGCCAGATGAAAACCAAGTATCAAGAGTGTCTTCATCTTGCAACCAACCATCACCGATTGGTGCTGTATGCCCGCAATAAATCTCATCACCTTTGTACCAAACCGGAATGCGATGTCCCCACCAAATCTGACGACTAATACACCAGTCACGTAGACCCTCAATCCATTTTACATAAATCTTCTCATATCTATCAGGTGAAATATTGATTTTTTGGTTAGCAATGCCATTGTGACCAGTTGTCACAGCCGCCAACATCAAGCCTTTCAAGTTCTGACCACGACTTGGAATGTCGCGATTCATGTCCACAAACCATTGCGTCTTCGGTAGTGACTCAATTACATCGCCATACCGATCAGACGTACCGACACTTTGTGTAATATCCTCGACTTTTTCAAGTAGGTCCTGTTTAGTCAACCATGCCACAAATTTTTCGCGAGCCTCAAGAACGGTCAAACCTTCGTAATCCTTACCCGCCTCAACTGTCATCAAGCCCTGCTCATTTATAACCTGAATTAATGCAATCGGCTCATTTTTTGCTTTTTGCTTTTCATACATCTCAAAATCAACCGCACTATGAGCAGGTGTAACTCCCAAGGCCCCAGTTCCAAAATCCTTTTCAACCCCCTCATCAGCTATTATTTTAATGAGTAGCGGTTGAAGCGCCCCAACATCAACCGTAAAAGTTTGGCCGATATACTGCTGGTAGCGCTCATCTTTCGGATTGACTGCCACAGCCGTATCACCCAATTTGGTTTCTGGACGAGTAGTTGCAATCGTAATAGGAAAATCCTTTGAATATTTAAAAGTATATAACTTAGCCTCACGATCAACGTGAATCATTTCATCATCAGAACAGGTTGACTGCCCCTTGACTGACCAATTGATCACACGATGACCACGATAGATCAAACCGTCATTATACATCCGCACAAACACCTCATTAACTGACATGCTACGAGTCTCATCAAATGTATAAGCTAAACGCGACCAATCGCAACTCGTACCCATCTTGCGAATCTGTTTAAGAATGGTCGATTTTGACGCCTCAGAAAATTTTCTCACTTCAGCCAGCAAACCCTCGCGACCCAACTCAAGTCGAGGATTTTTAATACCTTGAGCCTGTAAAACTTTCTCCACCTTCGCTTGTGTGGCAATAGCAGCATGATCCGTCCCTGGCACTAACAAGGCTTTACGGCCCTTCATACGTTGAAAACGAATCATGCTATCCAGGATAGTATTTTCCAGCGCATGCCCCAAATGTAAAACCCCAGTCACGTTGGGTGGCGGCATCATTATTGTATAGGGCTCACCCGGTAAGTTATCGGGATTAAAAAATCCAGAGTCTTCCCATGAGGCATAAATTTTATCCTCGTATAAACCAGGTTCGTAGGCTTTTGCAATTTCTTTATTATCTGGCATGTGGTTAGTTTGCATCTCTTGACCGGCTAGTTAAATAAATACCGCTTATTAATAGATAAAGAATACCAAACAGACCCCATTAAATCAAGAAATCCCACAAAAAATAAATATCAGCCAAACAAAAACAGATTAAGCTATGAAATTTTGACCTACGACACTGATTTATCTATTTTCAGTCAAATAATTATCATAAATATCAACCTATTGTAAAAAATCCTAACAAATATATAATATCTATAACCTTCAACTTATTCTTATTAAGACTTAATTGCACAAGTTGACACGCTGGCGCTTATGTAATAAAGTACACCATTGATTAAAAGCCTCATTTCGGGGTCTTTTGTCTAAGGAGGCAAGAAGACACACAATTAACTAAACACGGCACAGTAATACTCAATTGATAATGAGTAGACCCACCCTTAATGAGAGACGAGTACCGACAATTCTTTGAACAGATCAAAGTAGCCAACAATATTTTAATAACTTTTGGCAAATCAGCAGATGATTCGTTGCCAACAGCTTTGGCCTGCGCGCAATTTTTAAAGATATTAAATAAAACCACTGCTGTCGCTGCCGACCCAGCCTTCATCGATAGCCGTCTAAGTTTTTTACCAGATTTCAATATTATAACCAACAAATTATCCGGCTTAAACAACTCTGAGCTGTCTCTGAACATTAGCCAAACAGAAATAGAAAACATCACCCATTATTTTAAAAATGACAAATTAGTCATTCAGCTTATTGGCACTGACAAAATATTAGATCGTTCGCAACTTAATTTTACTGCCAACAAGCCTAAATACGATCTCATTATCGTAGTTGGCACGACCGACCTTGAAAGCCTGGGTGATATTTTTTTAAAAAATTCCGATTTTTTTTATCAAACCCCGATAATCAATATCGACTTCTCGCCCACTAACGAATATTTTGGCCAAATCAATATCATTGATTTAAATAGTGTTTCCTCGGGCGAGGTCCTATACAATATCATCAGTAATCACGACGAAGACATTATTACCAACGAGATAGCCACTAATCTACTGGCGAGTATTATTATCTCTACCAACAGCTTTAAGGTCAAAAACATCTCACCCAAAACCCTTTCAACTACTGCTAGGCTCATAGAGCTTGGCGGTGATCGCGAGCAAATCGTCAATCAACTCTATCGCTCACGCAACATGAACGTCCTCAAGCTTTGGGGGGTAGTTCTAGCTAGACTCAAAAGCCTGAATAACAATCAGCTCATCTGGACCGAAATTACTCATGAAGATTTTATAAAAACCAAAACTACTCACAAAGATCTCAAGCACCTAATAGAAGAGTTGATCGTTAACATTCCCAGCGCCAAAGTCATCGTGTTATTTTATGAAGTGGCAATTGATCTAGTACGTACTACAGAGGCTATCGTCCACGGGGTAAAAAATTTGAATGTTGATCAACTTCTGAGTGATTTTAACCCCATCGGCGTCAAGTCTAATATCCTGATAAGATCAAAAGAGTCGATAATGGAATTTGAAAAACATGTCATAAATGTAATAGAAAAAAAACTCACTGATTTCAATTAAAGTATTTACAAAAAACCAAATCAAAGATAGAATGGACATAGTTCGCAATATATTGACCCATCAGCGCAAAATACAAAAAATGGACGATTAGCTCAGTTGGTTAGAGCGCTACATTGACATTGTAGAGGTCAGAGGTTCGAATCCTCTATCGTCCACAGAAATTAAAGAATCAGCGTCTAGCTGATTTTTTAGTTTCTGTGAATTATAAGAAAAGATTCGAAGTTTATGCCCTCGGGTAAATCCTCTATCGTCCACAGATATAATAAGACCCGCCGCCTAGGTGGGTTTTGTTATATCTGTGAATAATAACAGTGGATGAGAAGTTTATACCGCGTAGCTTCAGCGAAGTGGTAAATCCTCTATCGTCCACTTAAACCAAAAAATAACCATTTACTAACAATTATTTAATTCAATTTAGTAAGCTCGCAAAAACTCATAATGCGCTCGTTGGGGTTTAGTAAATCTTTTAATTTGTCTGGATATTCAAACAAATCCTTTTGCGCCCTATAGATAATATATAATTTTAAAAAAAATGTATGAGAAATTATTAATATATTTTCAGTCGATTGATAATTTAAAGCGTCCAATCTCTTAAATCGCTGTTTTATCTCAGCCCTACTTTCAAGTAAATCATCACAAATAAAAGCCTCTACAAATTTTGCCCTAACAACAGAGCTCCCGCCATTCGCATACTCACCTGGCGAGCATAGCTGAGTAATGTCAAATCTCACTTCCCTGAACAGCTCATCAAATACTACTGAGTGTTTTTTAGCTAAAAAATCATTAGCCTCTAGATAGCCATATGTTTGTGTCGTGCGCCGCAAGTCAGAGCAAAAAATTTTACTAAAACTTTTCAACACCACTTGATCAGTCTTGCCAATATTGCCAGCAAATTCCCTCATCCTTACCAAGTCGATGCCGACGTCATTCTCCTGTTTACCCAGAGCCACAACTCCTTCATACTTTGTGGCAAAATTGCTTGCCGGATTGTAGGGGCCAGTTTTAAATAGATGCATAATTTAAATTTAGCAGGTGCTGGCCGATTAGCCAACACCTGCTTTTAACACTAGGACCACGAATTTTCAATTATGCCTAAGGGGAATTTTGGCATATTTTTTAATTCATGGGAATTTTTTACCAATGTGTACAAGAAAAAATTCTGCAAATTTGGCGTAAAATGATTAATAACGAGTAAATTTTTAGTCATGAATATTTTGCGCAGCAAAGTGCCATGCGTTACATACAGACTCATGCCATGGGCTGCAGCCTCACTACGCTCATCGATAGACAAGACTCGTCCTCTAAACTTTGTTGCTAGGCCCTCTCTCATTTTGGCAAAAGCCAAAAAGTGAGCAGCAAACACCTTGTCTGCCCTAGCCAGCAAAAGAATTGTCTCTTTCACGCTTTCTTGTTCATCAAGATACTGCACGTTTTTTTGAGCATACCAATTTGAAAAAGTTGAAACTTCTGCTTCAACTTTCAACGCAGATTTTATTGCCCTTACTGATGACTCACATCGAGCGATATAATCGGTCTTTGAGTTGGCCACTCGATGATAAAATTCCTTTTGACTCTCAGTCAGTTCTGGCAAGTCCGCCACTAGAATCAACCACTGTGGCTTGCAGCCATGTGACCGTAAACTGTTTATCAAACTCGGTACTTTATCCAAATGCGCTTGAGCCGTAAGGCTAATGCCTCTGCCCAACTCTCCGTGAAAAGTATAGCTAAGTCCATCATTCGGATAGTCTGGACAGACTGTCGAAACTATAGTAATTTCATCCTTCATACGCCTCAATTTGCGCTGATCACTACGAGAAAAAAATACCGCTGTTCCAATGAGCGCACGATAATCACTTTTGTTAATTGCCATAGCAATCTCCTTTTTGTTTTAATAAAGAACATAAAAAAACTCCCCCTCTTTTTATCTTGCAAAAACAAAATAAAAAGACGAAGAGCATTTATAAAAAACTCAGAAAACAAAAAACTGCCACAAAGGTGCCAGATTATTTCCTTACTCATCGACTCTGCTTTTACGCGACATCGAATAGCCCATGTTTACGGAGGCAACCGGATCACCACTAACGCAGCAACCACCCTTCTCAAAAATGAAAAAACCGGACCCAACCCCTAAGATAAATTAGGGATCCGATTATGGATTTTGTAATTTTAAATATCGCAATCAATATAACAATATCCAACTCAATGTTTTTTGTCAATATTAATTATATCTCATGCACAATACCTTTAACTGAGGAATCTCTGGCAATTTACCCTCACCGCAAGGATTATAGCCCTTGTCTATTTCGCTTTTATCATCAAAACCATCGCCGTCAGTATCTTTCTTGTTTAGATTAGTGCCAAGTTCAGTTTCTTTTTGGTCGCTCAATCCATCCTCATCAGAATCATTAGTTTTTGGCTCGCTCTTGATCACAGTAGACTTTGACGATGATGGACCACCAGAAACTTGTCCACCTCCAGACACAATATAAAATCCGTTATCATAATTTTTGCCGTTATTAAACACAACTCTAATTTTTTCCCCAGAACTAGCAATTTCAAAAATATGATTTTTTGAGTCAATATTTATTAATTCACTTTTATTTACCGTGGAACTACTGACAATATCTTTAAACTTCTGTGATGTTGAGGTTGAAGTTTTTGTTGCACCATCATTATGTACAACTTGATTAGTAGCTATTTTAGACCCTTTAATGAAAAAATTATAACCCAAAAAAATTACACCTACTATTGTGAACCCAAATAAAAAAAATCTAATATAAAAAGTTCTATTTAACATAGGATGTGCCGTTAGCTCTATAGCATAAATTAAAGGGCACAGTTTTAAAAGTCAACGAGCAACCGCCGGCTGTCGGACTAGCTATTAAATATGTGCCTGCTGGCTGATTGCCAGGAAGTAAGCAATATCCATTTGAGTCGGTTGTGCAATTGCCAAGCGAACTAGAGGTTAACCTACCAGCCTGAGGATAACCACAAGCCCCGGGGCATTGCGATAACGTGCCATTATCACACTTTGCAGTTGCAATATCTGAATCGGAATAAAAATCTATTACAATACCTGCGGCAGGTAAGCCAGAAGCTACCCACGTCCAGTTTCCCGAGGCAACTTGACTTGTTGAAATACAGCAATCATTTGCAGCACAGGCAAAGCTAGGTGAAGCCGCACAAGTTGCCGAGCAACCAATCCCCGTCCCATTATTAGCACCAAAATCACATTGCTCGGTACCAGTCACTAGCCCATCACCACACGATGAACAATCAGCTGAACAACTAGCCACTGTTTCACCAGGTTCACAGCTGCCATTACCACAAGGATCACAAGCGGCTTGATTAAAGGCGGTGCAATTTGCCTGACAAGCAAGTATTCCTGCACCATAACCCAAAGAAACACAAGTTTGGCCGTTTAAATTAGCACCGTCACAAGCCTCTGACACTCCCTCACCATTAGGATTTTCAAATAAGCCATTACCACAATAGGTATTGCACTGAGTATGTGCGGCATTATTACGCGTATTCGCTGGGCAAGCTGTACATGTCGTTGGAGTCGCAGCAGTATTGCCTAGACAAGCCAAACAAGCAGATTGGCCTGTCAGATTGGTATAAGTACCGGCGGCACAGGCAGTACATGAAGTCTGACCGGTGGAACCATTGTAGGTACCAGCGGCACAGGCAGTACATGAAGTCTGACCGGTGGAACCATTGTAGGTACCATCGGCACAGGCAGTACATGAAATCTGACCGGTGGAACCATTGTAGGTACCAGCGGCACAGGCAGTACATGAAATCTGACCGGTGGAACCATTGTAGGTACCAGCGGCACAGGCAGTACAAACACCACCACTTTCAAATTGACCAGCCGGACAACCAACACAAGCAGATCCGTTCCAAGTAGAGCCGGTGGCACAGCAATGATCACCGCCCGAAACATGATAGCCAGCCGAACAAGTGCAGCCCGTTGATGTACAGTCATAACCAATTACTTTGGCACAATTCAAACAACCAGGATTTATATTGGTTCCGATATCGCAAGTCTCACCGACTGCTGCCAAAGGGCTGGGACCATTTTGTATGACGGAGTCACCACACCAGCCACCACCACTGACAATAGCCTTAAATCGACAAGAATTAAAGCCAGAATTGGGCGGATAGCAACCATATTGCATAGTTGGCGAACTCAAGCTAGGCACGTCAGTAGTCCCAGCTGTGCCGTCACATTGTTCATTTAGATTAGTCGAGATAATAGTATCACCACAAATTCCAGACATAGGAATTCGACAATCAGCAGACGCGCTCTGACCACGACTATCAGTGGCAGTAATGCGCACCTTGTAGTCAATAGGGTGATTGGCGACATCAAATTGATTGCCCGTCATCGCCGCATAAAGAAAGTAATTTTTTACACTTGCTCCACCACCTCCAGCTAATTTTATTTCCGGTCCAGTCCAGCCAGTCCAATCACCAGATATTTTTAACATGATTGGCAACGTACTAATAGTTGCACCCCCAAATGACCTCACAGTAAAAGTATTTTTGGTGCCGTTTTTACCGTCCAGTGGCTGTTTTGAGATTCCGATTATCGTATTGCAACTTATCTCTGGTTTTTTTAGACCTAGTATATCGCTCGTATCAACCCCTTCGCCCAGTCCCATACCATCCATATTAGTAACTGTGCATTTACCTAAGTTGTCGCAAACAATGCCGGTTTCAGTGCTAGCAAAGAAACCACACCTAAGACCATCCTCGCTAACGCTGTAGGTATAAACGCGACTATCTATCGGCAATTTCATGCGCAGTTCAGTTTTAGGAGTAGTGGTGGCAAAAACCTTGTTCACAATATCCCAGCAAGTAATGGCGTCATAACCAATACAGGCACCCATCTGATTAATAGGGTCGATTGGCAATCTGACTCCCATAATAGCGCCCAGTTCCTCGTTCCAGCTATTCCAGACAGAGGTAGTACGATTGGGCAAATAGGTACCGGACTTGATCTCGGGACAACGGTTATTATGACCCTTGCGATAGTCGCTGAGGGCGAGGTTCATGTATTCTAGGTCCGCCAAACGTTTGACGTCTCTAACAATCTTACCTTTAGTACCGGTACAGAATTCTTTAGTTTTGCACTCCGGAGTATTGTAGCATTTTGATTGTGAGGCACCGGGGAGATCAGTTACTTTAGTATTGCAATCACCAACTTCAGCTGGCTCATTGGTCAAATTGGTATTAAATTTAAAATTAGTGATGATACGGTTAAATATCTCCTGAGTCTGACTATCTGAACCCACCGAGCTCGTCAAGACAAAAACATTGGTATAGAGAGTATTGGGGGTGTCGGTATCAATGACATGAGCCGTGTTGACATAGACAGTGTTGCCATCACGGATCGCATCATAACCGTCAACGGTTATGTTCTGGGGTGCACCCTTGAAGTTTTGGTCTTGATACCAGCGCAATGGACTCATGTGTCTAGGATTACTCATGATACGGATGGCGAT
>Ga0194059_1000049_pt1 | contig 58079 bp, 56 predicted proteins | sample SepL6211m_MetaG_FD_163426 | JGI IMG/M metagenome (GOLD analysis project Ga0194059, IMG submission 163426) | Anoxic zone freshwater microbial communities from boreal shield lake in IISD Experimental Lakes Area, Ontario, Canada - Sep2016-L626-11m | ecosystem: Environmental > Aquatic > Freshwater >...
CGGCGTACTTGGGTGATCGGTTACTTGAGAGCTCGGCGGCAGTTAAGTCAAGCGCAATATATTGATCATTGATTTTAAGAACGAAATCGGTCTTGTTGTTGTAGTCGTCATAGTTGTTGGTGCGAATGATTTCAATGTTGTCACCAAAAGCGCCTGATGAGCCAAGTTTCTCGAAGATAAATTCAAAAACTGGACCATTGATATCTGGATTTTTTTTGAATGCTTCGAATTGTTTTTTTGTGCTTAGTTGATCACGCTCAACAACTTCTTGCGCGTATTGCGGTTCGGTTCCTGCTTGATCGATCGCATCCTCCATCTCCTCGAGAGAAGCTGTTAGGTTGCTTTGTTCGGTGTCTTTTTTTAACCAATTATAAATGGCTAATTTGTTTGGGTTAATTGTTTCTGTTTCTCTAGCAGGAAAAGCATTAGGATTGTACATTATATTATATTTATTATTCGAGTGTTCTCGCTAATTGCAATAGAGATTTTTTGATAGGGCTTGGTTAGGATATCCTGAACTATTTCTGGCCATTCGATGATTGTGACGCAGTCAGGTGCGTAAAGATAGTCTAACGCACCGATATTTTCAAGGTCTTTGGCCGAATTAAGTCTGTAGGCGTCGATATGGCAGAGGAGCTTTATGGTTTGCTGTTTTGCGTCATAAAGTTTCATAATGACGAATGTGGGGCTATTTATGACCTTTGTAATACCGAGCCCCTTGGCTAGACCTTGGCTAAAAGCAGTTTTGCCAGCACCAAGGTTGCCACTTAGGCAAATGACCTCGCCACCCTTGAGTTTTGTGGCGAATTGCTCCGCTAATGCGAAGGTTTCTTCATATGAGTGGGTTGTGATTTGCATCTTATAATTGTAGCTTAAATGGTGTTTTTGGCAAATAAAAAAACAACCTTTTGGTTGTCATTTCTTGTGCGTGATGAGTGATTTACCCGTACCGAGCATAAACTTCGAATCCTTTCTAATTATTCAAAAATAAAAAATCCGGCAAGAACCGGATTATTTATTTGTGCGTGATGAGGGATTCGAACCCCCGACCCCTTCGGTGTAAACGAAGTGCTCTAACCAGCTGAGCTAATCACGCTTATAGCTCTATAATATCATAGAGCGTTTAGATTTTCAATAATTCTGTTGCTGTCTGAGTGTGGTTTTATGAACTTTATCTTGTACGGGTGTGCCGAGAAGAGGATTTGAACCTCCACGGGATTGCTCCCACAACCACCTCAAGGTTGCGTGTATACCGTTTCACCACCTCGGCATAGAGGGGTGAAATGCCCCAATAGTATTAGGCGATTTTTTTCTCTGATAATTTCTTTTTGTAATCACGTTTCAAGAAATACAACTTGGCGCGACGGACTGCGGCCTGCTTTTTGATCTCGATCTTGGTGATTGTCGGTAAATTGATAGGGTAGATCTTTTCTACACCAACACCGTCTGACACTTTGCGAACAGTAATAGTTCCGCCAGTACTTTTATTTTTTTTCAAGGCAATAATAATACCTTCAAAATACTGCAAACGTTCTTTTTCCTCGTTTTTAGTGTTAAGTTCCTTGATTTTTTGATGAAGACGGATTGTCATGCCAGGTGCCAATTTGGCAACTGCTTCTTTTAAGGCTTCTACGTCTGTAGTGATAACCTTTTCAATACGTGGTTTTTTCGGTGCTTTTTTCGGTACAGCCATAAATTTAATTTAAAAATAGAACCTCTAGTTCTATTTTATCCCTATAAAAACTTTATTATTTCTGTACAAATATTAGAACATTGTTATGCTTTTGTCAATATCTTTTGAACTTTTTCCCAAATTAAGTCGTATGATTGATCTGGGGTTAGGTCGCTAGTATCTAATACGTAGTCAAAGTTTGACTTGTCATAAACATCTATGTTGTAATATTGCTTGTATCTAAGCGTGTCACTGGTTTTTCTGGCCAGGTTAAGGCTTTGCATTTCCTTGATTTGATTGACCACTTTATTGGTTTCGTTGCGGTCATTTGGCATTTGCAAGTTTTTTAAAATTCGCTCGGCGCCAATCTCTTCGTTAACGTCCATAAAAATTTTGAAAGAAGTTGGGATAAAATACCAGGAGGTACGACCCTCAATAATGAAATTATCCTCCTTGGTGGCGAGCTCACGTTGATATTCATCTACTTCTAGATCAGTTTTGGGGTCGGTTTCACCAAGTTGATTATATTCTTCGAGGGTGAGACCGCGTTCCTTGGCTTTTTGTCGGCGGAGTCCACCAATATAGTAATGTGGCCAACCTAAATCTTTGGCTAGTTGTTTAGCTGCCGTAGTTTTTCCTGCTCCAGCATTGCCACAAAAAGAGATAATCATTATTTTATAACTTTTAATAATTCGTTAAATTTTTCTGGTAAATTTATCTTATAGCTTTGTGGTTCACCTTGCAAATCCTTAAAGCTTAATTCAGAGGCGACTAAATAGATTCTGTCGGTTTTTAGTTTTTGATTGGCCAATTTGTTGCGATGAGTGCCGTATAAATTGTCGCCAACAATCGGGTGACCATAGGCGGCTAAATGAGCCCTGATTTGATGTGTTCTACCGGTTTTGATCTGGATTTTTAGTAAAGTGTAGTTGATGTAGCGCGTAATGATCTCGAATTCGCTGATTGAGGGCTTACCTTCTTGATTTACGGGCCGGGCAGCCATTTTGTGTCCACTTGTTGAGCGCTCGATAACGAATTCTATGGTGTCTTTTTCTCTGATCACCTTATCAAAAACCAAGGCTGTATATATCTTTTTGATTCGTCTGTAAGCGAATAATTTTTTGAAATGCTTGAAGGCTTCAGGCGTTTTGGCAATCACAACCATGCCACTGACGTCTTTATCAATGCGATGGACGATCCCGGGGCGTTGTTTATCGTCACCAATATTTATAATCTCCGGATAGCGTTTTAGTAGCCAGTCGACTAGGCTGGGCTCAAGTAAGAAGTCTGAACCATGAATGATGAGTCCGGCCGGTTTATTAATAATTACATAGTCAGATGTTTCTGCAACAATAGTAATTAACTCAAAAATTGAATGATCATATTCTTTGGCCACTTTTTCTGCTCGTGAGGTGCTAACGATAGTGACAATATCAGCCGTTTTTAATCTATAATTAGATTTTTGACCTACTTCATTGACCATGACCAAATTTTCTTCAATTAATTTTTGAATTTGGTTACGGCTCAATTCTGGCAGAGCACCAACTAGGTATTTGTCTAGGCGGGTATTGTTTTCAGTTTCGGCGATTGTGAAGTTCATATGATTTTTTCAAATTGAATCGACATCTGTTCTAAATTAAAGTGCTTGGTGACGCGATCGAGTGAGGCTTGTCCTAATCTTTCTTTGAGTTTGGCATCTTGCTCGATATTGATGATATATTGAGCAATAACCTCGCTGTCATTCATGCAGGTTAGATAACCATTCTTACCTTCAAAGACCAAATCGTCAAGCCCTGAGCCGAAATTGGCAATTATTGGCAGTTTTGCAGCCATGGCCTCGAGCGTGAAAAAAAGGTCGTCTATGGTGATTTCTTGGTTAATTGAAAGGTATAAATCGAGATTTTCTAGCCATTTGCGCTTATTGGCTTGTTCACCAACTAGCCAGACAGAGCTTTCGATACCCATTCTTTTGGCTAGCCACATTAAGGTTTTCTTTTCTGGTCCTCCGCCAACGATAACCAGGTGTATATTCGGTATTACCTCCTGAGCCCTGGCTATGGCCTTAAATAATATTTCTAGTCGATGATTATTTAGCGGGGTAATTGTTCCAATGGTAAAGAATTTTCTTTTTGGATGATCCAGGCGCGCTAGTCCTTGAAAAATGCTATCTTGACGCTTTAAATTTTTTAAATCAAGGCCAGGTTCAATAGTTTTGAAATGTCCGCCATAACCGGCCTTTTTAAGGTTGTTGCGATCTATGCTGCTAAAAGTGATAAGGTTGGCTTTTTTAGAGATTTTTTTAAGACTCAATACGCTGGTGGCGGTTTCGGTTGGTATCTCTAGCCAATTAAGTTTTAAGCCTCTTTTGATAATCATGGAACTGATAAATAATTTGGCATTATTGGAAATTATGAGCGTCGATATATTTTGTAGGCTCATAATTATTTTTAATTTTTTGTTCAACTTGAGAAGATAGAAAAGTTGCATTAACCACTTAGTCGTAGTAAAGAATTTGTTTACTTTAAAAAAATGCATTTTTTCAAAAGACCAATTATTACTTTTGAAGAGTTCAAGTAGCGTCTCATTATCGCCCCAGTAGATTAGGCTGATGCCTTTTTTGTGGATATCAAATAGAAAGGCTTTTAGGTAACTAATATCCGTATTGACCGAGCCAATAATTAAGATTTTTTTATTTGTGTTGTTCATTCCGTTTTGAGTTAACTTTTTGCTACTAATTCCAGTATGTCTTGTTTGGTAATGCCTTTTAACATATATAGACTAATGAAATAGCTAAAAATGGCAACACTGATATTGGTAAGCAGTGAAAAATGCTTGAGAGCGATAATGCCGAGCGACATGATGATCGAAGCTAATAAGCTTTTATTAAAAACCTTAAAATGAGGCACAAAGCCGCTTTCTTTGTAAACTATGTAAAAAGAAGCGAGAGCAATAGCAAGTTCGGAGTAGATAGTGACCCAAGCAGCGCCGAAATAAGAAAATTTAGGAATAAAAATGAGGTAACCGATCAGCGAGGTGGCGGCGACAAAAGCATAAGCACCAATGATATTTTTCTGGCGATTGACTGCGATGACAGCATGTGAAAAAACAGTGCCGATAAATACGATACTAGAGGCAGCCATCAGAATTTGTAAAATAGGACCGGAAATAGCAAACTCCTTGCCGGCGACTAAGCTCATCAGGCTACCAGCTAGGAAATAGGCGCCAAAAAATTGAGGTATGGCGAGCAGTGACATTAAGTCAAAAGATCTTTGCACAACCATTTGAAAACGTTCGTGGTTTTTGTTGAGCCATGAACTAGTCATAATTGGTAGCACGATGCCAGCAAAAATGAACGGCAAGGTAATGAGAACATCAATAACTTTGTAAGCGGCGCCATAAACACCAACGTCATTTTGTGACTTGAAAATTGAGAGTAGTAAAATGTCAGTGCGCAGGTAAATCAGGTTGAAAAAAATTGTCACGCCGATGGGCCATGATTTTTTTGTTATTTCAAGCCAAATTTCCCAATTAAAATTCAAGGAAATTTTAGCGTATGGCCGTGAGTAATAAAACAATAAGCCAAAGTTTAGGAAGCTTGAGATGACTGAAAACCACAAGATGCCATTAAGACCAAGGTCGTACTTTACAGTGAGTACGATGCCGATAAACAACACTATCCGACTAACGATTTCGGCAATAGAGGCCTTGTCGAGCCTTAATTCTTTCTGAAAAAAACCAATCAATATCTGGTTCAGGGCGACAAAGAAATATGATGACCAAGCAATGGCAACGCCGATTTTAATGGCTTGCGAGTAGGGAAACAACCAAACAAAGACTGGAGCAGCGAGTAACATAACCAGAGCGCTAATTAACCTGAGACTAAAAAGATTTGAGAGTGTCTTGTTTTGGTCAACATTCGGCACAGAAATCATTTGTACGGTCACCAGGGTTAGACCAAGGTCAGCGGCGACTGCGAAAAAAGAGATAAAAGTCAGAATCGTTGTGTACTCGCCGAAATTTGAAGGTCCAAGATATCTCGTCATGATGCCAATCGTAAAAAGACCCAAGACGATGGAGATGATTTTGCTTAAAAATTGAACTATAGTATTCCAGGCGACTTTTCCGGCTAGATTCATAATATAAATTTTATATATTGTAGCATTTTAACAATATTTGGTATAATAGCAAGACTAGTATTTAAATATTTTTAAGAAATTTATGATGACCACATTAGCCAAGCAATTGTCGATTTTTTCCATGTTGATTTTAGTGAACTTTTCGGTTTTTTATGCTGTTAATGCTGGCATAAAAGATACCGTAATGAAGGGTGGTTTGGGCGAGGTTGGTAAAAATGGCTTTGACACGACTGGAGAACCGACTGACATCCGCGTTACGGTGGCCAAGATCTTGAATCGGTTGCTTGGTTTTTTAGGTATTATTTTTGTTGGTCTAATTATGTATGCCGGTTTTCAGTGGCTAACGGCTGGTGGTGATAGTAAAAAAATTGAGACAGCCAAGTCGTATTTACAAAATGGAGTTATTGGCTTGATAATTATCTTGTCAGCAATGATGCTGGCTGATTTTGTCATGGGTTGTGTTATAAATGTTACTGGTAATTCCGGAGGTACGTTTTTTGGTAGCATGTGCGGTAATTAATTAAATGCTAAGCAAAATAAGAAAAATAAGAAATTGGGTATTTGTCATTTCTTTGTTATTGCTTGCGGGTGTAGCTTTGACGATTGGGCTCACACCCAGGCCTGATCAGATAAAATACGGTGTCACGTTTTCAATCAAGCAGGCAAGAGACTTAGAACTGGACTGGCAACAAGTATATTTAGCCATGCTTGACGATCTTAAAGTCAGAGATATTAGATTGCCAGCCTATTGGAGCGAGATTGAAGGCGAGGAGGGTGTATATGATTGGACTAATATTGATTGGTTGGTTGACGAGGCGGGCAAGCGCGATGCTCGGATTATTATGGCCGTCGGTGGTCGTTTGCCTCGTTGGCCAGAATGTCATTTTCCTGAATGGGTCAAGCCACTACCGACCAAAGAAAGGCAAGATTTGACCTTGAATTATATCAAAGCCACTATTGAGAGATATAAAGACAAAAAAAATATCGTCGCCTGGCAAGTTGAAAATGAGCCATTTTTACCAAATTTCGGTGAGTGTCCAACTTTTGATCAAGATTTTTTGGATAATGAAATAAGCTTGATTCGCGTCATTGATAAACGTCCGGTGGTCGTAACTGATTCTGGGGAATTGTCGCTGTGGTACAAAGCAGCTAATCGCGCCGATATTTTTGGCACCAGTATTTACCGTGATACATATTCACAAGCTTTGAATCGGTATATTCATTATCCGATTTCACCAACTTTTTTTAAGGTCAAGAAAAATTTGGCCAAGTTTTTTGCCAGTCCTAAAAAGTGGGTTGTTATCGAGCTACAAGCGGAGCCGTGGTGCAAAGATTCCTATCAATTGGTCGGCCAAAGCGACCGTGATAAATCGATGAGTCCGGAAAAATTTAAAAATATGTTAAGCTTTATTCAGACGACAGGATTTGACGAGTTCTATCTTTGGGGGGTAGAGTGGTGGTATTGGGAAAAAACTAAACAAAACCGGCCAATTTTTTGGGAGATGGCTAAAGAAATATATGTTAAAAATTAGTAAAATAGAGTACAGGATAGGTGTTGATATTGGCGGAACCAAGATGGGCGCGGTCTTGCTTAATGGTGAGCGGGTCATTGGCGAATCAAAATTAGCGACACCCAAGGATGATTTGGAAAAATTTTTGGTCATGCTCAATGCCTTGATTGAGCCCTTGAAGGAGCAGGCACAGAAAGATAAAGTGCGAATTAAAGGGATAGGAATTGGTGTGCCTGGAGCAATTAGCGATGGTAAGATAGTTTATATTCCTAATCTGCCATTTTTAAAAAATCTAAGCGTTAGCACGTTGGCGGAAAAAATCGGTGCCGAAATAGAGATAAAAATCGATAATGATGCAAATTGCTTCGCTTTAGGTGAGGCAGTCATTGGTGCTGGTAAAAATTTTAATAATGTTTACGGCCTGATTATCGGTACGGGCATCGGTGGTGGCTGGATAGTTGATGGCAAGACTTATCAAGGTAGTCATGGAGCTGCCAATGAACCGGGGGCAATGATAATTGATTTTAATAGTCGCATGAATTTAGAAGGTGCTTACCACAAATTAACTCAGAATAACCCAGCCTTGCTTGCTGAAGAGGCATATTCGGGTGATGTTTTAGCCCGTGAAGTTTTTGAAGAGCTTGGTCGCATACTTGGAGTTGGTATTGCAAATATTATAAATTTATTTGATCCAGAGGTATTAGTAATTGGCGGTGGTGCGACAGATGCTAGCGAGTTGTTTATGTCTGAGATAAAAAAGACTATCAAAGGGTTAGTTGAAAATCAGGGAGACAAGGAGATAAAGGTTGTGAAAGCCAAGCTGGGAAAGCTGGCTGGCGCAATTGGTGCAGCACTATTGATCGCTTAAGAAAAAATAAAATAAAAAGAGCCCATCTGGGCTCTTTTTTTTGCTCTTTACTTTTACTATGATTTTACCTAATATTAAACCATAAAATATTCATATGCGAAATCACGATTATAACCCGGCTGAGGTGGAAAAAAAGTGGCAAAAAAACTGGAATGCCAGTAATTTATATACTGTGCCAGAAAAGCCAAACGGTAAAAAATTCTATATCCTTGATATGTTTCCTTATCCGTCTGGTGAAGGACTTCATGTTGGCCACCCGAAGGGTTATATTGCAACTGACGTAGTCGCACGCTTCAAGATGTTAAATGGCTTTTCTGTTTTGCATCCGATGGGTTGGGATGCCTTTGGTTTGCCAGCCGAAAATTATGCTATCAAGAACAAGGTTCATCCGCGCATGGCCGTGGAAAAGAATGTTGCTCGTTACAAGCAGCAATTAGAAAAGTTCGGTTTTACTTATGATTGGAATCGGGAGATTGATACGACAGACCCGAATTATTATAAATGGACTCAATGGATTTTTCTTCAGATGTGGGAAAAGGGTCTTGCTTTTCAGTCGAATGAACCTGTAAATTGGTGCCCGTCTTGCAAGACAGTCTTGGCCAACGAAGACTTGGAGGACGGCAAGTGTGAGCGCTGCGGTTCTGAAATTACGCAGCGACCGCTTCGCCAATGGGTTTTGAAAATGACAGATTATGCAGATCGTTTGCTTTATGATTTGGATTCGGACGAGATCGATTGGGAAGAGATGATTGTGGAGCAACAACGTAACTGGATCGGCCGCTCTGAAGGCGTGGAAATAGATTTTGCTATTGAAGATTCAGATTCATTGTTTAAGGTTTATACGACACGCGTTGATACAATTTTCGGCTGCACATATTGCGTGATTGCCCCCGAACACAAACTGATTGAAGAATTGCAAGGACAAATTGAGAATTATTCAGAAGTCATGGAGTATATTGCATTAGCGAACAAGAAGACTGTTTTGCAACGGACTGAACTTCAGAAAGAAAAGACCGGTGTTGAACTCAAGGGCATTAAGGCGATTAATCCATTTAATAACGAGGAGGTGCGCGTCTTTGTAGGGGATTATGTTTTAGGTTCTTATGGTACTGGTGCAGTAATGGCAGTACCAGCTCATGATGAGCGTGACTACGAATTTGCCAAGAAATATTGCCTGGAAATCAGAAAGTCTATTGATGTAGGGGGCAGGGATATGGAGGACGGAGCAATTACTGAAGACGGAATCGTTATAGATTCGGCTGATTACTCAGGCCTTACTTCTAGCGAGGCGCGCAAAAGAATGGCTGATTGGCTAGAGCGTAATGGCAAGGGTGGCCTCAAAGTTAATTACAAGATGCGTGACTGGGTATTTTCACGTCAGCGTTATTGGGGTGAACCAATACCATTGGTACACTGTGAGAAGTGCGGTATTGTCGGTATTCCTGAGAGTCAGTTGCCGGTAGTTTTACCGAATGTAAAAAGTTACGAGCCGACTGACACTGGCGAGTCACCACTCGCCGCCATTACTGATTGGGTGAATACGACTTGTCCAACTTGCGGTGGTCCTGCAAAGCGTGAAACGAATACCATGCCGCAGTGGGGCGGTTCATGTTGGTATTATTTGCGCTATATAGATCCAAAAAATGAAAATAGCTTGATTGATGCGGATAAAGAAAAGGATTGGATGAATGTTGATCTGTATGTAGGCGGAGCAGAGCATGCGACTAGACATTTGTTGTATGCTCGTTTTTGGCACAAGTTCTTGTTTGATATTGGTGTAGTTACAACCAAGGAGCCATTTCATAAACTGATGCACGTCGGTTTGATTATGGCGGAAGATGGTCGAAAAATGAGCAAGCGTTGGAATAATGTGGTTAATCCGGACGACGTTATTAGTGCTTATGGCGCTGATGCGATGCGTACTTATGAAGCCTTTATGGGTCCATTTACTCAAGCGATCGCCTGGAGCACGAATGGTGTGATTGGGGTACGTCGTTTCTTGGACCGAGTTTGGCGACTGCAATACAAAATTGCCGACATTGAGACGGATATAAAGTTAAATAAGTTGGCTCATCAGACAATCAAGAAAGTTTCGAGTGATATTGAGAATTTCAGATTCAATACGGCGGTCAGTACGATGATGATCTTGATGAATGAATTGGAGCGACAAACGACTGTCAGTCGAGAGCTATATAAAAATTTATTGTTGCTATTAGCTCCATTCGCTCCGCATATTACAGATGAACTTTGGGAACGTTTAGGGAATAAGGAGTCGATTTTTAAGTCCAGCTGGCCTGAATATTCAGAGTCAATTGCCAATCAGGAAGATGACTTATTTGCGATTGTCGTGCAAGTCAATGGCAAGGTGCGCGACCAATTGGAGATTACCGCCGGTACAACGAAAGAAGATATCGAAAGGTTAGCGCTTGCTAGTGAGAAGATCCAGAAGTTTATTTCTGGCCAGACTATCAAAAAAATCGTGTACGTCGAAAAAAAGTTGGTCAGTATCGTAGTTTAAGGCTGTAATTAAAAAAGAGACCCGTGCAAGCGGGTCTCTTTTTGTAATGAATAACTATTCTTTGTTGTCAGGTTTCATGAGGGGGAACATCACAACTTCCCTGAGATTGTTTTGTCCGGTCAGGAGGGCGACAATGCGCTCGACGCCCATGCCCCAGCCAGAGATTGGTGGCATGCCATATTCCATGGCTTCAACATAATCATCGTCTTTTAACATGGCCTCTTCGTCGCCACCGGCTCGTGCGGTCATTTGTTTGTCAAAGCGCTCGGCTTGATCGATCGGGTCGATTAATTCACTGTAGGCATTGACGATTTCCCAGCTGTTAACAACCAATTGAAAGCGATCGGTAATCATCGGGTTGTCGTCATTTTTGCGGGCGAGGGGTGAGAGATCGGTTGGGTGATTTATCAGAAAGGTCGGGTTGATTAATTTCGGTCGGCTGACCTTTTTGTATAATGAATCGATCAGATTACCCCGACCCAATTTTTCGATTTCATCGATTTCGATATTATTCTTGGTAATTTCGCTGCGTAAAGTCTCGACTGTTGGGTATTTATCGATATCGATGCCGCAATCCTTGATTAATAAATCGCGAAACGAAACTTTTGACCAAGGACCAGAAAAATCAACTGGCACTTCTTCGTTGTTGCGATTCAGGATATTGAATTTTAGTGTACCTTTTAGTTTTTTAATTGCACTAGTAAGCATCTGCTCGGTAAAGGCCATGTTCATATTGAAATCCCAGTAAGCTGAATAGTGTTCAATCATGGTGAAGTCCTGCAGATGACTCGGGTCGATACCTTCATTACGAAAGACTCTGGCAATTTCAAAGACTTTTTCGTAGCCACCAATGACCGCCTCTTTGAGAAATATTTCCGGGGCAATGCGTAAATAGGCGTCAATATCGAGGGCATTGTGATGCGTAATGAAGGGTTTGGCTAAAGCGCCAGAGGCGTTGTTGCAAATGACCGGAGTCTCAATTTCACTGAAGCCATTTTGGTGGTAAAAATTACGTAACTCCCACAAGAAGGCACTTTTAAATTTGAAAATGGCCTGAGTTTCTTCGTTCATGATGAGATCGAGGTAGCGCTTGCGATGGCGTTGCTCGTCATCCTTTAGGCCATGCCATTTTTCTGGAAGTGGACGAAGTGATTTACTTAAAAAGGTGAAATTACTAGCGAGGATTGAAATCTCACCTTTTTGCGTGGTGAAGACTTCGCCCTCGATGCCGACGAAATCACCAATATTGACGATTTTGATGAATTGCTTGTAAAGAATTTGATCGATGTCACCGACGCGAAAAACCACTTGCACCTTGTCAGAAAAATCCTGGATTTGTACAAAACAAATCTTGCCCATATCTCGCAGTAGTCGGACGCGCCCAGCCGACTTAACCTTGGTGCCCATCTCCAAATTAGCAATTGTGCCACAATCGTTTTGCTTGTCAAACCTATCAGCATAGGGTCTGAGCCCGTATTCCTTGATTAAGTCTAATCTTTTGATACGGTCAGCTCGTTCATCATTTGTAGATTTTTGGTCGGTCATAGATGTTTGTATATGTCAATTATATTTTAATATTAGGTAAAAAAATGTAATTTGTCAAAATAAGCAATTATATTTGATATAGATAAAACTAAATAAAAAAGCCCTACTTCCGTAGGGCTTATAGTGACAAATGTAAATTAACCGCCAGCTGCGCCGATAACAAATTTTACCAGGGCGTAAGAAGAGAATATCAAGACTAGTCCTAGAGCTGCCCACAGCATGGTAGCGCGACTTTCTTCGACCGCCTTGGAGTTGCCAGCCGCCGTCATCCAGCGAAAACCGCTATAGGTGAACATTATCAAGGCGATAGAACCGATAACGCCCAATAGCGAGGTTATAAGCTTATTGGCGTAGGCAGGTAAGGAGTCAATAGTTTTTAGTGGGTTAAAATCTTTTGCTGAAAAACTACTCTTTACGTTTTGAGAGGTGTTACTATTGGTTACACCACCGCCAGGGTTGGCGCCACCTTCGCCTGCTAAGGCAACATTGTTGGTCTGGATAATTAGGATTGCAAAAAATAAAATAATTAGAATTTTTTTCATATTTTCATTATACGCTAAGCTTAAAAATAAAAAAAGAGGAAGTCTTGATGACTTCCTCGTATTAAAGGTCAATTTTTTTTATATAGAAACTACTCTCGTTTTTATTTCGAGGGGAGAGTCGCCTCGGTTAATGAATTGAAATGGCAATGCGCTGTTTCTAATCGTGCTTGGTGCAGTCTCGATGCCGTCCTTATAGCGAACAATAAAATCACCGTCATCCGTCCAATAAGCTTTAGTGCCGAGTTCACAGTGGTACCATGGGCTAGCACCATTGGGTGGCAGTTTAATCTTGCCGGTATAATATGCCGTGGTCTGCACTTTTCTGAAATTGGGCAGGGATGGTGATTTAATAACCTTCGCCTTCTTTTGTTCGAGTCGAGCCTCTAGTCTGTCTAGCTCCTCAATAGCTTTGACGTAGTTGTCTACTAATTCTTTTTGTTCAGCTACTGATTTGCCATCGATTTTTTTGGCCAGTTCATTGGCCAGGTCCATTTTTTGCAAATCAAGGATTGATATTGGGGCCGCATTTGGACTTTTGATTATGCGGCTAATACTTAAGTCAGTTCCTTGTTTGGCTGATGGCAACATCTGATAGGTGGTGGGAAAATTATGTTTGAACCAGCCTCCGATGATGTGACCAAAAGCAAGATTAGTGATTGCAATAACAGTTACGTATAGCATTGTCCTTGCGATGTTTTCTTTGATCCACTCCGGTGTTTTAACATAAACCATGAGTGCCGCAGCTATTAATAATAGCCAGAACATTTGCCAAAGCGGATTACTAACGATAATGGTTAAAAGGGTGCTAATGATAAATGCAGCTGGTATTATTGGTAAATATTTCATTTCTAGCTCCTTTTAATTGAATAGTTTTTTGAATAACTTTGGTAACATTGAGGTTAACAGCTCTACTATCAAGTCCATTTTTAGGAAATCCATAAAGGCAGATCCTTGGGTGCTCTCGGTAGTGGTAGGTGTGGCTGAACTAGACGTGCTACTATGACTGGTTTTTTTGGCTGTACTGACAGAACCGAACCATTTGCCGAACTTTTCAAAAAACGGATCGTCAGCGCGATCGCGATGATTGTCGAGCATTGCGTGTAGCGTTTCTCGACCTACTTCTGCGATTTCTTCGCGCCAGGACAGCAACCAGTAGATAGGGAAAAATGCGAGCATCAGGCCAAGAAGTAACCACATGCCACCTCTGATTTTTTCGGCGACCGGGTTGTACTTTTCAGTCTGTTCGTACTTGATGGGTTGAGACTCGGCTTCTAGTCCTAGTGAGACTGCTTTTTTTCTAGCAGCTCTAGCTTCTTGACTGAGGTCAACTTCATTTGCCTGAAATGTAGGTAGGTATTCCTGAATTACTGGTTTACCGTAACCGACAGACAAGCAGACAAATAGCCAAAGGATAGTGGCCAACATGCCCCAGTTAGCCCGAAAGTTGTTGGCTCTTGGGTGAATTCGATTTTTGAATTTTTCCCAAAAGCTGCCAGTTAGCGGGGTTGGTGCATTGCCCGATGCGTCAAGTGTTACGCAGGCTTCATGAACGATTTGAGAGACGCGTCCATAAACTTTGACTCGCTGGTTTATAATAAACCTTGTACAGTCAAGTTGGCAATTACCTTCACCGTCAGTGTCGGCGTATTCGGCATGTCCGTTTATCCGGAACTGCACGCGAATGTTTGGCAGTCCCAGGCCCGTATGAGTTAGGACGCTAGCAAAAACTATGCCGCAGCTCGTAGACATTAAAAGTGTCTCCGGTTCGTTGGGTCTAGGGGCGACTGCAGTGGCATCTTTTATAGGAATGACAACGTTAATTGCCTCGCTGTTAACTCCCGACTCAATAATGAGTTGGATGTTTTGTTCGACGTCAGTCGCGTCTTTGACATAGTCGTAATTGAGCCTGCCAGTGACCGAGTGAATATCGAGACCATTTTCTTTGACCCAGATTGATGCAGTGCTATCATCGACACCGTCGAAACAGACCTTGCCAGTGATGTGTGTTCGATACTGATTGACCGCAATTTTGTGTGGTGTGCCTGCAAAAACGTGGAGTGTTCTTCTTGGGACTGGTGGTGTTTGTGGGTTCTGTTGTTTGGGATTTCCCATGGTTCATTCCCTCCTTTAGGGTAGGTTTTTTGAGTTGTCAAAGGGCTAATTAGCCGTTTCGGGGTGGTTTATAAAAAACCGCCTAAAATGCGCGGAGGGTATGAAATTACTAATCTTAATATAGCACTATAGCATATTTTACCAAATTAGTCAATAGTGAGAAGAATAATGTGGTTTCGCCTAGTAAAAAAAGTAATGCAATGTAATATTTTTAGTGTTTTTACCTAATATTAGATATAAATTTGAGTCGCACATTTAAAATGGTAGGTAAAAATCCTTTTGTCTAGGTTGTCTAGATAAATAATTTAAAAAAAGGGGGCAAGTGATGAAAAACTCAGTAACCACAGATCAGAACGGAGTAGTATTTCTGAGGGGATTTAAGACAATTTTGCGACCACCAAATCGTGTTCTTGACCATGATTTATTCTATCGTTGGATTAATGATCCGGACATTTGGTGCTTTTTAAAAAGATTTGCGCCAATTTCGCACCAATCAGAGGGCGAGTGGATCGACAAAATGAACACACAAAATAATTCACAAATTTTTACAATCGAGACTCATGAAGGTCAGCCTATTGGAGTTATGGGCCTAGAGAAGATTGATTGGAAGAACAGACATGCGATGACTGGATCATTTATAGGTGAGAAGTGTTTTTGGGGTCAGGGCTATGGAACTGATGCCAAGATGGCATTATTAAAATATGCGTTTGATGAGTTGAATTTACACAAAGTTATGTCAGGTGTAATCAGTTTTAATAAACGCAGTTTGGCTTATAGTAAAAAGTGCGGTTATGTAGAGCAGGGTTGTTTGAAAGATCACGTTTTTCGCGATGGTAAGTATCACGATGAAACGCTTCTCGCCGTTTTTCGTTCATCTTGGCACGTTGCCTATAGCGCTTATCTTAATAAGATGAATAGTAAAAAGTAAAGAGTTAAAAAATAAAGCCCATTCTAGTGAATGGGCTTTTTAAATTGAAATTTTTATTTAGCTCTGGGTAGCCAGTAGGCGAAGGTGGTACCCTTGTTAATCTCGGTACGCTCGATTTCTATCTTGGCGCCAGGGTTAGCATCGACGATTTGCTTGATAATGAATAAACCTAGACCAGTACCATCGGTAAAGGTGGTGACGGCATTGGCCGCCCGTGAAAATTTGGTAAACAATTTATGTTGTGCCTCGAGCGGTATGCCGATACCAGTATCGGAAACGCGAATCACGACAAAGGCAGGTTGCACCTCGGCAGTCACCGTAATTGAGCCCTCGACTGTATATTGAATGGAGTTGTTGATCAAGTTGACAATAGCATGCTCGACGTATTTGGGGTCTGTCATGACTGGTGGCAGTACCGGCACCTCCATGAAGAATTTTAGTTTTTTGATTTCGGCCGAACGACGCTTGTCGTCCTTTATTTTGGCGAGCATTTCATTGAGATCGACTTCGCGGATCGTCATGGTAAATTTATCAGAATCCATTTCGGAGGCGCGCAAAATGTCATTGATAATTTCGCCTAGTTTGATGGATTTTTCCATGGCACCTTTGATAAAATCTTTTTCCCGGTCTTTCGGAATAGAGCCTTCTTCGAGCATAGAGAGTACACCCTTGATGACTGATACTGGCGTACGTAGCTGATGCGAAGTGATGTCCAAAAACTCTGAACGCATTTCCATTAATTTTTTTAGATGTTCTGCTTTGGCGTTAATATCTCTGGTCTGTTCGTCGACGCGCTTTTGCAATGTGGTGCCAAAAGTTTGAACCTCAGTATAAAGCCTAGCATTTTCAATTGCTGTTGCACCTTGAGCCGCAATGATTTTGAGTACTCGCAAATCCTCTTCGTTAAAAATATCTTTTGACTCTTTGTCGCCCAAGGCCAAGATGCCGATCACATCATTTTTGATAATCAATGGTACAAGCACGGCGATCTTGAAGTCTTCAAGCGATTTGATAATGGTGGTTAGTTTTTCCTCTTCGAGCTCTTTGAGTTGAGCAGTAGTAATAGCTTCGTTATAACTTAAAAAATGATCATAGAGAAAATTGTTGTTTGGTAAAAAGTTTTTAGGAAATATCAGGTCGTGAACAAAGAGTGGTAAAAAATTACTTGAGCGATCTTCAAGGCGCAGTATGGCCATCGCCTTTAAATGAAAATTATTTTTTAAGGTGTTATAAATCGCTTCACAGATTTTTTGCAAATCGATAGTGGCATGCAATTGATTGCTTATCTCTTCAATTACGTCTTCTGGATCATAAAGCGAAGAAAACAAGTGTTTGTTGGCTAGCATGTAATAATAATTTTTGAGGGGACTAGCCAGTAATAACGAAATGATAAGCAGTACAAGGTCGGTTATTTGAGCATACTTGACCGGTATGAAAAAATGAACTGCATAGCGCACGCTCACAAACATGGACGTGATGGTGGTAATGAAAGCAATATAAACAAAGTATTTTCTGGCCACTAGTCTAACATCCAGTAAGTGTTCAGTGATGATGGCGTAGGTAACGAGAAGTATAAAAAAAGATACGCCGATGTTGCCATACGGTCTTACCTGTATATCTAACCAGAGAAAATAATTTGTTGCCCCTCCGCCAAAGCCTATTAGGAGACCAGCAATGATGTATTTTATTTGCTGACGTCTAACTGGCGAAGCAGCTGCAAAGTGCTTGATTAGGAGGTAGGTGGTAAATGAAGCGAGGGTGAAAAAAAATATTAGAAAAGGGCCAAATAATAGTCCCGCGTCTGGCCAAAATTGAAAACCCATTTTTGACTGAACCCCGGTAGAAAAATAATTTTTGTAATTAGCTAATTCAAAAAAGGCGGCCAGTGTATAGCTTGTGTATAAGAGAGCATTGACGTGGCCAGTTTCTTCGAGAAAATAAACGACGAATTTTAAATAAAAGACGGGTATTAAAATGGCAAAAGCCATAAGTATTTTAATCCAGATCTGAGCCTGCTCGGCTGAAGAACTTAATTGCCACACAAAGTAGCTCATGCTCCAAAGCGAAACGGTTAAGCAGAAGTAGATAAAGCTTCTGATGATTTTACTCTTTTGAGCTTTGAATATTAATAATAAAATCAACAAAGCACTCGTGATCGTATTGATTAATGGTGATAAAACAAAAAAGCTCATAAGTTTAATATTGTATATAGTATAACATTTTTTTGATCAACAAAAAAGGGAATCAATTGATTCCCTTGGATGCAGAGACTATGAGTCATCTGCTTTCTATAACAGCTACATTAAAAATACGATGAGGAGTTTGTGTAATACGAATTGTGCGATTCGGATAGTTTCTTAACAGCGCCGCTTTGTATTGGGCCAAGCTTAGGTATTGCATAGCTGGCCAATGAATAAGTAGGTGCAAGAAAAAGCGTTCGACGTAATTGTCGCTGATATTGGCCGTGATGATTTTTTTGCCATTATCAATCATTTTCATAAACTTGTTTAGGTTATTGCCAAACATGTAATCACCGAGGCCGATGCAGATCACTAAATCGAAATCAGAGAAAACATATTTTTTTTCAGCCAGTACGTCACAAAGTAGTTGTTCTTTACCTTCGTCAACGCAGATTTGCTTGAAGATGTCGACGAATATTGATGTGTCGAGGTTGAGTAGTTGCGCTAGTTTTTTTGACCGTGAGACGGCAAACTTACCATCAGGCTCTACGCAAACAACCTTTAACTTGAGATTTGGAATTTTATTTAGTAAAGTCCGACTGGCCATAATAACATCTTGTTTGGTGCCACCAGCGAGTAATACAATACTAATCTCTTCTTTGCCGGTATTAAGGTAGATATCTAGCACAGAGGTTTCTATTTCTTTTTGTACAAGTAGGAGTCTTGACCTCACATCTTGGGCAATTGGCATGCAGCACCAGAAATCTGTCCATTTTTTGATGAGTGTGTTGACTAATTGCGATGGTCCGCTTTCATTCCACCAGTTTTCTGAATAGCCTTCCGGCGCAATATTGAAGCGTCCAAAGTAGTTGTAAATTACGTCGAGTGATTTTGATAATGCCGCATTTTGTCTGATTTGACGTAAAACGGGTGAGCCCTGAAACATGAAGCCATCAAACCAAAAACTAGAACAGCGAATGGCATGACGAGGATCCTTAATTCCATTTTCTTTGGCAATAATATCGGCATAGCGCCGTTTGATAATTGGCCAAAAGAGCACTACGAGTGAGACAGGGATTGAAAGCCATGGCTCAAATAAATTTAGCAGGGCCGTGAAAACCAGTAATGGCCAAAATACTAGCACAAACAATTCTAAAATAATGTATGCATAGCGTTGACCCCTTTCTTCTCTGTCCACAAATAATTCTGTTGTCTGGATCATTTTTTATTCCTCCCTTTTTTGGTGTATTTTTTTGTAATTTAAATGAACACAATCAAGTAAAATAACAAATTATTTAATAATTGTCAATTATTTGGTGGTATAGAGGCAATTATAGCGTTTTTTTGGATTTTAGACTAGGAGTAGTTATTGCGATATCAGATTTTATGGCTAATATTAGTTATTTTATCATTTAGTTATCTTGACAATTATTACGCTATATGCTTATATAAAAGATAAATTTGCTCTTTCATAAAGATATTAATATTATTGTTAACGTGTTTTTAAGCTTGATTGGCCATTTTGGCGTAATTCAAAACCAGTAGTCAAAGACTAAAAAGGAGAATTGTCATGAAAAAAGCATTATTTTTGGCCCCGATGTTGGTAGTATTTTTTGCTATTTCGGCTTTGGCCGGTGGCATGGATTATCATGCGCTTGGCAAGCAGTTTGAGGCCAACGGCACTTATGGCTCTGCATTTACCAATTACGAGCTTGCGGTGCATCAGACCAGCAGTCTGGCCCGTCGGGCCGAAATTTATGTTGATTGTGTGAGGGTGTTTCTCAAGTCCAATAACTTTAATGGGGCGACAGAGCAGATGCGTGAGGCGAGACGCAATGACCCTAAAAGGGTGGTTCAGTTGTTGTCTCAGTATGAGCCACTAGCGCGCAAGGTCTTGATTAAGACATTGAACGATAGTCGCAATCCCGGCACAATGGGCAAGCGCGAGCGTAGCGAAAACTTCGCCTACTTTCAACAATTTTTTCCCAAAAGCGCCTGGCCTTTGGCCGATGATTTGTATAATCTCGGTGTCAAAGAGCACGGCACGGCCGGTGAAGAGTACTGGTTTGATTTTGCGGCTGACGCTCACCCAAAGATGGCAGCAAAAATTGCAAATTACTACTTAGGTAGTAATCAAAACCTACCGATCGAACAGCAAGTCGGTGCCTTGACCAAGGCTGGTCGTCATCTCGATGACACTACGCGCAGTAAAAAGGCGCAAGAGTTGTTAGTGATAGGCAAGGAGCTAGCCAAAAAACCTGGTGAAGAGGCACGTACTTCGGCCATTCGTTCGGCCCTCGTTGCCCTGATGGGGCAAGAGTGGGTTAATATGAAGGATAATTTGCCAGAGACAGTTAGTTTTTCTAAAGGTGAATATGAAGAATCAGTAAAGGCTGGCGAGCAAACACCATACTGGATAACAGTAAATGAATTAAGTGAAGTTCGTTATTTGGCAGATAATAAAAAATTTAAAGTCGTATATGATGATGGTACGGAGTCAAGACTTTGGGTTCAATCTGATATTGACAGGGTAAACGCCAGTGATTACAAGAGTAGTAAATTCAGAATGATTGGCGTGGAAAATTGTGGAATAACAATGGTTGTAAAATAATCACCAATGGGAAGTATAATAACTTCCCATTTTTTTATAAAAGATGTAAAATAAACCATATGAATAGGATTATATTGTATGGATTTTTAATTTTTCAGCTGTTAAACAGTGCAATTGTTATGGCGGCTGATCCTTCATCTAGAGTTGACGTTGGTCAAGGCAACAAGTCAGCACCAATAGGTACTGTTAGGCTAGTAAACCCCATAAAAGCCTCAACCCCGCAAGCACTCATTGGTGACATTATTCAGGGTGCACTGGGAATTGTTGGCTCACTGACCTTGCTCATGTTTGTTTATGGCGGGTTTCTTTGGCTAACCTCGGCAGGCAATGCCAAAGCCGTAGACAAGGGCAAAAGTATCTTGCTATGGTCGACCATCGGTCTTGCCATCATCTTCTCCTCCTACGCCCTCGTCAAATTTACGATTCAGAGTATTGGGGGGTAGTTATTTATCGATTTTCATTTTTTAAACAGCGTTACTTGTAGCGCTGTTTTTGTTTTTGGAACATGATATAATTTAAGACATGAAAAATCAAGCAAAAAACACAAAACAAGTGGCGATATTTCAGGGTAAAAGCGGGGCTATTGAGGTGCGGCTTGATGGGGAGCATGAAACTCTGCTCATGACCCAGCAACAAGTAGCCGAGATTTTTAATGTACAAAAAGCGGCCATTTCTAAGCACGTCAAAAATATTTTTGATTCTGGGGAATTATCAGAAAAGGCAACTGTTTCCAAAATGGAAACAGTTCAATTGGAGGGCAAGAGGAGTATCAAAAGAACGCTCGAGTATTATAATCTAGACTTGGTTATCTCTATTGGCTATCGGGTAAATTCAAAGCAGGCGACTAGTTTTCGTCAATGGGCTACCAAGACTTTGAAACAGCATATCACCAAGGGTTTTACCGTTAATCCGGTCATGATAGAGAAAAATTACGAACACTTCATGGAGGTGGTGCACAACATCAAGCACTTGATGCCGAGTAATGCGGTACTTGATACGAACGGCGTACTAGAATTGCTCGCTGCATTTGCTGACACTTGGCTATCTCTTGACGCTTACGACAAGGATAGTTTGAAAGTGGCTGGCGAAACAAGGAAAACAGTTGAGCTAACTACGATGCAACTTCAAAAAGCGTTAGGTGTTTTGAGGTCGGAGCTGATTAAGCAAGGAGAGGCAGATGAGCAGTTTGGACTTGAAAAAGACAGTGATGCGGTAGCAGAAATTGTAGCCAGTGTCATGCAATCGTTTGCCGGCCGGTCACTCTATCCGACAGTTGAAGAAAAGGCGGCTAATTTATTTTATTATTTGGTCAAAAAAACACCCTTTATTGATGGCAACAAGCGTAGCGGAGCTTTTGCTTTTGTCTGGTATCTCAAAAAGGCCGGCTTGCTCGATAATGCGAAAATCACTCCGCCGGCCCTGACGGCACTGACACTATTTATAGCGGAAAGTGAACCCAAAAACAAAAATCGCATGATTCAGTTGATTTTGCAATTGTTGAAAAAATAACTAATTGGGACTGGACAAAAGCTAGGCATAGTGATAATGTAGTCTAAATTTGCACATTTTAAGTGAAAGGTGGTGTTTGTTATGCCGGTACACGAAAGTCGCATGATTTTGCCTGGTATGATCGGGGGTGATAATCTGGAGGAATCAATTGCTAGGCTGGCGCTTAATAATTTTTCGGTTATTGACGCTCTGCTAAAGATTCAGCATCGTGTTTCACCTGAGTATTTTTATATCTTGCTAAGAGTTTTTGATTGTAAATGTCTCCATGGTGATTTGATTACCAAGGAACTGTTCACTACTTTTGCAGGTAATATTTTCGATTACACAAATTACGTTCTGGTTGAGGCGCCATGTGCATTTTGTCATAAAACCATGAATATGGATGAGGTGCTAGAGAAGTATAATTGTTCAGTGGACTCGCGTGATTTCTTTGACAAAAAATTTGGCGGAGCCATGCTCGAAAGTGATCAGAAGACATTGCTTGACCTGTATGATCAGACAATTTTTAATCGCTTGGCCAGAATTACTAAGGATAATCACACGACTCTAAAGTATCAAAATGAAATTAATACGTTAGTCCCATTGGAATTTGAGGAAAATCCCTTTTCGATTCAAAAGAGTAAAGAATACTTTTTGATTGAAAATGGCGTATTGACCAGGCTCGACCTGGAGGAATAAAAAAGAGGACCACTTTAAGTGGTCCTTTTCTTTTTCATTTTACTCTTTCGCCATTCGTTTATTTCGGCATGGTTACCAGAGAGTAGTACGGTTGGGACTTTGTATTTTTTTTGGTTTGCGACAAATATTTCTGGTCTAGTGTATTGAGGATATTCAAGGAGATTTTTTTCGGTATGGGATTCAGAGATAGTACTTTCAGCATTGCCAAGAACGCCTGGTAGTAAACGAGTGACCGAGTCGATAATGACAGCTGCACCAAGTTCGCCACCTGTCAGGACGAAATCGCCAATTGACACTTCTTCATCAATGAATTTTGTAATTCTTTCATCGACACCTTCATAGCGGCCGCAAATAAAGGCGACATTGTCGAGCTGGCTGAATTCTCTAGCTCTAGCTTGATTCCAGCGTTTGCCTTTGGCGGAGAGTAGGACAATATTGCAATCAGGGGTTATGGCTTTGATGCCTTGAATGGCTGCATACAAAACGTCAACCTTCATCACCATGCCAGCTCCACCGCCATAAGGCGTGTCATCAACAGTCTGATGTTTGTCGGTCGCGTAGTCCCGAAGATTAATTTTATTGATCTTGATGATTTCCTCTTTTTGCGCACGCTTAATAATGCTCTCGTTAAGATAGGAGTCGAGGATGGCCGGGAAAATTGTAAGTAAATGGAAATTCATATTTTTACTATAGCATATGGACAAAAAATCCGCGTGAGTGCGGATTTTTTGATGCTATATAAATAGACTAGACGGTTTAGATTTTCAAATCATCCAAAGCTGAAGTGTCGATATCCTCCATCATTGAGGCTGTTTCTGGACGAGCTTCATGTGTTGACTCTGGACGAGGAGCACGATGTGAACCCTCTGGTTCGTAAATCTTTAAGTTTACGCGAGCATTATTTTGAGCTCCAACGATGCGTAGTAATGTACGAACAGCTTGCGCTGTTTGTCCACGACGACCAATCATATAACCCATATCTTCTGGATTGATTTTTAAAGTCAAGAGCACGCCACGTTCGTCAATAGTTCTCTCTACAACAACGTCATTAGGATTGGCAACGATTGCTTTTACAACGCTGATCAGGAATTCTTGGTCTTTCTCCATAGTATCTTTTAGATATTCTTTCAAACTGTAATGTAATTTCAGCTTTGAAAGAGTTCTTAGTTAATTAAACACTTATATTAATAAAGTGAATATAATAATTTTAACCTTTCAATGCTTGATTGTCAAAGTATGCTTCGCAAGGGCTAGGCCAGGCGAAGTTGCGACAATTATTTTGCCTCTTTCTTTTTTGCTTGAGCGGTTGAGGCTTTTACTTTTTCACCTTCAATAACCTTTTTTTCAAGTAAAAGATTGTTAACAGTTTTGGACATTTGTGCACCCTTGCTGATGTATTCCTTGATACGATCGGCTTTGGCAACCAATTCTTTGGTGTGTGGATTGTAATTGCCTACGATTTCTAGGCTGCGGCCATACAAATCACGGCCTTTTTCGGAAACAACCAAGCGGTACATTGGTAAATTCTTTTTTCCGATTCTGGAAAGTCTGATAGTTAACATAATACTTTGAGTATCTTTACTTTTATTTAATGATGTTATCTTAGCTAAAAAGCTGATATTTGTCAAGATATCTGCCGTATAAGTAAAAAGAGCAAATACTAAAGATATTTTTTAAAATATATCCTTAATCTTTGCTCTTTTGTGGTCGATTTGGCCGTTTATTTCTTGATTACGGGTATTGACGTGCTGCCGGCTTTGACGCAATTATCAATTGCTTCTTGCCTGTTTGAACCGTATCCGTTTACTACTTTTCCTGTGCTGCTAGTGCCGGTTGCTGTTTCGTGATGACCTGTGAGTACGCTACCAGATGCCATAATTTTTCTCCTTTTGCCTAAAAATGAACTACAGTAACGACACTCTGACATAAAAATGTTTACATGTCAAGGCTATTTGGTTGTTTTTTTCTCACGACCCGATGTTTTTGATACAAAAAAACAGCTCTTTTGAAGCTGCTTTTTAGTATGGAGCGGGTAGGGGGAATCGAACCCCCATGTTTAGCTTGGAAGGCTAACGTAAAAGCCATTATACGATACCCGCCTACGCTCTTGCGAGCTTCGGCGGGCAAGCCCGCCAAATTGGCGATACATAATTCGTTGAGCTGTGAGGCAAGTTTTGGCTTGCTCTCTGAAGCTTGAGCGAAAGAGAGTCGGGGTGCAGGGAATCGAAGGGGCGAAAGCCCCACGCCGTGCTCAGGGTTCTCTGCCGCCCTACATCACGAAAAAATATTTAACGCCACGCTATCGCTTAGGCGATAAATCTTTTTGTCGGGGTGCAGGGAATCGAACCCTGTCTACATGGTCCCAAACCACGCGTACTACCAGTATACGACACCCCGTATTTATAGACTTTTTTTGAAAATTGTACCGTTTTTCAATTTAATTGAAACATCAAACTGTTTACCGTCAGTGCTGGTGGCGTAGATAAAGCTTGAATCCGTTAAAAGGTTTTTGTTGTCCTTGTAAATAGTTGTTAACTCGGCTTTTGTAGGCAACTTGCCATTTTCCTCGGCATAAATAGCAATAACCTCAGATAGTTCGTCAATGGCCGTTTTTTTTACCAAATCTTCATTTGAGATAAGATCGGTAACTACGCCAAATTTTTTGTAGACTGTTTGACTAATCGCATCTTTCTCGACAGCAAAACTTTTATTTATATAATCGCCAAAAGTGATGTTCGTACCTTTTTTGAGATTGTAATAGCCATAACCCCAGTAAAGGGCAGCAGCTAAACAAGCCATGAAAAGTAGATTAAAAAATTTTGACATTTAAAAAATGATATTTTGCCTGTGCCGAGGGGGAGGATTGAACTCCCGACACAAAGATTTTCAGTCTTTTGCTCTACCACTGAGCTACCTCGGCTAAGAAACGATTAACAGTTAACTTTTACTCCTAGCTTTGAATTGTAAAAATCTAAACGTTTTCAGAGGTTAACTGTTAAAAGTTAACGATTAATTGCTTGCTAGTTGCGGGGGTTGGATTTGAACCAACGGCCTTCGGGTTATGGGCCCGACGAGCTGCCAACTGCTCTACCCCGCGTCACTTCACTCAGCTGAAGCTGAGCTACGCGCCGTAAACTCCTGGGAATTTAACGGCTTTTATTTTTTTCATCAACGCTTTTGCCTAAGTGGTGCATGCACCCGCGAAGCCTTGGCGAAGTGGTGGGCGTGCCAGGATTCGAACCTGGGACCTCAACATTATCAGTGTTGCGCTCTAACCAACTGAGCTACACGCCCGTACTACATTAAAAATTAGCAGGGCATGCCTGACAAAGCTTTAATCGTATTTTTCTTTTTTCAACAAAAAAAGACTGACTATATAATAATATAAGGGCAGTCTTAAAATGTCAAACCTCTTCAAATAATGCCCATAAACTATTTGCGAAGCACCCCGCGAAGCTGAATAGCGAAGTGGGGCAGTTTGTCACAACCAATTGACTCATTCCCCTTCGCCTATCCCACTTCGCACAAGGCTACGCGGGACAAAGGGCTACGCGGAATAACTCCTTCGGAGTTATTTTGAGGCTAACAGGCATCAATACTTACCAAACGACTTAGTGTCTTGCGACTCCTAAGATTTTTTGTGTTGCTTCACTACTCTCGAGAGGGTAGTGAAGATCGGCCTAGATAAAAGTTCCGAAGAACAGTTATCGTGACTCCCTAGAAAGGAGGTGATCCATCCACAGCTTCCGCTACGGATGCCTTGTTACGACTTCGTCCCTGTTATCACTCCCACCTTGGTCCCAACTAGGTTGGGCCTTCGGGTGTTAGCGACTCCCTTGACGTGACGGGCGGTGAGTACAAGACCCGAGAACGTATTCAACGCGCCGTGGCTGATACGCGTTTACTAGCGATTCCAGCTTCATGAGGTCGAGTTGCAGACCTCAATCCGAACTAGGACCGGTTTTAAGGGATTTGCTCCATCTTACGATTTGGCGTCCCGTTGTACCGGCCATTGTAGCACGTGTGTCGCCCAAGGTGTAAGAACCATGCTGATTTGACGTCATCCCCACCTTCCTCCCACTTATAGCGGATAGTTCCCCATGACATATAAAACATGGGGTGAGGGTTGCGCTCGTTTCCCGACTTAACGGTACATCTCACGACACGAGCTGACGACAACCATGCAGCATCTGTACGGCACCCTCGAAGGCTACTCTGTTTCCAGAGTTCTGCAGCCGTATGTCAAACCTTGGTGAGGTTCCTCGCTTATCGTCGAATTAAACCACATGCTCCACCGCTTGTGCGGGTCCCCGTCTATTCCTTTGAGTTTTAGCCTTGCGACCGTACTCCCCAGGCGGAATGCTTAACGTGTTAACTTAAATAAACAGCACTGAAGGGGTCGATACCTCCAATGCTTAGCATTCATCGTTTACGGCGTGGACTACTGGGGTATCTAATCCCATTCGCTCCCCACGCTTTCGTGTTTCAGCGTCAGTGTCGTTCCAGTACATTGCCTACGCATTTGGTGTTCCTGCTGATATTAACGGATTTAACCCCTACACCAGCAATTCCATGTACCTCTCCCGAACTCTAGTTTGCCCATTTCTTCCGCAGCCTACGGGTTGAGCCCGCAGATTTAACAAAAGATGCAACAAACAGCCTACACACCCTTTACGCCCAATAAATCCGGATAACGCTTGGGGCCCTCGTATTACCGCTGCTGCTGGCACGAGGTTAGCAGCCCCTTATTCAACTGCTACCGTCATTGTTTCGTCACAGTTAAAAGTACTTTACACCCCGAGGGGCGTCATCATACACGCGGCGTCGCTCCATCAGCCTTTCGGCCATTGTGGAAGATTCTTGACTGCAGCCTCCCGTAGGAGTCTGGGCAGTGTCTCAGTCCCAGTGAGACGGGTCATGCTCTCACACCCGCTACCTGTCGAAGCCTTGGTGAGCTATTACCTCACCAACTAGCTGATAGGACATAGGCCTCTCTCGGAGCGAAAAACTTTAAATGGGAATGTCATGTGACCCCCCATTACTATCTCGAATTATCCCGAATTTCTCCGGGTTATGCGAGACTCCGAGGAAAGTTACCAATGTGTTACTCTCCCGTTTGCCATGTTCGGCTCCTCCCGAAGGAGAAGTTCACATTCGACTTGCATGCCTTAGACACGCCGCCAGCGTTCATCCTGAGCCAGGATCAAACTCTCATTTAATTTTTTTAATAGCTTGGCTTTGCTATGTTAGTTTTAAAAAACCAACAAAATATATAGAAGAAAATAAATTCATTCTTGACGTTTGGACGGTGATTGATGCCTGTTAGCATCAAAATATGCCTATAACCCTTCGGTTGTCATTGAGGATTATAAGCTATTCAATTGTTAAAGTACCTTCCAATATTCTTGAAAGAAAAAACAGAGACATTAGACTAACATCGCTGTTTATTCTTTCAAACTTTTTAACTTGTGTTAAGTTAGCTTGATCGATACGTTGATTAAAGAAAAATTAAACGTAATAGTATGATAGACGATTTCTTTTAAGCTGTCAAGGGTTTTTTTCTCTAGTTTTACACAGGTTTCACACAGGTGCTTTGCTAGACCTAAGCAGATTAAAGTATTTTAGAAATAAAAGCCAGACCTTTATCTGGTTGAAGTGTTGTGATCGTATTTTAGCCAGTAAAAATGGGCATTTTATAAGATATTTAATTTTTAATTTAATTTAAAAAAAGTTTGTGATAAAAAATTATAACTATGTTATAATAAAGAAATGAATAAAAAAAATCTAAATTTAGCAAAGTTTCCAGATAATTTTTTGTGGGGTGTTTCAACTAGTGCTTATCAAATCGAAGGAGGTAATAAAAATGACTGGTCTGTCTGGGAAAAATCAGCAAGCAGAAAAAAAGACTTAGCCTTGCGCGGTGAAAAGCTTGAAGAGTTTATTAGTGGCGAGGCCTGTAATTCTTGGCAATTTTTCGAGCAGGATTTTGATTTGATCGAGTCGCTGAATTGCAATGTATATAGGATGGGGCTTGAATGGTCCAGAATTGAACCAGAGGAGGGCAAATTCGATAAAAATGTCATCCAAAATTACAAAAAAATGTTTATTTCTTTAAAAAAGAGAAATATCAAACTGGCTTTAACTTTGTGGCATTGGACAAACCCAACCTGGATTAGCGAAGCTGACGGTTGGACAAACCATAAAACTGTTAATTTTTTTGCTAGATTTAGCCAATTATGTGTAGATGAATTTGGTGATTATGTTGATTTTTGGGTGGTTTTGAACGAACCCATGATTCACATCGGTAATGGTTATTTGACCGGTAAATTTCCGCCAAACAGGAAATTTGACATTATTGGAGCTTTTTTAACGAGAAAACATTTAATCTTGGCTCAAAAAAAGGTATACGAGATCATTCATAACAGCATTAAGCAGGCACAAGTCGGTTTTACCTCGATTGCGAATTTTATTGAGCCGGCGCATAAATTTAATATTATTGAGCTAATTTTAGCAAAAACTTATCATTGGTGGTGGAATGTGGCATTTTTAAAGGCAACCAAGGACTTTATCGATTATGTGGCTTTTGATTATTATTTTCATGATCGGATAGTTTGGTATCCACCTTTTCGCAAAAATTTAAATAACAAGGTGACTGACATGGGCTGGGAAATTTATCCGAAGGGCATATATGAGGTTATTAAAAGTCTTTCGAAATTTAAAAAGCCGCTCTATATAATGGAGAACGGCTTGGCTGATTCCCGTGACCAGTATCGCGCCGACTTTATTAGGGATCACTTGTTTCATGTTAAGCGAGCAATTGATGACGGCTTTGATGTCCGTGGCTATTTCCATTGGTCGCTTTTGGACAATTTTGAATGGGCGGCTGGTTACCAACCGAAATTTGGTTTGTTTTCGATTGAGCCGCAGACTTTCAAGCGACTTGCTAGGCCGAGTGCCAAAATATACGCCGAGACTTGCAAAAATAACGGTTTTTGGTCAGAATAATCATAATTAGTTCATTTAATATTGTTGGAGGTGCTCGATGAAATTTGTATTTTATAAGAAGCCCTGGCAAAGAATTGTTTATAAACAAACGAAACTGGAAAATGGTTTTGATCATTGGTCGCCGTTTGTTGATGTTGAAGCTGATCCGAAGGCTATTTACAAGGAAACAAAAAAAAGTCACAGCGGTGTTTTAAATTGGTTAATGAAACATTTTATGTGTCGTCGCTATGCAGTTCTGCGTGTGACTGGTCCCAAGGATGCGAAATTTTTTCTTGGTTATTGTTCAAATTATTATGTCATGAAATTATCACCGATTGAACAAAGTGTCTCTAACGGCAACTTTGCAGTTCGTGTATTTTCAGATAAAAATCACTTCTTTGTCGTCTCCAATGAAAATGTTGAATTGCATTTATTTAGTTATTTTGTGCCAGACACACCCGTCGGTGACAAGTATGATAATATGACGGTTTACTAAAACCAAAAAATTAAGACTTATGTTGATATAAGTCTTTTTAATTTCGGCTTCAAGTGCTAAAATATAAATATATGGATTGGATATTTGTTGCAATTTTTGCCTATTTTATAAACGCTGGTGTTTACGTCGCAGACAAGTTCATGCTGTCCAAGCGTTTTCATTCCTCGATTGCCTACGCCTTTTATGTTGGTATTTGGAGCGTGCTTAATTTTGTCTTTTTAGTTTTTGCGCCATATGTTCCTAGTCCGACTTGGCTATTGATCGATCTATCAGCTGGCGCTTTGTTTTTGTTGACGATCGTTTTTTGGTACAAGGCACTACATCAATCTGAGGCGACGCGAGTGGTGCCGATCGTCGGTGCGTTGACGCCGATTTTCACTTTGATCTTTGCAGTGGTGTTTTTGGGTGAAACCCTGGATCCTAAAAGCTTAGTGGCTTTTGTTATTTTGATAGCCGGCGGCACCCTCATTTCAATTAAACAAACTAAAGTTTATTTTTGGCAAAAGATTAGTAATCGGGTCAGGGAATTATTGGGCGAAATTCATGCTAAGTATTTACCAACCAGACGCTTGTTCATTAATTCTTTGATTTCAGCTATGTTTTTTGCTGCTTATAATGTTTTGATCAAGTACATTTATATGCATGAGCCATTTATGGGTTCATTTGTTTGGTCAAGGCTAGGTACCTTTTTGGCTGTGCTAGCGATGTTGCTAATACCTTCATGGCGAGTGGCTATCATGGAGCATCAAAAGACCGGTGTCAAAAAACAATCGAGCCTAACTTTTTTCCTCGGCGTAAGATTTTTAGCGGCCATGGCGTTTATTATGATTAATTGGGCAATCAGTCTTGGTAATGTGGCGATGGTCCAGGTAATGCAGGGCACTCAATATTTATTTTTGATTTTAATTGTACTGGCGATGTCGCGTTTCGTGCCGCAAATATATAACGAGGAGTTGGGCAGGGGTGTAGTACTCCAAAAGCTGGGCGGCGTGGCTCTAGTGAGTTATGGTTTGTATATTCTAATTTCTTAAGTTGACGTTTTTTAATTTTCTGTTTTTGTAGTCAAATGATGTTTTATTTAATTTTCAGTTTTATCTTGATTTTTTCTGGCCTGGCTTGGTATCGACCAGTGTTAGCAATACAGCTAACACTTTTTTCATTGCCGGCGTACCTTGTTCGTTTTAATTTTGGGGCACCTCTGACAATGCTTGAAGTCATGATATTACTAAATTTTGTCATTTGGTTTATCAAGGAGTGGCGTGGTTTGTTGTCAGGGATTAAAAACAGATTCGGTAATAATAAATTGATCGTTATAGAATATCCTTTTGCTCTCGAGATGATGGCCATCCTCGTTATTTCTTTTTTAGCGGTCGGGGTGGCACATTTTTCAAATGAAGCCATGGGTATTTGGAAGGCCTATTTTTTTGAACCGTTACTCTTTTTGATTCTGCTCTATAATGTTTTTGGAAAGTCGAAAATTGATTTGGTGGAGCGCTTGGGTTTAATTATTCGCCCCTTGGGGTATTCGGCATTAGCTGTGGGAATTATTGCGGCCTATCAAAAGCTAACCGGAAACTTTATTGCCAATCCTTTGTGGGCGGCCGAAGAGACGCGGCGCGTAGTTTCGGTTTTTGGTTACCCCAATGCAGTCGGTCTATATGTTGAATCTATTATATTTTTGTCTGTGGGTTTCATGTGGACCGAATTTAATAAAAAAGATAAGGCCCTAGTAACTTTACAAAATTGCCTACTCTTTTTGTCTGCGATGTTTTCAGTTCTGGCGATTGCCTTTGCCAGATCAAATGGGGCAGCACTTGGTCTGGTGGCCGGTTTTTCGGTTATGGCCCTGATCTATTCAAAAAAATCTAGACTTGTCTGGCTGGCAGCGGTCTCTATTGTGGTACTTATAGTATTTGGGTTTGGTTTTAAACGTGACAAGGCACTTGAATATTTAACCCTAAACGACTTTTCTGGGCAGGTTCGTCGCATCGGTTGGTCAGAGACTGTGAATATGCTCAAGGATCATCGTTGGTTTTTTGGTGCTGGTCTGGCCAGTTTTCAAAAAACCGTGGCACCGTATCATGTGCCTGGTTTTTACTATAATCGCGATAAAGATGCTGATTTTCATCGCAAACTAGTGATTTTTGATCAAAATTATCGTAATAAGTTTTGGCAGCCATTAGAAATCTATATGTATCCGCATAATATTTTCTTAAACTTTTGGTCAGAACTAGGTCTACTTGGGATGCTACTTTTTGTCTGGTTGATAGGCAAGACCCTTTACGTAAGCACGAAGATGTATTATCGTATGAAATCACCCGAGACGGGACGTTTAATTTTACTAGCGACAATTGGTGGATTGGTAGCTATGACCATTCATGGTTTAGTGGACGTGCCATATTTTAAAAATGACCTAGCAGTTATTTTTTGGCTCTTAATTGGTATAGTTGGTTTTTTTAAATTGGATTTATTAACGAGCAAGAAATAAAAGGATTTAATGTCTATAATACTACAAAAATTTATTGCTGATTCTGGCATGTGCGCCAGGCGCAAGGCTGAAGAACTTATTCGTCTTGGACAAGTTAAGGTTAACGGCCTGCGGGCAGAACTTGGTCAAAGAGTTGAGATGACTGATGAAGTAGTCGTGTCTGGGCGAAAAATCAAAACCGTGGCGCATAAGGTTTATTTGAAATTGAACAAGCCGGTGGGCTACGTTTCGACTAACGCGACCAAAAGAGGCGAGAAACCGGTTTTTGAATTGATCAAAACTAGTGAACGACTTTTTGTGGTTGGGCGTTTGGACAAGGATAGTCGCGGGTTGATGATTTTGACTAATGACGGAGAGTTGGCCCAAAAATTGGCCCACCCTAGTTTTGAGCATGAAAAAAAATATATTGTCAAAGTGGCTCAGGGTTATGCTAAGGCAGAACACACCTTGCCTTTCAAATTGACCGATGCGGTTTTGCGACATTTTTTAAGTGGCGTTGATATTGGTGAGGGGGATGGCGTAGTCAAGGCCAAAAGTATTAAGTATTTACGAACTAATACTTTTGAGATAGTATTGACCTATGGCAAGAAACGCCAGATTCGTCGGATGTTTGCCGCCTTTGAGTTATTAGTGATGGATTTGCAGCGGATTGAGATTGCTGGTCTCAAATTAGGAGTGCTCAAGGAGCGTGAGTCAAAATCTCTAACCGTTGAAGAAATTGAAAAATTGAAAAAATAAATAAAATTTGTCATTCTTGTGAGAGTGCGCATTTGGTGAATTAATTTTTCTGGATTCACGCTTTTGCAAGAATAAAATTAGGAAGAGTGGCTGAGTTGGTTGAAGGCAGCACTCTCGAAAAGTGCCAGGGGTGAAAGCTCCTCAAGAGTTCGAATCTCTTCTCTTCCGCAAGTAAAATAGCTCCAGTCCTGAATAGGTCTGGAGCTATTTTAGTTTTGGTAAGAAAAAAGAGATGAGAAGTTTATACTCGGTAGTGAAGCGGACGGGTGAATCTCTTCTCTTCCGCCTAATATAAAACGCCGCCACGAATGTGGTGGCGTTTTATATTACGTAAAAATTATAAATAGTGCGAGAGGCGTTTTGTAATCATGTAAAGAGGGTGGGGGGTATTCTTTTATGAAATTTCAACTAGGTCTGGCAGTTCGTTGTTGGAAGTGATAAAATAAAGGCATGACTAAATATAAACATACTCAAATAGGTTATCTGATGCTGGTGGTTTTGCTGGCCGTATTCGCGCTTTTTGCCTGGGTTCATTTGGCGTCCTTGGCTGAGTCACCATCGATCGACTCTGGCCCGAATTTTGCAATTTCAGTCTTAATGATATTGATTTTGCTTCTACTTGCCTCGTTCACCACGTTGAATGTGTCCATTGATGAATACTACATTAGGGTTAAATTCGGTTATGGTATTTTTCGAAAAAAGCTTTTACTGAGCGAGATAGACGCAGTAAGGGCAGTAAAGAATCATTGGTATTATGGCTGGGGGATAAGAGGTTGGTTTTGGCCGCACTATATGACTATATATAATGTTTCCGGTTTTGATGCAATTGAAGTAACTATGAAAAATGGAAAAATATATCGCATTGGAACTGATGTCCCAAGTGAGCTACTGGTTGCGATTAAGGCAAATATGAATTCCAGATAGATTGGATCAGCAGAATCATTTATAAACTCAATAAAACGGTGCCCATAACGGCATCGTTTTATTGTGTAGCATTTATGAGTATTTATCGTATTATTATAAATAACAATAAACTAAATTTATGTGGTCTATTATTTTATTAGGTTTTATGGGCGCGATAGTGAGCGCAATTACTGGAACTCTTTGGTATTCTAGTGCAACACCGATGGGTAGGTGGCATATGCAATATTTGGGTTTTTATAAATTAACAGAAGGGGAAAAGCAAAAAGCCATACTTGAGGCGAAGCCAAGAATGTGGAAAAACTACTCGGCGCAAATGTTGTTGTCATTTTTGACCTCATTTTTTATCGCTTTTGTGACCAGTTATACGGTCAAAAATGGCGGCTCGGCTAGTGCGGTTTTTTATTATGTGCCGATGATTTGGCTAGCTTTTACGGTGCCAATGATTGGTCAAAATATTCTTTGGGGAAAAAATGAAGGTAGACTCGCCTTTAAAAGATTTTTTTCAGATAGTTTATACAATCTGATTACTTTCTTTGTGATTGCCTTCCTCGCAACCTTGATAATTAATTAACGCAATATAAGTTTAAATAAACAATAAAACAAATCATATGAAAAATATTACACCCTTTTTGTGGTTTAATGATAATGCTGAAGAGGTGACAAATTTTTATGTCTCGATTTTTAAAGATTCAAGAATTGTTAGTGCTTCACGTTATGATGAGGCGGGAGCTGAGGCCTCTGGTATGAAGGCAGGAACAGTTATGGTGGTGGATTTTGAACTAGAGGGCCAAGCTTTTAGCGCGATAAACGGTGGCCCGACGCCGCCAGAGTTTCCGGCAGTGTTTACTCCGGCTATTTCATTTTATGTGACCTGCAAGACAGTAGGCGAGGCGAAAGAACTTTGGAGTAAATTGCTACCAGGGGCGGAGATTATGATGCCATTCGAAAAATATCCGTTCAGCGAAGGTTTCGGTTGGCTGGCTGATAAGTTTGGTGTCAGTTGGCAGATTTTTACTGGTGAAGGTGAGCAAAAAATCATGCCCTGCTTGATGTTTACTGGTGACTATGCCGGTAAGGCCTCGGAGGCAACTGATTTTTACACCTCAATTTTTTCCGTACAAGCCAGGTTTAAGGAGTCAAAAATAGACATACTTGAACATTACGGACCAGAACAGCCGGCAGAAAAGGCTGCGATCATGCATGGTGAATTCACTCTTGGTGGTCAGTCCTTTGTGGCTATGGATAGTCACATGGATCATAAGTTCGGCTTCACGCCAGCAATTTCATTTATGGTGAATTGTGAGACACAGGCCGAGGTTGATTACTTTTGGGAAGAGCTTTCCCGGGGTGGCAAGACCAACGTCTGCGGTTGGCTGCTGGATCGATACGGCATTGCTTGGCAAATCGTTCCGTCTGTTCTTGGTAGGCTGCTCGGTGGGACTGATCAGGCAAAAGCTAAGCGAACAATGGCCGCCATGTTAAAAATGTCAAAATTAATTATAAATGATCTTGAGGAGGCTTAGGTTTGGTTATTTTTAGTTGTTATCAAAAAATTATATCTGCCAGAGGCTTTGTGAAATTTTATCGGGTCATTTTCAGCTTTGAAGAAGTTTTTCAAATTATTATTTATGGCTTGTTTGTAGGCTTTTAGTGATTCCTTTTCATTGGCAGAGGTGTTATTGAGTGAAAAGTGACCACCATCAAGTGCTACTTGTTTTAAAAAATTCCATGCAGCAGTGGCTGTTTTTTTGTTGTTTATTATTTCGCTAAAGCCTAGTTGTTCAAAATCGCTTTGAAATTCATGATCGAGCGTTTTTATCATGACTTCGTTATGGTCAAGAAAACGTAGTTCAAAATTACTCCAATCTATTTTGACGATCGTTTTTTCATTAGCAATCTCCTCGGCTGAGGCATTACTAATTTTTATAAAAATATAATTGTAGACGCTTTTCAGGCTATTAGCATATAGTGCAAAACCTGGCACAGTTATTTGATCGTCAATCAATTGAAAAATTTCAGCTATCTTAGGAATATTAATAGCAAACTCTACATGTTCTTTGATGAGTTGACTGCTGTCTTTTAGGCCAAGCTCGGATATGAGATTTTTGATTGTTAAATAAAGTGGGAAAAGCGCGTTAAATGATGCTACTAATTGGTCTGCATGCAGCACTGATCTGGTTGTCTCTTCTTGGTCGTTAAATTGATCAATGTACAGCTCGATTAATTTTTGTGTGTAGGTTTCACGGTTAAGATAATCAATGAAATTAAAAATCGTAATCACTCTTTGGAAATCGCAATCTGCGACTTTGTAGTTATTAAAGAGGTATTCTATTTTTTGGGTAATCAGTAGTTTGGTCATGTGATAATCCTGCCATAGCTTCGTCTCGCGGTCAAATAAGTTTGATTTATTAAATGTGGTATAATGTTTATATTATAATAATTAACATATGTTTAAAAAGAAAAAAATTCATCATTATTTTATTGAAAAATTTTTAGTTGTACTTGGGGTGGTTCTGATTTGGCGAGGTATTTGGTATTCGCTAGATTATCTTGATCGTTTCTTTTTTGCTGAAAGTCATTTATTGACGGCCGTTATCGGTGTGATCATTGGGTTTTTATTTCTATATTTGCCAGACAAAAATCTTGATGAAATTTAGGATGAAAGGGAAATTTGAACGGTTTTTATTTTTGTCTAAAATGTGATAAACTGGAGACGTATTAAGTCTTGTTTAAAGAGTAAAATGATTTAAATTTTTTATTTCTTTGAATGAATTTTTATAATATCTTAAATATTAAAATATCCAATCAGATGAAGAATACTAATTTCCGCTTTACGTGGAAGATTGGCGGGGAGGCAGGGTTTGGTATCAAGTCAGCCGGCTTGTCTTTTGCCAAGGCCTTGATGCGTGCTGGCTATGAAACCTTTGATTATTCGGAGTACCCATCCTTGATTCGTGGCGGTCATAATACGTATCAGGTAACTGTTTCCGAGGAGCCGATCAAGAGTACTGATAGTGCGATTGATATCTTGGTGGCGCTAAATAAAACCACGATTGATAAGCACGTGGCTGAGCTGGTTAAGGGGGCAGTGGTTTTGTATGATGGCAGTGAGATAAAATTGGGCAAGATTGCTCGCCAAGATATTCAATTTTTGTCGGTTCCGTTCAAAGAAATGGCAGCGCAAACGGGTGGCGATATTATGCGTAATACTGTCGCTATGGGGGCAACAATGGCAGTTATTAATTTGCCATTAAAAATTTTGGCGCAAGTCACGGAAGAGATTTTTGCTGGTAAGCCTCAGGTGATTGAAAATAATTTAAAAGCGATTGAGTTGGGTTATGAATATGTCAAAAAGCATCACAATGAATTTGTTTTTAAGCATGAGTTAGTGGTTGAGAAAAAGCCACAGCGAATGCTTATTCCCGGTAACGAAGCTTTGAGTATGGGCGCTTTGGCGGCTGGCTTAAATTTTTTTGCTGCCTATCCTATGACCCCAGCTACTTCAGTCTTGACCTATTTAGCTGCCAAGGGGGTTGAGCAAGGTGTGGTTGTTAAACATGCTGAAGATGAGATATCGGTTATTAATATGGCCTTGGGTGCTGCTCATGTTGGTGCCAGAGCAATGGTAGCCACCTCAGGTGGTGGGTTTGCCTTAATGAGTGAGGGGCTTGGTTTGGCCGCTGTCAGCGAGACGCCGTTGGTTCTGATTAATGTGCAGCGACCTGGTTCTGCCACTGGCATGCCAACTTGGACGGATCAAGGTGATTTACGTTTTGTTTTGCATGCGGGTCAAGGTGAGTTTCCTAGGATCATTTTAGCACCTGGTGATGTAGATGAATGTTTTTATATGGCCGCCCAGGCGTTTAATTTAGCTGAAAAGTATCAGACGCCTGTAATTATTTTGTCTGACAAGTTTTTAGCTGAAGGTTCTGCTACAGTACCTGTTTTTGATGAGAAGGCAGTGGAAATCGACCGGGGCAAGTTATTAACCGAAAAAACCATTCCTGCTAGCTATAGACGTTATCGCCTGACCGCTGACGGCGTTTCACCTCGCGCTCTGCCAGGCATGAAGGGTGGGATTTATCATGCTGATAGTTATGAGCATAGCGAATATGGTTTCTCATCCGAGGATATGGGTGAGCGCATCGAGCAGGTAAATAAAAGAGCGAAAAAGCTTGAAGCGGCCAGGCAAGACCTTGACGGAGCCACGCTTTACGGCAGCTCAAAGGCTTTAATCACCTTGGTTGGCTGGGGGTCGGTGAAGGGCCCAATTATTGATGCTTTGAATATTTTGCCAGAAAAAATTTCGGCTAAGTTTAATTTTTTGCACGTCAATGTTATTTGGCCGTTGCCAAGTCAGGCGATTAAAAAATACCTGAATTCCAAAAAGAAGTTATTAGGCAAGTCTCAGCGTCTGGTCTTGGTAGAAAATAATTCTGAGGCTCAGTTGGCCGCTTTGATACGCCAAGAGACTGGTGTTGATATTACTGAGAGGATACTCAGATATGACGGTCGACCATTCTTTGCGAATGAATTGGCTGAAGATTTTAAAAATCTTTTATAAACTTAGCCTATCACGCTTGATTGACGCTTAATTAATAAATTTAAAAACAAGACCTTCAAGTTTGAGAGACAAATAATATATGTCTATAGAAAAATACAATACATCATGTCCGCCAACCTGGTGCCCAGGTTGTGGTAATTTCAGTATCTGGAATGAGATAAAAAAAGCTCTGGATGAGCTCGGTATTCCTCAGCACAAAACATTGATAGTTTATGGAATTGGCTGTTCTGGTAATATGTACAACACTATAAATACTTATGCTTGGCATTCACTGCATGGCCGCTCGTTACCGACAGCCGTTGGTGCGAAGCTCGCCAACAAGGATCTGACGGTTATTGTGGTGGCAGGAGATGGCGATGGACTAGGTGAGGGGATGGGACATTTTATTCATGCTTTGCGTGGAAATGTTGACATAACTTATTTAATACACGAGAATAAGGTTTACGGACTTACAACTGGGCAAACTGCCCCAACTTCAGCCAAAGGTTTTGTCAGTCGATCTACGCCCGAAGGCGTGATTGAGGTGCCGGTTAATCCTTTATCGTTAGCCATAGCCTCGGGTGGCGGGTTTGTCTCGAGGGGGTATGTTGGTAAGCCACAACAGTTAAGTTCATTGATTAAGCAGGCAATTACTCATAAAGGTTTTTCCTTGGTTGATATCTTGCAGCCATGTGTAACCTTTAACAAGGTTGATACTTATCAATATTATCAGGACAAGGTTTATGATTTGGCTGAATCCGGTCATGACGTCACTGATTATAACAATGCTTTTATAAAATCACGTGAATGGGGTGAAAAAATCCCGACCGGTGTATTTTATCAAGACGTTAGAGAGGATTACGCAGCTGATGTGGTGCAGGAAAAGGGAAAAGCGCTAGTCAGTCGACCAATGGTCAAGAGAAAATTAAAAACACTAGTCAAGGAGTTTATATAATAAAGAAAACTTATGCAAAAAACACTAGAAAATTTAGCTAAAGCCTTTGCCGGTGAATCACAGGCTAGAAATCGTTATACAATGTACGCTAAAATCGCCAAAGAGGAAGGTTATGAACAAATCTCTGGCATTTTCTTAGAGACTGCTGATCAGGAAAGAGCGCATGCTAAAATTTTATTTGGACTGATTAATGAAATTAAGACAAATAATGAAGCAGTTGCAGTACCAACAGAAGTGCCGACAGTATTCTCTACGACTGCAGAAAATTTGGCTGCCTCAATTAATGGTGAGCACTATGAGACCGAAACTATGTATCCTGATTTTGCGAAGCAAGCCGATCTAGATAACTTGCCACAAGTAGCAGGCAAGCTAAGAATGATTGCCAAAGCTGAGGCTCATCATGAAGAGCGATATCAAAAATTGCTTGACCTCGTCAAGGCTGGAAATGTTTTTGAAAAAGATGAAGAGATTTTTTGGGTTTGTCGGGAGTGTGGTTTTGTCCATGTTGGCAAACGTGCACCTGAAGCTTGCCCGGCTTGCAGCCATAAGCAGGCTTACTATCAAGTAAAGTGTGAAAATTACTAATAATATATTCCTTTTTTAAGGAATCATAAATCTATGATCAAAGAAAACCAGGTTTATAAATGTGCACTTTGTGGCAACTGCGTTAAGGTGGTGGCTGCTGGCGGTGGTGAATTGGTTTGCTGTGGACAGTCAATGGAGCTCGTAACTGAGTAATAGTTACGCCCTATAACGGGGTTGCCAAAATAAAACAAGTTTGATATTATGCAAATACCGGCGAAAGTCGGTATTTGTTTTAACTCAAGCTGGCTAGTAATAGCTAATTTTAGTTTAAAAATCTATTATATTTGGAGGGATGTCTGAGCGGTTTAAGGAGACAGTCTTGAAAACTGTTGAGCCTTTACGGGTTCCGTGAGTTCGAATCTCACTCCCTCCGCATTAAAAAAACTGGCTTTAGTCAGTTTTTTTGTTGATAAAGAAGATGAGATGAGAAGTTTATGCTCCGCAGCGCAGCGAAGGGGTAAATCTCACCCCCTCTGCATTAAAAAGGGTGAAAGAAAGTTGTGTCATTTACGTATTATTATTTATAACAATTAAAATTAAATTTATGATGGGCTATTATGATTTTGGATTTGGCGGATTATTTATGTGGCTTTTTTGGGGCTTGATTATTTGGGCTTTTGTGGTCATGGCAAGAGGCGGTAGCTGTTTTGGTGGCCATTGTTCTGCTAGGCATGAGCATCTGAATGAAGATAGGTCGCTAGCCATTCTAAAAGAGCGATATGCAAAGGGTGAAATCTCAAAAAAAGAATTTGAGGAAATGAAAAATGATTTGCAGGAAAAAAAATAAAACTTGGCAAAGAGGCTAGTGTTTTTTGTAGTTATTAATTATTTTATTTAGCCAATTTTAAATAAAAAAAATAGAAGCCAAATTTTTTGTAATATATGCTATGATAATTACATATGCATAAACACAAAACAGCTGGCTCACTTTCGGTTTTTTGGGCATTGTTGGGTAATTTAGCAATAGCTACAATCAAATTTATTGGTTATATACTTTCTGGTTCAAGCACGCTTTTGTCAGAGGCAATTCACAGTTTGGCTGATACGATGAATCAGTCTTTATTGATGGTGGGTATTAAACGCTCGGTGCGCAAAGCTGACCATGAACATTCATATGGTTACGGACAGGAGCGTTTTTTGTGGGCTTTAATCTCGGCATGTGGAATTTTCTTTTTGGGTGCTGGTGTGACCATTGTAAATGGCATCAATGCTATACGTCATCCTGAGTCGGTTATAATTGAGCCGGTGATATACTTAATATTATTGGCCTCGTTTTTTATTGAATTATTTACCTTTTTAATTGCTATTAGGGAATTGAAAAAATCATACCCCGAACTTGATTGGTCTGAGCGCTTAAAAGACGGTGATCCAACAACAATTGCGGTCATATTTGAGGATGGGGTGGCATTGCTAGGTGTTTTGGTGGCTCTTGCCTCGATTTGGTTGTATAAAATTACGGGTAATTATTTGTGGGATGGTATTGGTTCGATTGTGATTGGTATAATGTTAACCGTCGTGGCGGTGGTTTTAATTCGTAAAAATCGGGATTTTTTGATGCACAAAGCTATTCCTGAAGATGTTCAGGAGAAAATACTAGATATTCTTGAGGCTGAGCCGGTTGTTGAAAGAGTGGTTGATTTTAAGTCTACTATACTGGATGTCGGTGCCTATCATATAAAATGCGAGATTGAGATTAATGGCTCGGCCTTATTTAAGGAGATGAAACTGAATTTGAAAAATGAATTCGATGATATTAATGGCAATTATGAGGAATTTAAAAAATTCGCCGTTCGTTATATCGATCGAGTGCCTAGATTGGTCGGTGAGCGGATTAACAAGATTGAGCAAAGAATTCAGGAAGATGTGCCAAATGTCATTCATATAGATATTGAAATAAATTAAAACCATGAAAACATTAGTCGTTTATTATTCAAGAACAGGTACTTCTCAACGTTTAGCACAGATTATTGCTAATCGATTACATGCTGACCTGGAAAAAATTGTTGATACGGTGGATCGCTCTGGAGCTAAAGGATATTTACTGGCGGGTAGGGATGCCATGCAAAAAAGGCCTGCTAAAATTGCTCAAACAACCTACCTGCCGCAAGCTTACGACTTGGTAATTCTAGTGAGTCCAGTATGGGCTTGGAGTCTGACCCCTGCCATGAGGAGTTACGTCTTGGCTAATCGTTCAAATTTTAATAAAATCGGCCTAGTTTTAACCCGTGGAGGATCGGACGTAGTTAAAGTGTTTAAAGAATTGGAGGAACTTTGTGGCAAAAAGGCGACAAGCAAGCTAACCTTGCTTACAAAAGAAGTTATTCAAGAGTCTGGAAGCGACTTGATAAGTGAATTTATAGGTGATTTTAAGGTCTAGAAAAGCCAATATTAGCCATAAAAGTGACTTATACACATTGACAAAAATGCGAATCTTTGCTATCATAATATTATAAGTTTAAAAAACTCTTTTGAGCAAAAAGCTCAACAGGGAAAAATAAAAATAAAAGTTTGATTCATCTTCCTTTTTACGGGATTTAGTCAGACACAAACAAAAAACATGAAAGACAAAATCATCAAGACTCTAAACAAAGAGTTAGATTTAGAGGAAGTGGCTAGTTGGGCGGCCTTTACTTATGTAGCTGCCTTGTATATGACAATTATTTCAGCTCAGTCATATACCGTATTTATTGAAAATTTACTTAGTTAATCTAACTAAGACTTATATATAAAAATCGTCCAATAGGGCGATTTTTTGTTTTGACATAAGGGGTTTTTGCAGATAAACTAGTAAGATTAAAGCTAAAAGAAAAAATTGCATAATTTACGAATAACATGGACTATAAACATTTAAAGATTGAAGACGAGGAGGTTTTCGCAGCTATTAAAAAGGAGGAGGGGCGTCAAGCCGAGGGTGTTGAATTGATTGCCTCTGAAAATTATGTGTTTCCGGCTGTGCTTGAAGCTATGGCCAGCGTCTTTAATAATAAATATTCAGAAGGGTATCCGGGCAAACGCTATTATGGCGGTCAAGAAATTGTCGATCAAATTGAGAATTTGGCTATTAGTCGTGCCAAGGAACTTTTTGGAGCGGAGCATGTAAATGTCCAACCGCTGTCTGGTTCACCTGCCAATGCGGCGGTGTATTTTGCTTTTTTACAGCCTGGTGACAAAGTTCTTGGTCTAAAGTTGGACCATGGTGGGCATCTTTCTCATGGGCATCCGGTAAATTTTTCGGGTATGCTTTATGATTTTGTGCAATACGAGGTTAATAGTGAGAGTGGCTTGATCGATATGGAAAAAGTGCGAGAAGTCGCCCTAAAGGAAAAACCAAAAATGATTGTGGCTGGTTTCTCGGCTTATTCTCGTGATATTGATTGGCAGGGGTTTAAGGCAATTGCAGATGAGATAGGGGCGATTACTTTTGCAGATATTGCTCATATTGCTGGCCTTGTCGCTGCGGGTGTTGTTGAAAGTCCGGTGCCATATTTTGATGTTGTCACCACTACCACGCACAAAACTCTGCGCGGTCCGCGCGGTGCTATGATAATGTGCAAGGCTAAATATGCTAAACAAATTGATCGGGCGGTTTTTCCTGGTATGCAGGGCGGGCCACATGAGCACATTATTGCCGCCAAGGCGGTGGCTTTCAAAGAGGCTTTAGACCCTAGTTTTAAAATATACGCAACCAAGGTGGTGGAAAATGCCAAGACCATGGCCGAGGCATTTATTTCGAAAGGCTTTAAGGTTATCTCTGGCGGTACGGATAATCACTTGATGGTGGTTGACATGACTAGTCGTGGCTTGACCGGTAAAGAAGCTGAAATTTTGTTTGATGGTGTCGGTATTTCAGTTTCTCGTTCAACCATACCGAATGATTTGAATTCACCCATGAATCCTTCCGGAGTACGTTTTGGCACACCTGCTGCCACCACTAGAGGCATGGGTGCAAATGAAATGAGGCAAATTGTTAATTGGCTTGATGAGGCTATACTTAATAAGACTGATGAAAAAAAATTAACTGAAATAAAAAATGCTGTCAGTCTGATGTGTCGTAATTTTCCCGTGCCTGGCATTGAGAATAAATAATTAGTTTACGAGAATTATAATAATATGATATTGATAGATGGTAAAAAATTGGCCGAGAAGATTAAGGATGAAGTGGTGAAGGAGGTTCTCGCATTGAGTGAACGGCCAAACTTGGCTATCGTGATAGTTGGTGACAAGTCAGACTCTCGACTTTACGTTAGCTTGAAAGAACGCCAGGCAAAGACAGTGGGTATTGATACGCATGTTTACAGGCTAGCTGAAAATATTAGCGAAGAAGAATTAACAGAAACTATAAAATTTTTGAATAGCGACGAGACCATAGACGCTATTCTTTTACAATTGCCGTTGCCAGAGCATTTGAATACGGACAATGTGGTAGGCGCAATTGATCCGGAAAAGGATGTTGATGGTTTTCATCCAAGTAATTTGTCAAAAATCATGGCTGATTGTGAGATTAGTGTCGAGCCGCCACTTGTCTTGGTGGTGCTAGAAATTTTGAAAAGTATTAATTTTTCAATTTCAGGTAAAAAAGCGATAATAATTGCAAATTCAGACTTTTTCGGTCAGGTAATTAAGCGTGTTTTAGAATGCAGAGGCGCACAAACGGAGTTAATACTAGCGAGTGATTTTAAGGCTGAACAAACTTGTGAGGCGGATTTGCTTGTTACTGCTGTAGGGCAGCCAGGTATTATTAAGGGGGTGGCAGTTAAACAGGACGCTGTAATTATTGATATCGGCATTAGTCACGATGAAATGGGCAAAGTAGTGGGTGATGTTGATTTTGATTCAGTAAAGGATAAAGTTAGTTATTTAACGCCAGTGCCGGGCGGTGTCGGTCCGATGACCATCGCCATGGCGTTTAAAAATACTGTCAAAATATTCAAACAAAGACATCGTTAAGCTGATACAAAAAATGCTGTAAATTAATTTTAACCCCATGTGTTAGAATTAATTAGTTTTTATAATCGAGCAATTGAAAATTGAAATAAATATGCAAAATAACGAACAAAAAAAGAAGCAGCTCTTGGAATTATTAAATATACATTACGGCTACAAAGCGCTGCGACCTGGGCAAGAGAAAGCAATCGATAGCTTGCTCGATGGGAAGAACGTGGTTGTTATTTTGCCAACTGGTGGCGGAAAGTCGATGTGCTTTCAATTGCCCGCCCTGGTCATGGATGGAGTAACGATTGTTATTTCACCGCTGATCGCCTTGATGAAGGATCAGGTTGATAGCTTGACCAGGGTTGGTATTCCTGCAACGTTTATCAATTCCTCCGTGGCGCCAAATGATGTTAGCGCCAGGCTAGAGGCGGTAAAAAACGGTCATTTCAAGCTTTTGTATATTGCGCCTGAGAGATTTTATAACAATGAATTTATTCAAGCACTGGCGAAAATAAAAGTCAGTCTTTTTGCGATTGATGAGGCGCATTGTATTAGCTCATGGGGACATGATTTTCGTCCAAGTTATGTCAAATTAAGACAGGCAATTGAGCGCGTAGGCAATCCTCAAGTTATAGCCTTGACGGCCACAGCCACTAAGGAGGTACGTGATGATATTATAAAACAGCTGGGCCTCGAAAAGCCGGAATTAGTAGTGACTGGTTTTGATCGTCCAAATTTAACTTTTAGTGTTGTGCGCTCTAATGAGGGGAGTAAGCCTCATTATGTGCTAGAGGCAATTCGGAGCATTGCGACTGGTACGGGAGTGGTTTATGTTAGTACTCGGTCAAGAGCTGATCAATTGCTTCAGGTTTTAGTTGATAATGGCATCGAGGCTATTGGTTATCATGCCGGTATGGATGCTAATGAGAGAAAGTGGGTTCAGGAAAGTTTTATTGCTAATAAAGCGCGAGTTATTGTGGCCACAAACGCCTTCGGTTTGGGAATTGATAAATCTGACGTGCGCTTTGTGATACACTATGACATGCCAGGTACGATTGAGGCATATTACCAAGAGGCTGGTCGGGCTGGTCGCGATGGTAAGCCGAGCAATTGTCTGCTTTTGTATAATTCGAGGGACAGGATATTACAAGAATTTTTTATTAAGGGCGATAACCCTTCACCAGAATTAATTATCGAATTGTACGAGATGCTACTCAGCTTCGAAAATGATAGGCTGCTCGTCACCTATAGCGATTTGCAAAAGCAGTTGAATACTGACGCACCAGATATGGCAATCGGTACGGCTGTAAAAATCCTTGAAAAGGAAGGCTTGATTAGACGTTCCCAGGATCATGTTGGATCGGCATATTTAAAGATATTCAAACCATACAATCAGCTCGAAGATATTTTTGGTACTCGTGGTAAGAAAAACAAAGAATTACTTGAAAAATTATTTAATCGTTTTGGTGAAGATTTGCTAAATGGCTTTGATCTGAACTTGGAAGAGGTTGCAAATATTTTCGAGGTCAAGAAAGATACTGTTAGACGGCTCATAAAAAAATTAGAGGAAAATGGTTTAGCTGAATTCAAGCCGCCATTTAAAGGAACAGAAATTAATATTATCAAGCGACTAATGCCTTCAGAAGTCAATTTGGATTTTAAGGCCTTGAAAGAAAAATTAGCGCATTCATACGACAAACTCGATCGCATGGAAAATTATGTTTATCATAAAGGTTGTCGTCCTGGTTACATTATCGAATATTTTGGCGGAACCGAGGTTAAACCATGCGGCAAGTGTGATAATTGTTTGGACGGTCTGACGTCCCAGGTTAGCATGTCTGCAATTGATGCCATTTTTGATAGTGGCGTAAATGAGACGGCGTCAGTTGAAGGCTTTAATACCAAGCTGACTCAATTAGAGACCTATGAATTATATGAAAAGAAATTATCGATTGGCGATATGGCGCAAACGCGAAATTTGAAGCCGGCTACGATTGTTGATCATTTATGCTTTTTGATCCATGCAAAAAAAACCATCGACATTGCAAGATTTGTCACGGCGGAAAAAATCAGTGCCATCTCTGAGGTTATTAATAAGGTTGGGGCGGGGAAGCTGGCTTTAATAAAAGAGGCAGTCGATGAGACGGTCACTTGGGATGAAATTAAATTGGTATTGGCTAATCATTTAGCGAAATAATAGTTGGTACAATAAAGCATACAAAAAATCCAGCCGAGACTGGATTTTATGTTTGTGCGCCCAGAGGGATTCACCCGTTCGCTACGCTGCCGAGTATAAATTTCAAATCCTTTATTTTAATGCACATAATAAAATAACCCGTCTTTCGACAGGTTATTTTATTATGTGCGCCCAGAGGGATTTGAACCCCCGACCGTTTGGTTAAGAGCCAACTGCTCTACCGACTGAGCTATGAGCGCATATTTAACTTTTAACAGTTAACATCTAATTATTAGCTTGAAATGTTAATAGTTAGGTGTTAGTATTTAAAGGTTTTTTGGTGGCCGGGGAGAGGCTCGAACTCTCGACCTTAGCGTTATGAGTGCTACGCTCTAACCAACTGAGCTACCCGGCCGTAATGTAAAAAAATACATCGCCCTAGGCGACATACAAATAATAGAAAAAATGTCTATTTTTGTCAAACTGGCTCTTTTTTGGCTATATAAGTATTATCATGGCTGGTGCATCCTGAGGGGCTCGAACCCCCGACCCTCTGGTCCGAAGCCAGATGCTCTATCCACTGAGCTAAGGATGCAATATTTAGTGTACGACTTTTGTTGGTTCGAATTGCCCATCACTGAGCTTGTTTTAGACTAACATTTTATACTTAAAAAAGCAATAATAGTTTGTCTGTCTAATAAAAAGTAAAAAACCGTCAATTGACGGTTTTTTGTTGAACAACGTTTATTCTGCTAGATTTGGGGCTTGATCATGTTTGCCTTTGAGGGCGTCTTTCAAAGTTTTACCAGTTTTGAATTTTGCGACTTTTACTTCAGGAATCTGGATGCGTTCATTTGGTTTTTGGGGATTTACGCCACCACGTGCATGTCTTGACTTGGCCATAAAGGTGCCAAAGCCAGTAATTGTGACTTCTTGACCGGCCTTGAGCTCGGTAATAATAATTTCAACCAGTCCTTCTAAAAGGTCAGTGGCTTGTTTTTTGTTGACTTGAGCTTTTTCAGCTAGACGATCAATTAGACTTGCTTTATTCATAAGAGGAGTTTAAATAATAGCGAATATTAGTTATCCACATTATAGCAGATGGTTTAATTTTAGCAAAATTGTTATTTTTTAAATTTTATCAAAATATTGAATTTGAGTAATTGATTTTGCCTTTTTTCTTGTCGTGTCAAAATTAATTAATGCGCCCGACAATATAACTTCTCCAGAGTCGGGGATCGTGCGTTTATATTTGACCTGGTCAATCAGTGTTTTAATGGCGAGTGATAAATCTATACCAATACTTTCGTTATAAGCACCAGTCATGCCAATATCAGTGATATAAGCAGTTTTTTTTGGCAAGAGTCTGGCGTCGGCAGTTGGGACGTGGGTGTGTGTGCCAACGACTATATGAGCCCTACCATCAACATAATGACCGAAGCATATTTTTTCTGCCGTTGTTTCGCCATGAAAGTCGACAATTGTCGTAGCTATTTTTTCGTGGTCGTAACTCTTATAAATTTCATCAAATTTTTTAAAAGGGCAATCATATTGAAAAGGCATATTGACTCTACCTAGTAGATTTATAATCAGGACGTCACCAAGCTTGGTTTTAAAAATTTTATGGCCGTGGCCAGGAAGTTGGTCTGGTAAATTGGCAGGTCTGATTATGGGTTGACTGTCAGCAAAGCAGACATTGGCTTGTTCAGGACGATCAAAAGCATGATCGCCCATGGTAATAAAGTGAATGCCGGACTCTTTAAGTTCGCTTTGGGTTGTTTCGGTGATGCCAGAGCCATGAGCTGAATTTTCGGCATTGGCAATGATTAAATCCGGCTTATGTTCTTTTTTTATTTTTGGTAGAATTTTTTTTATGGTTTCTCGGCCGAGCTTGCCGTATATGTCGCCGATAAATAGTATTTTCATAGTTAATTTGTTTGGAATTTTTCGGGCATGATTGATGATCGTTATGGCTTAATGTTAGTATTTTTTCGCTAAAATAACAATGGTAATAAAAAACCGCTAATAATTATTAACGGTTTTTTTGAGATTTAGGTCGAATTAGCGAGCGTATTCAATGACACGCAGTTCTCTTATGACATTGACTTTGATTTCACCGGGATATTTCAATTCTGCCTCTATTTTATTGGCCACCTCTCTGGCTACTTCTCTAGCCCTGAGGTCGTCCATGATATCGGCATCAACAAAGACACGGATTTCGCGACCAGCCTGGATGGCATATGCCTTGTCTATGCCCTCGAATGAGGTGGCAATTTTTTCCAATTCTTCGAGTCTATGAATATATTGTTCAAAAGAATCATGGCGAGCGCCTGGGCGACCTGCAGAAATTGCATCAGCAACTTTGACAATGACTGAAATTAAGCCTCTAGGCCTATCGTCGTGATGTGTTTCGATTGGATCAATAATCTCCTGAGGTAAGTTGAATTTTTTAGCCAATTGGCCGCCAATTTCTGGATGAGTGCCTTGAACTTCGTGATCGACAGCTTTGCCTAAATCATGAAGTAGACCAGCTTTTTTGGCGAGTGGTACATTTGCCCCAAGTTCACCGGCTAACATGCCAGCAAAATGAGCAACCTCTACAGAATGACGTAAAGCGTTTTGACCGAAACTAGTTCGATATTTTAAGCGACCAATAATTTGCACTAACTTTGGTTCGAAGCCAGCAATGCCTAGCTCATACATGGCCTCTTCGCCGGCTTTTTTAATATCAACGGCTAGTTCTTTCTTGGCTTGTTCGATTGCATCCTCGATTTTGGTTGGATGAATGCGACCATCGAGCATTAACTTGTCAATTGCTCTTTTGGCAATGTGACGTCTAATGGGTGAGAAGCCAGAAACAGTAATGATATTGGGGGTGTCATCGACGATGATTTCGGTGCCCGTCAGTTGTTCAATAACTTTGATATTTCTGCCTTCGCGACCGATGATGCGACCCTTCATTTCATCTGAGGGTAGTTCTACATTAGTGGTTGTTATTTCGGTTGTATAATTTGAGACCAGTCTTTGCATCGAACTAGCTAGCATGTCTCTAGCGCGGTCATCATAACTTTCGCTTGATTCGTTTTCGAGTTTTTTGAGTCTGTTTTCAAGTTCGATTTTGACGTCAGTTTCGAGATTGTTAAACATGACGTCTCTCGCCTCGAGCTTGGTCATTTGGGCGATTTTTTCTAGCTTGGCTAGTTGTTCTTCACGAATAACCTTGACCTTTTCCTTGATCTCTTCGACCTGATTGACCTTGTCGTAGAGCTGCTGTTGCTTGTCTTGTAGTTCTAATAGTTTTTGAGAAAAGGTGTTTTCTCTTTTTTCTAAACGTGATTGAAGATCATTGATTTCTTGTCGACGTTTTGACTCTTCTTTTTTAGCCTCTTCAATAATAGAGAGGGCTTTGTTTTGACTTTCGCTTAAAAGCTTAGATTGTTCGATTTTGGCATCAGCCACGATTTTTTCAGCCTTGTTTTCTGCGCCTTTTATGGCCTCATCTGTCTGATATTTGCGCAAGAAAAAACCGCCAACAAAACCGGCACCAATCACCAAAAGATAGATAATTAAGTCCATTGGTTTATAATGTTGTCTGGCGGATGATATTATTAGCAGTTGAATATGATTATCCAACAACCAATCTTAAAGCAAGATTTTGGCTAAAATTAGTTTAAAAACGATGTATAATAGATAAAATCAAGTTCAAAATCAACCGCAGACAACTGATACGACATTATTAATAAGTAACTATGTATAAATTACCATAGCTCTTTAAAATTAGCAACTTTAGCATGCCGCATTTTGGTCATTTTTTAATTAAATCAAATGAGTCACAAAACCTTTTTTGTCGGACTTGCAATTAAAAAAGCGTCTCTTGATAAGACGCTTTTTTAATTATTTGATGATTTTATCGATCAAGCCGTATTTTTTGGCTTCTTCGGCGCTCATATAATTGTCTCGGTCGGTATCTTTTTCAATGACGGCAACTTTTTGACCGGTATGAAAAGCGAGGAGTTGATTTAGTTTATCTTTGGTTTTGAGAATATGTTCGGCTTGAATTTTGATGTCTGAGGCTTGACCTTCGGTGCCACCCATGACTTGATGAATCATGATTTCTGAGTTTGGCAGGGCATAGCGTTTGCCTTTTGTACCACCAGCCAAGAGAAATGAGCCCATGCTGGCCGCTAGTCCGACACAGATAGTCTGAACATCAGATTTTATGTATTGCATAGTATCATAAATGGCAAGTCCAGCGGAAACTGAGCCTCCAGGGCTATTGATATAAAATTTAATATCTTTGGCACCCTTGGAATCAAGAAAAAGGAATTGGGCGATTATTAGATTAGCGGTTACATCAGTGACCTGTTCACCCAGAAAAACTATTCTGTCTTCTAGGAGTCTAGAGTAAATATCATAGGCACGCTCGCCCATTGATGATTTTTCGATAACTGTAGGTATAAGTGGCATAATATTATTATTAATTATTGATTATATACTGTTGAGAATATTGTAAGGTTAATTGTATAAGTTGGCAATATGATTATGTTATTTGCCAATGGTCATTGATTTTTATTAATTTACCGTTAATTGAAAAACCGCTGGCCTTTGGGTGTCCGCCACCGCCAAGGAGGTGGGCAAGTTTTGAGACATCGATATTGGAGTGAGAGGTTCTGAGTGAACCTCGGATTATGCCATCACCTTCTTCACGTATAAACACTAGAGCATTAACGTCTTTGAGGTTGGATAGAAAGCCTGAAATGCCTTCTAGCTCTTCTTTTTCGACTTTATAAAGCTTGAAATCCTCTGCAGCTAAAACAGCAAAAGCAATTTTGTACTGAGGATTTATTTGCAGGCTAGACATTATTTTGCCCCAAAGTTTCATTGAGTCTAGGGATTTGTTGCGCAAGGTTCTGTCAGTAAGTTCTGAGAGGTGAGCACCCTTAGTTATCAGGTCTGAGGCTGCATCGATGGTTAGATTGGTGGCAGAGGGATAAAGAAAATTGGCTGTGTCGGTTATTAAACCTGTTAATAGTGCCTTGGCCGTATTTTTGTTAATTTCTAAATTATTTACTTTGAAAAAATTATAAATTATTTCGGCGGTGGCGGCCGAGTCTGTGTCTCTGATTTCTAGATCAGAAAAATCGTCAACCTTGGGATGATGATCAAATTCTATTATTAGTTGCTTGTCGCTTCTTGATAGAATAGCTTGATTTAGTTTTGTGCGTGAGAGCGAGCCGCAATCAAATATCAAAATCAGGTCATGGGCGGAAAAATTAAGTGGTTGGTTAGTTTCATTTTGAATTTGCTCAGCGGTTGGTGTTTTATAATTTATTTGTGAAATGTTTTTTATGAAATCAAACGTTTTGGGTGGTTGATTGTCGCAATAGGCAAAATATTTTTTATTTAAGGTGTTTAAATACTCGATCATGGCGCATAGACTCGACAAGCCATCACCGTCAGGATTATGATGGGTGAGTAGCAACATATTATTAGCCGCTAAAATGAGTTTATTAGCAGTTTTATATTTGGTTATTAGCTGGGCGTTCATGTTTTGGTTGGTCTAATTTAAGGTAAATATCAATGTAATCTTGCCTTTAAAATTCAATAAGGTTAATATTGTAGCAATAGATTATTTAAAGGTTAGTTGCTTATTATATGGAAATCACAGAATTTAATCAAGAGGAGCGTGTTGTCAGTGGCGATGAGTTATCGACGGACAAAGTCATGGAAATCAGTTTGCGGCCCAAAACGCTTAGCGATTATGTTGGCCAGGCTAAAATAAAGGAAAATCTTCGTATCTTTATTGAAGCGGCTAAAAGACGAAAACAGCCAATCGAGCATGTCTTATTATACGGTGCGCCTGGTCTGGGCAAAACAACTTTGGCCCATGTCATTGCTAATGAGCTCGGGTCGAGCATTCGTGTGACTTCTGGGCCAGCCATAGAAAAAACTGGCGATCTAGCCGCCATACTGACAAATCTCCAGGATGGGGATATTTTATTCATTGATGAAATTCATCGCTTGAATCGTGGTGTGGAAGAGATCCTGTATCCTGCCATGGAAGACAATGCTCTTGATATTGTCATTGGCAAAGGACCGTCAGCAAGAACGCTGCGTATAGACTTGCCTAAATTCACGATTATCGGCGCGACGACTAAAGTCAGCATGCTGACTGCACCACTCAGGGATCGTTTTGGCATGACCTATCATTTGAACTACTACGAAACTACCGATATTGAGGATATTATAAAACGTAGTGCAGGCATTTTAAATATCGGGATTGAAGAGCAGATGGAGGGTGCGATTGCCAGTCGCTCGCGACGTACCCCACGTATCGCAAATCGTCTCTTGAAACGGGTACGTGATTATTGTGAAGTTGAGGGCGAGGGGGTGATTTCTGAAAAGCATTGTCATGCCGCCTTTGCCATGCTTGAGGTTGATGAGCACGGCCTAGATGCGATCGATAGAAAAATTTTAGAGGTGATTATTGATAAATTTAAGGGCGGTCCGGTCGGCCTAAATACGATCGCCGCGGCTACCGGCGAGGATGTCTCGACGATAGAGGATGTTTATGAACCATTTTTGATTCAACTTGGGTTTCTCGATCGAACACCGCGTGGTCGTGTAGCCACGCCGAGAGCGTATGCTCACTTGGGTCTAGATAGCGAAAGCCATAACTAATTAATGATTTCTCATGAAAGGCGTAGATCTTCAAACTTCTGATTTTAATTATGACTTACCTGAACAGTTGATTGCTCAGGTTGCTATGGAACCCAGAGACCACGCTGGACTTTTGATTATGCATCGTGATAGTGGGGCCATAGAGCATAAGAAATTTTTTGATATCAAAGCTTATCTAAAAAAAGGTGATATTGTCGTGCTAAATAACACCAAAGTTATGCCAGCAAGACTTAAAGGCTTTAAACAAACGGGTGGTAAAGTTGAGGTGTTTTTGCTAAGAGAAAATGAACAGGAAGACTCTTGGCAGTGTTTGATTGCTGGTCTGGGCAAGCAAAAGACAATTTTGTTTAGCGAGAATGCTAGGTGTGATGTTTTGAGGGATAATAACGATGGGACGTTTGCGGTTAGGTTCAAGCTTGATCATATTAGTTTCTCTGAATTTGTAGATAAGCATGGCCAGGTGCCGTTGCCACCGTATATTAAAAAAACCGCAAGCAGTGACAAGGAGCGGTATCAGACAGTTTTTGCCCAAGATGAAAAAAGGGCTTCCGTAGCTGCCCCAACGGCTGGACTACATTTTACTGATAAATTATTGGCCGAGTTAAGGGCTCAGGGTGTTGAATTTGTAGAAATAACTTTGCATGTCGGGTTAGGCACCTTTGCTAGCGTTAAAACTGAGGTTATAGGCGAACACAAAATGCATTCTGAACGGTATGAGATAAGCAGTAACGTCCAAGAGAAAATTAGAGCAGCAAAAAAAGCAGGTCGAAGAGTTATTACAGTGGGTACGACAGCCACCAGGGCTATTGAGTCATTCTTTTCAATAAAAAACATCAGTAAACCACAAGATTTTGTGGGTGAAACCGATATTTTTATATATCCTTCGTATCGTTTTCAAATAGTTGATGGTATTATAACAAATTTTCATGTCCCTAAATCAACCTTGTTAATGCTCGTTAGTGCATTTGCTCAAAATAATAGCGATGATAATCAATTGGGTCTTGAGCGAATCAAAAATGCTTATAACGAAGCAATAAAAAGACATTATCGGTTTTTTAGTTATGGTGATGCGATGTTAATTATTTAACTGAGTGTGAAATTGAAATTTTTTTAATTACATTGACGTCAATGGCATAAAATGTTATTGTATATCCAGTTTTTATGTTATTAAATTAAATTTTATTTTAAAGTTAATAAGAAAAATAACACTAGAGTTATTGGTTGTTTTGGCCAAGACAATAGCTTTCTTCAAAAAAACCTTAGTGAGCCTTGGCTCTCTTTTTGTTTTTAAGCCTGGCAAGTCAATTTTGCGAGTCTTCTTTAAGCAATTGGTTGTTAGGCCCTATGCTTGGTATTATTCCATGGCGAGAAAGTTCGGCTGGAAGGGTCGTGATACTCGTGGGCTTGATATTGGCAAAGAGCTTGTGCATATTTTAGCTTTCGGTTTGATTTTTATCGTGGTCTTTTTGAATGTCACGGCCAATACTCGCGCCCAAGATATAAACAAAAATTCCTCGCGTAATTTGCTGGCTAGTTTGGTGACGAGTGAGTTTGGTGTGCAGGAGGCTGATCAATTGATTGAAGAATTCTATGTTCAAAATCCGAGCCTAGTGCCGGTTATGCAGGACAACTATGACTCATTGGCCAATTTTAAGGCCGAGCATACGGCTGAGATGAAACCGACCGAGACCGAAAACGAAACTACTGACTTTTCTCAGGCAGTTGATTACGACCCGACTTTTGTTCATCCCGATATGAGTGGTGGTCTTGAGACTAAAATAGTGCGACGTGAGATTATGGACTACACGGTAGAGGAGGGTGATACAATTAGTACAATTGCTGAGAAATTCGGAATTGGTGTGAGTTCGATTTTATGGGAAAATGACTTGAATGCGCAAAGCATAATCCGTCCTGGCGATACGATAAAAATCCTGCCGGTTAGTGGCGTGTCTCATAAGGTAGTCAGTGGTGAAAGCGTTGCCTCACTCGCTGCAAAGTATAGTGCCACAGAACAAGATATTATTGCGACCAACGATTTGCAGGTTGGCCAATCACTGATTGTTGGTCAGAAATTGATTATCCCTGGTGGCAAGAAGCAAGATTATGCCAGCTTCAGGCCCAAGACTTATTCTGGTTTTTCTGTTATCAAAGATATTATCAAGCCTGTTTCGACTTATGTAAAACAAAAAGAAAAGCAGTATGCGCCTTCTATTAGTAATCAGATGACTTGGCCAACAGCAGGCTATCGCATCACTCAGTATTTCTCTTGGCGTCATTTTGCGATTGATGTTGCTAATCATATTGGCACGCCTTTGTATGCGGCAGATGCGGGTGTCGTTGAGTTTGCTGGTTGGAGCAATGGTTATGGTAATAATATTATGATCAATCACGGTGGCGGCAAGAAAACCCGTTATGCTCATGCCTCAAAGCTTTACGTTCAAAAAGGTGACAAGGTGGCTAAGGGCGAACAAATTGCGGCCATGGGCAGTACTGGCTGGTCGACTGGATCTCATATCCATTTTGAGGTTATAATAAATGGAGTTAAATATAATCCTTTAAATTACGTTCACTAGTATGTTACATTTTATTTTAGGTTTGATTTTTATGGCCATTGGTGTGGCTATTACAATGAAGTCCGAGGCGATGCTGAATGCTTGGGGTAGGATTCAGTGGTTCGAAGAGCATATGGGGGTTGATGGCGGTTCGCGTCTAGGCTACAAGCTTATCGGGATGCTAATAACAGGTATTGGCATTTTGCTTGTGACTGGTCTTTATGGCAGTTTTATGACCGGTTTACTGTCACCCTTGATAACTGCTGGCAAATAGATAAATATTGACAACTTAGAGATTATTGTATATAAATATATTAGCTCAAAGTTTATTGCTTTAGAGTTTTTATTTTCGAAAGAGAATATATAAATACGCCAGGATTCATGGGGCTTGCCCCGCGAAACATCTGCGTAGCGTGGGCCCTTAGCTCAGCTGGCTAGAGCACCTGCTTTGCAAGCAGGGGGTCATCGGTTCGAATCCGATAGGGTCCACTAAATATAAAGACATCCATTGATATGGGTGTCTTTTTTTGTAATAACATCTGGTAAGATGCGATGCAAATTAGTTTCTTATAAAAGTAATTATTAATAGATTATTATGTAGAATTTTTACAACGTGACCGCTTAGTCTGACGCTTTAGCTCTATGGGCTTATCTGATTTTGTTACTTGAATAATTGTGCATCTTGGTTTAGGCTAAAGGTAAGCTTTGTATATAAAAAATAATGATGGAGGTGGGGGTCATGAACGGATCTTTTTTAGATAGTTTAACTCCAGAGTCAAAATTAGAAGCTGAAAAAATGCTTCTTGAAATGGAGCAATGGAGACAAAAGAAGTCTGAGCTTTGTCTGAATAATGAAAACTTATCACAAACGCAGTTGCTAAAAACAAAGGCCGAAGCTAATGATGCCGACTGGCTTGTGATCATTATTGCAATCACTTGCAGCGCTTCAGAGTTAGCTCTATGGCTAGAAGAAAATCCTGAGGATGAAGAAATTGAGGAAAATGAGCTACCAATTGATCCAAAGGAAAGCGCTAGAATTGAGCGAGAAATCAAGGCAGAGGATAGAAGGAACGCAAAGTTAGGATTGATAGCACAACAAACAATAAACTTGTCGCAGGGCAGAGTAGTGGCTAAGCTTAACCGGCCATTGAACGCTGAAGAAATTGCCTTAAATCGTCAGCCAACATGCTCATTTTATAAAAATTGTCTAGACTC
>Ga0194059_1000050_pt1 | contig 56892 bp, 41 predicted proteins | sample SepL6211m_MetaG_FD_163426 | JGI IMG/M metagenome (GOLD analysis project Ga0194059, IMG submission 163426) | Anoxic zone freshwater microbial communities from boreal shield lake in IISD Experimental Lakes Area, Ontario, Canada - Sep2016-L626-11m | ecosystem: Environmental > Aquatic > Freshwater >...
TATAAATGGGAATGCGGTTGCAAAGCGTGAGTCTTTCAATTGGTATTTATAAGTTATAAATGGGAATGCGGTTGCAAAGCGTGAGTCTTTCAATTGGTATTTATAAGTTATAAATGGGAATGCGGTTGCAAAGCGTGAGTCTTTCAATTGGTATTTATAAGTTATAAATGGGAATGCGGTTGCAAAGCGTGAGTCTTTCAATTGGTATTTATAAGTTATAAATGGGAATGCGGTTGCAAAGCGTGAGTCTTTCAATTGGTATTTATAAGTTATAAATGGGAATGCGGTTCCTGGAGCGGCTATCGATTGCGAAATGCGGAAGTGTTGGGACTTCCAGCACATGCGTTCCATCGGGAGAGAATGGCGATTCTAAAGTCCGCAGCATGTTGAAACACTACGCCTCGTGTTGTGTAAAGATGCTAGTGCAGGGTGAGCTCAGCTTACTCTGCGTGCGGAAGTCGTCGGGCCTTTCTATAACGTGTTCGATGGAGCTGGCCTATCCAGGCCAAGATGACCAGGATGTTCCATCAGAGTATCCTGCACGGCCACAAATCATTTTGCAGACTCTCGAACAATGAGGGTTTCGAGGTTGCGTCAATTCGATCACGTTGTTTTCACTTTGACTTTTACCACACGTTGTATTCCTTGGTACGTCCTGCCTCTCTAATCTTGTCACTGGTGACCCAGTTTTGCTCGAGGAAGGCGTCGAGGTGCTCGATCTTGTGTCGGATCTTGGGATCCCTCAGGTCTTCGAGTGTGGGGATTTTATCGTCAAGGTTTGCTGGATAGGTGTCGCAGTCAGAGAGGACGAGGGAGGCATTGTTGATACCAAGAACAGTATAGTAGATACAGCGGGACATAAAGTCTCCATGATTCACACCCTTCGGTAGGCCTTCGGTCGTAATCTTGGGACGGAAGATGACGAACGAGCCAACATCAATATCCGTGCCAACATGGATGTCTCCGAGTGAGCACCCGCGGAACTCAATCTCTATGATACGTGTTCCACTGAGGGGATTGGAATAAGTTTCGACATCGTGAGTCATGATAGTATCCCAGGAGCCGTCTCCGAGGCAACGTGGCTTGTACGTGTATACGTGTTTGGTGGTAGTCATTTTCATAAGATAACCATCTCAAGTATACAGTATCATCTCTAGTACAGAAACACCTACCGCGGAAAATGTCTTGCCAACGAAAAGGATGCCAAGAAACAGCACATTACCAAGTCGGAGGACACATAATATGCACAAGACACTGCCCAATGAAATATCGCAACGGATACCACATGATCACACCCGCGAAAAAACGATACTCACTAAGAACACCGAACTCAAGAGAGGCCCCTCCAATTGTTTCCGATAACACCCAGCCTAAACACTTGGACGATTGCTCGCGAGACATATTCCGACCCACACCCACGCTGACACAGTCCCCCAACTCTTGTGCCCGTTTGGACCTCCAAGATATCTCAAGCATCCCACATGACACCAGCGTAACAGTCGTCGGTGAGCTATTCGCTTCAGAGGAACCCGGGCAGATCCCTTCTACAACAGATCATAAAGAACCTAGCCCAGCAAGACAGGACCGGTCTGATAAGGCTATAACAGTTCGTGAGCGTACGTTTGAACTCGGCACTGTTACCAAGTTTGGTGGATTCTTTGTAGTCGTTGTATTGTTGTATCTCTTTGTGATACATTAATGAGTTCTGTCGATGGATCGGTCTCACTACTGGAATCTGGATTTATCTTAGATTAAAATGTCTATCGCTCTACTATATAACCATCTGAAGAATACGGACTACTTTAGTCTGGATGGAATGGGTGTTCGTACGACGCGTATCTTGCTGAATGTGGTCGTGCGGGTGGACAATCGGGCGGAGGCGGAGCGTCTCGCTCGCTGTATGCGTTTCGAGGAGTCGGTACTTCGCAATGCGAATCATTTGTGGGCGTTCGAGCTCTCGCTGGCTAACCCTGCTGGCAAAGACTCGTGCGTTCTCAAAGCAAGGGTCGCGTGGCTTTCCACCAAGCTTCTTAACTACCACCGCTCGATGCACATGGACAAGATCAAGGAGACGCTTCCCATCCTACTCGAGAGCTATCTTGACTACGACAACATGACGATCAACGATGCTATCAAGGCCGTCCAAAAACGCGAGGCCGACAAAAAAGAGCTTCTCTCGTGGCGCGCTAGTGTCTACGACTCGGCGATGAAGTGCAACGCTGCTTTCCAGGAAGCCGGGGGAAACCCCGTGGGGAGGGGCAACGACAATCTGCTCAGGAATTTCATTGGCTATGTCGATTGTATTGCATGGAACGCCCCATGGCGCGGCGAGAACTACCCCCAGAGGTTCCCGAGGGACAAGGATCTGGTCTGGCGCACTGTATACCCTATCTTGGCGCCTGCACTTGCAATGGGAGACCCTCTCCTCACTGTAGCTGCAGCGCAAGCCTGGGATGCGATACGCCAACCAGTCGTCGACGCTTTGAATCGTATTCGTGCCGACCAGAAAGTAGTAGACGATATCGCAGCAGTGGCACGCCGTGCAGCAGAAGCCGAAGCACTTCGCGTCCAGGAAGAACAACGTCGTAAGGCCGAGGAAGCAGTTCGCAATCAACTGGCCAAGCAGCAGCAGATCTCTCGTGAGGTCGCACATGCCGAGGGGAACAACACTTTCCGTATTGTCATCAATCGCGATGGAAAGGAGGAGCGGTTGTTCATCGACAAGTCCGAATTCGACGCCTTCGTCATGCGCATCTCCAACCCACGGGCCAGCGAGACCGAGCAGGAAGAAGACCGCGAACAATGCTGCATGGTCTGCTTGACCGCCAAACCGATCCACAGCTGCGGCAACAGTAAGTGCCCCACACTCTACTGCTCGGAATGTTTCAACACCTGGTTCCTTCGCCCGCAGACCGATCAGAAGTGCGGTCACTGTCGCCTGCCGTATATCCCCCTCGCTTTCCGTGTTAATGTAGCCGAAGCCGCACGTGCCGCCCCAGATTCCAATGATGAGTAGAAAGACAAGTATAATTATATACTACGCCAAAAATGTCAGACCACTCTCTCTTAAACAACTATATCACCGTGCACGATATCTCCACCACAGACAACGTCAGCTGCTTTCGTCTTCGTGGAGGTAGCAACAAACCAGACTACGTGATCATTCGTGACACGCGAACACACCCACTCGCCCTCTTCACAAACTCTACCAAACCGGAAGTCATGCACAACAAAGAGAGTGAAGTAAAAAATAAACTGTTCTTCAACCTACGTGACAAATGGAGCGAAGCAGAACGCCCCTTCATTCCACGCCTATGGCGCACACCAGAAAGCTTCCGCACCGCCATAATCACAAACACACGGGGAAACACCAACAACCCGGAGCCCCGCCCCGGAGTCCTACATTTCGAGAACAACAAACCAATCTTCAGCATCTATCCAATCTGGAATCCCAAAGGTGACCCACTACTCACACTACTCCTACGCATCCCAGTCATCTTCAACTGGCTAACAGGGAAACCAGAAATCGTCGCGCGACTCATGACAAATCCAAGCGCAACACAGGAAATGCCGGATAACGACTCAATCCAAGGACGACTCAACTGGATCCGCCTTATCGAGGAACAAGAGGGACAAGGACCACTCGAATGCATCAGCCTCAGAAAAACACGTATGGTCATCGTCACCGATCTATGCCCCAAGGTCACTACTGTTATCCCATTCCAACCATTCGTAATCCAGGAGAAAGAAATCACCACCATTATCAGCCGTGAAACATTCCTGAACCCCCACAGGAACACAAGCACAGACTCCCTCTCCGATTACGACATACTACCAGAATTCATCATAGTGCAAGACAAGGAAGAAGATACGAGAGGGAACGAGACACGCCCAATGCCACTCGAACATCAAGGCTACACACTGCACGCATGGATCAGTAAGAACGGAGAAACACTTAACGAACTATACGTAGGACCTCACACCACCCCGCAGCAACTCGTAGTGATTCGTCAGCCTCAGAACTCAGTGATTCAAACAGCACACGCATTCAGAGATGGTCTTCAAGATGGACACCTACTTCTCTACTCGCGACAACCTCTCACCCAAGGACCAAGCAGAAACCAAACCTTCAACAGGGAAGTCAAGGGAACCTATACACCACCAATGATCAACCAAACTAGTCCCTCTGCCACTATCCCATTCCGCGAACCCATGAGCTGTACTGCCACCACTATCGAAGAACTAAAGGACAGCGACTTCCCCTTCATCGCACAACCCAAGCTTGATGGCAATCGTATCCTTGTCCATATCACTGACATCCTGCACAACGCCGAGGGGCCCATTCCCTTCCAGTCAACCAGCGAGGAGACTCCAGACGCAGGACCTGTTTCCCATCTTTCCGACACAAGGAGACAATCAACCGCGCTTATGCCGAAAGTGAAATACTACTCGAGAAATGGCAACGTCCAGAGCGCCAAATTCAATGAGCATTTCGACAAAGACGTGATTGCATTCGCACTCCTACTCAGTAGAGTAATGGGAAATGCGAAGAATATCCAACTTGACTGTGAGTGTTATGCCCATGAGGTCGTCCATGCTGAGATTGGTGGCTGGATTAATCGTGTTACTATCTCTCCAGAGTTCCGTCAGCTCAAACTATTTCTCCTCAGTTGGCTCGACCTTGACAAACTCACTACCGAAAGGAAACGCGGTCGCGACTACATTGTCGGCTCGTCTACATTCGCAACCACATTATTTGAAGAAGGTGTTATCGTCTCTGATATACTTACCAAGTTACCGAAAGGTGCGATGCTTGGGCTGACTGCATCTGCCCTTGCAGTCAACCGGGAAAGCGTGTTCTCTCTTATGAGTGAAGTGGTCGGTGCGGGATACGAAGGTCTTGTTCTATATCCGGTAGAACGACCGTATACATTCGCTAATGCTGGGCTGAAGAAGATTAAGAAGTTCTATGACGGCGAGTGCACCGTTCTAAGCTATAAGGCATCTGAAACAGATCCTGGTGCGATTGGTTCCGTCTTTGTTCGGACTGCTGCTTACTTTGCTAAGCTCGGTGGTGATTCGTCAGCCGATGATCAACCAGTCGACATACCAATGGTTACGTTCTTTGTGACTGCTGCGTTAAAGCAGGAGGTCAAGAGTGGATCTATGACGTCTGCTTATTTCGCTAGTTGTATTGGCAAGGATTTCACTGTGGTCTGTGGTTCGTTCTCGGATACTGGTGTGCCGATTCATGCGCGCTTCAAGGCGTCGTTTGGTCCTGAGAATGCGCGACTCGATCACATGCGAGTATAAGGAGATCACTAATGCATTTCCGCCGGTCGTCTTTATTAGATCGGGTAGTTTGAGTTGGTGTGGAACTGTGAGGACTTCTGTCTATCGGATGAAATACTAGGACTCTACCTAAAATGTCAACCCAATACGAAAACCTCAGCAAGAAGTACGTTTTTCACCACAAGGATGGTGAGATGAAGACGATTAAGAACGTTGTGGGTGCTATCAAGAATTTGTCGAAGGATCCTGATGCGGTGGTTTACATTGTTGCCAACACGGTCAAGAAGTGCGTCACGTTCGATGTCTACCCGACCAAGCCCGCTAGCAAGTCGAACATCGTTAAGGATGGCGTTTCCCCTGTGGAGGCAGTTTCCTACCTCGCGCAGGTCAGCGGCAGCAAGGACATGGTCCGCCAGCGTGCTGCTAACGTTCATCGCGCCTTCACCGAGGCTAATGTTCGTGAGTGCTACGAGCAGGTCATCGCTGGCATCAAGCTCGCGAAGGGCTGGACTGACCGCCAGGTCCACGAAGCGTTCCTCGAGTCGCTGAAGCTCGAGATGGGTGAGACGAAGGTGTTCGATGCCAGCGCCCTGGTCGAACTTACTTCCCTGGTGACTGGCAAGAAGAAGTCGCAGGTCACTCCGGAGGAACGTCTTGAGATCTTCGGCAAGCTCTTCGCCACCGTCGTCGACCGCAGGATCCAGCAGATCCTCTCGCAGGAGGGCTACAACGTGGAGAAGTTCATCGAGAGCGCGAAGCAGCACCACTTCGTCAACTACCCCAACCGCGGAAACAAGGAGATTGGTGGTCAGTGGGCCCTCCGTCCTGGCAGCGTCAACAAGGTCATGAGCGACAAGAAGAACGAGGCGGCCATCGCCGAGAACGAGCTCCGCAAGGTGGACGAGTTCACCATCCGGGACTTGCGCGCGGCCGAGAAGAAGGCCACGGGTGGTGTCGTCATCAACGTTCGCGGCCCTACTGGCAAGCGCGGCCCCAACCCACATGTCGAGTCTGCTAGCAAGTTCCTCAAGGACAAGGGCTTCCCAGACAGCTTGATCGAGAACTCCACGAACGCGGTTCTGCTGGACACCGCCACGAGCCAGGGCTGGAAGCAATAAGCAGAAAGCACCGTACAGCAGAAGTCCTATCGTATAAATATATATGTTCAAAATGTCGTCAGCAGACCAGCCATCAGCAGAAAGAAGACAAGCCCCTAGGCAGCTATCAGCAGACGATATGCTCGAGATCTACAGAACCCACAAGAGACTCTTCTTGGCAAACATCAAAGCTGAAAAGATGCCAGGAATCGAGCGTATCTCGAAGAAAGACAACCCATACCTCTGGCCCTACTACCTCCAGTTCATCGAACGAATGGAAGCCTACCCACTCGGCATCTTTATCATTGACCCCCGCGGCGTCTACACCCCTATCGAAGACGGCGAATGCGGCGTCATCCATGTCGAACGCCTCCCAATCGTCGACCAAGCCGTCTACGGCCTCACCGACCTCAACAAGTCTGCCATCCTGCGCGAAGATGAAAGCGATGACCGCGTCATCATCTTCCAAGGTGTATTCCTAACACGTACCCTCGGCTGGAGGTTTATCGATAACAGCTTCCAAGTGAAACCCATCGCTGGCATTCGACCACTCCCTCGCCACATACGACTAATCCAGACAAGAGACGGCTCACCAGTAAAGAAAGAGGATCTCAACCCAGTCGAAGCCGCTGCACTCCTCGAAGACATGGATGAGCTCCTTGACTAAGATGAACCGACAGGACAACCAAGAGATGTATAACCTATACTTGAGCTCACTCTGATCTTCCGACCATATGATACACAAGTCTTCTCTGTGTCCCGTGAAAATGAATCTTCTTTACATTCTCATCGCCATCATCGTAGTAGCCGTGGTAGTAATCTTTATCATCTACCACACTACTGGGAGTGCTCCGCTTCACACTGTCGTCTATGATGGCACTACTATCTACTCGGGGAATACTATACCACCAGTCAGCTCTGACGGTTCCACTAATGTGTTGATTGGAACGGGTTCTGGTCTCATTCTCTACAATATCGACACCAAAGTTAAGACGATCATCAACCCGTCTATCGCCACTGGCCTTGCTTATGATGAGACAACTCAGCAGTTCATGGAGCTCGAGTCGGATGGAACTTTCTCGAGTGTCACTCTCAACATTGATGCTAATGGGAACGCTAGTGCGGTAAAATTGGAGATCGGTACTGGCTACACTCTTCTTTATGATACGACGGATGGGTATCTCGTGACGATTGCTGGTGTGACTTCTGTGACCGGGACAAGTGGAACAATGGCTCGTGCGAATGGAGCTTATGGGATGATTCAACTTAAGATTTCATAAACGTAGTATATATTTATACATAATGCATGATCTACATGTCAGGCATGTTGTCCTTACAATCGCGATGGTAGAAGTGGAAGTAGTCGGTGCCACCGATCTTCGTTGTGATCTTCAGAGCATCCTTCTCGAAATGCTTTAGGAATACGTCGTAGGTCAGCGTATCATAGCGCTTCGGATACTTACACTTGAAGGTGTTATACACATCGTGCGCATTCGTCCACCAGCGCGAGCCGTCATGAACACCCTCACACATCTGAGCGAACTGCATAAATGGGCTGCTGTCAGCACTCCACTTGTTCAGCTCCTCTACCTGCTCCTCTGTCTTGAGCAATCCCTCTTTCGCATACGCTGGAAATCCGATGTGGATCATGATGTAGGCAAGTGCTTGTTTCCTCTCATCACTCCAGAAGCTCGAGTCAGCTGGATAATGGCTCCTCTCCTCTTGCTCGTCAATACTCTCTGGAGCCTCAGCATTGAAGCGACCATGACAGTGAGTGATGAAGAGACGGTCACGAAGCGGCTGATCCACGTCGTCAAACTGAATCATATGATTACTCAAGATAAGAGGCTTGGCCGTCTGCTCAAATGTCTCTGGGTCCTTATACTTCTTCGCAGCTGTCTTGAGATCACCTCCAGTCATGTCCTTCAGTGTAGAGGATGAATAGACCTGCGTCTTCTGTGGCTCCGAAATCACAGCAAGGACCTTATCCTTTAGCTCTGATTCGAACGGCGTGCAGGTCTGACCACCATTCTTGTTAGTAATCAGAAGATCCGGGCGACACTGTGTCGAGTTCTCACCCAAGATGTTGTGCAGCACATTGGCGAAAGTAGACTTTGCATTACCACCCTTAGGACCATACATGATGCAGCATGTTCGTTCAGGGAGGTGTGCGAGTAACGACCCCATCCACTTGATGATCCAATGCACGTTGTTCTTGTGCTTGAACATCTTACGAAGAGCCTCCATTACCTCGGCAATCGCCGCCTTATGCGATTGAAGATGACCAAAGCCCTGAACGACAACTGGCGTTGTTGAAGTAAACTGGTCCTCCATATATGCCTGACGTTGGGTGAGTGTCTTCAGATCTTTATCATAGACCAGTACACAGTCTCGGAAGGCGATAGCTGAACGACGGATAGCAGTCTTCATCCTTGTGGAGAGATAGTTGGAGCACGCGCTTTCAACGAACTTGCAGGATGAGGTGTTCTCGAATGGCTTGCACATCTCGTGGATGCGGTCGTCAATCTCTGATACAGATTTCATGACCTTCTGCTCCTCTATCTGGATGCTGATGCGGCCCTCGCGGATATGGTTTGTGAAGCGACGCACGACAGGACGTAGCTCGTTGGCAGGACGCTTGATGCACTTGCTCTCGTCGAGGACCCAGATCTCCTTATCGGCGTAGAAGTGGTCATTCCTGATGAACTCTGCGAACACCTCCCACAACTGGTCTGCTGATGGCGTATGCTCTTGGAGGATAAGAAGCTTGATCATGTGGCGGATCTTCTCGGTGTTGTGTCTGTCGAGCTTGTTGGCGATGTTTGTTGAGTAGCGCTTAAGCACCTCCTCCATCGTGACCGTCGTGTAAGCGTAGTCCTCAACTTGTAGGTAGTAACGAGCAGCAGTGGCGTCATCGACCCCAAACACTCGAGTAATCATGAGCCAGTCTTCACAAGTCACGTGTTCTCGCTCTCGTTCGGCGTAGGTTGTGTGCTTGCGTTGTCGATGATACGCTCCAACGATGTAGCGGATGTTCTTGCGGAAGAACATTTGGTTCGCCTCCTTATCACCACGGTCATCGCAGTGGATCGCAATATAGTACTCGAGCAGCATGGAGAAGCGGTCTGCTGAGAGTGCGATGGTGTGTGCCGTAGTTGTGCATCTTCGTTGGGCTTGGAGGTGTTGCGAGGAGATGGAGTCGCATCTTGCGTTGAGTGCCTCTTCAAAGTTCTCGACAGGTTGGGGGTCGATGTCGAACACAACGTTCTTCTCGTTCCATCGTACGATGCCAAAGCGTTCGCGGATGTCTTCGAAGAGGCGTGCATCGTTGAGAGAGCGAGCAATGTTGCGTGTGAGAATCTGGTAGATTGGGTCGTTGTCCATCACAATCGATGGGAAGTATACGAAGATTACACGAGTTTCTCCTTCGTCATCGAGACATGCGCCGTAGTCTGGATCCTTGGTGTAAGAGAATGAGACTGCATCGCGCACACGTTCGATGAGAAGTAGGAGACGTCGAGACGATGCGTCCTCGATGGGGTCGCGTCCCTCCCTGTTGGCAATCTTTAGAAGTAGCTTGATTACCATGACTCGCCTGGCGTGATGACCCGACGCATGATTTTGGTGACTAATGGTGAGACTTGTCATTTTGACAACGGCCTTTCCAAGATGCCGCTTTGATACACTGCCAATTAACCCACTTTCAACCATCGGTGACTCCAACATAGAGATACGAAATCCAGGTGTATATATTTATACGATAAGCCTCTCACACAGTAAACCCCCACCTCCGAACTACCTTCTCTGCATATAACTCGATGGCCGATCGAGTCTCCCCAGTTCCAGTCGCAGGCAGTATGACACCATCTAACCGAAGAGGCAGAACTACTTCTTCATCTGACTGAAGAGGCAGACTACGCGACGTATCTCTCATACAGATAAAGTGAAGAACAGGTCCTTCAGGACCACGATTTCGTAACGAGACCATCGCATTATCACTTTCATGCAGCCTCTCGCACACCGGACAGATAGCCGGTTTATTCCTCTTAAGAAACAAAGTACGACCACGGATTTCGCGCTGCGAGAAGATGCCTGGTAATAAATCGTTCATGAGCATCATCGCATCACGGACCATTTCTGACGAAAGCTGCTCCGAATCAACCCTGCCAGCGACAACTTGTGAAGACAGAGTATCAAGCAGAACGAGCTGACACTCACTCGTGCAACCGATAAGACTGAGAAACAATTGATCTGATTCAAATCGTGACGTGAATGATGGACTCTTGTAGCTAGTTCCCACGAATATCTTGACCCGTGTGCTATTTAGTTTGCGACTGCCGAGCAAACGCAGATTACGTTTAGCACTATAGACAGAACTGTCAAAGGCAGCAGTCCAATCTGGCTTCATGTCGTGGGAAGTTGTGTCTGCATCTTGGGAGCCCAGGAGCCCATTCCTTGGTTGAGAGTTTGCGTTTCGCTGGGCGTGTGCGAGGCTGATGATGTTGCGAGCTGCTTGTCCGCATGAGGTGTGATTGTGGAAGCATACTCCCTTGACAACTACGTGGAAGGACTTTTTTATGGAGTCGGATGAGCTGTATACATCGACTCTGATTGGTAGAGGTCGGTTGGTTGTCTTTTCGAGTTGGGCGTAATATTGTTTGATTGAGTTGGTTAGAGCGTCGATGTCGAGGTCTCCGTCGAAATCAAAGTAGAGGTTCTGTTTACCCTGGATTACTTCGTAGTGTGATGAATCAGGCGTCGAGAGGTGCCATGCTTGGAATTCGGGGTATGACCCAAATGTTCTGAATGAGTATCCTGACGTGTTGGGGAGTTGGATTGCAATTGTTATGCTGTGTTCTGATGTCTGTGAAGAAGACATTTTCGCGTTGGAGATTCTTTGTATACATATATGTTATATGTAATTGATAGACAACGGAGTATGGGACTTTTACTCCTTCACAGGCTTCACATCGACGATTTCGCAGAAGATCGGCACTGCTGCTTCGCGCGGGCTTGCCAGGAGGGTGCTGGACTTGTCCTCTGGGAAGAAGGCGGAGATGATGTAGCGGCGGTCGAGGACGCCGAACTCCAGCGTGTTTCCCTTCACAGTGAACTTCTTGGTCTCCTTCGTCACCTTGTTCTCCCATTCGATCTGCTGGAGGGCGCGGCCCATATCGCTGTTGGTGGGGACGACGTAGTGGTTGTAGAGCTTCTCGATCTTCTTGCCATCGGAGTCGGTGTCGCCCGCCTTCAGTGTCTTCAGGAACGGCTTGAGCGCTGCTGAGAGGAGCATGTCCACGTTAGTCTTCGTGAGGTTCCTGTGACGACCGTGTTGGAGCAGGTAATTGCAGATAACAGAGTAGCCGGGGTTCGAAGCCGCCATATCGCGCTGTGCGTTGGCGATGCTGTCAAAGATGATGCGCTCGACAGCAGAGCTCGCCCAGGTGTGCTTTGCCTCGAAGAAGCGCTTGATGCTGCCCTGCTTCACCTTCGAGAGGAGCTTGTCCACGATGTCCTCGGCCGAGACAGCCGACGCCTTGGGCTTAGCAGGATTCACAAACTGGCCGTTCTTGAAGACCCACGGGGCGATCATCCTGGCGTTCGTAGGGTTCTGCATCTCAGAGATGAGGTAGACACGAAGCTGAAGCAGAGCCTCGTTACCAGCCGCGCCGACGCCAAGCTTCTTAGAGAGGTGATCGAGGTGCGTCGTAGCATCATCACCCTCAACCTTACGACGTTCCAGAGGAGACCATCGAGAAGCTCTGTACAGTTAGCCAACGTCTTGGACGTGTGCTTCTTGTGGAAGTCCTGCATGTGCAGAACAGCCAGGACGAGCGGCTGTGCCTTCTCATTACTGCCCTTGCGGATGATTTCGAGCACCTCGTCGAGGGGCTGACCAGCGTTAAGGGGACCGATAGGGACGCGGGGCGGAGCAGTAGGCGACTTCGCACGACCGACGAACTGAGCAGGTTCTGCAGCCTTAGAACGAGGATCACCGGACGGCGCACGTTGAGGGCTGTTCTGACCGCTACGTTGACCGCGCGAGCTAGCACCAGTCGAGTTGCTACGATTAGGAGATTGCTGACGACCAGAGGAAGCAGCGGCAGCAGCCGGTGCCGAACTGATCGAGCTCATGCCAACCAATCCCTTACTCAATGTGGTGGGGGGGACGGTTGGCTTTGTAGTAGGATTAGGAGTTGTGTTGGGGGATGACATTTTAGGTGAAACCCCCACTTTCTTCCCAATAAAGACAAGTCGGAGCTCAATCTTCTGCCCAAAGTTGACGAACCAATGGCCTCTCTATCTTCTCAGTGAAGCTCCTGATAGTCTGCCTTGTTTTCTCCAACTCATCAATAGACACGTCAAGCAACCCACCCACCTTCCTGGCATACACAACAAGACTATTAAAGTTATCACACAGGACCACAACATAAGAAATAGCCAAACACACAATGGGGTTAACAATATTCAACATCAAATACAACAGACGCGCGGAACCCGGCTCTATCTTAAGCACCGTTGGTCCCGAGTAAAGGATCGCATATATCAACGCATTATAGTAAAAGAAGATAGTAGCCATCAAGTTGAGTATCCCACTAAGACCCATCCTCGACAACATATGCGAACGAATACTCTCCCTAAAGGCGTAAACCGACTCATACAACGGAGACACATGCGGCAAGATAACCGCCTCCATAACTTGATTAACTCTCAATGCTTTCTCCTTCGATTGTGTCTGCTCCCACCTCGCATACAACTGATAAAGAATAGAGCAACCCCCAACGTCCTGACAACAACCCCCAGATTCCACCACAGGAACCTGGGGGGCCGGCTCATTTATAACAAAGGCAATACTCTGTCGTCGATGCGTTCCGAGAGATAAACTGTTCTGTGGAACTCTTTCCATACGGTTCCGATTTGTCGGAGATATAAGTATTCCAATAGGCTCTCTACTGCGCTGTTCTACTCCACTAAATGTGGAACCACTCCGCATTAGACGAGGTGAAGTGATTTCCTGGGCTTGAGCAGGTCCAGTCGATGGCAGGTCTGGATGCATCAGTCCATCAATTCCAAGCGTCTTGCTTCCGTATAGCGCGGCTATAGTTGTTGACAGTCCGAATAAGATGCTTCCAGCGATACTGATAAGAGTTTGGAGGAAGCCTATCCAGTTGGGCATCGAATCCTGCCATTGTGGCTTGGCGAAGATTACTACATCATACAGTATGTTAAGAAAGTTCAACAGCGCGGTGATCTTTACCACTCGCATTGCGAGAAAGTGGATCTCGTTTGCATACTCTTCCATTTTCCCACATACAACTGATCGTATAATATGTATACAGTTGGACTCCCCAGGCCACTTAGCCGCCCAAATATCTCAAACCATTATGCGAACTCGAAAGCATCTGCATTTACCGCATTCTCATTACCTGTCCAATACCTCGTTGCGAGATGTGTGACGAGTGAGATAAGAACTGTTCCGTCTGCCCCCCTCTCGTACAGCTGTTCAGCATCGGTGGCAATGCCGTCAGGGACTTTAAACCTCTTGAGGATCTCGGACACCTTGGCTCCCTGTGCGTCGGACACGATGACTTTCTTGTCTTCTGGTTTTTCGACTTGGCTTGTGACGTTGTAGTCTGGGTCGATAAAGCGGTCGACGAGCTCTTGTGCGATTTCGGGTCTGCTTTCTCTAACAGCTTTGGTGATGGTGAAGAACTGGCTCTCCCTTGGTATCATGAAGATGCCGACGACATCGATGATAGAGGTTCCTGTGCCGAGAACTCTTTCCACACTTCGGAGGTGTTCGACTTTTGTGTGGATCAGGACTACCTCATCTGGGGGAAACTCACGTAGTTCGGTGTGTGTTGCTCTGATGTTCTCGGCTTTCTCTCGGACGAGGGCTTCGTCAGGGTTCAGTCTGCGGAATTGGTCTAGCTCACGTCGTGTGACTTGGATACGGTGGGGGATATGTTTAATTGTTTGTCTACTTGTCATGTCTGATCCGAACATTTTCCCTCGAGCCGGCCCATGTCATGGGTTTGAGTATATGTTATACTTGCTGTCCGTTGAATACTTGCCTTCTTTAGCCACGCATAGCGACTTTGTCCGCGACGATACCTTTGAGAATGTCGATAAGCTCTTGTTCCACGATCCTCGGTACGAAGCGGAGATTGCGACGGGTCCCTAGTTTCGACCTATGGATCATGATCTTGGAGTACACCATACTGCATTTCATGCGGTCGAGCTGATCGCGCATGACATTGACGACCTTTGTTCCACACGGGACATCCTCGCAGATAGCGACCCACTTCATGGTACCGAATTCCTGCTTGAGATATGCCATATGACCATGGTGTATGCTGTAATGGACGTTCTCATCGTGACACACTAGGATCACATGTTGACGTAGCTCTTCCGTTACCTGGTGGGGGACCAGCTTGAGTGCCGCATCGCGTTCAGCAGTTACGAGCTTGAATTCCTCGTCAACCTTGGCCTTGTCGCGTCGCAAGACAGCGAGCTGTTCGTTCTCACGTTGGAGAAGGAAGAGCTGAGTCTTGACAACATCAGTTTGGCGGTTAGCAATGACGAGTTGTTCTTTCTCTAACTGGAGTTTGTGATTAGCGATAGCGGTTTCCTCTTCGGCCTTGACGGTCTCCTCCCGGGCAGTAATGACCTGACGTTCTGTAATCTGGAGTTTGTGCTTCACGATAGCGAGCTGCTCTTCGACCTTCTCTTTCTCGGCCCTCTGAGCGGCGATGACTCCCTTGCTGACCATATCGCTGGCCAAGATTTTCACAACGCTAGCGAACTCAGGCGAGATCGACTCAGCGAATTCGATAGCGAGGCTAGGATGGGCGAACACGCCAAAAGCACCATCGACGTAACACATAGAGCACCTCTCCATGGCCCTCTTCAGTACCGGGATGGAATACATCCTGTTCCCGAGTGTAATACCCGGTCCATCTAACGGCACATGCGGCGGAAGATTCTCACGCTCAAGGGTGGGGGCGAGGGTGTCGCGGAAAGAACGGTTCTCAATAAGATCGATATTCGCGACCATGCGTTCCGCGAAGTTAGCTATCATGACTCTCGTCCCCGGAAGACGCCCCCACTCTTCCACATTGCGACCTTGCGATCCGCACAGCACGCTCATGTTGACATAGCCACCCGTATGATCAGGGTTGAAGGCACCTTGGATTGATTGTATAGAGATGACAGGCATTTTCGATAGGGGGTACACAGCGTTTTCTGGTAGCGGTTCTTTAGCGACATAGTTGCCTGACTTAAGTTGATATCTTGGACATTCGAAGTGTATGGTATAGATCGGATCCTTTGTGTTCTGTTCTCTAGTCGTATTTGATATCGGGAAGACAGGGATTGGGTGAAGCCTGGGAGATTGTGTATATGTTATACGTTATGTGGCTCGTATGGCTCTTATTGTGATCCTATGCTGCGAAGTTGGAGGGCGCGGCGACGGATGGTTGCGGGGCGTGTGATTTGGATGCGGCCTTCTTTTACGGAGACACGATTGCTGCTCTGGATGATGAGGTTTCTTGACTGGTATGAGATGAGGTAGTAGATGCGTTTGGTGACAGTTTCGCCCCATTGTTTCATGATGAGTTCGTCCCAGAGGAATGTGCCGAGGCGTTCGTGGGAGAACTCGTCATTATAGCCGTGATAGATGGAGAACAGTTCGTTTAGGAATAGTTGCTCACCATTGTACATCGCGTTGTCGAGAAGTGTGAGGAACGTCATGTCCATTGAGCCCACGAATGGTTCATTGGGACCGTTCTCCACATTCTGAACTATTGTCCTGAAGGTTAAGGGCATCTCAAATGGGATTTGGAACTCCTTTTCTTCGCCAAGGATTTGATCTTTGATCAGAAGTTTATTCCCGTTGACGAAGCCCTGGACACCATAAGTTGTCTCGAATAACCATGGGGTGGCCGACTCGCCACTGGCTTGTTTGGTAGGTGCGGCGTTATCGGCTGCCTTCATATTTGCGATAAATGTTGCCAACGCACTCGAGTTGGGGGCCGCGACCCGCGACCGACAAACACATCCGAGCACCTGGGCCTTTAGGATCTCAGGTGTGTTGATGCGGTCGATGACATTCTTCAGTCTCTTGTACTCCTCTGCTGGGACTTCTGCTGTACTGAAGCGTTTGTCGCCGCTACCCCTGTCCCTGTAGAGGTTCATGAGGTACGTGTAATAGGTCTTCTTATCTTCTTCATTACCAACCGGGATAATGCGCATCACGCTATCACAAAGTCCCCTTTGGGCTTGATCGGATGTCGTAGTGGCATCCAATTTGTGACGCGGCACGAGGAAGTATTTGTTACTCTTCTCATCGATTGTTGCTATTTGACAGTCGATGTTGTATATACTCTTCTTATGCTTGCGTAGGAAATTGGGACGTTCTACTGGCTCGTTTTTGGTCACTGTGTGCGTAAAGGGGTACTTGTGGAAGACAGTTGAGTTGATCGCTGCAGTCATATCTTGGAGTTTAAGCTCGGTGTTTCCGTAGCGCAGCTTACAGTAGAGCGTATATGCAATGCCGTTTAACGCTTGTTTCACAAGAGCCATCATGTCTTGTGGTGAGCCCAGTGTCTTAGGGGTAAGGTAGTGGAGAAGTAGTGGATTTGCTACTTGCTGGGATAGGTACTTAAGGAGTTCTCCTATTGATAAGTCTTGGGCGAGAGTATATTGCTTGTGGGTGATCTTCTCGTCTCTCAGTATTCTGATACGATTGGCAACTTTCTCTACTTGAAGAGAGGGACCAGTGAGACATTCGAGCATGAACTCATCACGCGAGCAGTAGATCGTATCGGACATGGTCTTCTCGTCGAATACCTCGAGACATGGAGCTGCCTTGAACTTACGCATCCAACACAAGTCGTTGAACTCGACCTTAATGATGCCACTTTTGCTATCAACGCGGTCAGAGCGAATGACGGGCATCTGCATCACATCGGTAAGAATGAGACGAGGGAAGATGTTGGACGAAAGGATCTTGACATCATAAGGAAGTTCAACGTGGTGACCAGAGTTATTAGAAGATTCAAGACCGTCAGGCTTTCTGTAGAACAGATCATCAGGACGGCGAACTGACGCAACCAGGTATGTGAACTCAGTATGTGTGATGTCCCTGTAGTTTATGTTGGTGTCATCTCGCTGAGTCAAGTTGATCTTACTGAGGACCCACACATAAAGTAGTGCCTCCTGTGTGTAGAAGTCGAGCATCTTTCCTCCCGAAGTATACTTTTGCTTCAGCTGGTTGACCTCCGCCTCAAATGTTCTCTTCTTGATTGGATTAGAAAGATCTCCTGACGCTTCAATCAGATTATCGAGTCTGCGCTTGTCAACCGGACCACGAGCTGCACTCCACTTCTCTGCATTTGCTCGAAGCTCGGTGGCAATTCTCGCTGCATCGACAAAACTATATGGATTGTTAACGATGAGATTCTTCAGCTGAATCAGCTTCTTCTCGAAGGCAGCACCACACCCCGCTTGGACAACTGGATCAAGAGGGTAGATGTTTTCTTCGTCTGCTGCATAGGGAACTCTGTTGTGGTAGAAGATACAATAGACCTTACCACGACGGCGATAACGAAACGCTTTGACATGTTTGATATAGTCATCGATGGAACGATTTCGCGAGGGAAGCGAATCATCCACATCTTTGTACTCCTTGTCTTCGTACTTCTTGCCTTCGATTGTCAACCCCGCTGGATGAACTTCGATCATATAGATAGGTGAGTTAACAAACCCAACCATCTGGATCTCCTCAGAAACTGTCTTAGCCCGTTGGACAGATGTTCGATCACGACTAGTCTCATTGTACTCCGTGGTTATCATAACCTTGCGAACCAACATCTGATTAATCTCATTAAGCAGACGCATATCACCCATAGTTGGAAACTTCTTAGACTTCGGCATCTTTCTCTCGATTTCATCGAAAGTAGGTATGCCTTCAAAAATTGTTCCGAGCGGGCTGACGTACGGGATTTCCTTGCCTACTTTCTTGACATCTAGTTCATCCTGCAGAGAGTCACGAATAGACCGATATTTCTCGGATTCCTTCTGTGCATCTTCGCGCGCATACTCGGCAATCAGAAGCAGATTCTTCGCATGCTTTTCAAAGATTTTATAAACAGGAGCTAACTTTTCGTAGAACTCCACAAGATCAAGCATACCCTGGTATTCTTCCCGTTGAGGTCCTTCCTTATATTGATCCAAGCCTTCCTCATCGTCTTCCGAACATTCCCAGATCCACCAATATTGTCCGATTAGCTCTCTGAGGAAATCCGCGTCCTCCTCGATGGTGCTCTTCTTGTGATATGCACTGATCATCTTTCCGATCTGGAGACGCTTCTCATCAGGTTTCAATCCACTACTGATGATTTCGTCGATAGCCTTTTGTTCTGCTTCGTCCAGAAAGAACTTAAGTGTCTCACCGAGATATGCAACCGATGGCCAGTCTTCGTGCAACTGTAGCTTCTCATCTGGGTATACACGACGTTCATCTTCGCAGTATTTGTGGTATTTGTCAGGATTGCGATCGTATTTGGTCTTCTCGGTAGTCCAGAAGACCTTACGTTGCCCGATCGATTCGTTAAATACTGTGAGGATATACTTGTAGATAGATGAGAAGAGGAATGGATATGAGCCTATCGCATTCCTCAACCCCTCTGGAGTAAGATCCACTTTACCAGAGCAAGTTTCAATAGCCGCTACCATATCATAGTTCTGACCGTTGATAACGGCCCTTCCGAAATTCTGGAGTTCTTGACTCGCTTTGAACAGCAGGATACCATTCTTCCCTTCCACGCTGGACAAATCTTTACAAGCTGCAATGAATGTTTCCTGTTCTTCCGTGAGTTCAGCTGCGCGTTTCTTCATCTCTTCGAGAGTAGAGTTGAATTTCTCGGTAGTGTCTTCTGTTTCATGCACGAAGATTCCCCCGGTAGGGCGGTCCTGGAAAGCATGCGCAGTCATGTAGCGCCGGATCTCCGGTTTGATGGTGAGCAAGTAGTAGTTCTCCCAGTCATAGCTCTTCCACTCGATAAATTGGAGAATCCCCTTAATTTTGTGTGCCTCCATGGCAGTTCCTGGGAATGTGATCGATGACATTTTGCTCCCATCTATAAACATATAGAAACCAAACCCACAATATCATTCATACAATGCAACTATCTTCACACCACCAACAACCATGCTAGACGCCAGCTGCGCCACATCTACCAACTTGGCCGGCATACTCGTCTCATGTGTCTTGTTCACGTAAGACCCCGGAGATCCCAGAACAACCTCCCTCCAACTTACTCTCACTCGTGCCGGTGGATCGATAGAGTGGCGAAGGTTTCCCTCATTCTGTATCTTTGGGATCTGGTAGATCGGAATACGTTGTGATGGAAGACCACGAAATGGTACGAAATCAATATACGCCGGTGCACTCCTGTTCCGTGTGTAAATAACTGTTGGGACATATGCATATATCTGACCACCAGAGAAGATCAGACCACCTCCCTCGGGACGTGTAATGGACCAACCTTGGGGAAACTGAGCGGCATACGCTACCACAGGAGTGACACCAATCGAAGTGATACTGATGTCACCGACGACGATCGGACTACCTGTAAAGCGAAATGTCTCGTTAACTACCTTTATTCGAGTAGCTGGCATGTCCATTGTCGAGATGATTGTTGTGGCCGATGGAGAACTAGTAGTCTGAGAGTTCTCAACATTAAAGGTATAGACTGTGTTCGGTGTGAGTCCAGTGGCGACAAGATCAACAAAAGAATTATAACTATTCATCTGGACATTTATTTGTCCTTTGCGAACAATGGTACCCCTAATGTCACGAAGATACCAATTACGAAGAGTCCAGATAGTCTCGACATTTATGTTATCCGATAGAAAGCCGACATAGATACGCACAACGCCAGACGAGACACCCAGCTGATAGAACTGGTCTCTAGTGAGAATAATGGGCTCCACGAAAGTGATAAGCATTTTCACAATAAGAACAGCCCGACCGGGTGCCCATGACCACACCTGCTCCTACGGATAAACCAAACTCTGAGTTGGCCCAAACGTCGTAGTAGAAGGAACCGCAATAATCCTAATCTCATTAATCGTCGTCGACCCACCAGCCGTCAACCCCGCAGCAACCCGCATCTGCACATTACTCGTAGCTCCATTCTGCACAAGCGTGAGCGTATACGTAGTGCCATTATAGCTAAACGAGTTATAAGCGCTGCTCGGATAAGCACTCACCGGTTTCACAACTCCAGTTGAACTCGTGATACTTTCAACAGCCACCGCAGTAGAAGCCGGCCCGTTAAACGGAACCAGAACAAACAAATCCATAGTCGTGCTACGCATCTGACTAGCCGGAAAGTTCGCAGAAGCAGAATACGCTACCGTAGTAGGCCCCACTCCCATACCAAAGCTCATCAGATTCCAACTCGGCGAAACACTAATAACCATACTTGACTGAACAGTAAACGCACCTCCAGCCCCATTATTATTCCCACTATTTCCAGGATACTGCGGAACATACAGCGCGAAATCGTTTCCAACCGGAACAAACTGATTCTGCGAAGGTTCCACCACCGCTGTATAGCTATCCGGTCCAATAGTCACAGGATTCGAAGGAGGAGCACCATATCCAGTAGTAGCATTTGCATAGTTCGCCCTATACCATAGTGTAGCCACACCATTCACGATTCCCGGGTTAGCTATGTTTCCCCCAACTGTACTCGGCGTACCGAAGATCACACTGATCGACCGATCATTGCCAGGAGTGATCTCAAACTCGAAAGAAGTTGGGACAGCGGAGTCCGTGACGTTTTCGAATATGCCACCAGCACCAGTATTCGCCTGCAGAGTGAATGTTGGTCGGACACTACCGCTGCCGATTACTTTGCCGATGCAGACTGTCCCAACAGCATTTGAAGCACCAGCGATTGGCACTAATGGATATGGGTAAGTATATGTTCCATCCAACCAAGATAGGCCAGGAGTTGTAGGGGCATAACTGACGCCACTACCGGGAGAAATGGCGTTTGAATAAGTCGTGCCACCGGAAGTAGTGGAAGGTGGAACTGGAATCACCACGATGCCGCTGTCTGCGAGGATAGATGTGTATCCTGACTGAGATGGTTGGCTGATCTGGAGCCGGTAGTTTTTCCCGCTTGGCGATAGAGTGCTCATGAGGTTTACCTGCTTTAGGTAGACGTAATAAGTGTCAAGGAGATTAAGATCCTGGACCGCGACGAGAATGGCGTTCGCCGATGCCGTATCAAACACAGTAAGGGTGAAGGTATTGGTATTGGTTGTCATTTTCCGAAGACTACCGCTGAGTATACCTGCGGGATACTTTCAGGTGATAGGTGAATATCGGAAAAATGCATAGCAACTCCAATGCACACGTCGCAGAACAAACTCCGACCGCATCTGCGGCCAGTAGTCAGGAACCTGACCCCAAACTTTGTAAAACGACCGAGAGTGAGCAACCAGAGCTACTCGAGGTTCTGCTTGGGAAGCATCTGTCGGATATTCATTCTGTACAAGATCTTCATGCTTCCAGACCCCCAGAGAGGAACGTGAGTCTTAAGATAGTCGTGACTCGAACTGAACAAGTTCTTGTCTTCATTAGGGAAATCCATGGTACACTTGAGAACTACAACACTATAGTCTCTAATCAGACTTTTGGTCCAGAGCTTGTTCAGCAAGCGGACTTCACTGCTATACAATTAGAACTCGAGCGTAGTGCAGAGGCAGTTGCGAGGCGACAGCTCGGGAATCTGCGGGGCGATAGCTTACCTAGTGATCACAACATGGTGCGAAATGCATGTCCCGAAGTTCCGCCCAATGTTACGAGTCTGTTAACTCCTAGCATTACTAAAAGGTGCTTATACATCATCCGTTTGCGTGATACTGGTATCCATAACTACATCTGTAGTGTGATGTATGACAAACGGTTCCTCAGCTGGTATAAATCAGAACGGCATAGATAAGAAGACGTATACCCAATATACGAACGCCTGTAACTATATCATACCAAAGTGTTGAGGATCTTTGCTGCTCGTGAGATAATCTCGTTGTCGTTCGTCTGCTCATTCACTTCTTCTCTGCTGCGATGTGTGGCGTGAAATGTCATCCGTTGGAGACCAAGGTTCTCTGATTCGATAGCTTCGTTATGCTTTACAAAAGCAACGAAAACCGCCTTTAGATACTTGTAGACAAAGTAGCGGAACTCCGGTTCCTTCGCAAACGACAGCTGTGCATTCATCCCAACGATACTACTCTCAATCCGATAGTAATCAATCAGCATACCGATAAAGATGTTAGACACATTCAAAAGCCAGCCTTGAGTCTCCTTGAACAGGTGCTCTCCCGCTGATACGATACGTGACTGGCTCTGCTCTTGAATAAGACGTGTATTACCCAACCCAGCCCTGTTATACATCTGGAAGTAATGCAACCCCATCATCATGTAACGATGCACAAGGTCCCTATTTACATCACCACCTTCCAAAGGGAAGACCAACTTATCCCCCGAGACCAAGTTGTATATACCCGGTTGAGACACATTCTTCCCACCTCGTACCGAAGATTCACTACGCGAAAGGTCTGGAAACCCAAGGAGGAGAGCATTCGTCTTGAGTTCCGCAACTGATGTAGGCATCGGACCCACGTAAAAGTAGTTGTCCGCCAACTTGCTCACCCGGCACGCAAAGATGAACTCGTAGATATCTTTGTAGCTTGTGGGGCTCGTGGCGTAGTATACTTTGATACGTGCGCTGTTGTCGCTGTCTCCTACTTTGATCTGGTCGTTGTAGGGGTTGGGGATACGTGGGCTGTAGAGCATAGTTGAGGGGCGTTCGATGTGTTCGATGCCATCTGGTACCACTGCGTTTCCTTTCTCGCCTATGAAAAAGCATCGTGACTGTGCCATTTTCGAATCATTATCATTGGGTGGTCAAGCTTCTGTTTCGAGTGTCTCTCCTCTCATATCATTATTGGGATGAAAGTTGTTACCGAGGGAAAAACTTGGGTGAATGCCGGGTTCTCCAGTGGTGATTTAGGTCGCTATATTCTTATTCTCTTGTTGAAAATGATAGTACAAGAACCGATGCAGACCGAAACCATTCCGACCTTCTTGGGTGTCTACTACAAACGCGAGCGTCCGAATGAAGCCCAAGTCGGCGAAGCGGTCCCCGCCATCTCTAGTAACTACCCACTTGTTCCAGCTAAGGGCCAGCTACGCGCTCCCATGGTCTCAGAGAGTGCCATTCTATCGCGAAATGGACAAACATTGCCCGCACAGGTTGTGTGTGCTCGGCTCTCCTACAATCGACCCTATGTTAGCCAAAGCGTCACCGATACGATTGGCGGGGATGGCTTCTATAAACACCAGGTCCTTGTTGGTCGCCAGATGTTCCAGAATGACTCCTGTCTCGTCATGCATGATCCCGGGACAGGCAAGACAGTAACACAGCTGTATGTCATGATGGAACTTCTCAAGGCTCGTGTTATCACTCGCTTCGTTCTTATTAACCAATCACAACATGGTAATAAGGTGGCGATGGATACACTGGAACGAATTTACAACCGAGTCTACCTCTCTCACTTTAGAATGGACTTCCGTCATTTCGCGAAACAATTTGTCCAACGAATCACGCTGTTCGAAATCGGTGAAATAACCTACGAATCTCATACTGGTATCGTTGTTGACGAAGCACACAACCTACTCAGTGATAATGAACCGGACACGAAGAAGGTTGAACACGTGGAGACCTTTGTCGAGAAGCTTACCAAACTCGAAGGAATCAAGCTTCTCCTACTTAGCGCAACACCACTTCTGGGTGATATCTCATCACTCGGCAAATTCAGACAAATTCTGTATCGCAACAAGCAAGAAAAGAGGCAGGAGATTCCGCCATGTCTCATCTCCTACACACAAATCAGCTACACACACTTGAGTATTGTCCAGCGCACCAACCCAGCATACTCATACGACATAGGTAACAGATCGTTTATGATGACCAACGGAGTCATCTACCCTTTCTTCCTCTATGTCTGCAAACCGAGCCCAATGCAAATTGCAGATTTCGCTGTAATCGCTGCAAGGAACCAACGGGCTCCATTCCAGTCGAAGATCAAGCCTCTCATCGTCTCCTCTAAAACACACAAGGTGATGAATGGAGAAACCGAAACAACACAAAAGCAGTCCGCCATCGCCGACGAAATCCTCAAACTCATGGATGAAGCCACCGATGGGACTATCATCATCTACTGCGATCTCGTCGACAATGGTGCACTCGCCATGGCACTCTATCTTGACCAACATGGCTTCGTAGCATACACCAAGAGAGACAGCTCGCAACGCGGCTCTGACCCACAAGGCCCACGTGGTCCAAGCCCTACCCGCCAACTCGAACACGATTTCACAGACAAACACCGAACGCTAAAAATCCTTAAGAGCGAACTCTCCAAGACCACCGAGGAATCCGTGAACGACCTATTGATCCAAGGTGAAGATTACGAAGAACTATCTGAAAAAGATTCATATACCGACGTTGCACTCAGCTTCCTCAAGTACGTCAATGATTCCACTCAAAACCACACGAAAAACGAAGACCTCTCCCAACGAATCGCAAACCTCGAACAGGAAATCATTGAACTCCGAACTCGTATCGAAGAACTACGCCCGCACAAGAAAGGAGCCCAAAACGGACCACGCCGCTACCTCCTCTACCTCTCCGATCGTAGCAAAGATGACACCGACGCCTTCAAGGTCTTCAACTCCGAAGACAACTGGGACGGCTCACTCATCAAAGTTATCATCGGCTCCCGCGTCATGCGTGATGGTGTCGACATTCACCACGCCGTTCAAACCCACATCATCATTCCTGACTGGCGTATCCCTGGCTATATCCAAGCCCAACACCGCGGAATCCGTAGTGCCGGACACGACTACCTAATCCATCACCGCGCTATCAAGAAAGTAGAAAAAAGTCGAGCCGACCCCGACATCCCACATGACAAGAAACTCACTTACAAGGAAGCGCGCGACCAGGTCATCAATGTCGACAAAGTTGAAGTCTCTATCTTCAACCATTTCGTCGACTTCCGTCTACTCAGGCTCGAAGACATTGAAACAGCTCGCGTTTTCCTCGATGAAGATACAATGCTCGCCACAATGTCCAACAATCAAATCCTACTTCTACTCGTAAGTGGAGACACGAAACACAAAGCAGGCGAAGCCATTATCGAAGCAGCTATCGATTCCTATCGCCCAGTCGGTGCCGAGATGATGAAACTCCGTAGCTCCGCTCTTGACTACCAACTGAACGTCCGTAAAGACGCACGTGTCCGCGATGCAATGACCAGTGATGAACGAGAACTGCAGAATCACGACTACACCAGAAACGAGTTCTTTGGAGTGGAGGACATGGAACTATTCTTCATGACCGACAGTACCGACATCATCATCAAGCGTATCACCGAAATGCTCCTCAAACATGGCTATCGCAACACCGACGACATCTTTGAAGAACTGATGCATGATCCAGATGATAAAGTACTCCCTCCAAGTAAAGAGATGATTGCCACTGCTATCGTCGAACTCACTCAGTTCCGCGGCCGCGTCTATCACGAGTTCCTTGGTCTCGAGCTCTATGTCAAACTGTACGAAACTGAAACCGAATCAATCCTCTATCTTTGTACTACACGGAATGAAGCGTCTGCCGATAATGGCACTCCAATTCATCCATATATCGCCTTTACTGAGAATATTGGCTATAGTACTAACAAGCATATCGAACGAGTTGTGACACGAATCCGTCAAAAGGACCTCGGGCTTGTAAAGGGACCCACAACGTTCCACCAACTCCAAGATGTTCTCAAACGTGCTATGGAAGGAGCCCATATACAAAGCCTCGACCTCCAATTTCTCGCACAGATGAGTAACTATTGGGGCTTCACTTGGCACGACCTCGCCAGAATTGAAGACAACAGAAGCGAAGAAATCCAAGAGCTCACCAGTGTCTATGTACTCGAAGGACATATCGTCCGCCCCGACATGAACGTCCTCGCTCGCAATCTTACCGCCTATGAATACCGAACTTCTACGAAGCAGTGGCACGCCATGAAGACCACTAGTATCAAGAATACAATGCTCGTTCGTTATGGCACGCTCTTCAAGTTCTATCGTGACTTCTCCCCATTCACGTCCGAACACTTTAAACACTACTACAGCGGGGAGTCAATTGAGGGAAGAACTGATACCAACGGCATCATCATGGTAAAGGACAAGTATCACCCCATCGACCCGACAGCAGCGATCTCCGGAACACCCGAAGACTACATTGAGAACATGTTCGGTAATGCCCTCTCACCATCATCGTACCTCGGAAACAAACTCGGTGATAAGATCATCGTCAAGGTTTTCAAGAAGAAAGACTCCAGGGGCAGCCAAATCGGCAACACTTTAGGTGAACGTAATGACAGAAGCACCATCAGAAACGAACTCGTCTCCATCGTCCGCGATACCTTTACACTTCCTTTCTTCCTCTATCTGAAAGACAAAGTCGTCCGCGACGGCTACTACAACTTTATTGACATCAAACTGGAAGAGCTGCGTGAGATGCGCCTCGCTATTGCTGGAACACCCACCCTACGCTTCCAAATCTACGCAGTCGAAACACAGATCCAAGACCCAGAGAAGAAACGGAAGGCCTACCAGGCAATCTACAAGCCACCGAAATTCCCCACAAGGAACTAAAAGTCCATCATACCCAATAAAGTATATAATATACGTAACGGTATCGTCAACCGAACACAAATAGAACCTAAAATGTCCAACACTGCACTCATCGCATCCCCCATTGATTTCCAGAACTACGTGTGCCTCTTCTCCTTCGGTACCAAGAGCAAGTTCGACCAACATATCAAGTTTGCCAAGATTGGCACCGGCGCAGAACAAGGCAAGGTCATCATCTTCGAAACCACCAAGTTCCGCAAGCGCGGTGCCGAGTGCGACGGCCCTATCCTGCCCCACGAGAAGAAGGTCGGCACTATGGAACTCGGACCCAAGCGTCCCTGCCTCAAAATCGTCGCCAACCCCGAAGACGACTTCTTCCACTTCCTCCTCAAAATCGAACTAACCATCCGCTCCGGCTACGAGTTCGCGAAGAGCAGGCTTAACGAAGCCTTCCCCGACCTCCTCACCTTCTACTTCCGCGACGTCACCCTCCCACCCACTCGTACTGCACCCAATGGCATTCCTGCACACGAAGTTCTCGTCGTCGGCAAGAACGGCGCTGTCAAGACGCTCAGCGAGTTCCTCCCACAAAATCTCAACGCAGTACAGACAGCAGCAGTCGCACAACTCGAGAAGGACAAGCGTATCGTCGAGAAGGACGTTATCGACGAGCAGGCACCCCAAGCAGCTTCCTCAGGAAGCCCCTCGCAAGCGAAGACACGCAAGACCTACGTCTTCGAGAGCATCATGCCAAAGATCGATGCAAAGACAGGTCGTCTCTACCTCGAGATGCACCTGTTCCACAAGACGTTCCCCAAGGACCCCAACGGCCAGGACGGTCCTCGCAAGTATCGTGGTCCTGAGAACCCCTATCGCACCGAGATGTCTGATGTTAAGCAGTGGGGTATCGAGATCCCGCTCCTTGTCAAGGTTGATGGTGGTGGCTATGCTATGGTTCAGGGTAGTGATTGGGTTCAGGACCCGACGTTTCGCGCTGTCACGAAGGATAAGGAGCACAACAACTTCATCGGTACTCTCAACTTCCAGGTTGACTCTGTGATGGAAGGCAGTGGCAACGTTAAGGTCTGGTGGAAGTGCTCGGCTTGCAAGCAACCTGAGGTGAGCAGTCGTGCGCAGACGGAGGACTATGGTGAGGAAATTATTGTCGCACCGGCTGGCGCGGCTGTCTCGCTTGGTGGCTCGCCTGTAGGCCATAGTGCAGCTGGAGTCCTTCGTGGTGCTCTGGTGTCGCACGATGATGACGAAGAGCCCTAAATTGGAGAAACATTATGTTGTATAACTGTATACTACGTAGTGGAATGCTTTGTATATTCATGCATAAAAATGTCAAGCTCATGGTTCCAAAACTTCAAAGACGGCCTTTATGCCGCAGAACAGTTCTTCATGGAGAAGAAACCGGGTCAGTATCCTCCAGAAATCAGCAGCATCCAACAGTTCATTGCTATAGTCCTTCGCAACAATGTTGAGGCCCAGGTCGGTGAACAGTTCCGCTCCATCCTCACCAATGATGCCTGCCTTTCGATCATGGTGAAGGGTTTGCTACTCAAGCCTAACAAGGATCCTGTCCCTGGCGAGTTCTATACCAAACCCATTGCTTCCATTAGCATCCAACACGATGAGGCAATCTTTACCCTTAGCATCAACGGTATGCTCAAGGCTATCACCGAACATGGTCGTCGTACTGACAGCCTGAACAAATCTAAGCAAGTGAGCCTCTACATCGTCAGCGTATTCTCCCAAGCATTCTCCACTTATATCACACAAGTCGGCGCATCTTTCATGCCACAACCCACACGAAACAGCATCGTCGGAAACACCATAATCGAAGTGGTTCCAATTCCATATAACCAGGGACAACGTGCTAGTGCCATCAAGGACGTCGTCACCGATGCTTTCGCGACACCAGAAATCAGAGCGTACCTCGAGAAACAGATTGGTGTGACTGGCACACGTACGCTAGCCGCTGGCATCGAGAACTTCGATGGGTCGAAGATCGGTGGCCTTCAGGAAGGTCTCACCAAAGCGCTCACCACCAAGAAGGCCGCACCAATCTACGATGCTATTATGGACCTTGTCACCTCTACTGCAGGAAACGTTCAGGCAGATGACGGCGTTGACCCACAAGACCAAGGCTAAGAAGCAACTTTCGTATATCTATATACATACTGACATGATTCTAGTTATCCGTAGCCACAGCGTCCACTCGCTGCGCCGACTGCTGCTCTGCAGAGTTCTTTTCAACCATATTACGCAGATCACTCAGCAGATTCATAATATTTCCAGTCGCCGAAGCTTCTTCAGTAGTGGCTCCTGGCGTAGCATCTGGAGCCGTGGCGTCAGCTGCGACATCCGGTGAAGCCTGAGCAGCACTAGCCCCTGCTGCCATCTGCCTCAGTTCAGCGATTAGGGAAGCCGACTTCGTTGGATCTTGGGCGCACAGACGACTCGCGACATTCAGACGTGTGTCACGCAGAGGTTTGACATCCATAACAATGTAGAGAGAGGTTCCATTATCGTTACGCGTTCCAGGAATAGTCTGACCAGAACTGATAGAGATATTTGTCAGTCCCGAGACAAGGACCACACCATAGGGATTACGTGTTGTGAGCCACGAACTCGCCGAAGTGATGTTCACACGGATACCAACAGTCGGAAGCGCAGTCTTTCGAACTGTACCCTCTTGGCCTTCTTCATCAGGGACACTTGGGCGGAGGTTAATCACAATACGAAGCATGTCGTCTCCAATAGGGCCACAGTCGTACACTGCTCCCGCTCCTTTACCTCCCAGTCCTGTTTCCTGCACAACGATGCGTTGAAGTTCTATGTCATCCTTGTTCTCATAGAACTGAATCAGGCGCATGAAATGCTTCAGCCGTGGGTTCGTAACAGCAATCATAGGGGGAGGTGTTGTAGCTGTGTTCTCTATTGCTGTAGGTTGGGGTACGTAGATTTGGATTGGGAATTCGTAGCGTCCGACGCCCAGTCGTGTGCAGGTGTCGTCGTGTTGGATGGCGTATTTGATAGTATTATACCAGCCTGCTGGATTTGGTAGTGTGAATTCGTTAGAGAAGAATACGCCTTGGAGTTTTGATGTATCGATGCGTTGTGCAACGGAGCGATGGGTTCTGACTTGGGTTCGAGGTGGCATTTTTACAGGGTTTGGTTTAGTCGTAGTCTTCACTTGTTAGTCTCTATGTTTTATGAAGATGGCTGTCAGTTTAGTATATATTATACTGTTATTGAAGTTGGGGTTAGGGGCGCAGAGCGTCTATGTATTTCTTCTTATCGCTGATGCTGTGTTGTTCTGCACTCACGCTGTCTCTGTGGTCCTTGCTTAGTGTGATCATTGGTGTGACTTGTGTGCGGTAGGAGATGATAGTTTCTGTAAGAGTCTTCTTGTTTGACCCGCGTTGTGCCCCCGGTGCCGATCTATGGAGAGTATTTCGTCCGCACCACGCGGCGAGCTGCACCAGTTGTGCTGAGCGCTCTGCCTTTGAGAGGTACCTTGGTCTAGTTGTGCCGTCTGGTCCTGTGGTGGTAGCGGTGTCCAGGAATCTGCGGATCTCTTCGGTTAGGTTGACATTATACTTTTGGGAGCTCGTTGAGCCTGAGGTTCGTTCTTCAATGCCGTATATCGGAAGCATAACACTGGGGCCTCCATTCTGAAACATGAACTCCCGAGGTACTGTTGGTAGTTCTGCAGTGCTACGAGCTGGGCCTCCTGGCTTTTGACTAGTATTCTTACGTGTGTCTAGATGAGGATTGTTACCGTAGTCTAGGCTTGGGCCGTTTGCCGACTGAGGCAGTTTACCAAATACGAAATCGAACGAGAATATCTTGCCTGGCTTTTTGACATGGATAGAACGGGCGAGGACGAGAACGAAGTTGTTTGCGGGTGAGAGTGCTTCGTTTAGTGTTGAAACCATGAAATTGTTTCCAATACTGTGATTCTCGTTGTAGACTGGTACGTTTGCGATGTTTACGAGGATCACATGATTCACTTTGCTGGATTCGATAATTAGTTCCAATACGTCCTCTTTCTTCTTCTCTCCATCCTTTTCATAGATGGTTGTGATCGTGTCCTTCTGTACGAAGTTTGATTCAGTTCCTACGGAGTCCTCTGGGAATACAGGTTTTGACCCCTTGCGTAGAGCAGAGAATGTACCTTGGAGGAAACCCATACTCTCGTTTATTTCTTTCTTCGCATAGAGTACCGACGCGCTCATCGTGAGATACTGTTTCCAGCTCAAGTAACCAGGAGAGCTGTTAGTTGGGTCGATAACGAAGTTCTCAGAGAGTAGGTAGCCGTGCACAATATCGAGGTTGGTAAACTGTACCTCAGGGAGCATATCCCCGAGCATGTCCCTGACCAGGATCTCTTCAGCTTCTTTCATGCACCACAGGCGTTCGGAACGGTAAACATAATCACAGTTCTCGAGGAAGTTCTGTGAGACCTTTGGATATTCTGACTTCATTCGCTCACCGATCTTAGAATCAGTGAGACGACCAGCGTAGCGTCCATATGGTAAGAGCTCATAGATGTTTGGTGTATCTGTCCTGGGCGGTGCCCCCGGATCACCAGCTTTCACACGAAGGAAACGCGCGAGTACAAAGGCAAAAATCTTCTCCTTATTGTGCTTTACGGCTGCAGCTCTATCGACAGGACTACCCTTGGTTTCCCCTCGAATCACGACTAGCGAGCAGATATATGACCACGTGTAGATATATTTCGTATAGAGCTCCTTCAGAAACTTGAGATAAAGGAACTTGTCCTGGTGGTCCAAGCGCTGCTCGTTTTTAAAGAACTTAATTGGATCTGCACTAACCCTGTAGTCCTCGGGGCCTATGGTACTGAGTGTTGTGGAAGCCGATGTACAGTTCTGAGGATCGATTATCGTTATATTACTCCGGACGCGAGTATTTACCCTCATACCCAGAAAGAATTCGACATGTTCCCCACCAAATTCCAGAATCTTGTAGAGTGAGTGAGCCATGTAACCATACGGACAGAATCCAGAATACATGATCTCATCATGCGCCTTCTGTAGTTCGACCCTTTCGGCACCAACTGTTTCATTACGTGCGATAATGCTCTTAGAGGATGGTGGTTCGATGAGATCTCCAGGACAAGATAAGAAGACGCCACCATCGACCATCTTGTACTCTTTGTTGAGGTTCGCACCAATGTGTTTTGCAGTGGCGAGCTCGAATACCAATTTCGTTTTGTCCGGCGTGCCCATGGACCCATTCTCCCGTTGTTTAGACATGGTAACTCCATAGAACAGATGACCATCTTGGAGTACACGAATGTAGCCACTGCTATCCTTTTCACCAGTCAATACACCGGCTCTGACACCAGTGTTCCAATAGAGAGCCTTGATAATCGTATCGAAATAAGGTTTGAGAGCAGCCTGATAAGCCTCCCTCACCTGTTCATTCATCTTTTCACAAATCTCTTTTATTCTCTTACCGATGGCATCATTATTCTCTGGGGTCAGCACTGCTTCGGAATCTGGGGAGGCCTTTTTCTTCGCTTCAAGCAAATTGGCTCGCATCTTGTTAGGAGCAACTGTATTGATCCAATGCGTAACGGCTTCCGCATATGTTTCGCTCCTCCCGCTAAAAGATCTGTAGAAGGGAGAGTCAGGAAATAGAATTGCGTCCAACTCATCCGCAGTACGACCCAGCATCTCATGGAACACTCCGTTGCGCTGAGAGGAAGCCATGAAGTTACCCTCAAAATTACCCGTCGCCACAATCCTGCAAGATTCACGATGGAGACACCCGAATCCAGGCGTGGAAACACTCTTGGGCGAGAGCCCTTTTTTCGCTTGGTATTCATACTCCCATTCTGCACTGCTACCGAAGAGAAGTCTAGCAATACACGAATCACGGATTGCAATCATCGCCTTATGCTGCATCTTAGAAATAACAAGCATTGTTGTAATGATGATAAGCTCATGTCCTGGATGAGGACCAAGGGCAATCTCGTAATCAGGACGCTGACGCAGTGATTTAATTCCCACGATCTGACTGTTCTCGTACTGAAACGCATCACGAATTGTGGTAATGTACTTGTACAGAAGTGTGGCATACATGTGAGACCAAGGCACCATCGCATACCACTTTTCCGTGACAAACATAACAGACGGAATAATCGGAAACCCATCTTCAGACCAACCTGGTGGCAAAGGAGGAATAACTCCTTCCTCAATCTTACCAGGATTAATGTTCTGTGGGACACGTGTCGCCCCCTCAACCCGTATCATCATGGTGTCTTTCTCCTTAGAAGTCATCTTGCCATCAGCTTCGAGGATGAATGGTTTTATGACAGCATCCTGGTTAAAGACTTTTGGAAAGATATCCTCAGTTGAGACATTGTCCGCCATCAGATGAGACAAATACTGAGCAATTGCGTTAGTTTCAGCTCCCACTTCTGCGGGGCGAGCAAAGAAGGACAGATACTTCCATGTCACAACACGCTGTTCCGACCCAGCGAGAACGGCAGTTGTACGAACTGTGAACATATGGAAACTATCTGAGGTCGAACCTTTCCAACCATCCTTCTGTTCGATGTCAATATAGTAGAGATGACTATCCGTGCCAAACAGGCTGTCCAATTTGGGCCTGACTGGGTCCTCGGTTCGTTTCTCCAGAATTTTTCCCATTGTCATGCCTGTCTCACTGATGACAGTAGACAACTCCACACGACTCATCCTATGAGGGATCAGTGAACTACGAATAGTAGTCCTCTCGAACTCCTTAGAGTCACCAGGCTTTTTCGTCTTTTCCTCCTTTTGGATCAGATCAATACGAAAGATGGCATGCGTTAGGTTCTTCGCAGCTGGAAGAAGAAAAAAGTGACGACCATGCGAGCCAATCTCTATGGGTCGCAGTGGGATATTCGTACCCTTCGTCGACTGAATAGCAACACGCGCATACCCAGCGAGCAGTGTCTCCAGAATGAGAACCGCACTTGCGTCAGGCTCAGCATCGAAGCCAGAGACATGACCAATTTTTCCCATGAATCCGTATTTGGTAGACATTTTGCTTCATACTGTTGAAGTTCTCAATTACAGAACATATATCAAGACGCTGTATATATTATACACTTATCTCACACCCTAAAGAACTAGTTTACCTTTAGGACCCACAACAGCTCAAATATCATCCCCCTTCTTACGATACAGAGATTTCCGAGGCACAACCTGGTCACCAAGCGATGTCAACGCTGGAAACAGTTTCACATCAGAAGCACCCTCAGCACTCCGCATCCGGGGATCCAATTGAGCTGCATCACCCGGCTTCTGCTGTCCCACAGCAACCTTCACAGCAAAGATAGTGTCATCACTCTTATATATCTTAGCGAAACCTACCTTACCACTTGTGAGATCACGAGAGGGAATTTCAGTCTCCGAAAGTCGACCACGCTGCAGTAGTACTCGAATGATATTCTCATAATAGTTACGCACATGATTCATCGCGAGTAGTGGGGGAAGACGGAAAAGATGGATCTCCCCATACGTCTTGTCCATGTACTCAAACACGGTCTGACGGATCTCGTACGCATGCTTGTTTAGTTCAACAGCCTCACGCCGACCACGCGAGATCTCACCATCCGACGACGTTCCCTGATCGGTACGAGCAGATTCCACAACAGACGCAACGATACCCTCGTGTTTAAAAGTGCAACCAACACCAAACTCCTCGCCTCTATGCTTGGTCTCTGTCTTCATGGCAACCCATAGATAAATAGAGTGCCCAATAACATACGGACAGAAGTAATTGCGACACTCAACCGGACCAGTAGAACGATAGCAGGGCGAAATAACATGACTACGAGACGACGTACAAGCAGCCATGCGAAGCATCGAATGAATAATCGCACGAACCATCGGATCCTCATGAGAGTAACACAGGCTCGGGTATCCACTAGAAGAGGTACCATCCTCAACAACAGGGGTCAACAACGTCTCCACAACTTGGGGAATGATGTACTCAAGATTCATTTTAAATCATGCAAACAGAAGATCGATATACGTTTATATCCACTTAGCGAACACTTCTACTCAGAACGAGCAGCCGACCCAGACTCCACAACATAAGACCCCTGATTCGTCCTCACAATCATACGAGCAGGCATAACACGACCACGACCACCAGAATGAGAAACTTCCTCCACAACAACAGGACGCTGAGAAACCCTTCCTCTTTGCCCTTCACCACGGCCACGTTGGCCTTCACCACGACCGGCACGGAGAGGCGATGCTCCACGGTTGTAGAATCCTTCGCCGCGGCCGCGACCGTTGTTTCCGCGTCCGCGTGATGATCCTCTGCCACGTCCACGGTCGCCATATTCGTCTGTTTCTCGCTGTGCTGCGATGATCGGTGGCGGTGTTTCACGGACTGGTAGGGTGAAGGAGGCTCTGTCTGATACGTAGTCTTCGGTAGGACCGGTGAAGCTATCGACGGTCATATCGATTCCATAGTTGTTGAGTAGGCTGACGACTGCTTTCATCTTGTCAAGTAGTGTGGGGTTTCCTCCATTGTCCATGAAGCCGAACCATGGTTCTGTTGTGTTGATTGAGAGGTCTTTGATCACTAGTTCAGCATCAAGGCTGAGTGTGGGAATCTTTGTGTATCCAAGGACCATCTTTTCGACACGATAATCGAAGCATGCCACATTCGGCCCTGCTGTTGATGACTGGGTGTTACGGTAGATCTCGATCCACATCTTCAGGTGTTCTAGGAGCCATACATGGACGAAATCATAGATATAGAGGAGACGTTGTTTACTCACTGGGATCGTGAAGTACTGACTCTCTTTGATGATGGAGAACTCGCAAGGGTCATTCGGAATGATATAGATCTTCGCTTTGATGATGTCTCCCGTGGACAAGATGTCAAGCTTGCGGTCACGTTCTATTAGGCCACGCGAACCCCTTGCAGTCAGGTCAGCACTTAGGTACTCGATTGCTTTCTTGGTTGTTGTCTCGACATAGCGGAATTCTGTCTTGAAGACCATAGTGCTCCGGGTCCATGGAGAGTTTGATAACGAGTGGGGGCGCTTGGAACCTGTCTGTCCCAGCGGAGCGAATTCCTCATACCCCCTCCATGATTGTTCTGTAGAGTCAGCTTCGTCATCGGCGCTGGCGGCTTTCTTGATGACAGGATATGGAGTTGCATTAGCAGAAGCAAGATAATTGTAGAGGTCTTCGACAGTTAGGAAGCAATCCGTTTCAATGTCGTTAAGACTTGTAGCATTGTCCGGAACTTCGAATACTGTATAACCCATCGGGAGGACGACGTCGACGTCAGATACTCCCTTTAGCAGTTCCACACAAGCCGTCTGGTACGGATTGGTAGAGGAGAAAGCGGAATATCCTCTGTCACCATCCTCATCATGTGTGCGCCGCGTCGGAGGCTTGTTTACGCAGATTGTACTGAGATCGATAAGCTGTTCGCTTGATTCGGCAATCCGGAGCACGACTTTGCAATCATCCTTCTGTGGTTGGGACTGAAGTGCTTGCAGTGTGTTACGAAGCGAGGTAGGATAACTCGCAAGGTTGATCAGGTAGATAGATGTCATTTTGATCCTTTACAGCTATCGCATCTTATACTTTATAAGCGTCTTACACACCAAGCACTCCTATGATGGCATTCCTAATAGCTCCACGCCGCAGGTGGAGAATCCCCCGTTGATTTACTGTTAGTTCCTTTGAACTCTCTAGTTTGTACCCACGAAGTTCCTTCATTATTTCCCCTAAAGTCTCCTTGAGTCTTGGATTAGACTCCATAATCTCCATGCCCTCTAATTCTTCGCTGCTGAGCTGAACAGACTGTTTGAATCTTGCATTCCTGATCTCCTCATAGAATGTCGAGAGGATCCTCCTCTTGTTATCTGACTTCTTCTCCCCATTAGCAGAGTAGAGTAATGACATCAGCCTCGCAAGCTCCCTACCCAGTGGAATGTTGTCTTCCAGATAGGCAAGAGTTTCAATATCATCTTTCTTTAGATTAGCTATCATCTTAGAACCCACTGCCGCTATCATGCTCCGGAATAGAGTCTTAGTAGCATCGAGCTCAACTCGAACCATAGGAGCATTCGGTTTGGAAACAGTATCATTGAGAAGTTTCTTCAGCTTGTAGAGCACAATGATAAGCTTCTTGAAGTCATTTACGAACAACGGCTTACACTGAAGGTGAGCCATGATAATAAGCTCCTCCTTACTTATGATCAACTTCTCATATAACTGTCCGAAACATGGTTTGTCCAAACCTTCAATAAGTGAAAACACCTCTATCTTCTGGAAATAGCTAGGATTACGCATTCCAATCAGACCGTAATGCGGAACAATACATGACGGGTGCATGAAGTCCGGAACATACCCGATGGGGGACGGTGGAACGTTCTTCACCTTGTAAATCCCGAGAATATACTCAGAAGTCAATTGTTCGCCCTCTTTGTAACTCCGAAGATTTTCCATGATAACCTTATCTGCCTCCGAGATATAATTTCTCTCGATCGGCCCAGGCCCGATCGGCACTCTTTTCTTGGGGTCAGCCCCGGGGCACTCAACGACATCCTTGCCAAGAAAAGCAACGATAGCGTTCTCGAACACAACTCCAAACCAAATAAGATTTGTGAGCCGAATCTGCAACGGAACAATGTCCTCCATAAAACCCCCCTCTAATTTGATCTGAATATTCTTGAATTGCCTCGACCTCTCTTTCAAAGCAAGTTCCTTCGCATGTTTAGAACCTGGAGAATCCTCTTTATCGGAGTCCTCTTCGTCGGAGTTTGGAGGACTTTCTTTATCGGGGTTGGAGGAGTTCTCTTCGTCGGGGTCCTCTTCGTCGGGGTTGGGGGGGTTCTCTTCGTCGGAGTCCTCTTCGTAGCCTTCTTGTTCCAGTTTCCCCCTTTCGAGCAATAGTCGAACGTAATGTTCGTTGAACTTGGTACAAATCTTACTCTGTTCTGTGATATTTGCATTGATCCTATCCATTCCGAAAATCCGATGTTTACTGGGAATTGCCCTAGCTTGTTCGATATTTGACTCGAGTTTCTTCGCAAGCACCTTAAGTTCTTCCGCTAGGGCCCCCAGCTCTGCCCGTTTCTCTTCAAGCGCCTTGGACTCTTCTGTTAGGGCCTCCGCCCCCGCCCATTTCTCCTCAAGTATCTTAAAGTCTTCTGTTAGGGCCTCCCCTTTTGCCCGTTTCTCCTCAAGTGTTCGATATAGCAGTAGAATCTCGATAAGGAGTGTCATATTCTGATTCGTGAGTAACTGTGGATAACCTGAAGTCCCATTTGAGGAGACTTGTGTGAAGTGAGCAATCGTTTGGCCCAACATCTTACTAGTGAGAGCTCCTTCAGAGTGAAGTTTCTCTAGTTGTCTCAACAGTACTGGATAAGTGTCTCGTTTCATCAGCTCTATGACTTTCTTATATTCATCCTCGTCGGACAAATTGAGGCTGTCTTGTAGCGTTTTATGGGCGGTACGATAAATCTCGATTGCTGCCTTTAGGCTACCAATCTTCATGTTATCGAGGATTTTTGTGACATTATCCCTAGTAAGTAGAGTATCAGACCCGTAGAGATCGGTGAAGAACTTGATCCCAGCCTGGCTTGGTTTGGGACCCTTGGGCTTTAGGTCATCTCTGTACTTACGAAGCGCATCAAGAGCTTTCCCCATGTCCTTCTCTTGCATGCCCCATATGAGTTTAATAGTTTTGTCGATTGGTGACACGGGCTGACCATTAGCATCCTCTGAGAGTGATCCTGCCTTGAAAAGCATTTCGAGGAGTCCCACACGATTTCCCAGAACAGACCTGTTGGTTTTGATGATCTGGGCGAACTCCTGCTGAGCAGCGAGCGTTCCCCGATTATGCAACCTTTCAATATGTTCCTTATACTTTTCGAGGGCTGTGATGAGCTTTCTCATGTTTTCCTGACTGAGGAACTCCATGAGATTCGTGTCCTGGCTCGTACCGACATGCTGACGTAGGTTCACAGATTTGATTCCTAGGAAGCTAAGCTCGGAAAACAAGAAGCGCTCCTTCGTGGTGAGTGTGTGCCACTTGCTCGCAACGTCGGAAAAGCTGGTGATAGTTGGGGACACAGGATCACCAGTTTCCCAACCTTCAAGACTCTGATAGGGAACCATAGTTAGCCCCGAATCCCCTTGTGCTTTATTCATGAGCTTTAACATTTCCACTAGAGCTCTTTCTTTTAGATTAGCTGCATAGATATTGTTCAAGGCGATACCAGAGAATGGTATATAGAGCCTCTCGAGGCGCTCTCGGTCAACAAGGGACGCGATCAATGCGTAATCGTCAGTCCCCTCTGCTTCGCCTAGAATCTCCTCGATATCACGATCACCTATTGTGCTTAAGGTGCTTCTTCCATCGTCGTAACTTTTTTCGGCGGGCCTGTACACGTTGCCATCCTTATCATAGTAGAAATACACAGATGTCAAAAACTCTGTGATACCCGGCGTCACAACAGCACTCCCGGGTCTGTTTCCCATAGATACCCCCTGGACAGCCTCAGATCCCCCGATGGGCATCACAACAATACTGTCTTCTTCGTTTTCTGCAAACGGTCCCTGAAGAGCGCCAGACGTGAGCCTCCGATGCGATCTGAGGACAAACAAGCGTTCTTCCAACTTATACCGATCCTTGAAAACACCGAAAAACTTGTTAACAAGCGGATTCTCGATATCAATCCTAATTAGATTTTTGAATCTGTTAAGCGTGGTGACAACATTCTCATGAAGTCTGGTAGTTGGAATCTCCATTAGAAGATTGATACAACTGAAGCCAAAATCCACAGCATTCTGAAAGGACGGCCAGTCCCCCCGAACTCCACCGTTAATGGGACGCTTCTGTTCAATAATCTTGTAGAGATTTAGGAGAACATTGTGATCTGCCTTCCTCCTATCAATGTCGATGATACTCGTCGGCAGACTAGAAGTAGAAGACAAATAGACAAAGAGCGTCCGGAAACGCTTGAGCATTTCAGCCCGCCCATTGTGTCCGGTCTGCGCAAGAACCTTATTAAGAAACTCCGTGAGAAGCTTCGCTGGCTCTCCACCAGGAATGATACCTCCAACGAGAACTAGCTCCCATAGTGGAAGCCGATTAAGCTTCTCTATGGGACCATTTCTGATGAAGTCGATAATCTCCATTGTATATGCTTTGTTCATCGAAATGAGCCCACGGCGATAGCACTGGATGTATGCTTCGGGGGCATGCCTCGTGATTAGCAAACAAAGGCCCTCTGGGTTTCCGTAGTTTCTACACTGCTCCCCAAGGAGGACGACTGAGCTTGCATCCTGATCCATTGGATCATAATCAATCTTCGTGAGAAAGTACATAGGGTAGCACACATGTTCTCCAAGCCACCAATTCTGGATCTTCTTACTGATAAGGCGATATTTATGACTATAACGCAATTTATTAAAATCCGGTTTACCGGGTTCCAAGAAATACAGTGGGCCCTCATCTCCGAAACGAAGTGTCTGAAGTATCGTCTCGAGACTTCTCCCCGTATGGATTTCGAATGGCGATTTCCCCACCTCTGGCACATGGAACAACAACTTAATCTCTTCCTCACTGAGCGAACCAATACGGTATAGGAGGAGCATCAGATCGCACTCATCGATTCCTCTTTGATAAAGCACTGATAACGACTTTATATCGTCGGGAGAGAGGTTAAACAAATTTTTCACCTTATAGACCGGCTCATTCCCGGACACAGGAGACACAGCAGTAACAATAGTACCCCAACTAAGTGGATAAACGATTTCAAAGTCAGCACGCGTCTGTGTACCAGTGGGCGCTCGTGTCGGCTTACTACCAGGGAAGATAGTAGTGTCGAACTCGAAGAGAGTCTTTGGCCCTTTCGTTCCTGGAACACGCATGCCACCGATCGGAATGATAATTGGCGATATCTTGAAGAGCTTCAAGAGATCCTTACTCCCAGCACATTCCGGTATCTTAGTGTCCTTACGGGCCCCAAACACGAAGTTCAAAACCTTGTCTAAAGTTGTCATTTTGGTTTCGCCGTCTGAGGACAAGCCCTATCCTATACCGGAACTGGAAGATTATCTTGTAAACATGCGACTACCATCTAGCATTTCTGGAAAGGGTTCTACCTTATGTTTCAGTCTGAATCACAGAACTTCTGTTTGATTGTATCAACACCCTATCGAGCTAAACAAAATGACATCCAATCTACAAACCATAATCTTCTACGCTGGCGTCATGAATTATCTGATCCCCCGAGAGCGTAGGAAGAAGTCTGACGAAATCCACGACACCGAACAAGACTTCCTCATGAGTCAGTATGGAAAAATCTACGGCTCGCTGACCGACGAGATGCGTGAAATTCTATTCGAGCTTTTGAAGATTTATGGCATGATGGAGAGCAAAGGCCTGCTCGGTGTTATCCCTGTGATGACACCCTACAAGCGCCTCCACCCCCTCTTTTACTACCTTAGTCAAACAGAAAGACTATTCTACACAGTCGAAGACCACTTGCTTACTATGAGACCAATTAAACAAGTGGAGGACCCTTTGGCCACTGAATCAGCCCTCATCAACGAGCTACAAAAGGAAATCGAAAGAATTGAAAGAACCAAGGAGCCCTCGACGAATCTTGAAAACCTCAAGCGTATGAAAAGAATCCACGAGGCAGAACACGAGGCTATCCTCTACACTAATGGTTGCTCCAATAAGATCGAATACAGAGGCCTCAAAAACCTCGCTCCCGAGGAAAGAAAGAGGCTCCAAGAGAGTGAGGCGGGGAAGTATATTATGGGTGTCTTTGGACGCTACAATGAAATCTCGATCGACAGATGTGGGACTGACGATCTAATGAATGGGAACACATTCATCTCATTAGAACCCGCTCCGATCTATAATTTTGGGATGTCAATGATCGAAACGTTTCAGTCCGTGGAGAACCGGTCAATACCCTGTCCGGGCAAACAGGACATTCGGCCCTTCAAGAGCCTTCTAAAGAAGTATGAAGGCTGGGTGGCAAACCATATATCGGACCGGGGGAAGAATAAAGCTGACGTCCCAAAGGCTCTCGAAGAACTGGAAGGACTAACAATGGAGTTCTCTAAGCAAGTCGAAGCCCATATGCCCGCTACTACGCGGAGGCCCCGTATCTGGATGCCAGTCATGCCAACCCAAGAGTGAAACCAAAATGTTAAAGAAATCACCATCCGCACCAACGCTTGAGTATACATGCTCTGTTTGCACATGTGGCAGAGAACTCTCAACCTTCTTCTACCTGATTACCACCAGGAAAGAATTCGAGGCCTTCGCCCAAGAACAGAACCTCCAAGGGAGAAACATCACTAACATTGGTTTCACAACTCTCGACAACGTTATCGAGCGTTACAATATTAACTTCTGCTGCCTCATGAACCTACGCTACGGCATTCGTGTTCCCATATCTGTCATCGAAAGTTCGACTGAACGAGACAAAGTAAGTAGCCACAAATATCCTGAAGGACTACCCGGCCCACTCAGTCATGAGAAAACGCTTACCTGGCTCTAAACATATACAATATATGACATCCCTCAGAAAATGACCCTTCTTACGAACTTTCGGTCCATTCTCACGAAATACGGGACACTTCTACTATTTATACTGTACGCTTTCTTCACAAGAGCAAAAGTCATCGTCCAGCGACATTATCAAAACCTCCACCGCCATAAACTCGTATACCTCGAGTCATCACTTGACACAACAGACCAGAAGAACTTGTTATCCTCTACAGACACATCCCAACAAAGTGTAGTATACATTCACATTGACGGAGAACGCGTCTGCCTAGACCTACACCGAGCACAACCCCTAAAAGGAATCAGAATCGGAAACCACTACTTCACCACAAACAAAGAACACACCCTCATCGAAGTACGAGACGACGACTTCTAAACCAACCTGTATATCTATATACAAATATCACTCACACCGTTAGAGACGACGAGTAATCGATTCGATATCCGAACCTGATACATATACAACCCGTTCCGCACCAGTCGTGAAATACCGCAACTCAAGTGCACCCCTCTTATTACGGAAGAGCTGCCACTCATCCACGTTTCTGAACTCCATCGCCTGACGCAATGTATCAAACTCTGGCAACGAGGCGAAACGGAAGTTACGCAACACATCGATATTCGGATTTTGTTGCCTCTCATATTGAAGAAGCCAGTCCGCGAAGATCCCCTTAACACGCTCATTATCAAAGCCACAAATCGGCAAGGACAACTGCTGACCACCACTTGTCTCATATACGAAATTCACGTTGAACTGTGATTTAGTTTTATCTACAACAGTTCGAATCTCGGACTTCTTCTTTCTTTCTCTCTCAAGAATCTTATCCGCATTGGTCTGAGTATTGGGGACTACACGTGTGTTGCTTGGTGCTTTTCTATTTGTGGCCTGGGGTGGTCCTGAAGCAGCTGCAGCCGCCGCGCCTGTTGCAATACGGACCTCCTGTCCTGCTTGTTCAGCGCTGGCTTCGACGGTTTTTGAGATAGTTTTACCTAAGTTTGCTGCGTGGTGGGTGATGGCGTCTGCTCTTGCATACAAGGCTGTGCGAATCGATTTAATTCGTGACTCTGGTCGATAGATCACTCTCGGGTTGATGCCAATCTTTAGATAGATGCACATAATCGCCTGCTCGGCGAGAGACATTTTGCGACCGATGAGCTGATCGAATTCTTTCAACTCGCTAGTCATTTCATCCCGGACGTCGAGTAGTCGTGTGAGTTCCCTCTTTAGCACTTTCGAACGATAGAAGTTTCGCACGTCCGTTAGATGGTGCACATTTGTAATCCGATGGTGGAAAACAGCGATCAGCGCTGTGTAGCCATATGCGGCACGATCGCCTACATAACGGTGGAGAGCGTCTGATAACTCAGGTTTGTAAACCACATTATTCTCCTGTAACATCTGTTTCACGTCTTCCAGACTGTCCTTCTCTTCATCATGAATGTAACTCAGTGGACGTGGATCATACTCGAGGGGTATAAGTTTCTCAGCAAAACCAGATAACACGAGATAGAACTGTCCAGTTTTCTTCTCGTAGACATCAACCACGTGAGCAATGATGGCAGATATGGTCCCGGTGAGGAAGAATTTCTCCTCTGACTTTAACTCTAGATAGAATGGATTTCCTATAACGTAGGGAACTCGTTTGACTTCCATATTTGGCTCCGGTTTCTGACCTGCGTTCTGTTTCTGGATAATATCGATAAGTGTCTCTGGATTGTCGCTGTCGTCGTAATCCATCGTTGAGTAGATGATCTCATCTTTCTCTCCTTGAACAATCCAGTAGGAACTTGAACGAGATTTATCCACGAAGCGTTGGCTCACGATACTTTTAGTGATGTCAACGCTCTCCATAAATAGGGCTTTCACGTCATCATCCCAGTCTGACATGTTGCGCTCATTCGTCATCAGATGGATCCGCGGAACACTGATAAAGCCCTCTACCAAACGGTTGATCTCGTCATACTTCTCATCACGGACCTTGTAGGAGTTCATGTCATTTGGATAACGATGATGAATAAGAGCGAACAGTCTCTCCACAAACTCCGGAATCCTTTCCCCTTTGAGTTCCTTTAGCTCTCCAAATGGACGAAGCTGGTCAAGCAAGCGTGACATGATGAGCTCCTTCGTCCCCTTCTCCTCATACATCATCCAGTGGTCACCAATGATCCTCTCTCGGAACACCGACTTACCTGCCAAGACACGCATATACTCATAGAATTTCGTGATGTGTGGCTTCTCCTGAAAGCCAGACAAGTCCCACGCATTATAGACCCATCGGAGAAATGTCTCATGCAGATTCAGGTCCACACCGAGAAAAGCCCTAATATGGAAGTTTGTTAGGAACATCGCACCCACGAACGACTCAAATATGTCTTCGTAGGTATCGATTGTCACCTCTCCCTTCTTCTTGAGATACACATTTAGATACAGCTTTCTTGCGATCTGTGACTGCTTTTCCTTGGAAGCAAACGACCGATGCATTGCTGTGATTACTTGCTCTGTCATCGGAATATTCTTTCTTTCGGCGTATTCAAGAAAGATATCATTCAGCGGTTTCCAAGCGGCAAGATCACCAATAAACTCTAAAAGCTCGTAGTTCGCAAGGGGATCAGAATTCATATCCTGGTCGACGAGCGCGACATGAAAGATATTCGAATAGAGAAGTACGTGTCCGATGTGTTCCTCTGAAACTCTCATCGATGTAAGCATCTCACGGAGATACTGCTCGAGCGGCCCAGCTATCTTCCGCCCAATCTCGCTTGTGAATTTCGTAAACGGATCAGTCTTAGCGTCACTCGCCGACAAGATGAGCTCCTCTTCATCCACATCCTTCAGCTTGTAAAACTGACTGTCAAGAAACGCTGTCAGTTTGATGACTTCCTCGAAAATCTTTCCCTCACGAATAAAGAGGAAGTCAGGACGCGTCTGATTTGCATGCCGAGAGTGTCTCTGTCGTCCAAAACCGTGCGCCCTCTCAGAATACTCAACAACAAAGACATCAAACCCAATATTCGATGGTGCTTCGTAGTAGACATGGATAAGACCATCATCAACCAACTCTTTGTTATCAGTGTGCACGAAAACTGTGAACGGTATCTCCCCATCATTCACAGCAGATATGAAAGGGGATGTTAGTGGTTTAGAACCATGAATCACGAACTGCATTTTGCACCAACACACCACCGTCTCAATGCTTTACCATCAGAACACATACTCCGAAAGAGACAAACTATCGTAACAAATTTGAAATCCAGAAACAACATCTCGGGACCAATGCCAAAATAGAACCGACACAGTCATCTCACACGATATACTGCCTACGTTTACGGGGTGGGTATTTCTACGTCGGCAAAACAACCAACCTCGAAAGACGACTCGCAGAACACGACGACCCCACCTCCCACAGTGCCACATGGGTAACCCTCCACCCAATGCTCCACCTCGAACAGAAATGGGAAAACTGCAGCACCTGGGACGAAGACAAAATCGTCAAAGAACTCATGCACAAATACGGCATCGACCGCGTCAGAGGCGGGAGCTACGCACAAACCAACCTCACCCCAGAACAACTATCAGCCCTAAAACGAGAGATAGTCGGCGCCACAGACGCATGCTACAAATGTGGCAAAGGAGGACACTTCGCCAGAGATTGCACATGAACAAGAGATATAGCTTATATCAACTTACTTCATCACTTCAACAGTTTGAACCGGAAGACACCTACTCAAATCGAGCAACTGATGATCAATCAGACGCACCGATATTGAGAAACGCTCCTGCTCGGGTCCAAATCGAACAACAAACTTGGAACGCGGCTTGTTCAGCGAGATGACTCTAACCGACATCTTATTACCAACAGCCCCCTTCGTATAAGTGTATTCGATAGTTCCATTATCAGCGACAAGTGTTTTGTCACATTGACTATAAGAACCATCAAAAACAGCAGACAAGAGCATCTCCATCTTACTATGCTCACCATCAAGGTTGAACGGATTACAGACCATCCCAGACTGTAAGGATCTAGTTGCAGAAGACATTTTCGCAGAGCTAGACTCACATTCACTTCCCAAACACCAAAGCGAACACAGTAAACAACCCAGCCACCCCCAATGCCACACCAACCGTACCATCATGAGAATAACGCGCCACCCTCTCGGCCGACTGAACACACTGTCCCGAACTACAAGTCCCCAAGAGACGACACTCATACCAACCATATTTCGCCCCCTCCAACGCATCAGCACACGAAATGACCACACCATTACTCGCCAGCTTACAAACTGTAACAGGACCGCACCCAAAGTTATGAAGCACCACAATGGGAACCCCACCAGATACATTCATCACAATCGTTGTTTCACGCTGAGTCCAAGTAGGATTCTCTACTAGAACCACTTCGCGCTTTGGTTGCACACCAGTGCCAGATGGAGAGATATCAGTTGCTATTTTCTGTGCCACAAGCAGATCAACGTTTCCTCTGCTTTGTCCCAACAGCCATAGCACTCAACATCTTTTCGACCGCGTAGTTTGAGAACGCAATACTTGCGTAAACAATCGAGTCACACAGGTCATCTAACTTGTCAAGACCCGCTAACGATAGGAGGAACGCATAGTACGATGGAAACACACATCCTACAAACAAGAATGATTGATGTTTGGTCTCCGGATAGCCACGGGGAACGATGACTTCATCTGGATTTACCCCTGACTGCGTGATGCGTTCCGCCGTGAACTTCTTCCTAATAGTTGAACCGTTCAGATGCACATCCATCGACGGAAAACGACCACGAAGAAAACCATACGCCACACCATCCAAGCGCGACATATCACTCCTACCCGCCGCCAACTGTATCTCGATTACTGTCGAAACAGTCTGAGCGAACTGAGGAATCATCTCGAATATATTGACATACGCCTCATGATGAGACATCTTCTTCCCTCCAGGAACCACGAATGTTTCAGTCTCCAACCCCTTAACAAATCGCTGCATCACTTCCAGAGTTCCCTTATATGATACCACAAAGCGTTCCTTCACACTATCCGGAACATACTCTACGAACGAGATGGCAAGATTCTTGACACCAATGTCGATTCCACAACAGAACTGCATCTCAACGCTTGCCACTGCTGGACACCCATCACTAGAAGCTGGTAGAGCTGACATTTTTAACACACTCCTTACAACGTCGGCCCCTTGAACACAATCTTCAAATCCATGCTCATAAGATTTGGCTTAGGCTGTATCAAAAATCTATACGAGGTTGGACTCAACTGTACCATCGTATAACCAACTATCGAGGAAGCTGGTTCCAACACGAAACCATTATCTGTGATCGATGGATCCAGATCAGACGACACATTAAGTGTAGCATAAAAACCAATTCCCATCACCCCATTCGCAGTCGCAGTAAGAACATACGAAACACCGTTGATCGTGTATGAATCAGTTAGGCCCATCGACTGCGACACCCCATTGGTAACAATTACATTGGGTGTCGTGTCAACTCTTACAACATAATAGTCAATTGTTCCAGTACTATCCATCACAACATTCACCAACTTCGTCGTATCTATCGAGCCGATCAACGGCAGAGGACCATATTGTCCAGCAAACGCCACATTACCGAAATACCCGGTGAAAACCGGCTGCCCAGCAATCATCGTGTAGTAGACGAACTTTAGCATTCGTGACAATCCAGCCACAGTATAAGCAGCCTGTAGGTTAATAGAAGCAGGTGTTTCTCTGACAAGATCATCCATACTTACACTGATGTAAAGAAGTTTGAACACCTCACCAGCAAATAGAGCTGCCGAGAACGGTGGAGACTCTGATGCTAAGATTGTGCCCAGATTCTGTACCACAGTTTGGGACGAATATGGAACAAAGAGGCTATCGATGTAGGGAATATCTATCACAGTGATGGTTCCCTGCGCACGACCACTTAGGTCAAGTGAGAAATCGAAATAATCGAGTTTCGAATTCGGCCCCATCGAAGGAGCCATCGGACTCCTCTTTTCTCGCGTGATACGATATACCCTTGTTCCACCTGTGGCCACAGTGACGAGTACAAATCCGTTACTTGTCTCATTAGGAAGCAACAACGATGGTGCCGTGTCGACAGTCAAGATAAACATTTTCTCGTAAGGACAGAACCAAAATGACAACCTCTACAACATTTACAACAGTTAACAAGACCATCACATTCCTCAAACCGGAACTCAAGCTCCTTCTATCCGATATCTACACGCAACGTGTCCCACTATTGGAGGCCCGTCGGAATTCTATCGCCGCAGGCGCTACCTGGATTCCACAACGATTCATCTCGTTCGTCGACATCTGGGATCCAACATGGGCCAAAGAAAAATACTCACGGTTCTTCGACGAGAACTTCAAGACCAGCAAAGAAGAGGCATACGACATTATCGAGTGTAGAAATGACCAACTCGATCTTGTCAACGAGCTATGCCACGAGATCGGAGTCTACCCAGAAGTTCTCATCATTCATAGCGAAGAGTCCACAGTTAAACTATTCTCCGATAAAGTCTCATTCTTTATCGTGAAAGGTATCCCCGCCAACGTACTCGATATCGAATTGACACCCTTCGGTAGCAATGGGCAAGATACAACTCCGAGTGAGAGAAGATCTCTTACCGATCCAAATCTCATTATCTACCATCCTGCCTGTGAGGTGAGATTTATTGTCAATGGAGTCAGCGTGCGTCCTAATTTCACCCACGGTAAGGATCGTTTCCTCCCTTGGGATGATGAAATGTTCACCAGACCTGGTAAACCCGACGAGTTCATCTGCGGTCGCTTTCGCCAGAGTGACTGTCCCAAAGGGAAAGGACTTGACGCAACAATTGTCCACTTTGGAATCCGGGATTCCCCAGTCGCCGTGGAAAAAGCAGAGTACATTATCTTCGATGGATACAGCCGTCAAGCCAATCCTCGGTTCGCTTCAGTTATCACTGATTCCACCTATCGTATCAATGTTGCAGACAACATCCCAGATAATTCCAGTAAGTTCCTTATTGTTCACGGTCGGCCCATGTTTCTGGGCCTTAGGGCCTCTAATCGCATGAGTGTCTTCTTCCCTGATATGTCCCAAGCAGAAATCAACAGTATCTGGAAAAACTCCGGGATGCTCTACGGTAACGATCGAGACTATGTTACTGAACTGGAGAAGGGGATCGTCAAGAATCCCAAAATCTCTAACCTCTATTTCCACGATAAGATAACATTCGGCCAATTTGTTCTCGACAGATTCTGCGTAAACCGAATTGCCGGTCTATCTTACATCGACGACTATCTTGGTACTCTTGTCCTTAAAACACCTATCGGCCGCTTCCGAGGAGACCCGAAAGATTCTGAATATCAGACCAAATGCGTACAGTATCTCAAACGTGGCTTTCACCTTATGATCGCCCGTTTCGGAACCGCTCTTGGAAATGAAGCCGAAAAATACTTGGGAGGTAAAGATTTAACCAGAGAACTTATCGGAATTGTTCAGGACCGTGTGCGAGAGGAATCGAAACTTGCCACACAACGCCGCACATTTATCCTCCAACGAATCGAGCAACTCTCAACTAAACCAGGTCCCATATTTCCATATCAATCAGAACTAGCCGTCGGCGAGCCTCTCCTCGAAGAAGAAGAAGAGTTTCGCAAGAAGATCAAAGCCCATGCCTACGATCCAATGACACGTCCCCATGAATACTACCTCGTCTCAACACCTAAGGACCAAACAGACGAAACTAGGTGGGACAGGTTCGTTGGAAAAGACTATATTGTTCTCACCGGCACCAACTACCGCTGCATCCTGAACAAATGCGGCTTCGTCATTCTCGCTGGCACTGGACGCGTCAAAATCTGCGGCACCGTTCACTCTATCGTTATCGCTGGTGAAGTCGAAGTCATCCTCGATAACATATCACCCCTCGACTTCGACCCTGAAACCTATATCTACATCGAGAATGGCTCCATCTTCGACACTATCGTCAACTATCGTGACAACCTGACACCAGACGAAATCCACACACTTATTGATAGTATTCCCAAACAAGAGGAAGGAGTCTACAAATCCCTAGAAAACAACCCCCCAATGCCAGAACCACGACAGTCCGTCATCAAGAATGTCTACCACCGCGGCACCCTCCCCCGAAATCATCTCTCCGCAATGATCGAGAACTTCATCGCAGTTCCGGACATCGAGCCGGAACCATAAAATGTCTGACAATGATGAACCATATCAAGTAGAAGACACCAGCGCAAAGGACGACTACAGCTCCTCCGGTGACGACGAACAACAAGATAGCAACGAATTCCCCGACACCGAAGACAGCGAACGAACATTAGGCGTACGTTTCGCACCCCTCAAACTCGCCACCGTCACCTGCCTCCACAAATACGCCATCGTCCGCATGGAAGGCGCCGAAAACAACTCACTACCCTGGCCACCCCTCATGCTCGTCGTCCTCGCCCACCTCAACCGAAACTACAAACGACGCGAACTCGTCACCGAACGCAACATCGCCATGCTCGAACTCACCCTACGCGTCCCCATCCAACTACGCATTAAACGTATCGAAACTGGAGAAGCCAACGTCGATCTAAACAACGACGAATCACTCGACTACACCGGAATGTCATTCGCCGAATCACTCGAAATGCTCCGCGACCTCCTCGCAGCAAATGTCATCAAGAGAAACCAGATCCGAACAAGCGTCAACCAACTACTCCAAAGCTAATACCGATATAAGTTATATCACAACCACCCCACTACGGACTATACATCAGAATCATCTCCGCCTCACCCATCGCCCTATCAAGCTCATCATCCTGCGTATGAATACTATCCTCAGCCTCAGACATATTGTAAGACGCATTAACAAACTTCTCCGCAAACGCTGGCGTGATCCTAAACCTAGTAAGATCAAGGTTCTCACGAGCTTCCTCGTCAAGAAAGTGAGTAGCAATATAGCCAACACCCCTCAACCCATCAAGAGTCAGCTTGAACACAAACTCATCCTTAGTCTGCAGAACCACCTTGCCGAAGATGATACGACGCCTCGCACCCGGACCAATCGGAAAGAACGAATACTTACTACCTCCGTCGAAATGACGGATGTTACGAAACTCATCGATAGCGCAAAACTCCTTAGGAACTGTGCCATAACCGGGCTCGAAATCACGATCGAGCAGAACAACTCTGTTGCCAGTCCAGAAACCATAGCCATACTCCTCCTCTTCACTCGGAAGAATAATATCACCACGCTTCGGTCGATCTGCATCAGGCAACGAGTTGATATACCTGCTGAGATGTCCGAGGAATTCTGTCTCGCGATCGGCTGGAAGGGCGAATGCCCTCGCGCTACCTATGGTAGCTGGAGTGGCAGCTGAAATCCCGAGTTGCATGATCTCTGTTAGTTTCGCACATGGGAAGGTTGTGAGTGATTTCTCGATGATGAAAGTTGTGGCCATTTTGGTTAGGTTGGGAACTGTATATATTATACATTTCTAACCAGTTGAAGTGCTATTAAAAGACGAACCAGCCTTGGTCGCGTGCGGGGGCAGGACTATGCACCCCACCACGATCAATAAGATGAGCACGGCACGAGAAAAAACCATAGCAAACTTAGTCGGGTTGTGGCGGAAAGTGTAAACTTCACGAGCATCAGGGGCATCTTCACTTTCAGAATCAATCTCGCGAAGCCAGGGATTCGGTATGCGGACACATAGTCTTTGGAACCATGTGAGATGCACGTTAAAGGGTTCTCCACTGATCAAGTGTATGAACGCATGTTCTTGAAACTCGTATCCATATTTCTCCATTGTGAAAACGAAACGACAATCCGGAGGAACATGTTGCCTCTCTTCGAAAGTCTTGCAGGACCAATCAAACACTTCTTCAACAATCTTTCTGTCTTCCTCTAAGCTTGTCTCCGCTTTTAAGACATTCTTGAAACGCTTGATCGTTTGCCTACACACTCCCATCTCTCGCTCCATATGAGAAACCAACATCCCATCTGGATTCACATACTCGTTTGCCATGTCGAGCGAACGGAGCAGCTCTGGACGATACTCAGTAAGACGCATTCTGTTAAAAGTCCTTGTCTGGTAGAGGTTCGCGCCATAATCAAGAACTGTCCTATCTGTCGCGACTGGAACACTAAATGACTCTGGCATAGCACGCACTAGTGTTGACTCCTGATGCACCGAGGCAACCTTGTTGTCGATTTGTGGCAATGATGGTTCCTCCTTCGTTCGTTCTGTTTCTATCTCAGTGTAAGACAACAGAGAATGTTGGATACTCAGTGGAAACATTGTCCCCCTCGCAACACAACATTTCTTCAGTCTGTCCTCAAGATGATATCTGCTCATGTTCGTTGGCAAGAAGAGACAGCGACAAATAAATCGCAACTCATAAAGCGAAATCGACATCCCCTCTCCACCTTCAACATAATCGAACTTCACAACACAGTCCCGACGAGGAACAACCCTGCGACGTAGAACCCGGTTAACAGCCTCCTCACGATCTAGATGAAGTGGAATCATTTTGCCACAAACCGACCTACTTACAAAAACACCACCATATCGATTATCCCTCCAACGCGACGAATAGAGCTCGAGCCCACACAGCATGATGGTCTGCAAAGCGGATGAAAATCAGGTGTCCTTCGGTGCCCAAAATGGCAAGCATTCTCTCCACCATTGTTGACGGCTTCAAGAGTCTTCTTGCACATCTCGAAGCCATGTCAAAAGACGTCGTGTCCGAAATCGAAACCTATTCCGCCAAAGTCGCACAAGAGATCCAAATCCTCCTCACCAAAGCATTCGCCGACGTCAAGGCACGCATCTCAAGTCTCATCAAAGGCTTCACCGCAAAGATACATAGCCTAAGCCAGAAATCCATCAACACCAACGCTGGCACCTCCACCTCCTCATTCAGTCAACGCCTTCACTCTGCTGCTAAGGCGGCTGAAACTGAAGCAGAGAGACTAATTCGCGATGCTAAGACTGAAGCGGCTGCCATGGTCCACGAAGCTCGAGATATGATTCGTCGTATGGCGGATGGTCTTAGCACAGCTCGTGGTGATGTGACTGTCTTTATTCGTAAGACTGGTAAAGATGTTTTTGTATCGCTTGCTGCTGTTGGTGAGGGTGCTGTGTCGAAGGCGAAGGGGTTTTTTGAGAGTGCGTTTCGTGATGTTGAGCTTGATGGGTCTTTTGTTGCGTCGCATGCGCTTCAGGTTGGGGAAGTTCCTGTGTTGGCGGCTTTTAATCCGGTGATGATTGCTGGTTTTGCTGCGGCTGGTCTTATTCTTGTTGGTTCGCATTCTTATGCGGAGAGTATCATTAATCAGGGTGATCAGAGTGTCTAGTTTTATATACTTGGTATATATCTTAGTTTCCGGGGGCTGTGCGTAGGTTTCTTACGAATCTTGATAACTTATCGCTTGTTTTCTCGATATCTGTTTCGGGTCCAGCTATGAGGGCTCTCAGTTGATCTACTGTGTAGGTATTGTTTGCGATGTTCATTAACATTCCTCCATTTCCTCGTTCGATAATGAGTCGTGAAATCTCTTTGGAGTCTGTGACCGGGATATGAAACGGATACTCGAGGAGAATGTCAACGTACTTCTGGCATTCCCCCGGCTCCAACCATTTCCAAGCCCTTGTGGCGTCTATTATGCACTCTTCGAAGTCTTGGAAGATACTCTTATTCAGCTTGTCTAGACAGAACAGCCGGAACTCCCTCAAATCCATCATTAGAGTATTCGTCAGAGAGTGTAACCACCTAAATGAAGCTCTTCTACCCATCCAGGTTTCGTTCTCGTCCTGCAGCTCAGGGAACTTTCCAATAATGACTAACTCTGTCAGTGTCGGTGGTGGTGCAATCGTGATCCTATTCCGAGACTTACACTTGAAGAAGTGAAGAGTCTTAAGTGTATTGGGAAACTGACGCTCTGTGATCACCGCAGATTCCTCAAAACTACAATCTGTAAGCTCGAGAAACTCAAGATTCCCAGGCAACACTGGCAATATGTCACAAAGTTCTATTCCCAGCTGATGCAAGTTCAACCGGCGAATACTCAAAGGGAGCATAAACATCGACTTGGCGAAATGCATGTTCACCACTGTATCAGGCAATCTCGAGAACTGTTCTTTCTCAGTAGAGATGACCAACTCCTTTAAATTCCTTTCTGGGGAATCAAGAATAATCAGCATATTACCAGTGTCGATGTTATCGAACCGCGCAAATGACAATTTCGGAAGGAGATTAAGTGAAAGATCATTGAGATCCACTTTGCTGTCAACCAACTGAAGCCGCTCAAGCGTTGGAGGTGGTTGCACATTAAGTACTCCACGCTCAACATACAGTGATCTGGATGGCATTGACATCGTATCCCACCGGACGTTAGTGAGAGACATCTCCTCGCAACCAGGTAACCCTTGACTCCCTTCAACATAGCACTGTTCTAACGTGAGCTTACCTGGAAGTCGAGTTTTGAATTCTACAGCATAACCAACGAGCATCAGTTCTCTAAGAGGGAGGATACCGAGACCGAGGTTTGGAAGCTCTAGTACCTCATCCGACATATTGTGAAGCGTCAGTGAGCAAAGTTTGTTCATAGGATGGTTTTCCAGTTCAGCTCTCGTGTGGCCTTCCGCAGTACTGAGGGCTGAAAGTGTCCCAAACTCGATACGCCCGCTCGCGAAGATCGTGAGTGACTCTAGATGAGGGAAGAGACCATACTCGATCATCTGTAGGATACTGATTACATTGATGTCATCAACTGTAATCTCTTTGAGCAATTCATAGTTCCTTACAGAAACGCTTCTTCTCTGCCCAAAGATATCTGGGTTCGGAAGGTTCAGAAATACATTTCTGACATTGAACGCCGATATATACGGCACAACTGATGACTCGATCAGTCTGTCACAAAGCTTCTCTCTTTCCAGTATCGGTAAAGCCGGTGCCACACTTTCTATATCCTTTAACACGAGAAGAGTAACAAGCTGCTCTCGATTTCCCATCTTTTCGAGGAACTGCGCGGCTGTTGTGCAAAACAGAAGATCGTTCAGTGCCGGAGAGTAACGCATCCTTGGGGTTGCCATTTTCGACCCACCACTCCAAACAATATAACACATTAAAAAGTATATATCTATACATCTGCTAACACTAGTCTGTCGAAGACGGAATTGTAGGCCTGCTACGCTTAAGTAACTCCCTGACCACCTCAACATAAACCTCACAGTGACACGGGTACGGAACACAAACACACACCAATGTCTTCCCCTGCAACGCCAAGTACTTCTCAGCTGTCTCACCATTCTCTCCCCTCGAGATAGCATCAAGAATCCGAACCACCTCAGACTTATTATGAACCTGACGAAGAGGACAATTACGCGGAAGAGGAATATACCACTCTGAGTTCTCTCGTGGTACCGCCTCACCCAAAGGCGTCCGAATAATATCTCTCGGACCCATGTAAACAATACCTTCCTCTTCACAGAGCGCAGTGAAATCCACGCCCATCTTCTTCAGATACTCCTGAGAACCATTAGCAATCACCATCGCGACATCCGGAAACGCAAGAAAGCTCCCTTCTTCGGCACAGAATGGCACATGCGAAGCATGATTCGGACCTTCACTTACGAAAAGATGATGATTCGGATCCCACTGAGCACCAATATTCCGAAGACGCTCCATCCCCACCACAAGTGGAACCCGTCTCTGAGAACACGCGTGATTGTAATCAGTAATTGCCCTACCGATCTCAGCAGCTATAAGAAGCACATCATCTCTCGACCCAGATATCTCTGACGCCCGCCGAATGACAATCATCCTCTCTTCTGATGTCATCCTAGTCATAGCAACAAAGTGCGGCGCATCCCCAACATCACCACAACTAATGCGACGAAAAATCGCATCATAGATATCGTTATACAAGCTCCCCACATTCGACCCATGGGCCGCAGCAGCTGATGAACCAGATGATGCAACCGCACCACGAATCGGCCTAGCATTCGCCATAGCCTCCGCATCAGACGCCTTATGTTTAAAACAAAAGAACGCCTCCGCCCTACCATTACCCGGAGCAGCACGATAAGAAGCATTATATAC
>Ga0194059_1000052_pt1 | contig 56152 bp, 60 predicted proteins | sample SepL6211m_MetaG_FD_163426 | JGI IMG/M metagenome (GOLD analysis project Ga0194059, IMG submission 163426) | Anoxic zone freshwater microbial communities from boreal shield lake in IISD Experimental Lakes Area, Ontario, Canada - Sep2016-L626-11m | ecosystem: Environmental > Aquatic > Freshwater >...
AATGCGCTCGCCTGGCTCGCTTGTACCATCTGACCAAGTTAACTGAAAGCGAACTTTTTCAACTTCATGAATTTTGCCGAGATTGTGATCAAGGCGCTCAACATCCAACCAATTGCCTTGGGGATCAACCATTCTCCAGCTAGCTAAGTTATCGAGCGCAGTACCCCAGAGAACAGCCTTCTTCCCTCCAGCGTTCATGGCAATGTTGCCACCAATACAACTGGCATCAGCCGAAGTGGGATCAACCGCAAACACAAGGCCAGCATGTTCTGCAGCATCAGATACTCTACGAGTCACAACTCCTGCACCAGTAAAGATTGTTGAGACCTCATGATCAACACCAGGCAAATACTGAGACTTCACGCCACCGATATCTTCCAGCTTTTCAGTATTAATCACTGCAGACATGGCGTACAAAGGAATTGCACCGCCGGTATAGCCCGTGCCACCTCCACGCGGAATGATGGTCAAGCCAAGCTCAACACAGTCCTTCACCAAGCCAGGAATTTCAGATTCGTAATCTGGCTTTAGGATCACCAATGGAAACTCAACGCGCCAGTCTGTCGCATCAGTCACGTGCGCAGCACGAGAAACACCATCAAAACAAATATTGTCTGCAGCAGTATGGCGACCCAACACTTTTTTAGCGCGCTTGCGAATCTGCTCAACTTCTTTAAAGCCACTCTCAAAGTTTTCTACAGCACGACTTGCAGCGCTTAATAGGATTTCAACTTGGCTTGCTGAATCACCGCTAGAGCGTTTTTTGACTTCGCCCAAGCGATGCCATAAAGCATCAATCAATAATTGACGACGATTCGCGTTATCGAGCAAGTCATCTTGCAAGAAAGGATTGCGTTGAACGACCCAGATATCACCCAAAATTTCAAACAACATACGGGCTGAGCGGCCAGTACGCCGAACGCCACGCAAATCATTGAGAACGCGCCATGACTCCTCGCCCAAGAGGCGAATAACGATTTCTCGATCAGAAAAGGAGGTGTAGTTGTAAGGTATTTCACGTAAGCGCGGCGAGCCGGCCTCAGCGTCCAACAACTGATTTAAAGCTAGTGGTGCATTCATGGCGTCATATTTGGTAAATATGCATTTTAATTGAGCAATCCTGATATTGGCAGGAAATAGGGAAAGATGTTGGTAGAAGGGATAAACCCTTTCAAATCTAAGGGCTTAGAGGTCATCCGTGGTACGCTCATTGGATGGCAACGAACTATTTAAAGAAAATTTTATCTGCCCGGGTCTACGATGTGGCTAGGGAAACAGAGCTCGAGGTGGCCCCCGAACTTAGCAAGCGTTTAGGCAACCAAGTTTTACTGAAAAGAGAGGATAACCAGCCGGTTTTCTCCTTCAAACTTCGGGGTGCCTACAACAAAATGGTCCATTTATCCCCCGAAGCATTAAAACGCGGGGTCATTGCAGCTTCTGCCGGCAATCATGCTCAGGGGGTTGCCCTGTCAGCCGCCAAAATGAAATGCAAAGCGGTCATCGTCATGCCTACGACCACCCCGAGCGTCAAAATCGATGCCGTTAAAGCCCGTGGCGGGTCTTGGGTAGAAATCATTCTGCATGGCGATTCGTATAGCGATGCCTTCAAGTACTCAGAGCTCTTGGAGAAAAAACGAGGACTTACTTTTGTACACCCCTTCGATGATCCTGATGTCATTGCAGGGCAAGGCACGATTGCCCAAGAAATTTTTCAGCAACACCAAGAACCTATCGATGCTATTTTTGTTGCTATCGGTGGGGGCGGACTGATTGCCGGTATTGGCGAATATGTAAAAGCCGTTAGCCCAAAGACTAAAGTGATTGGCGTGCAATCCGTTGACTCTGACGCAATGAGGCGCTCACTCAAAGCCAATAAACGCATCGAGATGAAAGATGTTGGCCTCTTCTCTGATGGCACCGCTGTCAAATTGGTTGGTAAAGAAACTTTTCGTATCTGTAAGCGCGTAGTTGATGAGATCGTCACCGTTGATACCGATGAGATCTGCGCAGCCATCAACGATGTCTTCACCGATACCCGCAGCATTCTGGAACCTGCAGGCGCTTTAGCTATTGCCGGAATGAAGAAGTACGTTGAAAAGAATAAAACTAAAAAGAAAACTTTGGTAGCCATTGCTTGTGGTGCCAATATGAATTTCAGCCGCTTGCGTTTTGTAGCTGAGCGCGCTGATGTTGGTGAATTCCGTGAGGCTGTATTTGCGGTCACGATTCCAGAAGAGCGCGGCTCCTTCAAACGCTTCTGCGAACTTCTCGGCAACCGTAATGTCACTGAATTTAACTACCGCATTGCCGATGACAGCCAAGCGCACATTTTTGTTGGCATTGGTACACATAAGGCTAGTGACAGCGCTGCGATCACAAAGCATTTTACTAAAGCAAAGTTTGCAACAATTGATCTGACCCATGATGAGCTGGCGAAGTCACACCTGCGTCATATGGTTGGTGGTCGCTCTGCACTAGCTAAAGATGAATTGCTCTATCGCTTTGAATTTCCAGAGCGCCCAGGTGCTTTGATGAAATTCTTAACCAGCATGGCTCCGAACTGGAACATCAGCCTCTTTCATTACCGCAATCATGGTGCCGACTATGGTCGCATCCTCATTGGTATCCAAGTGCCAAAAAATGAGCAGAAGAAATTCCAAAGTTTCTTGGCTACCCTTGGTTACCCCCATTGGGACGAGAGCAAGAATCCCGCTTATCGCCTCTTCCTTAAATAAGATGTAATTCATCAGATGTCATACACACTTACCGGAAAACTCGTCGTAGCGATCTCTTCGCGTGCCCTGTTTGATTTTGAAGAAGAAAATCGCATCTTCGAATCGAGTGATGACAGCGCGTATATGAAGTTACAGCTTGAGCGTCTCGGTAAAGCTGCGCAAACGGGCGTGGCCTTTCCTTTGGTCAAAAAATTATTGGCCTTTAACGATGGTGATGAACAACGGGTTGAGGTAGTGATTCTGTCTCGCAATGATCCCGTCAGCGGCCTACGCGTGTTCCGCTCTGCGGAGCACCATGGACTGCATTTAGAGCGCGGTGTATTCACTAGAGGTCGCCCTCCCTATCACTACCTTCGCTCATTACATGCAAATCTCTTTCTATCAGCAAACGAAGATGATGTCCGTGCAACGATCGAGGCAGGCTTTCCTGCCGCGCGCGTCTACCCAGAGTCGAGTAAAACTGCTGAATCTCATCCGAATGAAATCCGCATTGCATTTGACGGTGACGCAGTACTGTTTTCAGATGAAGCTGAGCAAGTCTTTCAGAACAAAGGGCTGGAAGCATTTGTAGATCATGAAAGCAGGAATGCAGCTATTCCATTACCGCCAGGGCCCTTCAAGCCTTTGCTTGAAGCGCTTCATCGCCTGCAACGCTCCACCAGCGAAAAAGGGATGCGCATTCGTACTGCATTAGTTACCGCACGCTCAGCTCCAGCACATGAACGCGCGATTCGTACCTTGATGGCGTGGGGTATTGATGTAGATGAAGCCATGTTCTTAGGGGGTCTATCCAAGAGCGAGTTCCTCCGAGAATTCGAGCCCGACTTTTTCTTTGATGATCAAACCGGTCACTGCCAATCGGCTGCATCGGTTGCGCCAACTGGTCACGTGGTATCTGGTGTATCCAATAGGCCTAAAAGCTAAGTTCCCAAAACTCAATCGCAACTCATCATGGCAATACTACCGCTCGGTCAAGCTACTCAATACCCAGATCAATACGATCCAAGCGTGTTGTTTCCAATTCCACGCTCAGAGAATCGTCTTAAGCTCAAGATTCAACCCAATCAAGCGTTGCCATTTATTGGGGTTGATATATGGAATGCTTACGAGCTGAGTTGGCTCAATCCAAAAGGGAAGCCACAAATTGCTTTAGCAGAGTTTCAGATTCCTGCTGACTCACCCAATATGATTGAGTCCAAATCCTTTAAGCTGTATCTCAATAGCCTCAATAGTGCACGATTTGAAAATGAAGAAGAAGTCCGCGCAAGACTCACAAACGATTTATCCGCTATCGCTGGTAGCAAAATTTCCACTCGCATGAATACGCCCGAGCTTGTTTCCAAAAAAGGCATGCAAGAAATGAGTGGGGTCTTAATGGACAGGTTAGATATTGAGATTGATCCCAATTTGCCAGCTGACCCATCGCTGCTAGAAGTCAATGAATCCTTTGGGCCAATTGAGCAATGCCTAGTGACTCATTTGCTTAAATCTAACTGCCCCGTTACGGGCCAACCGGATTGGGCAAGCGTACAAATTCGTTACCAAGGGCGCCCGATACTGGAAGAAGGCTTGCTACGCTACCTTATCGGCTTTAGGCAGCTCGGGGAGTTTCATGAGCATTGTGTTGAAACGATTTTCTGCGATATCAAGCGCGAATGTAAACCCGATAAATTATCTGTCTATGCTCGCTATACAAGACGTGGCGGCTTAGATATTAACCCCTTCCGCACCGATCACAATTCACCATGGCCTGAAAATATACGGCACGCACGGCAGTAAGAAAAAATTCATAAAAAATTCCAAAGAAAAAAGCCCTTGTAGGAAAACCTAGAAGGGCTTTATTAAAACAGTAGAAACTAGTTAAAACGGAATATCGTCATCCATTGCGCCCAGTGAGGCAGCAGTAGAAGATGCCGCAGGTGCAGACTGTTCAGTAGATTTTGCGCGGCTATAGCTTTCACCACCACCTTCGCTACCGCCCACTGGTTTGCCACCAAGCATTTGCATGGTTTCTGCAACGATCTCAGTGGAATACTTTTCTTGACCACTAGCATCTGTCCATTTGCGAGTACGCAAACGACCTTCCACATAAACCTGTGAACCTTTTTTGAGATATTGCCCCGCGATCTCAGCAAGTTTGCCAAAGAATGCAACGCGGTGCCATTCTGTGGTTTCTTTCATTTCATTGGTTTGCTTATCTTTATACCGATCTGATGTCGCAACTGAAATATTTGTAACGGCGTCGCCGCTTGGCATGTAACGTGTTTCTGGATCGCGCCCTACGTTACCTACGATGATGACCTTATTTACCGAAGCCATGTTGTCTCCCGAAGAAAAATGTAATGTGAATTAAATCTAAATTGCAGCCGTTGCATCCACAGCCTTTGCAGGCAGTTCACGCATCGACCAAGCAATTATAAGCCAGCAAAGTAGCAGTACTGCACCTGCAGTAAAGACCGATAAATCACCATGGCTATCCATCAACCAACCCCCAATCACAGCGCCTGAAAACAGCCCAATCGACTGAGTAGTGTTGTAAACGCCCAGCGCAGTACCCTTGGACTCTTTTGCAAAACGAGAAACCAAAGAAGGCTGCAAAGCCTCCAAAAGGTTGAAACCGACAAAATAAATCAATAAAGCGGCAGCAATCGACAAGACTGATGAAGTGCCAATAAAGAAGCATTCGGCAATAAAGAGCAGCACAATCGCAATTAATAGAACTGGCTTAAGACGTTGTTTCTTCTCGCCAATAATGAGAACTGGGGCCATCAAAAAGAATGACAACAAAACAACCGGTAGATAAACCTGCCAATGGTCTGGCAAAGGCAAGCCTGCTTGCACCAATAAACGGGGCACCACTAAGAACATTGCCACTTGTGTGGCATGCAAAACAAACACGCCTGCATTGAGACGCATCAACTCAGGACGGAAAAATACCTCCCTTAAAGATGCTTGTGGCGCTTTAACTTCTGGCTTGCTGGTAGGGAGTACAAAATATGCTACCCCCATGGCAATGAGGCCAAGCACTGCCAGCACCACGAAAATACCGCTCAAACCAATCAAGCGATAGATCGGCGCCGCAACCACAAGCGATAAAGCAAATGAGAGTGCAATACTGCCACCAACCAAGGCCATGGCGCGAGTGCGTACTTGTTCACGAGTGAGGTCAGCAACCCAAGCAGATATCGCTGCTGAAATAGCTCCGGCACCCATCACGCCGCGCCCAATCGCAATCCAAAGCAAATCATCTTGAGCCGCGCAAATCAAGGCTCCAGCAACAAATAGAGAAAGCCCCCAGAAAACTACTGGCTTGCGGCCAATTCGGTCAGATAGCCGCCCTAAAGGGATATAGAAACAGGCCTGAACGATATTGAAGATCCCCAAAGCTAAGCCGACCCATAAGGCATGTTCCCCGCCCGGTAAGCCACGTGCATGAATGCTAAAAACTGGCAAAAGCAAGAACAGGCCCAGCATGCGGAGGCCAAAAATGCCTGCTAAGGCCAGAGTTGAGCGAAGTTCGGAAGGATTCATAGGAAAAGACTATATTAACAAGTTACGCTAAAAAATCATGAATAACGAAATTAAGATCCGCGGTGCGCGCACGCACAACCTCAAAAATATCAATCTAAACATTCCTAGAGAGAAGTTGGTCGTCCTGACTGGACTATCTGGTTCTGGCAAAAGCTCGCTAGCTTTTGACACCTTATATGCTGAAGGTCAACGTCGCTATGTAGAGTCACTCTCTGCCTATGCCCGCCAATTCTTGCAACTCATGGAGAAGCCTGATGTCGATACGATCGAGGGTCTATCGCCTGCCATCTCAATTGAGCAAAAGGCGACCAGTCATAACCCACGGTCTACCGTTGGCACGGTCACAGAAATTCATGACTATTTACGTTTGCTATTTGCGCGTGCCGGTACGCCACACTGCCCTGATCACGATCTCCCATTAGAGGCGCAAAGCGTTTCTCAAATGGTGGATACCGTTTTAGCAATGCCGGAAGATACCAAGTTAATGATCTTGGCTCCAGTTGTTAGCGAACGCAAAGGCGAGTTTGTAGACCTCTTTCAAGATCTTCAAGCGCAAGGTTTTGTGCGCTTTAGAGTGCGCTCAGGTGGCGGCACTACCAATACTGCTAAAGCAGAAATCTTTGAAGTAGATCAACTGCCAGAGTTAAAGAAAAACGATAAGCACTCCATTGAGGTAGTAGTAGATCGTATTAAAGTTCGCCCCGATATTCAGCAACGCTTAGCCGAATCATTTGAAACCGTCTTACGTCTTGCTGATGGCAAGGCCATGATCGTCGATATGGACACGGGCAAAGACATGATCTTCTCAAGTAAATTTGCTTGCCCAGTCTGCTCATACTCGCTTCAAGAACTAGAGCCACGCCTCTTTTCTTTTAACAACCCGATGGGTGCTTGCCCATCATGCGATGGCTTAGGTCACCAATCCTTCTTTGATCCAAAACGGATCGTGGCCCATCCAGATCTCTCGTTAGCGTCTGGCGCCATTAAAGGCTGGGATCGCCGCAATCAGTTTTATTTCAAACTCTTACAGACCCTGGCAAAGCATGGTGGCTTCGATGTAGAGAAACCTTTTGAGACTCTCAGTAAGAAACAACAAGATCTAATTCTCTTGGGTTCTGGCGATATTGAAATTCCATTTGAATATATCAATGAGCGTGGCAAATTAAGTGTGCGTCAACACCCCTTTGAAGGAATCATTGCTAATTTCGAGAGGCGCTACAAAGAGACGGACTCGTCGACTGTCCGCGAAGAATTAGCACGCTACCAAAATATGCAAACCTGTAAAGATTGTGGTGGTAGCCGTCTTCGCAAAGAAGCACGCTTCGTGAAGGTAGGCGAGAAGAAACAATCGCGTGCGATTTACGAAATCAGTGCCCTGCCGCTCAAAGAAGCAAAAGAATATTTTGAGGTACTCGAACTTAAGGGTGCCAAGCGAGAAATTGCCGATAAGATCGTCAAGGAAATTGGCGCACGCTTACGTTTTTTAAATGACGTAGGCCTAGACTATCTCTCACTTGAGCGAAGTGCCGATACTTTGTCTGGCGGTGAAGCCCAACGTATTCGCCTCGCCTCACAAATTGGCTCAGGACTAACGGGAGTCATGTATGTATTAGACGAACCATCGATCGGCCTGCATCAGCGCGACAATGATCGCCTGATTGGTACGCTCAAGCATTTGCGTGATTTAGGTAATAGCGTGTTGGTCGTTGAGCATGATGAAGATATGATTCGCGCCTCCGACTATGTCATCGACATTGGTCCTGGTGCTGGCGTACATGGCGGTGAAATTGTTGCAGAAGGCACGCCGGCTGAAGTCGAAGCAAATCCTAAATCACTCACAGGTGCCTACCTAGCAGGACGCGTACGCATTGAGATTCCTGAAAAACGTATTCCAGTTGGCGATCGCTTCTTAGAGGTAATCGGCGCACGCGGTAATAACTTGCAATCTGTCCATGCCAAAATTCCAGTAGGCTTATTAACTTGTGTCACCGGCGTTTCAGGATCGGGTAAATCGACCTTAATTAATGACACATTGCATCACGCGGTGGCCCACCATTTCTATGGCTCAGTCGCAGAACCAGCTGCTCACGATGCCATCAAAGGCTTAGAGCATTTCGACAAGATTATTAGCGTTGACCAATCTCCAATTGGCAGAACACCCCGTTCTAACCCAGCAACTTATACAGGTCTTTTTACCCCGATTCGTGAATTGTTTGCTGGCGTCCCTGCATCACGTGAGCGTGGGTATGAGGCTGGCCGCTTCTCCTTTAACGTCAAAGGTGGCCGTTGCGATTCATGCGAAGGTGATGGCGTTCTCAAAGTGGAGATGCACTTTTTACCAGACGTTTATGTTCCCTGTGATGTTTGCCATAGCAAACGCTACAACCGTGAAACCCTGGATATTCGCTACAAAGGTAAGAACATCCATGAAGTGCTTTCGATGACGATCGAACAGGCACACGAATTCTTTGAAGCAGTACCTGTGGTTAAACGCAAACTCAAAACCCTGTTAGATGTTGGTCTTGGCTACGTCAAACTCGGACAAAGTGCCACTACGCTATCAGGTGGTGAAGCGCAACGTGTGAAGTTATCACTCGAGCTCTCTAAGCGCGATACCGGTAGAACCTTGTATATCCTAGATGAACCGACGACTGGCTTGCACTTCCATGATATTCAACTCTTGCTTACTGTCATTCAAACATTGAAGAAACAAGGCAACACGATTGTCATCATTGAGCACAACTTAGATGTCATCAAAACTGCCGACTGGATTATTGATTTAGGGCCCAAGGGCGGTGCTGGTGGTGGAAAAATTATTGCTACTGGCACACCAGAAGATGTAGCTAAGAATGAGGCGAGCTTTACTGGCCATTACTTGGCGCCATTGCTGGCTCGTAAACCAGCAACAAAAACCAAGAAAAAGTAATAGTCAAAACAGCAAGTGCATCAGAGCAATTTAGATTCGGCCAAATCGGTTGCTTCTGGATTGCCTGATAGCACCAAGATGTCATTAGCCTGTAGACGCAAATCAGGGCTGAGATCTAGCTTGACGTAATCTGCACCACCGACTTTACGGCGTACTGCTTGCACACTCACACCGTCATTTTCCAGATTGAGTTCACCTAGCGTCTTGCTAATGCTAATCGACTCGGGTAACAGAGTCACAGAATGCAAGCGCCAAGACTCATTAGCATCAAAATCATCCGTTTCAGACCCACGGAAATAACCACGCAATAAGCTATACCTTGCCTCGCGTGCATTCGAAACAATTCTGACAACTTTACGCATGGGTACACCCATCATCAGCAGGACATGTGAGGCCATCATTAAGCTACCTTCAATCAACTCTGGAACAACTTCAGTTGCACCTGCTGCCTGTAGCTTACTTAAATCGGCGTCATCCTTAGTGCGCACCAGAATCGTCATACCTGGTCGCAAGCGTTCTACTTGATATAAGACCTTCATACTTGCCGGCGTATCCGCATAAGTGATGACGACTGCCTTGGCTTTAGATAAACCCGCTGCAACTAAATAATTCTCGCGACTGGCATCTCCATACGACACGTTGTCGCCAGCAGCGGCTGCCTCTTTCACTCTGTCAGGATCCATATCCAAAGCGATATAAGGTATTTTTTCTTGGTCCAGCATGCGTGCAAGACTTTGACCTGAGCGACCAAAACCGCAAATCACCACATGGTTTTCAGTGCGAACGCTTTTGGCGGCCACACGCGTCAATGCCAGAGATTGCAATAGCCACTCGTTACTAGAAAAGCGCATCGCAATACGATCGCTGTATTGAATCAGGAATGGTGCGCCAAACATCGATATCAGCATTGCCGCCAGCACTGCCTGGCTTAAAGCGTGATCAATCAAATCTAAGCCGTCAATCTGATTGAGCAAGACGAATCCGAATTCACCAGCCTGCGCTAAGCATAAGCCAGTCCGAATGGCGATCCCAGGACTTGATCCAAAAGCACGTGACAGCAAAGCAATCAAACTAAACTTAAAGATTAGTGGGCCAATCAGTAAAAGCAGTACTAGCATCCATTGCTGATAAATCACCTCAAGATCAAGCTGCATCCCGATCGTAATAAAAAAGAGTCCTAGCAAGACATCCCTAAAAGGCTTCACATCTTCTTCAACCTGATGCCGATAGGGCGTCTCTGAAATCAACATCCCCGCCAGAAATGCACCGAGCGCCAAAGACAAACCGAAGTGCTCAGTGAGTGCTGCCATACCCAACACAATCAATAAGAGATTGAGCATGAATAATTCTTGAGAGCGCAATTTAGCAACCACGCTAAACCAGCGACTCATTAAAGTTTGACCAATAACAAAAATGAGGCCCAGGGCCACGGCAATCTTGACTGAGGCTGCTGTTAAGGCAAGGATTAGGTCGCCAGGATTTTTACCTAGAGATGGCAGCAAAATTAATAGAAACACCACTGCTAAATCTTGGAATAGCAGAATTCCGACCACGTTACGACCATGTTCAGTTTCTAATTCAGAGCGGTCGGAAATCAGCTTGGTCACAATTGCCGTCGAAGACATCGCCAACGCACCACCTAGGGCAATAGCCGCCTGCCAAGAAATAGGGTAAATCCAGTTCATCAAAAGGCTGGCGGGCACAGCCAAAAGCATCGTTAAAACGACCTGGCTACTGCCCAGGCCAAAAACGATAGACCGCATTGCCCGAAGCTTATGAAGATTAAATTCCAGGCCAATCGAGAACATTAAAAAAACCACCCCAAATTCAGCTAAATACTTCACGGTGGCTGAATCATTTGCTAAAGCTAGGGCCTTAGGACCAATCAAGACACCAATGGCTAAATAGCCCAAAATAGGGGGCAAGCCAAAATAGCGGAAAATAACCACTCCGGCCACAGCGGAGGCCAACAAGATGAGAGTTAATTGAAGGACTGACGGCATATACTTACTTGATGATAGCTAAGACTCGTGAAAGAACCCTAAAGCTTGCACGCGATACCCTCACTATTGAGGCTGCCGCACTGCAAACAATGCGCGATCGCCTTGAAGGGCCTAATGCAGACGCCCTAGTGCGCGCCGTTGAACTTTTGCATGAGTGCAAAGGGCGGATTGTGGTGTCTGGCATGGGTAAATCCGGTCATATCGCCCGCAAAATTGCTGCAACATTTGCCTCCACTGGATCACCTGCCTTTTTTGTTCACCCTGCTGAAGCAAGTCACGGTGATTTAGGGATGGTCACACGTGAAGACGTATTTGTTGCCCTATCGAATTCTGGGGAAACCGACGAATTGCTGACGATCGTCCCGATTGTCAAGCGCACTGGTGCAAAACTTATCGCCCTCACTGGCGCACCTGAATCCTCCCTGGCAAAGCTAGCGGATGCTCATTTGGACACCAGCGTAGAAAAGGAGGCTTGTCCTCTTAACTTAGCGCCGACCACAAGCACCACGGCGGCTCTAGCAATGGGCGATGCGCTTGCCGTTGCGCTCTTAGATGCCAGGGGCTTTCAGGCTGAAGATTTTATTCGCTCACATCCTGGCGGCAGACTCGGTCGCAAGCAATTGAGTCACGTTAGCGAAGTCATGCGTAGCATTGATCAAACGCCAAAAATTTCTATCAAAGCTTCCTTACACGAGGCCTTGCTGGAGATGACTGCCAAACGTATGGGGATGGTGATCACACTTGATGCCAACAACAAAGTTACAGGCATCTTTACTGATGGTGATTTGCGTCGCCTGCTAGAAAAAAGTACAAATCTTGATGGTGTCACTTTAAAAGAAGCGACAACCTCCACACCGAGAACCATCCCACCAGAACTACTGGCTGAAGAAGCCATTGAGATGATGGAGAAACATCGCATCAATCATTTGGTGGTGACCGATACGAACGGCGCCCTTCTCGGCGCCCTCAATCTGCATGACTTATTTGCAGCTAAAGTTATTTAAGGTAATTTATTAAATTCATGCCAAGCGCTTTTAATACTCACAATACAAATCCTCTCAGCCAATATCCACAAGCCTGGGAACGTGCTGGCAACGTCAAACTCTTAGTTCTGGATGTAGACGGCGTTCTGACTAATGGACAAGTATTCATTGGAGCCGACGGCAAAGAATCCTTAAAAGCTTTCGATATTCAGGATGGTCTAGGCATCAAGTTGCTGGAGCAATGCGGCATCCCCACCGCCATCATTACTGGTCGCAATTCCAAAATGGTACTGGCTCGCTGCGAAGAATTGGGCATTAAATATGTGCACATGGGAGTTGATAACAAAACGATTGCACTCGAGCAAATCTTGAAATCCCTATCTTTAACTCACACAGACTGTGCAGTCATGGGTGATGATTGGCCGGATCTCAAAATGATGCGTAAAGCTGGCTTTACAGTTTGCCCGGCTCAAGGGCACGAAGCGGTTAAAGACAGCGTGCATTTTGTTACAAGCCGCGTTGGTGGCAGTAGCGCAGTACGTGAGCTATGCGACCTCATTCTCAAAGCACAAAACCGCTACGAAGATCTGCTAAATCAAGCTCGCAATTAAGTAACCAGCAATGCAACTCAATCTCCAACAAATTAAAGTGAATTTAGGGCGCACCATATTGCGCCTAATGCCGTTGATTTTGATGGGCACAATTACCCTGATTACTTTTTGGCTTGTTAAAAAAAATATGCCGCCAGAAAACTCTCTACTTGAACGTGTTCGACTTCATGAGCCTGACTACACTATTCAGAATGGTGCGCTATCAGCTTTGAATGAACTTGGCAATACAAAATATCGAGTGCTGGGTAAAAAAGTAACCCACTACGATGATGACGCATCAATCGATATCCTGACGCCGCGAATGCGTTTATTCCAAGCAAATAAGGCTCCAGTCACAGTAAAGTCAGATACCGGTCATTTCGATGGTGATCTCACGATTCTGGACCTGATCGACAATGCTGAAATTTTTCGCCCAGCGCAAGCAGCCACTGCTACAGAACCAGCAACATTGCGTATGCTCGCACGATCGTCTTACTTTAAAGTACTCATCAACGATGACATTATTGAAACCGATAAGCCAATCAGACTGGAACAAGGGATGTCAGTCATGAACTCTACTGATGGTGGCACCTTCAATAATGTCGACCAAAGTATGGTGTTATCAGGACAAGTAAAGGGTCGCATTGAACGACTCCCACGAGAGACGCAGTAAGGTGATTGCTATGCACCCTCTTCGAAATATTGTTTTAGGTTTAGCCAGCCTGAATGTTTTTATCATGCCTCTCGTTCATGCCGAAAAAGCAGACCAAGATAAACCCCTCATTCTTGAGGCGGAAAAAGTTTCTGTAAACGATGTTCAACAAACCTATGAACTGAATGGTCAAATCCTTCTCATTAAAGGGACGATTGTTGTCACAGGCGAACAAGGTAATATCAAAGTAGATCCAGAAGGCTACGAGTATGTTGATATGAAAGGCACGCCCGAAGAAGTGGCGAGCTTCAGACAGAAACGAGAGGGGCCTGCTGATGAATTTATGCAAGGACGTGCTTCTGATGTCAGTTACAACGCTAAAACGGAGTTACTGACACTAACAGGTGATGCTACCCTCAAACGACTACTTAACATGCAGATGCTAGATCAATTGCGTGGCTGGAAAATTGAGTACGATGATATTAAGCAGTACTATCGCGTATCACCCCCACCAGATGCAAAAGCTGAGGATCTGCCTTTGGCTAGAGCCATTCTTTCACCAAGACGAAAAGCCACATTAGAGAAATGACAGCGGATTTAACCAAAAATAATAGTCTGGCAACCCTCAGCGCACATCATCTTCAAAAGCGCTATGGCTCGAGAACCGTTGTGCGTGATGTGTCGATTGAAGTGAAATGTGGTGAGGTAGTTGGCTTGCTTGGTCCTAATGGCGCAGGCAAAACCACTTCCTTCTACATGATTGTTGGTCTTGTCCCTTTAGATGGCGGCAATATTGTTCTGGATGGCACGGATATCACCAGCCTGCCAATTCATCAGCGCGCCAGAATGGGTTTGTCCTACCTACCTCAAGAAGCCTCTGTTTTCAGAAAACTCAATGTTGCTGAAAATATTCAGGCAGTACTAGAGCTACAAGTTCAGGATGGCAAATCTTTAAGTAAGACTGAGATTGCTCAGCGCCTAGATGAACTTTTGGGTGAACTCCAAATTACTCATCTTAGAGATAATCCCGCACTATCCCTTTCTGGTGGTGAGCGCCGACGCGTGGAAATTGCTCGCGCACTGGCATCACAACCTAAATTCATCCTGCTAGATGAGCCATTTGCCGGTGTTGACCCTATCGCAGTTGGGGAAATTCAAAGAATTGTCCGTTTTTTACGCGATCGTCAAATCGGCGTATTGATCACTGACCATAACGTTCGCGAAACCCTCGGGATTTGTGATCACGCTTACATCATTAGCGAAGGTAGCGTTCTAGCTGAAGGTAAGCCAGACCAAATTATTGAAAATGATGCTGTCCGCAGGGTCTACCTAGGCGAAAACTTCAGGATGTAAGAATTCCTTTTTTGGGGGGTATTTCTGAAATAAAGCGGTTTACCCTCTTGGATTTCAGCAAAATCGCTGATACGCTGGAGGTTCATGAAGTCCATTCCACAAATACAAGTACCAGACAAGTATAAAAATCACGGGGCATGCTGCGCACCCTAGGCATTTGTATGCGCATGCACAAAAAAAGGAGCCGAAGATGAATTTAAAAATTAATAGCCGCCATGTAGAAGTGACCCCTGCCATGCGCAACCACTTAGAGGCCGGCCTAGCCAAAATTCGCAAGCATTTTGATCATGTGCTTGATGCTTCAGCTATTTTGATAGTAGATAACGCCAAAGAGAAAGATCTTCGTCAAAGCGCAGAGATTACGATCCACCTCAAAGGCAAGGAACTCTTTGCCGAGGCACATAACGCAGACCTCTATCATGCGATGGATCAAGTTGTCGATAAGCTTGAACGTCAGGTCGTGAAACACAAAGAAAAAATTCAAGACCACTATCACGATAAGCATTTTGAGTAAGCACTAACTTCAGGACACTTATAATCATTTGACATGACTGCCCTGATAGATCTTTTCGCCCTCGACTGCATTGCATTAAATAATCCAGCCAAAAACCGCTCTGATGCATTTGCAGCCGCAGGCGATCTCTTTGCCAAGCGCACTGGCATTGATGCTGCAGCCGTTGTTGGCTTCTTGAACGTTCGAGAAGATTTAGGATCAACCGCACTTGGCGTAGGGGTTGCAATACCGCACGGTCGAGTCAAAGGTCTAAAGCACCCAGTAGCTGCATTTATTAACTTACAAAACCCAATTGATTTTGCAGCACCAGATGGTGAGCTTGTATCACTTTTGATTTTTTTATTAGTTCCAGAAAAAGCAACTCAGCAACATCTCGAAATTCTGTCGTCTATCGCACAACTTTTATCGGATCCAGATGCACGTAAACATCTGGCGACTGAAAGTGATCCAGAAAAAGTGTGTCAGATTTTGCAGCAATGGGGTTCCCAGTGATGACGCAACCCTTACTCCTAGAGGGTGTAAACGCCCAGCAAATTTTTGATGACAATGTTACCGACTTAAAGCTTTCTTGGATCGGTGGACTAGAAGGTGCAGACCGCACCTTTCCCCCAGAGGCTATTAAAGCAGCTGCCGCGAGCTCAGATTTAGTTGGGCACTTAAACCTTATTCACCCCAGTCGTATCCAAATTTTTGGTGAGCAAGAAGTGGATTACCACGCAGCATTGGAGCCTAAGCAGAGGCAAGAGCAAATCTCCAACCTCATCTCTAAAACACCTCCCTGCGTGATTGTTGCGGATGGCAAGGCGGCTGATGCTGACCTACAACTTTTTTGTCAGCGCTCATCAACCCCCTTATTCACTACCCCCGTTTCTGCAGCTGAGGTTATTGATCACCTGCGCACCTATCTGACAAAGATCGGCGCACCTCAAATTACCATGCACGGTGTCTTGATGGACATTCTAGGCCTTGGTGTTTTATTAACGGGTGAATCTGGTTTAGGTAAAAGCGAATTAGGTCTTGAATTAATCTCTCGTGGTCATGGTCTAGTAGCTGATGATGCAGTTGATTTTGCACGCCTTGGACCAGACTATATTGAGGGTCGCTGCCCAGTCATTTTGCGTAACCTTCTGGAAGTGCGTGGCCTGGGCCTGTTGGATATTCGAACGATCTTTGGCGAGACTGCAGTGCGTCGCAAACTAAAACTGCGCTTAATTGTGCAGTTGGTGCGCCGTAACGATGGCGAATTTGAACGCCTTCCGCTCGAAGCCCAACATATTGATGTATTGGGCATTCCCATTCGGACGGTAAAGATTCAAGTAGCTGCGGGTCGTAACTTAGCAGTTCTGGTTGAAGCTGCTGTTCGTAATACGATTTTGCAATTACGGGGAATTGACACCCTTAAAGAGTTTATTGAGCGGCAGCGCCTTCAAATGAACTTAGAGGCTGAATCCAGCAAAACCCAAGGGCGTCTTCTGTAATATGCAAATTAATCTGATTACCGGAATCTCGGGCTCAGGTAAATCAGTTGCACTGAGAGCCTTTGAAGATGCTGGCTATGATTGCGTGGATAACTTACCAGTCTCCTTGCTTGAAAATCTGATTAGCACTCTAGAGAGTGAACAGTGTGAGCAAATCGCAGTAGCAATCGATGCTCGTCGCGGAGAGTCCATTGCCCAACTCCCACTGATTCTTGAGAACTTGCACCATCGGCATCAGGTGCGAATTATTTTTCTCAATGCGAATACCGAGACCTTAGTCCAACGCTTTTCAGAGACTCGGAGACGGCATCCTCTTTCAGCGAACACTAAACAATCTCAATCGACAACATTGATCGAGGCCATCGATAAAGAGCGGAATTTACTAGAGCCTTTGCGAGCACAAGCCCATAGCATTGATACCAGCAACCTGACAGCGCATACACTACGCTCTTGGATTCAGGACCTACTCAAAGACAAACCATTAGGCTTAACGGTTGTCTTTGAGTCATTCGGCTTTAAAAAGGGTGTGCCGAGTGATGCAGATTTGGTTTTTGATGTCCGCTGTCTCCCCAATCCACACTATGACAATGCTTTACGTCCACTCAGTGGCAACGACAAACTCGTCATTGCGTTTCTGGAAAACATTCCAGAAGTCATCAGCATGGAAAGCGACATCATTCAATTTATTAAAAAGTGGTTGCCCCATTACATTGCCGATGGCCGGAGCTACCTAACGATTGCTATTGGCTGCACTGGCGGACAACATCGATCGGTATACCTAGTGAACCGCATTAGCGAATACTTTCACTCACAAAAGAAACTTGCTGAATTACAGATTAATTTTTTAGATCGCCACCGCGAACTAGACTCAATCCCTGTAAAAGCAGTTTGATTGGTTGCGGCAAGCCGAACTGCCCCAACTTAGCCAGGGCCACCCACTTTAAATCCCCGCTTGAAAATGAGTGCGCTTTGCTTGCATGGATATTCCAAATTTGCATCCACAGACGCCTGTGGGTAAAGATATGTTTAATATTTTCGCCACGTTCAAGCTGCTTACAAAGCTTTAGTAAAGGGCTGACTGGCTCATGCGGTAATGCCAGTGTTAATAAATCTCTTAGGCTTGGAGTGGCATCTTCCACTCTAGCTATTGATTTAGCCGCCCAAGCAGACTCTGGCAAACACCATAGACCACCCCAAATAGCTTTGCTCGGACGCTTTTGTAATAAGACCTGATTGCCATGACGTAGCAGTAGCATGTCGCAATCAAATTCAGGTGACTTTGCTTTAATGGTCTTTGTCGGAAATAACAGTACCTGATTACTTAAGTTGGCCTGACATGCTTTTGCGAAAGGGCATTTTTTCTCACCAGTCAAACATACTGGCTTGCGGGAAGTACACCAAGTCGCTCCAAAATCCATCAGGGCTTGGGTATAGATTGGCATATCTTCAGGCTTGGTGGGGAGAAGTGAACTCGCTAAATCCCATAGCTGCTCATTCACTTTTTTGTCTTGCAATGCGCCATCGATACAAAATAAACGTGCCAGGATGCGCTTCACATTGGCATCCAAGATCGGTGCGCGCTCATGAAAGGCAAATGCGGCAATTGCACCTGCAGTAGAACGACCGATCCCTTTGAGTTGCTCGAGCAATACGGGATCACTTGGAAACTTGCCAGAAAATTGTTCCATGACTTGCTTTGCGCAAGCGTGTAAATTTCGCGCTCTGGAGTAATAGCCTAGTCCAGCCCATTCTGCGAGGACCTCATCAATATCAGCCGCAGCCAAACTCTTCATCGTTGGAAAGCGCTTCATAAAACGTGGGTAACGTTCTAAGACCGTGGCAACTTGCGTTTGCTGCAACATGATTTCTGAAACCCAAACTGCATAAGGATCGCGATTGTTTTGCCAAGGTAAACCTTGACGACCTTCTACACCATGCCAAGCGATGAGATCTTTAGAGAAGCTCTTGATCAAATTCATATCAGCGCTTCTGACATTGCGCACAGAAATACGTGGAGCGTTGCCCTTGAACGATTTGCTTAATGGGCGCCTTACACACTTTGCATGGTTGATTTTTTCGATCATAGACTTTCGTCTGCACCATGAAGTGGCCTGGGTCACCTTCGCTGTTAACGAAGTCTTTCAGCGTGCTGCCACCGGCATCAATGGCTCGCTTTAAAATTAACCTCACTGCAGCCGCTAAACGAGAGCACTGTGGCCGCGTTAACTTACCCACTGATTTTGCAGGATGTATGCCAGCCTCGAACAAACTTTCTGAGCAGTAGATATTGCCAACCCCAACAACGGCTTGTCCAGCCAATAAGAATTGTTTCACAGCAATGCTACGCCCTCGCGAATGTTGATACAAAACCTCAGCACCAAGCTCTCCTGAAAATTCTGGTGAGAAAGGCTCTACTCCTAACTTGAGCAGCAACGGATAATTGTCGACGGGACCCTTTGATTTGGGGTGCCATAGCACTGCGCCAAATTTGCGGGGGTCATGCAAGCGCAAACTGAGCCTTCCAAATTCAAATACTACGCGATCATGTACTTTGAGTGGATCACTACTGGGTAGCACTCGCAATGTGCCAGTCATACCTAGGTGCAGTAGTAGATAACCGGTCTCCATCTCGAGCAGCAGATATTTGCCACGCCGTTTGATGGAGCTTAATTTCTGACCTGGCAGTATTTTGCTCAAATTACTAGGGACCGGCCAACGCAGACGGCCATCAATCACCTGAACAGCGCTCACTTTGCGCCCCTCAAGGTGTGGTTGAATCCCAAGTCTGGTGACCTCTACTTCTGGAAGTTCTGGCATAAATGGATTGTAGATTCGCGGATTAGAATGTGCTTATGACCAAATTTACGCTTAAGCCATATTTTCAGGGTTTATTCATCGCCACAATACTAGGTGTTGGTGCATGCCAGCCAGCTCTTTCTGTTGCTCAGGCCAATCGTCCAGACACCGGCGAAGGTGTATTTGAAGTTCTTGCTTCGGAGATCGCCTTACAGCGTGGTGAGGCAGGCTTGGCATATAACACCTATATGGAGATGGCTCGTCAGTACCGAGATCCACGTTTGGCACAGCGGGCCATGGAAATTGCGATCACCGCTGGATCGCCTGATTTAGCTCTACAAGCTACTCAACTCTGGGATAACCTCACCCCACCATCTGAGACTAAGCCAAAAGAAGTGCTGATTACCTTGCTGGCATTAAGTCAGCGCTGGCCAGACCTTGTTAAGCCAACGGTTGAGCTTCTCAATCAACAAACCCTAGCTCAAAGAGAGAATACCTTATTGCAATTGCAATCCTTGTTAGGCAAGGCGAGTGATGAAACTCAAGCGCTACAAGCTTTTTATAAAATTGTTTCGTCAGTAAAGCCCGAACCAAAAGATCCGAATCTTTTGTATACCTATGCCATGTCAGCTGAAAAGGCTGGAAACATGGATGTGATGGAAAAAATATTGCGTCAAATTTTGCGCAAGAACCCTAATGATGTCAATTCCCTCAATGCCTTGGGTTACTCGCTTGCAGACCGCAATCTTAAATTGCCCGAAGCATTTGCGTTAATTAATAAAGCGCACCAACTAGCACCACGCGATGGCTTCATCTTAGATAGTCTTGGTTGGGTTAACTTTCGTTTAGGTAAATATGCGCTTGCTCTGGAGCAATTGCAACAGGCATTCACACAGAAGCCCGAAGCAGATATTGCGGCACATCTAGGTGAAGTACTCTGGACGATGAATCGCACTGCCGAGGCTGAAGATGTATGGCGTCAAGGGCAAAAGCTCGATGCGAATAACGCCACGCTTAAAGAGACTTTAAAGCGCTTGAAACCAGACTGGTCGCTTGCAGTACAAGCCTCTGAAGGTATATGGGATGGTCGTTTTGCGGTCAAAATTACCGGTCTCACTGACAGCCAAAATCAAGGTGGATCTGGCGGCTTTACCTTAACGCAAGAGGCGCTCAAAGATATTTTAGAAATTCGTAACCCCGTTGGTGGCTCCATTGCCAAAATCACGATTACGCCGGGTGAAGCATCGCTTGAGCGCAATGGTGAAGTGATTACTGCCATTGATGCCGACACCTTAATTCAGAATGCTTTGGGTTTGCCATTGCCTGCGCGTGGCCTTTCCAATTGGCTACGCGGGGAAGTGCGTCTAGGTGGCAATGCTAGCGTTGAGAGAAATGCAAAAGGCCAGGTCAGCAAAATTATTCAAGATGGCTGGACTCTGAACTACAACTGGGGCGAATCCAACCGCTTAGAAAAACTCCTTATGACTCGCAGCTCCAATATTGGGTCAATTGATATTCGTTTGGTATTTGACGCCCGAAATGACTGAGGTAAAGCAGGCCGCGTTAGAACTGAGCTGTCCAGCAAAGCTCAATCTCTTTCTGCATATTGTTGGACGTCGACCCGATGGTTACCACCTCCTTCAATCCGCTTTCCAGCTGATTGATTGGTGTGACACGGTCTCACTGAAAACCATCTCTGAAAATGAAGTGCGTCGAAGCAACCCAATTCCTGGCGTACCTCCAGAACAAGATTTGGTGGTTCGTGCCGCCAGACTTCTCAAAGAATTCAGCAAGGTTTCTAGTGGCGTTGAAATCCATCTCCAGAAAGTAATCCCCATGGGAGCCGGCCTTGGTGGTGGCTCCTCGGATGCAGCATCAACACTTATCGGCCTAAATTATCTGTGGAATCTCCATTTGGATAAAGCGAGCCTTAGTCAATTAGGCCTAAAGCTCGGGGCCGATGTCCCCTTTTTCATCTTTGGCCATAACGCCTTTGTGGAAGGAATTGGAGAGCAAATTCAAGGCATTGCCCTAGAAAATCGAGATTTTTTGGTCATTTTTCCCAGCAAAGGCATATCCACTTCTAGTATTTTTCAAGACTCTAAATTGACCCGAGATCACGCTCCGATTACAATAGATGGCTTTCTTGCATCGCCATTGTCAAATCATTCGAACGATTGTCAGGCTGTAGCGATGCGGATATGTCCTGAAGTGAAGCAAGCATTAGATTGGATTAGCGTGGCATTACCGAATTCGGAGCCTCGTATGTCTGGCTCTGGAAGTAGCGTATTTACAGCCTTAGAGGCTGAAACTGATACCGCAAAACTAGAAAATCTTTTGCAAAATCTTCCAAAAGGATGGGTAGGTCGAATTGTTCGGGGGCTAAATAAAAATCCCGCTTACAATTTGGTTTCTTCAGATTGACCTGTAGGGGAATCGCCAAGCTGGTTAAGGCACTGGATTTTGATTCCAGCATGCGAAGGTTCGAATCCTTCTTCCCCTGCCAATAACTGTAGATGCGACCAAAAGACACCCATTCCACCCACACCAAAATTCTAAAATAGCCCATGTCCGCCCCTATGAACGCTGATTTACTGACTCTATTTACAGGTAATGCAAATCCCGTTTTAGCTCAAGCTGTCGCTAAAGAACTCAATCTCCCTCTCGGAAAGGCCTTTGTCGGTCGCTTCTCAGATGGCGAAATTCAGGTTGAAATTCAGGAAAATGTCCGGGGTAAAAACGTCGTTGTAATTCAGTCGACCTGCGCACCGACAAATGACAATTTGATGGAACTGATGATCATGATTGATGCTTTGAAACGAGCGTCAGCAAGCCATATAACCGCAGTAATCCCTTACTTCGGTTACGCTAGGCAAGACCGTCGCCCACGTTCAGCCCGCGTAGCGATCTCTGCCAGAATCGTTGCCAATATGCTTCAATCCGTTGCTGGTATTGAGCGGGTTTTAACCATGGATCTGCATGCAGACCAAATTCAGGGCTTCTTTGATATTCCGGTAGACAACATCTATGCCTCACCAGTTTTACTGGCTGACCTAGAGGCACAGAAGGCCAAGAAAGATCTCATCATTGTTTCCCCAGATATCGGTGGCGTTGTACGCGCCCGCGCCATGGCGAAGCAACTGGGTACTGATTTGGCAATTATTGATAAACGTCGTCCTAAAGCAAACGTTTCAGAAGTCATGCACCTCATTGGTGAAGTAGAAGGTCGCCATTGCGTCATCATGGATGACATCATCGATACTGGTGGTACGCTTTGTAAGGCTGCTGAGGCTCTTAAAGCACGTGGTGCCAAGGGTGTTACGGCTTACTGTACTCACGCAGTTCTATCGGGCGGTGCCGTGGCTCGAATTGCCGCTTCAGAATTAGATGAACTCGTCGTTACCGATACCATTCCCTTGACTCCAGAAGCCATGAAAGTGGGCAAAATTCGTCAACTGAGCGTTGCCCCCATCTTGGCTGAAACCCTTTCTCGCATTAGCAAGGGTGATTCCGTGATGTCAATGTTTGCTGAATAAGCCAAAAAGAGCGACTTTATCCCCATTTTTAGCAGTTTTTAGCCGTTAGTAGGCTAAAACACTCAATCCCACGATACAATAGAAGGCTTTTCTGTTTGGTCGCGAACGGAAATTAACCTTAATTTGGGAATTCAATATGAAAGTAGTAGCCTTTGAAAGAAGCGTACAGGGAACGGGTGCGAGCCGCCGTCTGCGCAACTCCGGTAAAACTCCGGGAATTATCTACGGTAGCAAAAATCCAGCTGTAGCAATTGAGTTGGACCACAACGCTCTGTTCCATGCTCTCCGCAAGGAAGCATTTCACTCGTCAATCCTCGATCTCGAAATCGACGGCAAAGCACAGAAAGTGTTGTTGCGCGATTACCAGATGCATCCATTTAAGCCTTTGGTTTTGCACATTGACTTTCAGCGCGTATCGGCGTCTGAGAAGGTTCATATGCGCGTTCCATTGCACTTCATTAGCGCTGAGACTTCAACAGCAGTGAAATTGCAAGGCGCAGTTGTAAGCCACATCACAACTGAACTCGAAGTTTCATGCTTGCCAGCAGATTTGCCAGAGTTCATCGAAGTGGACTTGAGCAATATCGAAGTAGGCCATGGTATTCATGCTAAAGATGTTACTTTACCAAAAGGTGTTACTTTGGTATTGCACGTTGAGCAAGAGAACCCAGTGTTGGCTAATGCACGTATTCCATTGGTTAAAGCTGCAGATACTGAAGTTGCTCCGGCAGCTGCAGCAGCTGCTCCAGCTGCCGATGCTGCAAAAGACAAGGCTTAATGATTTAAGCTGCATTCTTTGCAAACGAGAAGGCCCGCTTAATCGCGGGTTTTCTTTTTTGTAGAAAAGCTTTTATCCTTATCCCCACATTATGACTAAATTAATCGTTGGCCTGGGCAACCCAGGAGAAGAGCACCAAGAAGATCGACACAATGCCGGCTTCTGGTTTGTCGGCGCCTTAGCAAAGCAATTAGGCGCCCGCTTTGAAACTGAAAAGCGCTTTCATGGCAAAGTGGCTAAGGCTAAATGGGAAGGGGAAGATCTCTTCTTACTCAAGCCTACTACCTACATGAATCTTAGTGGGCAGGCTGTGGGCGCACTTTGTCGCTTTCATAAAATTCTGCCTCAAGAAATTTTGGTAGTTCAGGACGAGCTCGACCTTAAACCAGGCACGGCACGCATCAAGCTAGGCGGCGGGACAGGCGGTCACAACGGCCTTAAGGATATTCAAGCACACCTTGGCACCCCAGAGTACTGGCGTCTTCGCCTTGGCATCGGTCATCCACGCGATTTGGCTGGTGATGGACGGGTAATGGATGTGGCGGACTATGTTTTAAGAAGGCCTTTGCTCGCAGAGCAAAAACTCATTGAGAGCGGCATTGAAAATGGCTTGCAAATTCTGCCACTGTTTCTCAAAGGTGATTCTCAAACTGCTATGTTGGAATTGCACTCCAAAGGCTAAGGGACTTAAGCTACTTTTGCCTTGGTGGCTGCTGTTAATAGTCTGTACTTAGCCATTAACTGATCCGGTGATTCCGTATAACTAGGATTAAATGGAATGCAATCAACTGGGCACACTTGACGGCATTGAGGGGCATCGTAGTGCCCCACGCATTCAGTGCACTTGTCGGGATCAATTTCGTAAATTTCCAGCCCCATGTAAATGGCATCATTAGGGCATTCTGGCTCGCACACATCACAATTGATGCACTCGTCCGTAATCATTAAGGCCATGGTTTAGCTATTGGCCTTACTCTTTAGCTTGATTGGCAGCAGCAATCTTTTTACCTAGCCATTTCTCAACGGACGGGAAAACAAACTTACTGACATCGCCACCCATTAATGCAATCTCACGCACAAAGGTACCAGAAATAAATTGATACTGATCGGATGGCGTTAAGAACAAAGTTTCAACATCTGGCAGAAGATAGCGATTCATACCAGCCATTTGAAACTCATACTCAAAGTCAGAAACGGCACGTAAACCACGCACGATAACCCGAGCATTGTGCTCACGCGCAAAATCTTTTAACAAGCCAGTAAAGCCCACAATTTTGACATTGGAGTAGTGACCAAGTACTTCCTTGGCGATTGCGATACGCTCATCTAAAGCAAAAAATGGGTGCTTACTGCGGCTATCGGCAACGCCCACAATCAATTCACCAAAAATACTAGACGCACGACGAACGAGATCTTCGTGTCCACGCGTAAAGGGATCAAATGTTCCGGGGTATACAGCAACAGTCATAACGCTCCTAAGGCTTTATCAGCTACAGGCAAGAGTTTAGTCCCTTCTACTGCGAAATAGACAAGCTTTTACCTGCCCAGCCCCTAAGTACTTTCCACAATACCAGTCTGGCAACAGGGTTTCTATTTCCCCAAGAGTACGGCTAGAGGGAAATTCAATGTAAATGCCGCCTCCAGAACTGTCATCACATATACGCCCGGCTTGTATGACTGCTTTATCAAGCAAAGCCGATTCCTGAAAAGGCGGGTCAATAAAAATCAAATGGCTTGAAAGATTTGGCTGGTGACTTAAGAATTCCAAGCTATCTTGATGCAATATCTCGACCAAGCCTGATACGGGCGAAGATTGAAGCAATTTGAAGTTGGCCAATAAATTTGCATGGGCTTTTTTATCTCGCTCGATCAACACCACAATCTCCGCGTCTCTTGAGGCGGCCTCAAAGCCTAACGCCCCAGTACCAGCAAATAAATCCAAACAACGCAAACCCGTTAGATCTTGGCCTAGCCAATTAAACAAGGTTTCACGAATACGATCCGTACTCGGACGCAGCCCGGGCAAATCCATGACCGATAACAAACGGCTGCGCCAAGTACCGCCAATAATGCGAACTTTCTTGGGGAGCTCTGAACGCTGGCCCGGAGTAGGAGTAGCGGCCTTGTTGATGAGTTTCTTTATTTGGATGCTCCCAATACAACAATCTTCATGCGGTCCATCGCAAGGTATTTCTGAAAGGCCGCACTCACTTGCTCTAAGGTCACTGCATCTACTTTAGCTGTCCAGGTTTCAAGCGTATCTAGCGGCAAATCATTCCAAGCAATAGAAGAAACGTTATCGAGTAATTTACGATTGTTATCAATCCGCAATGGAAAACCATTCATTAAATTGGCTTTAGCAGCTTGTAACTCAGATGGAGTAGCTCCATTTGTAATGAAATTGGCAATAGTTGAATTCATCACCTCAAGCGCCAAAGTCGCTTGGTCGCCCTTAGTTTGCAAGCCTGCCTGAAAAATACCAGTGTCCTTGCCAGGCGCAAAGTAACTAAAAACGCTATAAGCCAGACCACGCTTCTCGCGTACGTCCGACATCAGTCGCGACACAAATCCCCCGCCACCTAAGATGTAGTTGCCAACAATGAGCGGGAAGTAATCTGGATTACTGCGAGTAATGGCAGTCATACCCATGGCAATATGGGCTTGCTGAGAATCAAAAGGAATGTGTATTTCACGAGTAGACAAAGCTTCGATAGGTGAACGCTGCAACTGTGGGAGCATTGGAATAGCCGTTCCTGATTGCGGCACATTCTTCAGTAAGGCCCCCGCTATCTCGCTAGCTTCAGCTGGACTCACATCGCCAACAATACTCACAATCATGCGATCACCGCGATAAAGCTGCTGATGAAATCTAGCTAAATCAGAAGTGCTAACCGAGCCAACCGATTTGGCAGAAGGCGATTCGCCCAGCGGATAGTTACCGTAAACGGTTTTTCTGAAACGGCGCTCCAGCACTGACTCAGGCTTGGTTTCTGCTTCAAGCAAACCGGTAATAGCGCGCTGTTTCTCACGTTCCAAGATTTTTCCATCATATGCTGGTGAACTGAGCATTGCGGACGCCAATTGGACGGCGCGGTCACGAAGATCTTTGCGGCTCAGACTCCGAATACGAATTACGGCGCGCTCACCCCCAACCGAGATGCCAAAGTTAGCCCCTAAGTCAGCGATTTCATCAGCAATTTGCGCTTCGGTTAAAACACCTTTTGACGTTCTAGCGCCATAGTTCATCAACTCTGCGGCCATGGAGGCAAGCCCACTCTTACCAGCCGGGTCGTAGCGGTCACCCGCATCAATACTGATTTCAATATCCACCATTGGCAAGGTCTTGGTCTGGACCAAATAGATCTTAGCGCCATTCACTGAATCTAGCTTCTCAATCGGCAAAATAGCTTGGGCAGATTGCAATAATCCAAATGCAAAAATGATTGCACAGCAAGATTGCTTGATGAATCTCATTATCTGCCCTCCTTCACTGCTGACTTACGTGCTTGAGGATCCAATACGGCAATCGTCAAGCTTTCATCTAGGAGATATTTTTTTGCTACTGCCTGTACCTGCTCTGGGGTAATGGTCTGCATCTTTTCTAACATGGGATCAATATCGCGCCAAGAAAAGCCAGCCATTTCCATGCCGCCAATTTCCATTGCCTGACCAAAAATAGAGTCACGCTTATAGATTTGACTCGATAGCAACCGGACCTTAATACGCTTGAGCTCAGAATCCAAAACACCTTTTTGCACTATCTCCTTTAAGGCTCTGCGAATACTGGCTTCTGCTTGTGTAACCGTTTTGCCTTTTGCCAGGCTCACGTTAATCTGAAACAATTCCGGTCCACGAGAAATCATGTCATACGAAACGCCTACATCATTGACTACGCGCTCTTGTTTAACCATCACGCGATTCAAGCGCGCATTATCGTAACCATCCAAGACAGCTGATAGCAGCTCTAGTGCATAAGGCTCAACATCGTCGAGCACGCCCACTTGCAGACGTGGCACCTTCCAAGCCATTGCCAACTGCGGGCTATCTGCAGGTGCCTTCACTTCAACATGCTTAATACCTTTTTGCACCGGCTCAATCTGCGGCTTACGCACTGGTAATTCATGAGCAGATATCACGCCATAATATTTTTCTACTGCTTGCCTAGTTTGCCCTGGGTCAACATCGCCACTAATCACTACAGTCGCATTGTTTGGGGCATACCAACTACGATACCAATCACGTGCATCTGTAGCCTTCATGTTTTCTAAATCATTCATCCAGCCCACTACTGGGTGGCGATAAGGCGAACTCATAAAAGCAGTGGCCATCAACGATTCATTTAAGAGGCTGCTGGGATTGTCTTCCGTCCGCAAACGACGCTCCTCCATCACGACCTGAATTTCTTTTAAGAACTCCGCATCATCAAAATTGAGGTTTGACATGCGATCTGCCTCAAGCTTCATGACCTCATTGAGCTTTGATTTTTCTACTTGCTGAAAATATGCCGTGTAATCACGAGAGGTAAAGGCATTCTCACGCCCTCCCAGTGCAGCAACTAAACGAGAAAATTCCCCAGCTTTTACTTTCTCTGTACCTTTAAACATCATGTGCTCAAGTACGTGCGCCACGCCAGTTCGACCATTCATTTCATCCATGGATCCGGCACGGTACCAAACCATATGGGCAACAGTAGGTGCACGATGATCTTCTTGAATAATGAGCTTGAGCCCATTGGAAAATTGATATTCGTGGGTACCCCCCGGTTGACTGGCTGGGGCTGCCCAAGCGCATTGGGAGCATGCGATGAAGAAGAGGAAAAATTGGAGCAAAGTGGAGCGCATCTGCGAGTTCACCATATTCTTAGATTAAATTGATAAGATGCATGTTTTAAATTGTATCGACTATGTTCGGCCTACGTAAAACCCTCGGATCCCTTTTTAAATCGAGTCAGACTGATGAAGTCTGGTTCGATACCTTAGAAGAATCCCTCATTCAGAGTGATGTGGGGCTACCGACGACTGAGCAATTAATTGCTAAGTTACGTAAGGCCGCCAAATCAGAAAAGGCATCCAGCCCAGAAGCTCTGCAAGCCCTACTTATTCAAGAAGTTGCCTCTCTGCTTGGCGCCCTAGAACCCTCACCCAATCCGCTCTATACCCGTAATCCTGTAACTATTCCTGAAGTATGGCTTGTCGTTGGTGTCAATGGTGCAGGCAAAACTACCACTATTGGTAAGCTCTGCCACCTCTTTCAATCACAGGGCAAATCCGTATTGCTGGCTGCTGGAGATACCTTTCGTGCTGCTGCTCGCAACCAGCTTCAAGAGTGGGGCGTGCGCAATCGAGTGGATGTGATTACCCAAGATGGTGGCGATGCTGCTGCTGTAGCCCATGATGCAATCCATGCAGCTATCTCTCGTAAGAGCGATATTCTGATCATCGATACCGCTGGACGCCTCGCTACACAAGATCACTTAATGGAAGAACTCAAGAAGGTGAAACGCGTCATTGGCAAGGCCCTTCCCGGGGCCCCTCACCAGACTTTGCTGGTACTTGATGGCAATACTGGTCAAAATGGCTTAAGCCAGGTAAAGGCCTTTCATGCGGCTCTGGGGCTTACTGGCATGATTGTCACTAAATTGGATGGCACTGCTAAAGGTGGCGTTATCTGTGCGCTTGCCCATACCCTTCAAGACGGGTCAAAACCCGCTGTTTTAGCCCTTGGTAAAGGTGAGGGAATCGATGACTTAGTAGCCTTTACGGCCCACCAGTATTCGTCTGAATTATTCAATTAAATCAGACAGTTAGAGACTTAAAAAACCGTTGGCACTCTCTTGACAAGAGTGCTAAAATAGAAACCTATAAACACCTCCAATTTATTAAAAGAAAATGGTTCAAAAGAAAGTAAATAAACCGCTTATGCGAGCAAGGCAAACACTGCCAGCAGTGCACACTGCTGCGGCTATGTCTGTCTTTCCGGTCCTGCCATCTCTTGGCGTTGGTACGCTCGATTCGTATATCTCATACGTTAATCGCGTGCCGATGCTCAGCGCTGCGGAAGAGTTGCATCTTGCGCAAGAATTTCGCCGTACTGAAAATGTTGATGCTGCGAGAACTTTAGTGCTCTCACATCTGCGTCTCGTCGTATCTGTAGCCCGACAATACCTAGGCTATGGCATTCCTCATGCAGACCTTATTCAAGAAGGTAATGTTGGCTTGATGAAGGCAGTAAAACGCTATGACCCAAATCAAGGCGCCCGCTTAGTCTCTTATGCAATCCATTGGATTAAAGCGGAGATTCATGAATACATTCTCAAAAACTGGCGTCTCGTCAAAGTAGCCACTACTAAAGCGCAGCGTAAATTGTTCTTTAACCTACGCAGCAACAAACCTACTCTGAGCGCATTAACGCCAAGCGAAGTTGAGGCTTTAGCAAAAGCACTCGACGTCAAAGGTTCTGATGTTAAAGAAATGGAAATGCGCCTTGCTGGTGGTGATGTTGCCTTAGAGGGCGACGATAGCGATGATGAGTCTGCTTATGCGCCGATTCAGTGGCTAGCTGATAACACTCAAGAGCCAACAGCAATGATGGCTTCTGCTGAGCAAGATGCATTGCAGGGCCCTAAGTTAGATCAAGCGCTCATGTCTTTAGATGAGCGGAGTCGTAACATTGTTCAATCTCGTTGGTTGGCGATGGATGCAGAAGGCAATGGCACAAAAACCTTGCATGATCTTGCCGGTGAATATGGCATCTCAGCTGAACGTGTTCGCCAAATTGAGACTTCAGCTCTCAAGAAGATGCGCGGCCTGCTGCAAGCAGCCTAAACGCGCAGTCTACCGCCCTACTTTAGTAACTCTTTCAAGTCATGTGCCAAGGTCTCTGGACCTTGCGCATGCTTGATATACAAGCGTAGATGGCCATCCGGATCGAACGCATAGCTTCCCGCCGTATGATCCACGGTGTATGAACCAGGACTGGATCCTGGAACCTTGTTGTAATAAATCTTAAAATCTTTTGCCACCTGCTCCAATGCCGCTTGATCGGCTGGTCGCAAACCCAAGAAACGGGGATCAAAAGCCGGTACATACTGCTTCAAAATAGCCGCAGTATCACGCTCAGGATCAACAGTAACAAAGAGCACCTGCACCTTATCGGCCTGAGAACCCATGAGGGCCATGACCTGTTGCATTTCCGTTAAGGTTGTTGGGCAAACATCAGGACATTGGGTATAGCCAAAGAACATTACCACTACCTTGCCCTTGAAATCAGCTAAGGTTCTCGTCTTGCCATCTGGGTCAAGCAAGCTAAAGTCTTTTCCAAAAGCAGAACTGCCCGTAATGTCGACATTCTTAAATTCAGGCTTTTGACTGCAAGCAGCTAAGGCAATGAATAGTGCAAGAACTAAAAAGGATCTGATGAAATTCATAGTGATCTCAAATGAAATAGTGATCTATCAAGAGCGCCGCAAATAAGAGCGATAAATAGGTAATTGAAAAACGAAAAGTTTTCTTGGCCAATGCATCGCTATAAGAAACAAATAAAGCAATAACGTATGCCAAAAATAGCATACCCAAGATGAGTGCTGAGATCAAATAGACCGCGCCACTCATGCCGTAGATATAGGGAAGTAAGGTAGCCGCAATCAATATTAAGGTGTAGAGCAAGATATTGAGCAGGGTAAAGCGCTCACCATGGGTCACTGGCAGCATCGGTAGCCCGGATTGAACATAGTCATCACGACGGTACAAAGCCAAAGCCCAAAAGTGTGGAGGAGTCCAAACAAAAATAATCAGCACCAAAAGCCATGCTTCTGCAGATAGCGTATTGGTCACAGCGGCCCAACCAAGAGCAGGGGGCATTGCGCCAGATAAACCGCCAATCACAATATTCTGAGGTGTTGCTGGCTTTAGTAGCCAGGTATAGATCACCGCATAGCCGACAAAAGTAGCAAGAGTGAGCCACATCGTCAATGGATTGCAGAAGTTCCACAGAACAATCATCCCCAGCGTACCGAGCACGATTGAGAAAATGACAATGTTGAAAGGGCTGACTTCGCCAGTGGCAGATGGACGCCAGGCAGTTCTCTTCATCTTGGCATCAACTGCTTGTTCGATTAAACAGTTCATGGCAAATGCTGCGCCAGCCAATAACCAAATACCGACAATCCCACCAATCAATATTGGGTAAGGAACCATTCCAGGCGTTGCCAAGAACATACCAATTACCGCACAAAATACCGCTAACTGAGTGACGCGGGGCTTAGTCAATACCCAGTACTGACGCCAGCGGGGCATTGCTACGGATGCGGATGATTGCGGGCTACTCATATCAATTTAGCGATCTTCATTTGAATGGGTGACCTCCATGATGCCCAGTAAGCCATACGGACTAAACAGAATACCAAAGCGGCCGAGCCACCCGTATGCATTAAGGCAGCCGATAAGGGCCATTGGAAAACGACATTCGATATTCCAGTGAGGACTTGAAGGATTAAAAGCGCAAATAGTAATTTGGATAGCTTGCTGACTTGAGGCAATACACTAGCGGCCAAACTGGACGCATTGAAAGCCAAAAAGGAAAGAGTTATGAACACGAGTACAGCAGAAACACGATGGGCCCAATGAATTGCTTGCAGCGAGGCAGAGGAAACATATTCGCCTGCAGCATTACGCCCTAACTCTCTCCATAAGGTAAAGCCCTCATGCCAATTTGCTTCGGGCCATAAAGAACCAAGACAAGTTGGAAAATCAGGGCAGGCCAAGACTGCGTAATTGGTACTGACCCAGGCGCCTAGGAAGATCTGAATTGTCAGTACCACAAATGCGATAGTGAGTAATATTGCGGAGATTGGCTTTCTGCGAAGCTCAAGAATCTTGGATTCTTTTTCTTGCCAGTTCTGCTGCGCATAAGCAGTCAATGATGCAAGCAATACCAAGGCCAACATCAAATGAATGGTGACAATAATAGGTTGGAGCTTCATAGTGACTGTCCAAGCACCAAATGCACCCTGAATACAAACCAACACTAGCAGCGTTAGACTGCCGAAGAGTGGTTTCTTACCCAAGCTTTTAATCTTGCCAGCCGCCAGGCCTAGCTGAACCACAATTAATGCGCCCACCGTCATCGCTAGGTAACGGTGAACCATTTCAATCCAAGCCTTCATCACTGTGACGGGGCCATCTGGTAAGACTGACTGGGCTACCTGAATGTCACCAATCGCATGCCATGGATTGGAGGTGCCATAGCAACCAGGCCAATCGGGGCAACCTAATCCAGAATCCGTTAAGCGAGTAAATGCGCCAAACACAATTAGGTCAAAAGTCATAAAGACCAAAACCCAATTGAGTTTTGTGAAAAAACTATAGCTAGGCCTTCTTGTCCATAAATAGGCTAAAGGTAAGCCTGCAAAAATAATCGCAATCATTGTCAGCTCGAGGAATAAAGCCAACTGACTCATTGCAAACTTTCACCCTTGTGATTGAGGCGCAACAATTTTTCCAAATCTTTTTTAATGTCGGCAAACTCTTTAGATGAATTGGTTACGGGAAAATACATCATTTTTGCTGGGCTCGGATCCATTAGCTGAATTGCTTGTCCGGCACCCTCTCGATCTAACCACGTCTGAAACTCTGCTTTGAGCTTAGGATCGGCTGGCAGATTAACTATCATGACACCCGCCGTCTTTTTATCATAGGCAAGAGCCACTTGCGGATCCACCGGCTTGCCGTCAACATTCACCCAGAGCAATTGCACGCGCCCACTCTCTCGGCCCATCGCAACACGCAGTTGCCTCATCAAAAATAAAGCCTCAATACAAGACTCATTCTTAACCTGGCAATCACCCGCAGGACGAGCAAGCAATAGGGTCCACTTACCCTTAAAGGGAACGCCGAACCAGGCATCGTTTGCTTCCTGTGCAGGCTGAACTAAAACCCCAAAGTTGGTTTTTCCGCCTTCAGGCTTAATCACATAATAGGCAAAATAAGAGACGATCACCGGCGCAGCGCAAGCAAGCAAAAGAAATAGCATTTGTAGTCTACCGCGACGTGTTCGTGCATCGATCACTTCAGACTCTGTCTGCGATGCTGGTATTAACAACTCTTTATCACTCACTTTTATCCCCACGCTTTCGCTGATGCATCAACCCAGTAATCAGCCAAAATAAAAAACCGCTTAAAGCTAATGCAAACCACTGAAAGGCATAAGCATAATGGCGATCAACTCCCGTTGTCAGCGGTGCCCACTCCCGCAGTAGGCCATCTTCTATACCCACTTCAGTCTCACGCAATATAAAAGGGCTTTGGACCCAGTGATGCAGATGCCCCTCACGCTCTAATTCAAAGTTTTGCTCGATGCGGGGCGCACTAATAGCCACGTCACCTGTCTTTTTTCCAAGCTCATAAACTTTGCCTGGGTGCGCAAATACAATACCCTCAATTGATACTAGACCTTTCCGAGTATTCACTAAAGGTAATTTCTCACGATCTTCATTATTGCGTGGAGCCCAGCCTCGATTGACCCACAGAATCCGATCAACCCCTTCAAGCTTTAAGGGCATCATTAACAAGAAGCCCGATTGTGCCGCATTAGTACTCTCACCAGCAGGCAAAGGACGTGGGCGATTATCCAGCCAAACTGATGCCTGCGGAAGGTAGGTTCCTCGTGCAATCATCCTGCGCTGATTTGCCTCTTCTAAACCAAAATCTTGAGCATTGGCATTCAGAATAGTCATTTGCTGTCTAGCTGCAAAATGTTCTGCTAGGGTAATCTTTTCATTGGCACGGCTAAGCTGCCAAAAACCAGCGGCACAGCCAATTGCTAGCACCAGCAAGGCTGATACAGTAGCAACTAGGCGCTTAGTAACTAGTCTATAAAAAATATTCAATGAGGATTCAAAAATGAAGTGGATTATTCCGATTGCATTGGTAATGATTGTTGCAAGCTTAGGATCGGCGCTCTATTACATGATGAGGGGTAAGGGCAATAGCTCCAAAATGGTTCATTCGCTCATGCTCCGCATTGGGCTTTCGATTGCTTTGTTTATTAGCATTTTGCTAGCCCACTACTTTGGTTATATCGAAGCAACCGGCATACGCGTTGGAGTGAATTAAAGAGCTTTAAACCAAACCAAAAACAAATCGGGGCGTAAAGCCCCGATTTACTTGCTGATTACATCCAGTAAACAGCGATATACAGACCAAGCCATACAACGTCAACAAAGTGCCAATACCAAGCGGCACCCTCAAACGCGAAGTGATGCTCAGGAGTAAAGTCACCACGAATCATGCGACGCAAAACAATCGCCAACATCGTACCACCTAAAAATACGTGGAAGCCATGAAAGCCAGTCAACATAAAGAAGGTTGAACCATAAATACCTGAAGTCAGCTTCAAGTTCAGCTCATGGTAAGCATGGTAGTACTCAAATCCCTGGAAACCCAAGAAGATTGCGCCCAAAACAACGGTTGCCGCTAAACCAATAATGGCTTTCTTCATGTGGTTTGCAACTAAAGCATGGTGAGCGTAAGTAATCGTCACACCAGAGCTCAAGAGCAATAAAGTATTGATTGTTGGAATTGGCCAAGGACCCATGGTCGTGAATTTTTCAACCAAACCAGCAGGACCATCATTTGGCCAAACTGCTGAGAAGTTAGGCCACAGCAACTTGCTTTCAACATCACCCAACCAAGGCATCGCAATATTGCGCGCGTAGAACAGTGCCGAAAAGAATGCACCGAAGAACATGATTTCTGAGAAGATGAACCAAGCCATTGACCAACGATAGGAGATGTCGACGTTGAGTCCGTTCTTACCAGCGTTTGACTCGGCAATCGTGTCGCCAAACCAGTTGTAGAGAACAAACAAAATCCATGCCACGCCTACCAAACTCATAGGACCACCCCAAGAGGTGTGATTTACCCAGCCAGTCATGCCAAATCCAAAAGCAATTAAGCCAATGGCTGCCATCGCAGGATGCCTAGATAGTGCAGGGACGAAATAGTATGGGGTTGAATTGGACGACATCTTATTCTCTCTATTCAATCAATCAAAATAATCAATGGGAAACAACTACTTTCACTATCAATAAGAGGGTTGCCATAAAAATCAAGGCCCCTACTACCCCCGCAATGATAATGTGTACAAAACTGAGTGAGGTCACATCATCTTGTAAGCCCGACTTCTTCCGGACTCCCAAGAAACCCCACATTACTGCTTTCATAGACTGCCAAAAGCTACTCTTCTTCTTCATATCGACACTTTCGATTTAGGGGCTTGCTTCGGGCCAACCCCCAACTCAAAAAAAGTGTACGACAAAGTTATCGTCTTCACATCCTCAGGCAATCCAGCATCAATCATAAATACCACTGGCATCTTTCTAGTCTCATGCGCAGTTAATGTTTGCTGCTGAAAACAAAAACACTCTAACTTAGTAAAAAATTCCATTGCACTCTTAGGTGCATAGCTTGGAATCGCCTGCGCCTCTACCGAACGATCTAGATTGTTATAAACCTCATACACAATCTCAGTCATCTCTCCCGGGTGCACTTCTAAAAAATTCTTTACCGGCTTAAAAGTAAATGGTCCGCGGCTATTTGAATCAAATTCAATCGTGACAACCCGCGAATAATCTACTTGAGTATTACCAACCTTATTAGGACTAAAAGCCCTCACACCATAATCATTCTTACTGGTCACCACATTAATACCAGTCACTTCACACAGCGCCTTGTACAGTGGCACCAAAGCGTAACCAAACCCAAACATCATTACCGAAGCTATTAAGAGCTTCAGCAAGATTTGGCGATTGAGATTTTGAACTGCTGACATCTATGCTTAACTTAAAACACTACGTTTAATCACGATGCCAATGAAAAAAATCACAACCACGCTCAAAAGCACAAGCCCCAAGCGACGATTATTCGCAGTGAGGGCTTGCTTAGATCCTGAATTAAATTCCTGCGTCATGCAATTGCTGTGCTGATGGAGGAGTTTCAAAAGTATGGTGAGGTGCTGGCGATGGAATAGTCCACTCCAAACCTTTGGCGCCATCCCATGGTTTCATTGATGCCTTTTCGCCTTTGCCGCGATATGCAGGCAATGCTACACAGAACAAGAAATAAACTTGAGCTAAACCGAAACCTAGCGCACCAATAGAAGCAACCATATTGAAGTCGGCAAATTGGGTTGGGTAGTCTGCATAGCGACGTGGCATACCAGCCAAGCCCAAGAAGTGCATTGGGAAGAAGGTAATGTTGAAGAAAATCATGGAAGCCCAGAAATGGATCTTTCCGCGAGTTTCATTCGCCATAAAGCCAGTCCACTTTGGACACCAGTAGTAGAAGCCAGCAAACATGGCAAACAATGAGCCTGCTACTAATACATAGTGGAAGTGGGCAACAACGTAATAAGTATCTTGAACACCGATATCAATTGGAGCCATCGCCAAGATCAAACCAGTAAAGCCGCCCATGGTAAATACGAAAATAAAACCAACCGCCCACAACATTGGCGTTTCAAAGCTCATTGAGCCTTTCCACATTGTTGCAACCCAGTTGAAAATCTTCACCCCTGTTGGTACGGCAATCAACATCGTGGCGTACATGAAGAACAGCTGACCAGTTACAGGCATGCCAGTCGCAAACATGTGGTGAGCCCAAACGATGAATGACAAGATCGCAATGGATGCTGTTGCATAAACCATTGAGCTGTAGCCAAACAATGTCTTTCTGGAGAAAGCGGGAACGATTTCACTAACGATTCCGAATGCTGGAAGAATCATGATGTAAACCTCTGGGTGTCCAAAGAACCAGAAAATATGCTGGAACATGATTGGATCGCCGCCACCAACTGCTGAGAAGAATGAAGTGCCGAAATGACGATCAGTCAGAACCATCGTAATTGCACCAGCCAACACAGGCATCACAGCAATTAACAGGTAAGCAGTAATTAACCAAGTCCAGCAGAACATTGGCATCTTCATCAGAGTTAATCCAGGAGCGCGCATGTTCAAGATGGTCACGATGATATTAATCGAGCCCATGATGGATGATGCACCTAACAAATGGAGGGAGAAAATCGCCATGTCCATTCCAGGACCCATCTGTGATGTCAAAGGAGCATAGATAGTCCAGCCGCCTGATGGTGCACCACCTGGAACAAAGAATGAGCTCAACAACAAGGTAGCAGCTACCGGCAGAATCCAGAAGCTAAAGTTGTTCATACGCGCAAAGGCCATGTCAGATGCGCCAATTTGTAGCGGCACCATCCAATTTGCAAAACCAACGAAGGCTGGCATGATCGCGCCGAACACCATCACTAGACCATGCATGGTGGTCAATTGATTAAAGAACTCTGGGCGGAAGAATTGCAAGCCAGGCTGGAATAATTCCAAACGAATTCCCAAGGCCATCATGCCACCAGCCAACAAGCTAATAAACGAGAAGATCAAGTACATCGTGCCGATGTCTTTGTGGTTGGTTGCGAATAACCAACGACGCCATCCATGTGGCGTGTGATCATCATGCGCGTGATCGTGTGCGTGATCGAGGGTGGTAGAGACTGTGCTCATGGATTACTCCGGTTTCGTTTTATCTGTATTAATGAATGGGTTACTTGCCGCCGCGTACGGTAATAATTTCTTGGGTCTGAATCACTTCACCCGTCTTATTACCCCAGCTATTACGTGTGTAGGTAATGACTGCAGCGATATCGCCGTCAGAAAGTACGCCACTCCACTTAGGCATTGCATTTTTACCGTTCAAGAGAATATTGAATTGACCTGCTTTAGGCCCGTTCACTACTTTGCTGCCGTCCAATGCTGGGAATGTACCTGCTCCCTTGCCGTTCGGCTGATGGCACGCTGCACAGTTGGCCGCATAGACCTTGGCTCCACGCTCTTTTTGCTCGTCCAATGTATAAACCTTGGAAGGATCATCGGATGTAGCAGCCATTTCTTTTTTCTTATCGGCAACCCACTTGCTGTAATCCTCTTCTGAAACTACCCTGACCACGATTGGCATAAAGGCATGCTCTGCACCGCACAACTCAGAACATTGGCCGCGGTATGTGCCAATGGCTTCAGCTCTAAACCAAGCATCACGAACAAAACCAGGGATTGCATCTTGCTTAACGCCGAAAGCTGGAATAGTCCAAGAATGAATCACGTCATTAGCAGTCGTAATCATGCGAATCTTTTTGCCAACTGGCACAACCATTTCGTTATCCACTTCCATCAAATAGGTATTTGATTTTGGTGCAAGGTTGTTGATAGATTCACGGGAAGTTGACAGTGTGGATAAGAAGCTAATGCCTTCGCCCTCACCCTTAATATAGTCATAACCCCATTTCCACTGATAACCAGTGGCTTTAATGGTGATATCGGAATTGGTTGTGTCTTTCATCGCCACAACCGTTTTAGTTGCTGGCAATGCCATACCAATCACGATGAGCAACGGAACGACTGTCCAAATGATCTCGACCGTGGTGCTCTCATGAAATGACGCTGATTTAGCGCCGAGTGATTTGCGGTGCTTCAGTATGGAATAAAACATCACCCCAAATACTGCAACAAAAATCACCATACAAATCACCAACATCATCCAATGTAACCAATGGATTTCTTGCATGATTTTGGTTGCAGGGGCGGTGAAATTCAGCTGCATGACAGCTGGGCCGCCTGGCATATTTTCAACTGCGTGTGCAAAAGTAGTGCCAAAGGCTGCTACTAAATAGAGCGAAGCCCTAGTGACTTTTCCAAATAAATTCATCTTATTCTCTGTTTATTGTCGCGAACAAAGTAGCAATATCGCCACAAAATGCTCAAAATGCGGTCTCAAGCCAATACATCAAGGGCTGATTATAGGGTCAATTAAGCCCAACAACAAACCAAGTTCACCTAGGCTCAACTCAATCCTAATCAAGGTTTAAATGATAGTAAATACTTACACTCAATCAGAATCACTAATTGTCTTGCGTTGGATTTGTTTTGGATCAATGTAGGCGAGCTGATTTTGTGCCGTAGCTAAGTGCTTTCCAAGCGCCCAAGCGTGTCCATAAACCAATTCTAAAGTGAGCTTTTTGGGTAATTCACAGCTTGGATCCTCTGTTTGTGATGCCCAAATTAAATGAAGTGCTCTTGCATCAGAAAGCATAAGGGCATCAGACTCGTAGTCGAGGGTCAGGAGCTCCATATCCATCACGGGATCAGAGAACCTTTCGCCTAGGAGGGCATCCCCCATGTCATGCATATCCCAAGGGCTAGTCAAGTTCTTTAGACCAAGCTGCTGAGGACCTTCAATAGCCAGAAGCTCCTTGCCGGTATCTGGCCCAAGATAACTTAAGGTTAGCAATCCACCCTCCCTCAGCACCCTCCAGCACTCTTTCAAAAAGTGTTTGGGGTCTGGAAGATCCTGTATCAACAAATCACTAAAAATCAAATCAATAGAATTGTCGGGAAGCTCAATTCGACCAGTTCGTCGAAAAACTTCCAAAAATGTAGAGGACCCCCCCTTAAAAACATTGCGCCACTTACGAGCAACCTTTAGTCGCCAAAAATCAATGCCAGATAAACCCTCCTCAGCCACACTATGAAATGCCACTCCTGAAAATCGCTTACTCAAAAATTCGGCATGAGCCCCAGGGAAATCTGGGATTAATAAAACATCCTTTGGATCAAGTTTGACGATGTCCAATTTTTGCAGCATACGGTCTGCAATTTCACTTTGAAGCCATCTTAGGGATTGGGTCATTCGCTCAGTATACTCAGCGCCCCATGCCTCTACTAGCGCAAACTTTACAAACTATTGTTGCAAAAATAATAGCGAAGTCTTTACCCACGTCTTGCATCGTTTGCGAGACATTTCAAGACAGCACCTTATGTAATAGTTGCGCTAGTCTCATTAAAAGTGAAGGCCTCCTAAATTATGAGTGCTGTAGCCAGTGCGGCATCACTCTAGAAAAGTCAGAAGTTGCAAATCAACATTGCCATCAGTGTGAAATAAATCCGCCAAACTATGATGAAACATATTGCCTCGATCGCTACGACGGGCGACTGCAGGCAGCGCTGCATCAACTGAAATATCAGAAACGTCTTGCGTTTGCACATGGTCTAACAAACGCATGGAATCTATTATTTGCAAATAGCCTAGAAAATACCAATGCAGCATATCTTTTGCCAGTTCCACTTAGCCAGCAAAAGCTCTGCATGCGGGGCTTCAATCAAAGCTGGGAATTAGCCCGCCGCATACAATGCGGACCGCATATCCAGAAGTTGCCGAATGCCTTAAGGCGCCATCACCATGAACAGCGCCAAGCATCGAGCAACAGAGCGATTCGAAATAGCGCAATTCAGGGGATGTTTTACATCGATGAAAAATATCTTCATACTCTGAAACACCAAAACGTCATTGTTTTTGATGATGTCATGACTAGCGGCTCAACATTAAATGAAATTGCAAGCGTTCTGAAGGACAATGGTGCATCCCGTGTGATTAATTGGGTCTTGTTAAGAACAGCTAGACCAATACAACCGAGAGCCCAGCATGTTTAATATCGTTTTGTTTGAACCAGAAATTCCCCCTAACACTGGAAACATCATTCGCCTGTGTGCGAATACGGGCGCCAAACTCCATTTGATCGAACCGCTTGGCTTTCCAATGGAAGATGCGAAATTACGCAGAGCTGGCTTGGACTATCACGAGTTTGCTAGTATCAAAGTGCATGCTAACTGGGCAGCATTTTTAGAGGATGAAAAGCCTTCCGTAGATCGTCTTTTTGCACTTACCACTAAGGGCTCTGGGAAGTTTTATGAAGGCAAATACCTAGCTCATGATTACTTTATTTTTGGCTCAGAAACCAAAGGCATTACTGAAGAAGTGAGGGACTCTATTCCTGTCGCTAATCGAATGCGCTTAGCAATGCAAGATGGCAGCCGCAGCCTCAACCTATCGAATACTGTTGCCATTATTGTGTATGAAGCGTGGCGCCAAAATGGCCTCGCTGGTGGAAACTAAAGGGTTTTAAGTTTCAATCTTGGGGTCGCGCCCCATTAGTTTTTTAACTGCCTCTTTTGCAGAAAGCTTGCCAGCTAAAACGTCACTCATCATTGCGGTAATTGGCATCTCCACGCCTAACCGAGTGGCAAGGGTGCCAACCGCTGAGGCACACAGCACCCCCTCAGCAACATGACCTAAGCCCTGCAAAATCTCTGGCAAAGATTTACCTTCCGCCAGCAACAATCCAACACGACGATTGCGAGAGAGATCACCGGTCGCAGTTAAGATCAAATCGCCAGCACCAGTCAATCCCATACAGGTTTCAGCTTTGCCGCCAGCAGCCTTTACCAAACGCATCATCTCAGCAAGCCCACGCGTGAGAACTGCTGCACGTGCATTTAACCCAAGATTAAGTCCATCCCCAATTCCTGCGGCAATGGCTAATACATTTTTCACTGCCCCGCCCAACTCGACACCAATCAAATCATCACTTGCGTAGATGCGCATATTGCCCTGATGAAAGGCGGTTTGAACGATGCTGCAGAGATTGCCTGACGTGCTAGCCACAGTCAGCGCGCATGGCATGCCTTCGCCAACTTCACGCGCAAAACTTGGCCCTGAGAGCGCTCCATAGGTGTGCTTTAAACCATGGCTATGTAAATGATCTTCACGCTCTACTACCTGGTGTGGCAACAAAGAAGTATTTGGCTCAAGGCCTTTGCATAGCCAAACAATATTGAGTGGATGCTTTGCCAAATCTAATACTTGCGCAATAGTTTCTGACAATCCCGACATCGGGGTTGCAATCACCAACAAATCATCAGAAGAAAGCCTGCCAATGGCATCTGCAAAGCTAGTCTCGAGTGACAAACTTTTTGGCAAGGGAACGCCTGGCAAATAAGACTCGTTTTCGCCAGCCTCATGCATGGCATTTGCCTGCTCAGAATTCCGAGACCACAAACAAACATCGCCCTCCTGAAGATGCCTAGCTGCTTGCACAGCCATGGCAGTCCCCCAAGCACCAGCTCCGAGCAGCGTCACTTTCATGATCTGTGGGCCTGTTAAGTGAACTTAGTTGGGGAGAATAATCTTGCTCTCATCGCTTGCGCCATCCTCTTTGCTCTCAGCCGCTTGTGCCGCCTGCATCAAACGATGCTCATACATGCCGTGGAAATTGATTTCATTCAAATGGATCGGCTGGAATCCCGCCCGGCTAATGATGTCTGCCATATTCGAGCGAAGATACGGATACAAAATAGTTGGGCAAGCAATTCCCAACATAGGATCAATTTGCTCTGCTGGAATATTGTGGAATTCAAAAATACCCGCTTGATTTGCCTCAACCAGGAAAAGGACTTTTCCATCAACTCTAGCGGTAATGGTTGAGATCAAGGCCACTTCAAAAATTTCGTCACTCAGGCGATTAACGGCTACATCAACCTCTATCTGTACTTGTGGGTCAGCCGCTACCAATAAGATTTGAGGGGCATTAGGCTGCTCTAAGGACATGTCCTTCAGGTAGATTCGCTGAATACGAAAACCTGGCTCGTTGGAATTTTCAATACCGTCTTGGGTGGGGGAAGATTTTTCAGTCATGACAAACTTTCTCTATAAATTTCTTAAATACATTAGGCTAGGAGTGGGTCAAGTTGACCGGCACGCTCTAGGGCAATCAAATCATCGTAGCCGCCAACATGGGTTTCACCAATATAGATTTGCGGAACAGTGCGTCGGCCAGTACGCGTCATCATCAGTTCGCGCTGGGCAGGATCTCGATCAATCAAAATCTTCTCTAAATTTGCCACACCTTTTTTCTGCAGTAATTTTTCCGCCATTACGCAGTAAGGACAAACTTGGGTGCTGTACATCGTTACTTGGGGCATGATTTCCTTCGAACTTTCCAGGGCTACTTACTTGACCAAGGGGAGCGCAGCGGCCTTCCAAGCCTGAACGCCGCCTTCAAGTATTGCCACTTCAGCAAAGCCTAACTTTTGTACATCAGCAATCGCCTTACGAGAATGGCTGCCGCTCTCACAAACCAGTACAACTGGGTGCTTACGGTCCAATTTCATTTTTTCCAGGCCCGCCGCTAATTGGCTGGCGCTGATATGCTTTGCGGCCGGCAAATGCCCCGCCTTAAATGCGTCTTCTGGACGCAAATCAAAAACATAGGCCTTGCGGCGGTTCATCCAAATAGTTGCCTCAGTGGGTGACAAGCCCTTTCCGCTAATAAGCGTAGATAATGTCGGTAGGAAGAGTGCTATGCCTGAAACCACTAATAGGGCAATAAGCGCTAAATTATCAATTTGCGTAAGAAAGTTCATCACCAGATTATAGAATGGCTCTATGAAACAACTTGTCCTTATTCGTCATGGCCAATCCGCTTGGAACCTTGAAAACCGCTTTACTGGCTGGGCTGATGTAGACCTTACCGCAAAGGGAGTGGAGCAAGCCCTTTCTGCGGGTGAAAACCTGCGTAAAGCGGGCTATGAGTTTGATGTCGCCTATACCTCTGTTTTAAGGCGCGCCATTCGTACCCTATGGCATGTACAAGACACCATGGATCTCATGTGGATCCCCGTCGTGCATAGCTGGCGACTCAATGAACGTCACTATGGCGCCCTAACTGGCCTGAATAAAGCTGAAACAGCTGCTCAATATGGCGATAAACAGGTCCATATTTGGCGCCGCTCTTACGACATTCGTCCGCCCTTATTGGAGGCCGGCGATGAGCGCAACCCCCAGAATGATCCGCGCTATGCAAAGCTCAATGCCTCCGATATTCCTTTGGGTGAATGCCTTAAAGACAATGTCGAAAGGGTTTTGCCACTCTGGAATGAATCTATTGCCCCCGCGCTTAAAGCGGGTAAACGTGTCTTATTAGTAGCACATGGCAATAGCATCCGCTCTTTGATTAAGTATTTAGATCAGATGTCTGATGAAGCCATTATGGAAGTCAATGTTCCAAATGGCATACCGCTCGTATATGAATTGGATGACAACCTCAAACCAATTCAACATTTTTATTTAGACTAGGGTTACCCAAACACATGCGTCGATTTCTTAAGAACTTTGCCCTGATCTCTGTCGGTCTCATTGCTGGAGTAACAGCCACTATTCAGCTGTCAGCAACTGCCCAACAAAGTGCCACCCTTCCACTAGATGAGCTACGCACTCTCTCGAATGTTTTTGCGCAAATCAAACGAGAGTACGTAGAGCCTATTGAAGATAAGCAACTTTTAACTGATGCAGTTAAGGGTATGGTTAGCAGCTTAGATCCACACTCCACATTTTTAGACAAAAAAGATTTTTCCGAGATGCAAGAGCAAACTTCGGGGAAATTCGCTGGCCTTGGAATTGAAATCACCTCAGAGGATGGCCTCGTTAAGGTCCTTAATCCCATTGAAGATAGTCCAGCAGCACGTGCGGGACTTCAAGCAGGCGACTTGATTACCCGCCTCGATGACAAGCCTGTTCGCGGGATGTCACTTGATAAAGCGGTGCGCACAATGCGCGGCTCTCCTGGCACCAAAATTACGCTCACTATTTATCGCAAGAGTGAAGAGCGCACTTTCCCTATAACTATTACCCGCGCTGAAATTAAAGTCCAATCAGTAAAGACAAAAATCTTAGATAACGACATTGCATGGGTTCGTGTTACTAGCTTTCAAGAGCGCACCGTGCCAGATCTTGCTAAGAAGTTAACCGAGATTGCAGCACAAGATCCGAAACTCAAAGGCGTGATCCTAGACTTGCGTAACAATGGTGGTGGTCTGTTGCAAGGTGCCGTTGGGGTTGCAGCCGCCTTCTTGCCATCTGATGCGGTCATTGTCTCAACTAAAGGCCAATCTCCTGATTCCAAGCAAGTATTCAATGCAACGCCTGCGATGTATCGACTGAGTGAACCGGGCGACCCATTGGCTGGTGTGCCGGCACTCTTTAAGAAAATACCGATGGTGGTTTTGGTGAATGCCTATTCAGCATCTGCCTCTGAAATTGTTGCTGGGGCCTTGCAAGACTACAAGCGTGCAACAGTCATGGGTAAAACAACTTTTGGCAAAGGCTCCGTCCAAACCGTACGCCCATTAAGCAATGACTCGGCACTGAAAATTACTACTGCTTACTACTACACACCGAGCGGTAAATCGATTCAGGCCTATGGTATCAAGCCCGATATTGCGGTTGATCAAAACAAAGATGGAGACCCTGATGATGTCTTAATCACCCGTGAAATTGATAGCGAAAAACATTTGCGCAACAAACAGTCCTCTGAAGAAAAGTTAATTACCGATAGAGAAAAACGTCGCATTGAAGAGCTACAGCGCATTGAAGAAAAAAATGCCAAGAAAACTCCCGAGGAAAAAGAAAAAGAAAAGTCTAAAAAGCCAACTGAGCTAGGTAGCGCCGATGACTTTATGCTTTCACAAGCAGTGGCGTTTATTGATGGCCAGCCCGTCAAACGATCTTCCTCTAAACTCGAATAATCCAGAAATACCTCGAGACCATACATGAATGATGAGCAGCTTCTTCGCTATTCACGACATGTGCTTCTTGAGGACATTGATGTTGCGGGCCAAGAAAAACTTCTGACTTCGCATGCTCTGATTATTGGAGCGGGCGGACTAGGAAGCGCTACGGCTCCGTATCTTGCCGCAGCAGGAGTGGGAAAAATTACCTTGGTTGACCACGATCGGGTTGAACTTACCAATCTACAGCGCCAGATTATGCATACCCAAGCAAGCATTGGGCAAAATAAAGTAGCCTCTGGAAAATCTTTCTTACATAAACTCAATCCTGAGGTTGAGGTGGAAGCAATAGACACGAAGGCAGATGATTGCTTGCTTGATCGACTGCTGTCAACAGTCAATATTGTTTTAGATTGCACAGATAACTTTGCCACGCGACAGATGATCAACCGGCTTTGCGTAAAACATCAAGTTCCTCTGGTGTCAGGATCGGCACTGCGGTTTGACGGTCAAATCAGCGTCTTTGATCCACGCATTAAAACTTCTCCTTGCTATGCCTGCATCTTCTCTCCTGCAGAACAGTTTGAAGAGGCGAGCTGTTCGAGTATGGGAATCTTTTCACCACTTGTGGGGATCATTGGAGCCATGCAAGCAGCCCAAGCACTGCAAGTACTCATTGGATTTGGTGAGCCCTTAGTAGGCCGTATGTTGCTTTGGAATGCGCGCAATACTAAAATTGACGAGATTGGGGTCAGTCGCAATCCTGAGTGTCTTGTGTGTGGACAAGCCCACTAAATACAGCCTAGATTAGTCAGACAACTTAAGCAAAGAGACGCTCTAGCGCTTTTGCTTGTGCTTCTGGCTCATAAGCCTTCAACACCCGTGGAATGCGCGCTTTTAATTGGCCTACATCTGCACTCAATATTTCACGCTTAACAAGCAATAGCTGACTGAAGTGCATGGAAAAATCTGTTAGGCCTAATGCGAGCAATAATTTTGTCATCGCAGGATCACCAGCCATTTCACCACACACTGCAACAGGTATATTGGCACGCTTTGCCTGATCAATGATGCTCGCCAACAAATGGAGAATGGCTGGGTGCAAAGGATCATATAAATGCGCCACCGCATGATCTGCTCGATCAATTGCTAAGGTGTACTGAATTAAATCATTTGTACCAATCGACAAAAAATCAAAACGATCAATAAAGAGGGGTAGTACCAAAGCCGCCGCAGGAATTTCTATCATTGCCCCAATTTGAATATTGGGATTAAAAGGCTTTCCACGGGCATGTAATTGTTGCTTGGCTTTTTCAATCAGACGCAAGGTCTCATCAATCTCTTTAGCATGGGCCAGCATTGGAATCATGATCCGCGCCTGACCATGAGCAGACGCTCGCAGAATCGCTCTTAACTGCGTCAAGAAAATTTCGGGCTCAGTTAAAGACCAACGAATCGCACGCAAACCTAATGGTGAAGTCCCAGTTTGTGATAAATCCCCGCCTGCGCCCAAAGCTTTATCAGCGCCAACGTCAATCGTTCTAATGTTGACTGGTAGGCCATGCATGAGATCCACTACACGACGATATTCTTGATATTGCTGCTCCTCGTCAGGCAAGGCCTGATTACGGTCCATAAATAAAAATTCAGAGCGGAATAAACCAACGCCTACAGCACCTAGCTCGACTGCATGAGTCGCATCGTCGGGTGATTCAATATTGGCGAATAGCGCAATATCAACATGATCGGCCGTGCGAGTTTGTGAGTGCTTTAGCTGCTGAAGCTTGCGAACTTCTTTTAAAGCCTGAGTTTGTAGCTTCCGATACTCAGAGAGTAGCTGCTCGTCTGGAGCAACCACCACCACCCCGTGCTCACCATCAAGTATGAGCCAATCGCCATGGCGAATCATTTCACTGGCGTGACGAACACCCACTACCGCTGGAATTTCCATACTGCGAGCAACGATGGCGGTATGGGATGTCTTACCACCTAGATCGGTCACAAAGCCAGTAAACAGTTGATCCTTAAAGCGCAACATGTCATGTGGAGCAATATCGTGCGCCACAATAATGGCGTCTCCTCCGAAATCGCTAGCAGCAATGATCTCTGAATCCGTGAGAGCGTCTTTTTGCTGTGAATTGAGTGCCTTCAGAACACGCTCAGCCACTTGGCGAATATCGTTGCCACGCTCCTTGAGATAGACATCTTCAATCTCAGCAAACTGCTCCAGGAGATCATTTAATTCTGTAGTTAGTGCCCATGCAGCGTTCAAGCGTTGAGTGCGGATGAGATGGAGTGGTTTCTCAGCTAAAGCAGGATCACTCAAAATCATGCCATGCACATCTAAGAACGCTGCCATTTCTTGCGGAGCATCCTTAGGCAAACCGCGATGCAGCTGCTCTAACTCAAGCCGAACTTGTTCAAAAGCATCTAGTAACTTTTGAGCTTCGAGCTCTTCCTTACCCGCCTCAATAAGATAGTGACTTACCTCTAATGCTGCATGCGAAATCAGTACCGCCTTGCCGATAGCAATGCCTTTTGATACTGGAATACCATGCAAAGCAAAAGTCATACTTATTCACTCTCACCAAAACGGTTATTGATTAATGCTGTCATGGCCTGCATTGCTTCATCGGCTTGCTCGCCCACCGTTTCCAAGGTAACAGAACTACCAATGCCTGCAGCCAACATCATGACGCCCATGATGCTCTTAGCATTGATTTGACGCCCATTACGTGACAGGAGTATTTCACAAGGAAATTCTGCTGCCAATTGAGAAAGCTTCGCAGAAGCACGGGCATGTAAGCCAAGTTTATTCACAATCTGTATCTCAGCAATCGGCATCACTAACCTTGTTGTTCAGTTTTTTCTGGGTATGTTTTTGAACCAAGGCGCAGGATGCCATGTTGGCCACCGGCAAGCGCCTTTTGAGCTAACGCTTCCAAATCCTCACTTCGATGAGTAATGCAACGCATCAGCATAGGAAGATTTAATCCTGCCAGCACAATCACAGGCGCATTTAATCCCGATAGCGGGCCAAGCGCCTCTAGCTTAGAGGCTACATTGGCTGGGGTTGCACCCATTACATCGGTCAGAATAAGGACGCCGTTACCGGTGTTCACACCATAGGCTGCCTTCATAACGCGATCAAAGCTAACCTTGGTGTCCTCATGGGGGGGAATATCAACAGCTCTCACACGTTCAGGCGCCACACCATAAGTATGCTCAGCAAATCCCAGCATTGCGCTAGCAACTGGGGTATGGGCAACGATGACAATTCCAGTCATATTCAAGCTAACGCTTTCTCAAGGGCTTTTAACCAAAATTGGGGTACATCAAATCCGCTTTGCTCAGTGATCTCCACAAAACAAGTCGGGCTAGTGACATTGATTTCCGTTACATAGCCACCAATCAAATCCAACCCAACCAAGAATAAACCACGCTGATTCAAAATGGGGGCTAGTTTTTCTGCAACCGCTTTCTCAGAAGCATTAAGAGGCATTGCGACTCCCTTGCCGCCTGCTGCAAGATTGCCGCGAATCTCGCTACCCTGAGGGATGCGCGCCAAAGCAAAGGGTACAACTTCACCGCCGATTAATAAAACACGCTTGTCGCCCTCTGCAATCTCGGGCAAGAAACGCTGAACCATTAAGGTTCTTGCGCCGTTCTCACCCAAGGTTTCAACGATGCTTGCTAAATTCAAACTATCTGGGCCAACACGAAAGACGCCCATGCCACCCATGCCATCCAATGGCTTAATCACAATATCTTGATGCTGCCGATGAAATGCCTCAACAGCACTCAATTCACGGGCTACCAAAGTGGGCGGAATCAGCTCAGGAAATTCCGTGATGGATAATTTTTCTGAGTGGTCTCGAATAGCTGCAGGATGATTAAATACTTTTGCGCCTTGTCTCACTGCCGCTGATAGTAACCAGGTGGTATTGAGATATTCAATATCAAATGGCGGATCGGTGCGCATCAAAACCGCTGAAAAAGTATTCAGGGCACGACCTTCAATATCGCCCAACTCAAACCAAGATGTGCCACTGGGCTTAATAGCTAAAGACTGACAATCAGTAGTCGCAAGGTTTTCTCTCCAAAGCAAATTACGGCTTTGGCAAAACCACAAACGATGACCTGCCTCTTGCGCTACTCGCATCATTGCTAGCGTAGAGTCTTTGCTCACCTTAAAAGACTCCAGTGGATCGGCGATGAATAAAAAATCCATTGTTTTATTTACCTATGAATGCACATCAGACTCATGCAGCTTCAGCATCGGGGTCAGTACGCTCAAGCTCTAAGGAGGCCGCCAGCAAGGCTAGGCGGGCCACTACGCCATAAAGATAGAAACGATTTGGGGCTGCACTGCCAGGCTTAGCACCCATATCAGGCATGGAGTTTTGCTCGAATGCCAAAGGTACAAAGTGCATACCAGGTGCATTGAGATTCTCATCTGGGCCACGATCAGTATGTACACGATAGAAGCCACCAATGACGTAACGATCAATCATATAGACGACTGGCTCTGCTACGGCCTCATTTACTTTCTCAAAGGTATAGACACCTTCTTGAATGAGCACATCACTCACCTCTAGACCCTCTTTAACCACGCTCATCTTATTGCGGTCTTTGCGATTGAGGCCTTTAAGCTGTGCTGGATCATTTACTACCATCACACCCATGCCATACGTTCCTGCATCCGCCTTCACAACGACATATGGTTTTTCTTTAATTCCGTACTCACGATATTTTTTGGCGATTTTCTTCAGAATTTGCTCTACTGCTGTTTGCAACTCATCTTCGCCTTTGCGCTCATGAAAGTTGATATTCGAGCAGCTAGTGAAATAGGGATTAATCATCCATGGATCAATATTGATCAACTTGGAAAATTTCTTGGCGACCTCTTCATAAGCAGCAAAGTGAGCTGACTTGCGACGCACATGCCAACCCGCGTGTAATCCAGGCAGTAAATATTGCTCATGAATGTTTTCCAATATCGGCGGGATACCTGCGGATAAATCATTATTTAACAAAATTGAACAGGGATCAAAATCTTTCAGCCCTAAACGCTGTTTCTTCAAACCTATGCGCGATAAAGGCTCCATCAATAAACGATTGCCATCTGGCAGATCGATCCACGTTGGCTTTGTAATTTCGTCAGATAAAGTGCCTAGGCGAACATTTAAACCAGCCTGACGTAGGATGGATGAAAGCCGCGCAATATTTTGTAGATAGAAAGTATTGCGTGTGTGGCGCTCAGGAATCAGTAGCAAGTTTTTCGCTTCTGGGCAAATCTTCTCGATTGCAGCCATAGCGGCTTGTACAGCCAATGGCAACATCTGGGGAGCTAGGTTATTAAATCCACCAGGAAATAAATTGGTATCTACGGGAGCCAGCTTAAAACCCGAATTTCGCAGATCTACCGAACAATAAAATGGCGGAGTATGTTCCTGCCACTCAAGCCTAAACCAGCGCTCTATAGTTGGAGTTGCTTCTAAGACCTTGGACTCTAATTCGAGCAAGGGGCCGCTAAGGGCAGTGATGAGATGTGGAACCATTCCACCATTGTAAGATTTTTAAAAGAAAGACGCGGGATACTAGGATCCCGCGCTTAAAAACTGGGCAATCAACCAAGACTGCCCAGTGAGGGGTAAATCTACAGATTAAGACTCGTAGGCAGACTCACCGTGTGAGCTGATATCCAAGCCTTCGCGCTCTTCATCTTCCTTAACGCGCAAACCAATCACGATATCGATCAATTTGAAGGCTATGAAGGAAACCACGCCAGACCAGATCAAGGTAGTGATAACGCCTTGAGCCTGAATCCATAATTGGCTAGCGATAGAGTAGTCAGGAGCTACAGCATTGGCTACATAATCCCAGATACCTGTTCCACCCAAGGCTGGATCAGCGAATACGCCAGTCAATAATGCGCCGGAGATACCGCCAACACCGTGTACGCCGAATACATCTAAGCTGTCATCTGAACCCAAGATTTTCTTGAGACCAGTTACTCCCCAGAGGCAGATTACGCCAGCAAATAGACCGATTGCGAGTGAACCCATTGGGCCAACAAAACCAGCAGCAGGAGTAATAGCAACTAAACCAGCTACGCAACCTGAAGCAGCACCCAACATGGAAGGCTTACCTTTGAGAATCCACTCAGCAACTGACCAGCCCAATACAGCAGCAGCAGTAGCCAAATAAGTATTCACGAATGCCAATGCAGCGCTACCGTTTGCTTCAAGAGCTGAACCAGCATTAAAACCAAACCAGCCAAACCACAAGAGTGCAGCACCAGACATGACATAAACCAAGTTATGAGGCTTCATTGCTTCTTTGCCGTAACCAATACGCTTACCGATAGCATATGAACCAACCAAACCAGCGATCGCAGCATTGATATGCACAACAGTACCGCCAGCAAAGTCGAGAACACCTTTTTGCCACAACCAACCAGCGCGAGCAGTAATTGCCTCAAGTGATGCAGCATCTTTGATGTCGTCAGGACCAGGCCAGAACCAAACCATGTGAGCGATTGGCAAGTAGCTGAATGTGAACCAGATGATCATGAATACCAAGATTGCAGAAAACTTAGCACGCTCAGCAAAGGAACCAATGATCAAGCAGCAAGTAATCGTCGCAAAAACTGCTTGGAATGCCATGAATACATACTCAGGGATCACAACACCTTTACTAAAGGTAGCCGCTACTGAGTCTGGAGTCATACCAGCCAAGAAGAGACGATCAAGTCCACCAACGAATGCTCCACCCTCTGTGAATGCAAAACTGTAGCCATAAATTGCCCAGAGCACTGAAATCACGGAAAAGACCATGAAACACTGCATACAAATAGACAAAATATTTTTGCTACGAGTTAAGCCACCGTAGAACAAAGCTAAACCAGGAAGGGTCATCAACAGCACTAAAGCTGTACAAATCATCATCCAAGCGGTATCGCCCTTGTTAGGAACTAAAGCAGGAGCTACTGGAGCTGCAGCAGTAGCCGCAGCCGGAGCAGTTACTGCAGGTTTTTTAACTTCATCAGCATGCGCTGGTGAGGTTACTATTACGCCGGTTGCGCCAATGGCCAAGGCCATAGCACCGCCAGCAACAAGTTGTTTTATCCAAGTTAACATTTTGAACCTCTCTTTAAAGTGCTGACGTGCCGGTTTCACCGGTACGAATGCGAATGACGTGCTCAACTGGAGAGACAAAAATCTTGCCGTCACCAATCTTGCCTGTACGTGCAGCTTTTTCAATTGCTTCAATTGCACGCTCCAAGATGCCATCTTCAACAGCAGCTTCAACTTTTACCTTAGGTAAAAAATCAACAACATACTCAGCACCGCGGTACAACTCGGTGTGACCCTTTTGACGACCAAAGCCTTTAACTTCAGTAACGGTAATGCCCGAAACTCCCACTTCCGAGAGAGCTTCGCGCACTTCGTCAAGCTTGAAGGGCTTGATGATTGCGGTAATTAATTTCATACGTTTCTCCGTTCAGGGAAAGAATTAGAAAACTTTGGTAAGGGAAATATTTGCACCACCACGACCAGCCCAAGTGGTATTTGTTCCAGCGCCACCCACTGTAGTAGTGTAAAAATTTGGGTTTGCGTTAGTGCTGATATAAGATGCTTGTGCAGATAAGCCACCACCAAAGTCTTTAGTCATACCTAACTTCCAATCGGTATAGCTAATATTCTTAGGAGTAGTTCCGTAACCACTTGTTGTATTTGGTTGGCCTGCAACATACTGATATCCGATGTGGCCATTGGCTGAGAGCCCCCAAAAACCAGTGTCATAGTTCACTGTCAAATCAGGATACATAGAGCCTGAACTATTAGGTGTTCCAAACAATGTGGTAACCGCATACGATACCTTGGCAAAACCAGTTACAGGGCCATAGGTAAAGTTCTGAGCAGCATATAACTCAGTTGTATTGGCATTCGACATGTAAGTCGATGTGAATGACTTAGTTGGATAGTAATACTGCAATACACCAAAATCAGAAGCAAAACCTTCGCCAATCAACTCCTTCTTGAAACCGCCGTAGAAGTCCATTTCAATTGGAGAGCTGGTACCAGGGTTGCCGTTTGAAATCCAGTTAATTGAGCTATTCCAGTTACCAATGTAGAAACCACTCTCATGGGCGTAGTCAAACCCACCTTGGATAGCAGGCTGGTAGTTAGACTGAGTAATACCACGATAGCGATAGTCATTGGTTACTGTTACGTTAGCGACAATTGGGCTAGCTTCTGGCGCTTCTGCTGCTGCTTCTTCTGCAAATGCTGAGATTGAACTTAGGCCAGTCAACAAAGCAACTGCTGCCGCAGAGATTGCCGTCTTTTGTAATGCTTTCATGTGGAACTCCTTACTGGTTGTAATCAAAAAAGGGATAAATGCTTAATGCATGGAGTGATGATCGGGGTTTGGAGATGTACGCTTTCAGGGTGATGCACTCGGTTAAGGCTGTAGCACCAAAATAGTGCCAATCAATGCACCAAAGTGTTCCATTTTGAGTGATTTCAGGGGTTTAGGGCTATTTTTGGGCAAAAAGGACTATTCAAATTAAAATACAAAGCGTATCTTTTATGCAACGTTAACCATTTCAGGGCAATCCAAACCATGCAAAAACCAGGCGAAATCCTCGAGCAAATCCAGCGCATTGCAAGCGATATGCAAAACAAGGTAGGAGATGCTATTCGAAATTCACCAGCTCAGGAAATTGAGAAGAATGTGCGCGCCATGATGAATCAAGGATTTCAGAAAATGGATTTGGTAACGCGCGAAGAGTTTGAAGTGCAATCGAAGGTGCTCGCTAAGACCAGAGAAAAACTAGAAGCGCTAGAAGCAAAAGTAGCAGCACTCGAAAAATCTACTGCTTAATATTTTTCTAATGACTTCATTCTTAATCTTCACCAATTTGCGTGCTTGGGAAAAATTTCGGCGCAATTAAAAACCAAATATATCCAAGTGCCTGCACTGCTAAATACATTCCCAAGGCTAAATCAAACGCACTTGCACGCGACCAGCCTGCCTCAATACCGATATCCACCAAATATCCAACTCCCCATTGCACTAAAAACGCGCCCATAAAAAGTGCTAAGTTATAGGTAGTGCTGACGCGACCAGAAAAAGATTTTGGAAAGTAAGTAACGACCAAGCTTTGCGCCAGCACATAAGAAGCACAAGCTATCGCAAATAGAAACCACCAGACCCAAACCCATGAGCTGCGTAAATAAAAAGCGCATGCCTGAAATACTAGAGCAGCGGCAACCATCCAGCTTAAGTAGCACAGCGTTGTAATACCGCGCTTTGCTAGCTTTGGTAGTAAAGCAGTATTTAAAACATATGCAAGCAATAGAACCGTATTGAACCAAAATATAATTTGAGAAGCGCTATCTGATGAGTACTCCATCACACTAGTCAACCAAGGTCCAAGCCAAAGCGTCTGGATAGCAATAAACCCACCATAACAAAATGCGCCTATTGGAAACATTCTCCAAAAAAAAGCATTAGTCAAAATCGGCTTGTAACTTGACCATGAAAAAGTAGCGACGCCACCTTGCTTTATATCTGTCGAAGCAAGTGACTCGCTTGCCTTGGTCTTCACTGGCAAACCAAAATACAGGCCAATAATCGCTACACAGGTCAATATTGCCATCGCCACAAATACGCCGCGCCAACCTAGATAAGGCAAGACAGCGTGCACTGGCCAAGAAGTCACTAAAGCGCCAGAGGTACCAAAAATCAACATGCCAGAGGCTAGTTGACCCTGACTTTCTATGGGGAACCAATAGCGAAAGCCAGAA
>Ga0194059_1000053_pt1 | contig 56111 bp, 45 predicted proteins | sample SepL6211m_MetaG_FD_163426 | JGI IMG/M metagenome (GOLD analysis project Ga0194059, IMG submission 163426) | Anoxic zone freshwater microbial communities from boreal shield lake in IISD Experimental Lakes Area, Ontario, Canada - Sep2016-L626-11m | ecosystem: Environmental > Aquatic > Freshwater >...
ACGCCGTAAAATGGATACCTTCTCTTCTGGGGTGTAATTGTGACGTTTCTTTCGCATGGACTTTCCTCCGTTCGTGATGGTTTATCACAAACGAACCAAAAGTCCTATTCACGCTGAGCCAAAACAAATGGATACAAGCTATTATCGGAAGATGCTGGTTTCAATAGGAAGGAAATTAGAGTCAGGTGTAATAAGGCGGGGAATGATCATATACAATTTACAATCAAATGAAAAATAAGAGGAACCATGACTGCAAATAAAATCACTCACAACATAGAGCTACTCGACAGTATCAACATTGCTTGCATTGAAATTCTACAAGCACTATCAGAAACTTTTGAGAATACCACCAATGACCAATACAAAGAGGATATCAACAAAGATATGGTGACTCTTGAAAATTTGAAACACATAGTCACCGCTGTTAAAAAAGATATTGAATCAGAAACTGTTGGAGCAAGCACAGAGCTACTTCTGCGAATTGCCGCCAATGACTTTAATAACAAGTTGGCTTTAATTCCAGAGAAAAAAACCCTGCGTAACGAGATCACTGATTCCCTTATTGAAGTACACAGCAATCTTTTACGTCAGACAGTCAAGGAACGCCATTGAGACGAATATCTACAGGTTGATGGTAAATGGATTTTAAGAATGTAAAATTGGCAACTGGTTTGAGTGTTGTATTCACTGGACTTGGCTATTTTTATTTAGGTCGAACAAAAAAAGGGACTTATCTCTTCTTTGTGGCTCTGTTCATTTGGTTAGCTATTTTTACGGATAAATTTTTGCCAAATGATCCACCTGAAGTTCAATCATCAAAAGTGATAGTACATACCATCCTGATCCTTATTAACGTGTCATTGTGGATTTATGGCGTTGTCAATTCATACAGATCAGCTATGGTCATTAATGATATGGGTTCAAAGATATGCCCTTTTTGTGGGCAGAAAATAAGCATTGATGAAACTTTCTGTCGATTTTGCCGTAGAGCAGTATAACAAACCTATAAATGGTGAATGTTTTGGCACTTATTCGGTTTTAACAAATTTTTCAAGAGAACCAACAAAATTGGCAACAGTATTTACTGGAAAGGTAGCAATCCCATTCGACAAGATTGATAAATATATTAAAACTTAAACAAGATGCGGAGAAAAGTCGAGAGCCATTTCGAAAACTACTTATCCAACTAAATACAGATTTTCATGACCACCTGCTTACAAAGTTGAATCCAGAAGACAAATGGCAGTTGATAAAGGTCTAGGTGCAGGTCTGGTTCAGTACAGGGCTAACAAAAAAGCTGGGGATGCGAAGAAAGCTGATGTCACTGAAAAAGTTGAAGTAGCAAAAGCTCCTACGAAAGCTAAAAAGGCTCCTGCTGTTAAAGCAACTGTGAATGCCCAAAAATGATAATCGGATTGATAAAAAAACCAAGACAATTTGAGTACGATTCATTCAGCGACACGTCACTCTGAGATTATTTGTTGATATCATTGGATGGGGTGTATTCATACGTTACAGAGCCATTAATCACATATAGTTTGTTGTTTACTATTGCCGATGCAGGAAAAGTCACTCCTGTAGGGATAGATTCTTTAACGCTCCATTTGTCTGACAAAGGGTCGTACTCATTTGCATAAATCATTGGGTTACGATCCCAGTTGTCTCCCCCTACAACATAAATTTTCTCATTAATTGTACCAGAAACCATGCCTTGACGAGGGGGCCACGGCATTTGTGTCTTTGTACTCCAAGTGTTAGTTACTGGGTTGTATTCTTCCACTGTTGAAAGGTACCCAGAGATTGATGTCGTTTGATATCCGCCAACAGCATAAATTTTACCATTAGCCACTGCTGTTGTAAGATTTTTGCGTGGATTGGGCATAGGGGTGGCGGATGACCAAGCGTTTGTAATTGGGTCATAAACCTCAACGGTACTCAAATCAAATCCAGCACTATATCCACCAATTACATATATTTTCCCGTTTACCATACTGGCACTGTAACCCGTTCTTTTTGTAGGCATTGGTGTTTTAACAGTCCATTGATCTGAAACGGGATCGTATTCTTCGACAATATCACCTCCTACTGGATCATATATATTAGGTTCGTCACAGTAATTAAAGCATGATTTTGTTCTTTAACAATTGAAAAGCATGAGTTCCATCAGGTAGTTATGGAAGCGCGATCAACCATTCTATCTGAGCGAGGAACCCATGCTTATCAAACAGATTATCCGCGATACACTTGAGTTGCAAGGATTTCGCATCGAATCCGTTGAGAAGAAGGATTCCGAGATTCTTATTTCAATTGAGCCCGATCTCCGTTACCACCCACGTTGTGGAGTGTGCGGAACTCAAGGTGACTATCGAGACACGTTAACGGAGCACTTTTTTCGCCACGTTCCGCTGTGGGGCTTAGATGTAAATCTGGTGTATGCTCCATGCCGTGTCCGTTGTCCAAAGTGTGCCGGAATACACGTTGAGCTGATGCCGTGGGCTGCCGGTAAGAAGCGCCTCACCAAAGCTCTTGCTGTCAGTATCGCTACCTTGGCACGGCAACTGACATGGCAGCAGGTGGCCCGACAGTTTGGCTGTTCTTGGGGTACGGTAGCATCTGCAGTTGCCTACGTGGTTGCATTCGGGTTTGCTCACCGTGATCTCTCCGGAATAACCCACATAGGTATTGATGAAATTTCGCGGCAAAAGGGTCATGTCTATCTCACCAACGTATATGACCTAAAAACCGGAACGCTCATCTGGAGCGGAGAAGGCCGCTCAATAAAAAGCCTTGATGCTTTTTTCAGCTTTTTTGGGCCAGAGAGAACCAAACAACTGGAAGGCATCTGTTGCGATATGTGGCCAGCCTTCATAAACGCAGTTAAAGCCAAGGCACCTCAGGCAACATTGGTCTTCGATAAGTTTCATATCGTCAAGCAACTCACGGAGGCAGTAGACACTGTACGCCGCCAGGAGATTAATGAAAAAGGTAAGGAACACGAGAAACTGGTTGCCGGCAGTAGATACATCTGGCTCAAGAATCCTTGGAATCTCACGGACAGGCAAAAAGCCTCTTTGAGCTATCTGGAAACGCTGAACCTGAATATCCATCGTGCTTATCTGCTCAAAGAGTCCTTCAGGGACTTCTGGCAATCAACAACAAAAGAGCTGGCAGCCAAACACCTTGAACAATGGTACTCATGGGTTGATGAATCAGCAATCAAGCCAATGCAGGAAGTCGCCAAACTGCTCAAGAAACATGAGGAAAACATCCTCACTTACTTCGACATGCCGATATCAAACGGAATAGCTGAAGGGCTCAATAACAAAGCAAAGGTGATCAGCCACCGAGCTTACGGATTCAGGACGGCAAAGAACTATATTCTTAATTTGTATCACTGCATGGGTAATCTGACCATGCCAACTACTTTGCACAGGTTTGTGTGAGGAACCTCAAAAATAAACACGTCACCTGCAAAAACCTTCTCAGCATCGGCAAAATCCAGCTGATGCTTTTTCAGGTTTGCTTGGCGCTTGTTTTCGTCCCACGTAAATTTCATAAGCAGTTTATACACATGATCATGCATACGGTCAAACGAAAAAATGTAGATTTTGTAGGGACCCACAGGGCCTAAAGGCGCAGTCTCAGACCGGCCCTCGCCGCGCAGTCTGGGATTAACGGCTGTGAGGCGCAACGGGTTTTCAACGCCTGCGAAGTGCCGATGGTCTCATTTGCCGCGTTTGTTGTCGTATCCTCGCCGCCTTGATGGCATCTTTGATTTGAAATCGGATTAGCCCCCCATGAGCGTTGGCATGCTCATCATAGACTGTTTGCCCCATCGGGCATTGAGCCAGCGTTTCAGGAGTGGGTCAGTGAGAGTAATGAGTCCTGTATCATCCTTTGCTATATGGTCACCGCTAATAAGTGAAACCAGCGACTTTTTCACCGTCGCGGCGTTGGTAAGCCTGTTGCGTGACATGTAATCACCTGACATGGGTTGCCGTGTCGGTTCTTTTGCGAGAACCTCAATCAAGGTACGCGATTGCGGCGTAAGTGAAGCATATACGGATGTGAAGAGCGACGTCTCTCTTGCTATTGCTGTATTCACGGCTTTCGCGAGATCGTCTTCTGTCGGAACATCTGGCGCTGTCAATTCATACAGGGCGTGTGCAATGGCCGTAACACCATACGTATGAGCTTCCGCGATGGCAATTATGTCATCGGTGATATTTCGCGGCCAGTGTGCTCCTGATTCTTTGGTAAGCGCCACTAAATGGGTAGAGAACTCATCTGGTTCTATTAAGGGCAGATCTCGTGTCGTGGCACCACGGTAGAACGCACGCTTTGGAGACTCAAACATATCGCGCAAAAGTTTTCGACGCGATCCTATGAACAGGTAGGACGCTTTATGATGCTGGATGGTTGAACGTAACGCAGCCTCAATTTGTGCACCATTGGTAAGCATCGCCAGGTCTTGAAACTCATCGAAGATAACAAGGAGCGGCGTTTTGGATTGCGAAGATATGCTGTCGAGCGACGCGACTACTGAAACAAGCCTGTCAATGCCGTTCTTCGCCAGACCGGAGGCAGAAGCTGATACCGAAAAAGATCCGTCGGGGTTCATTGTTATGACGGGAACAAACGCGGTGACCAGTCGTGATAGTTTTTTGAATAGTTTGTCGTTCACACTAAGAGATGCATAAAGCGCTGTCGCTATGCGGTCGGCGGCGGCATCAACTGACGGAACGGCGCTGAGATCGCAGCATGTGGCCAAGCCACCTTCCGCGCGATAATCTCTGGCTAATCTCATCGCAAGTGACGTTTTACCGCACCTGCGCGGCGCCAACAATACGTTGTTGTTGCCCGAGCGCGCTTCCAGCAAAAGAGCGGCAAGAAGACTCTTTTGATTGCAGAGCGGTTCATCGTCGCCAATGACAGTCTTTGAAAATGGGTTCCTGACCATGGCACACTCCTTTTGCAACCGATTAACGCAATTAACAATGGGTATTAAACTGTTGGTATAATACCAGTAGTTAAAAGAGTATGCAAGTGAACATTCTCCCCCCACCCCCACCGCAAACGTCCACCAGAATTTGTTTTGATCATGTTTTTCGTAGGGGCGACGCCGATGGCTCGCCCGCCTTTGGTTTCTTGTTGTTATGCACGCTGGCAGGCCATTCCTACAGGGCGGGCCACGGACCGCGCCTTTAGGCCCCAGAGGGTCCCTACGGTTTACCCTCCCCCCACCGCAAAAGTTTACCAGAAATTATTCCAACTGAGATTTGTTTGTAACATTGCTGTGCTAATTTGGTGCGCTGAATGAAGGTGTATCTTCTCTTTCAGCCAACAAAGGAGCCTCACACAATGCGTAACTATCTGAAAAATATAAAAATCATCTCCGCCTCGGCCCTGCTTGGCCTGCCGTTGATGGCCTGTTCTGCTGCACCCGTCATTGTCCGGTCGGGAGACACGGTGGAGATGGGGTTTACCTGCCGCCTGCCGGGCGGCAGCGTTGCTGTTACCACGCGCCCGGACGCCGAAATAGCCGCCGAAACGAAGTCGCCGCTCTACCTGCAGCGTATCGGGCCGGAGACACTATCGCTCCAGGCCGTTGAAACCGTGCGCACGCCGGGCCTGGAGGGTGTCAAGGATTTTGAGCTGGTGGTGCTTGATCTGCTTGCTCCGCAGATGGTCGGAGTGAAAGTAGGGGAGCGACGCTCTATCGAGCTGGCTGCTGCGCGCTATACCGGCTTGCCGAAGAATGAAGAATATATCTCAATTGCCAGAATACGCCATTATCCGAAGGTTATCAGGATGACGCCTGAAGAGTTCCAGGCAAGAACGGGAGTGAAAGCGGAAGTTGGCCAGCCGTACACTGAAGAGCCGGCTATTCCGGGAATGGTCAGCGAAGTTTCAGAGAAAGAAGTCGTTATCCGGGTGAGCGCCAAGGTTGGCGTGACCGTAGTAACTCCTTTTGGTAGCGGTGTTATTCGGGAAAACGACAGCGAATACAGCTATGCCATTGATGCCCGTAAAGGCTCGCTGGTGAGGACTGCCGGCATGGTTGGGCGGATTGTTGATGTGAGCGAGGAGTCAATCGGCCTGGATTATGGACACCCCTTCGGCGGCGAGCCGCTGCAGTGCGATGTAACAGTAAAATCGGTTGAAGCCCCTGCACAGGCAGTTGCTCCTGCCCTTTCGGCTTTTCCAACTGCAGCGCCCCCCGGCACAAGCAAGCAAGAACAGCTGATGTTGCCAGCAGCCGGCGGGGATCTCGCTACGGTCAATTATCAGGCCATGCTGGAGGATGGCTCCCTCTTTTATACCACCCGTAAAGAGATAGCTGATAATCCGGCGCTGAAGAAAGTCTCCTGGTATGCTGCCCCGGGCAGCTATACACCGGAAGCAGTAACGGTCGGTAAAGCGGCGCTGCTGCCGGGTATCGGTGCAGCGCTGATCGGCATGAAAGCGGGCGAGTCGAAACAGCTGACTTTGACGCCGGAACAGGCCTACGGCCACCCAATTCCGGCCAAGCGGCAGGAAATTTCGCTGACGGTAACTGTGCCGATAGTGTTTACGCTCCCGGCGGAGGAGTACGTTAAACGGAGTGGATCGTTTCCGGTGGTGGGGCGGGAGTTGCAGTTGACCCCCTACTTTACGGCAAAAGTGACCGCCGTGCGGGAACGTGAGGTTGAGTTGGAGTTTCAGGCCGAAGATGGGAAAACGTACGTTGAGCCGTTTGGCACTACCAGCGTGAAAAAAGGTGAAAATGAGATCGTTACCACCCTGACGCCGGTGATCGGCAGCAGCTTTCCGCTGCGTGAAGGGAGCGGGGTTATCATCGCCAGTGACGGAAAAACCTTTACTGTCGATCAGAATCATCCGCTCGCCGGGAAAACAGTCGTCATCGATCTGGAGCTGACCGGCTTGACAGCGGCAGCCGCTCTTTCGGGTGGAGAACTCCCCTGGCAGGAGGATCATGACGCCGCCCTGGCGCAGGCGAAAAATGAGGGTAAACCGGCCGTACTGGTGCTGCACGCCGACTGGTGCAGTTTCTGTAAAAAACTGTTCAGCGAAACCATGCCCGATCCGCGTATCAGCGCCCTGCGCGACAAATTCACCTGGATCAAGGTCAATTCGGACAAGCTGGCTGACTACAAGAAGCTCTATGGTCAGCAAGGCTATCCGATGATCGTGCTGTTCAAAGCTGACGGCAGCATCGCCCAGAAACTGGATGGCTATCAGGAAGCGGCTCAGCTGCGGGCCGTGCTGCAGGATGTGCTGTGACAGAAATTCCCCCTCCCGTCAAGGGAGGGGGAATTGAAAAACCGTAACAAATTTGACTTTACCAGGAGCCAGGATTGTAGATGACCTATTCCGTGCAGAAAAAAATATGCCTTTCGAGATTGCTCCTGCTGACGTGCGGCTTTGTATTGACCTGTGCCGCTGCTGCCGTCGCCGATGAACCGGCAGCGCTTGAAACGACTGAAGCGGCTCCTGCCGCCGCGCCCGCTGCGGTTGTCGAACAGGAGCAGACCTTTACCATCAGGCGTATCGTTGTTACCGGGAGCGCCCTGTTCAGTGACGATGAGCTACAGAAACAGGTCAAGCCGTTTATCGGCAGAGGCAGGACGGCGGCTGATGTGGAAGGGGCACGCGACGCACTCGAGCGCTACTTCCACGACCAGGGCTATCCGACGGTTATGGTGAATATTCCCGAACAGGCGGTATTGAGCAAAGTTATCCGCCTGGATATCATCGAAAATCGCGTCGGTACGGTGACGGTGACCGGCAACAAATGGTTCTCGACGGAGAAGATTCTGCGCGAACTCCCGTCCATCGCCCCCGGACAGGTCATCAAACTCCAGCAGTTGCAACAAGAAGCGAACCGTATCAACCGCAACCCCGATTTCAAGGTTATTCCCGAAATGCAAGCCGGCAAGGCGCCCGAGTCGGTGGATATGACCCTCAAGGTCACCGAGCAGATGCCGCTGCACGGGAGCCTGGAGCTGAACAACCGCTCCGGCTACGACACATCGGTACTCAGGCTGAACGCCGCCCTCCGCTATGACAACCTCTGGCAACGGGACCACTCGTTCTCGCTGCAATATCAGATGTCGCCGCAGAATGTGGGTGAAGTGAAAGTCGCGTCCAGTTCATATACGCTCCCGTCGTTCTGGAACCGTGACGATAAAGTCGTTCTCTACGGGGTCTGGTCCAATACCGAAACCGCTTCTGCGGCAGGGTTCAACAACCTCGGTAACGGCACCATTTTTGGCACCCGCGTGATAGTTCCGTTACCAGGTGTGGGCGATTACAGCCACACGGCGGTGCTTGGCGTTGACTACAAGAATTTTGAGGAGAAGGCCGGACTGACCGGTACAGAAGCGGTCAAGACACCGATCAGTTATGTCCCCATTTCCGTTGCCTACAGCTCTTCGCTTCGCGGTGAGAACGGTGCCACCTCTTTCAGCGCGGGGGTGAACATGTCGTTCCGGGAAGCGGTGTCCGATTCGCGCCAGTTCGAGGAAAAACGCTATAAGGCTCGTGGCAACTACATTACCGTAACTGCCGGTGTCGAGCGGAACCAGAAGCTTCCGGGAGATTTCTCGTTGTTGGCAAAGCTGGACGGCCAATTGGCCGATCAGCCGCTCATTTCCAATGAGCAGTACTCGGCCGGTGGTGTGGAAAGCGTCAGAGGGTATCACGAGAGTGAAGCGAGCGGCGACAATGCGCTTCACGGAGTGTTCGAACTGGCGGCACCGAATCTCCTCAAAAAGGTAGGCGCGGACCGTTTCAGTCTGACCCCCTACATTTTCTACGATGGCGCCGAACTCTGGGTGAAGGAGCCGCTGCCGGGGCAGAAGTCTCTGGTCGGCCTTTCGGGGACCGGTTTCGGCGTGCGCGGCACACTGTTCGGCTCTCTCGACTATCAGTCCGACTACGGTTTTGCCCTCCGTGATACGAACCGTACCCAAACCGGTGATTCATACATTCATTTCAAGGTGAAATGGCAGTTTTAACCTCCCCCTCCCTAACCCTCCCCCTCCTGGGGAGGGAACTTTTTGTTCCTCCACCTAGCGGGGGGAGGTTAGGAGGGGGGATTTGATAAACACAAATCAACAGGAACCGATCCGCATGAAAAAGAAGAACCGTATATCTGAAAAAATGCTGCGCCGCCATGCGTGCGCACTGGTACTGGCGGTTACGCTGGCGTTTTCACCAACGATGGCTGCTGCCGCATCACCGACTATTCCCGGTTTCTACGGAAAACTGACCGGCTTCACGGCGACGACATCTCTGCCGGTGCTGCTTCCTGGTGGGACTCTTACCGGTGCGATCGTCAATTCTGCAGTCGGAAGTACCCTGTCTATCGATCAGAACGCACCTCAGGCGACCATTGACTGGAAGTCGTTCAATATTGCTCCCGGTTCGACGGTTTTGTTTAACCAGAAAGATACGTCCGGAAAGGCGCAGCGCGACTGGGCTGCTCTCAATCGCATTTATGACGCCAATCCCAGCCAGATTTTCGGTAATCTCAAGGCCGACGGCAAAGTCTATCTGATCAACCGCAACGGCATCCTGTTTGGACCCGGTTCCCAGGTAGACGTCCATGCACTGATCGGGTCGGCACTCAACATTACGCTTGATAATTTCACTAAAGGGCTGCTCAGGTTTACCACGGCTGCTGACAGTAATCAAAGCAGCGCTTTGGGCGATGACGTTACCATCGCCAACCACGGTACGATCAGTACCGACTCCGGCGGCAGTGTCAGTCTGATCGGCCCGAGGGTAGAAAATGCCGGAACTATCAACGCTCCGCAGGGGAGCGTCAACATGGTGGGACTCCGCCGGGCGGCCGATGGCAGCAGTCTGGCCGAAGGTGAACTGAATCTGCTGACCAGTTTCGATCCCGGTGCGGCCAATGTGATTTACAACTCGCTGGCAACGCCCGGTGCGGTCGTGAATTTCAGTGGTGGCAACATCACTGCCGACAGCGGCAGGGTCGGCCTGTATGGCGATACGGTGCAGCAGGGGGGAATGATCCGGGCCGTGTCGGCGGTAAAAAAAGGTGGCGAAATCTTTTTGAAAGCCAAAAGCAGGGTGACAACCGATGCGGGGAGCGTAACCGAGTCGTCGGTCAGCACCTCATCGGAAAAGGTCAACCAGACCTTTGTCTATAACGGCGGCGCGATTCAGGTCGGCGGACTGACCTCAGCCGAGACCTATGTGACCGGTCCTGACGGCGACTATGTTAAAAATGAAGGTGCTTTGCAGGTTATAGAACATAATGGCAGCATGGCGGCGCCGAGTGGAACGATCAACCTGCTTGCAACGGATCGCATATTCATGGGGTCAGGGAGCAGCATCGATGTTGCTGGAAAGTGGGTGGATCAGTCGGCCTCCGCCAATATGGTCTCTTCCACTTTGAACAGCGTAGAGCTGCGGGATTCTTACGGCCAGAAAAACGGTCCGCTCAAGGGGGATAAAATCCAGTCCGACCTGCTGAATGGTTCGGCGATCGGCGATATCAGCGGCTCATATGGCGTGGAGGAAAAATCAGCTCTGGAGCGGAGCACTCGGGGAGGCGTTATTGCACTCACCAGTGGCAGCAGCGGCCAGATCATCGTGAAAGATGGCGCAACGCTCAATTTTTCAGGGGGGGGCTTCCGCTATGCCCAGGGGAGCAACCAGACCACTATGGTTGTTGCCGGAAACCGGGTCTACGATGTCAGCAGCGCTCCGCAATGGCTGAATTACACGCTGCTGGACAGCCAGAGCAAAGCATATTCCCGCTTCGGCATGACCGAGTCGTTCAGCGGCATCTACTACGGCGGCGGCAGTTCGGTCTACTCCAGTTCACTGGGGCGTATTGCCGGGAGTGATGCCGGTACGCTGACGCTGTCGGCTGGAATACTGAAACTGGACGGCGCAATACATGGCGAGGTAACGCGCGGTATTTTTCAGACGAGAACCACTGCTGACAAGACGAGCAAAGAGTATATAGCCAACGTGGCACGCGGCCTTGAAGCTCCCAGCGGTGGTACCCTGCTGATAGGGGTGGAGCCGGGTGTCAGTCCAGGTGGACAGAGTCTGTCTTCTGATGCGCTGGTGCAAGAAATCGTCGTGCGACCGACGGCGGTAGCGCTGCCTGCAGGATTCGGGGTGAACGACCAGTTGCCTGGCAGTCTGACGGAGCTTTCTGCAACCCAGTTGTCGCACGCGGGGCTGAGCACTCTCAGCCTGTTCAGTAATACGAATGTGATGATCGAGAGCGGTGCCCGCCTGGCGCTGGCCCGCGGTGGAAGTTTCACCGCCAAGGGACGTAGAATTGAAAACAGCGGCGAGGTTATCGTGCCGGGGGGCAGTGCCTCATTTATTCTGCAGGATAATATCACCGCCATCCCGAAAGTGAACGGGTTTGAAAATCCTCTCTATACCTCGATTATCTCCAACCTCTTTTTCGCACCAGGCAGTCTGGTATCAGTGCGTGGCGAGACCATCGACAACAGCAGGATGGGACTGACAGATAGCGGTGTGCCCGGCAACGGCATCCTGAATGGCGGCAGGATCGCCATCAAGGATGTAACGGTCAGCGGTTCGACCAGTGGCAACAACTTGGTTGTTGCGCCGGGAGCGACCCTGGATGTGAGCGGCGGCTATCTGATTGACCAGAGCGGTAAGGTCAACGGCGGTGACGCTGGATCTCTGGAGTTGCGGGCCATGAATCTGAGTCTGGGTGGCGAACTGCGCGGTCTGGCGCTGGCCGGTAAAAAGGGTGGTGAAGTCATCCTGCATACCGGCGATATTGTAGTCGGTTATTCAGGTTCGACACTGCCTGCCAATATTCCTCCTGACACTGTGCCGACCGAGCAGATGAAAGGCAGACTGCTCCTTTCCCAGGATCGCTTTAAAGAAACCGGTTTTACCCGGCTGAGCCTGAATGCCGTCAACGATATTACTTTCAGCAGTGGCATTGATCTCACGCCAAGCATGGCACGCTTGCCATCGCCACTGTCAGGCAACAGATCATCTACGACTACTGCAACCATACCTTATGATAATATCGTCTATTCACCCGACTATCTTGGCCAAACCTCGATCAAGGCCGCAGCCGGAACAATTTCCAGTTTTAACAGTGGAACACAGCTCGATGGGGAGACTCCGATTGCGGTGAATCAGAATTCCAAAATAGTTGTAGAACGGGGTGCTCAGCTGAGAACTGCCGGTGGAGGAACTATTTCATTGAGTGCGTCCGCAGTGGATATCGCCGGATCCCTGTCGGCGCCGGGTGGGGATGTCTCAGTTACGGCTCGAAGTACTGGAGATGCCAAGGATCTCAATCTGCTGGAGGGTGGCCGAATTTTTGCTGGTGGATACAACAAGCCCGACGGCAAGACATTGGCAGGAACATCAACCAGTTATGTGACCCAGGCGGCAGGAAAGGTTTCTCTCTCAGGTACCAACGTAAACCTGAACTTTGGATCGCTGGTAGATGTATCAGGGTCTGTACCAACGGAGCAACAACTACGCGATACTGGAAGTGCACCGCAACTGATCTCATCAGCAGGTGATCCAGGATCTTTGACGCTTGGTTTCGGAAATAAGTTGACTTTGGATGGATCCATTTCTGGAAGAGCCCGCTCTTTTGGGGGACGAGGAGGAACATTACAGATCAGTTCCGGTTCTACAACCAAAGGCCTGGAGATCATGGCCGCAGATGTTGCGCTCTATCAGGCCAGCGGATTTGATGATCTCAATTTCAAAAGTACCAGTTCTATCAAGCTTCCCGATGTTTCCACTCTTTCAGTGGGACGCAAATTGACGCTGGATACCCCGATTTTAAGCGGCAGCATGGCCAGAGATGTATCGATTACGTCCCCCTGGCTGGTTCTGAAGAACACCAGCAGTATTGAGAACTTGAATCCGGGCCAGACCCTGGATACGAGCGGCGGACGACTGACGTTGACGGCCCAAGCACTTGACATCACCGGTAACCTGCAGATCAAGGACTTTCAGGAAGTAAAGCTGGAAGCTGGCAGGGATATTACGTTCAGCGACCGTGCCAATGCCACCGGTAAAGGCTGGATCGGCACTCTTTGGACGACCGGCAACTTGACGCTACAGGCGCAACGGATTTATCCGACCACTGCGTCGCAGTACACGCTGAATGCCAACGGTAAAATCACCATACTGCCCCAGGATGCTGCCCCCGCCGACTCTGCTTCGATTTATTCGGCTGGCGGTTCGCTTTCGATCAAGGCTGCCGGAGGCATTGAACAGCGGGGTTTGCTGGCGGCACCGATGGGCAGCATATCGCTGGATGGTATGGACAGCCGGGTCTATCTGGCCGAGGGGAGCAGCACCATTACCGGCGGCTCAACACCGGTATCCTATGGTTACTTTGACGGCACGAGTTGGAGTCTCAAAGGAGGCAGCAGTCTAGGTGGGTCGGAAGTGACAGCTGCACCTGATAAGGCTATTGCAATTAGCGGTAGAGAGGTCGTTGTCAGAGCAGGGGCAACCATTGACGCACGTGGCGGCGGTTCCATAACCACTGCGCTCTGGCAATCGGGACTGGAGGGGTCGGTCAATCCGTTTACCCTGGCGTCACGGTATGTAATTCTGCCGGACAACTCGGTGATACTTCCCGGTCGGGCGATTTATCTGCAGGGGGTGCCTGAGCTGGGGCTCAAGGCGGGAGTCTATTCAATCCTGCCGTCTGACTTTGCTTTTGTGCCGGGCGCACTGGTCATTCAGGATACCGGGACCAGGCTCGCAACCGGTGCGCAGACCAGATCGGCACAGGGGTATCCCATAGTGGCCGGGTACTCGACTGTAACCGAAACTGCGGTCGGTTCGAACCTATACAGTGGCTATGCCGTACGGCGGGCAACAGAAGTGCAAAAAGAGGGCAATTTCACCATCAAACAGTTTAGCGCTACCGATGGCGGTAAAATCACTGTTTCGGCTGCGGAAACGGCGGTTATTGCCGGATCGCTGAACGGCACGCCGTTGAGCGGTGGCGCCGGGGCGCTGTTTTCCCTTAGCGGAGCCAATGTCCAGGTGAAGGGGACGGTTGACGCTCTTGATGCCGGTTTTAATTTCAGCACGCCGGTTTCGACATCCCTGATCGGTACCATGCAGATCCAGGCCGATTCCGTTTCAAACAAAGGGTTGAAGGGGCTGAAACTAGGTGATGGCGGCACCGACACGGTGAGCATAGAAAAAGGGAGTGTGCTGCAGGTTCCTGACATAACCCTGACCGCCAAAACGGGCGTCACCGTGCAGAGCGGCGCCCAGGTGCTGGGGGTAGGTGACGGCGGTTCAGGAAGCGTCACAATACAGGCGCCACTCGGCACATTGACCGTCGAGGAAACCGGTCTGGTGCGTGCCGGGCATGACCTGACACTGAATGCCTCTGATGTAGTTCTGAAAGGCGAGATTAAAGCCGACAACAGCGCCCTGAACATCTCTGCACAAAATATTTTCTTTGTTCCCGATGTCTACCAGCACACTACAGCCGGGCTCTACCTGAACAAAAGCCTCTGGGACAGTTTTGCCCGATATACAGAGCTTACCCTCAAAAGCAATAACAATATGGTTTTTCAGCGTGATGTGACGCTGGCAGCCGCCGGTGTATTGACGCTCGACGCCGGACGGTTTGTCCATCAGGCCTCCACGGCTGACGTCACCATCGAGGCAAAAAAACTCAGTATCCTCAACAGCGGTGCCAGCCAGTCGGCGACTGAAGCGTTGACAGGGCAGATTTCCCTCAAAGCCGATACGATCGCCATTTCCTCCGCTTTTGCACCAGGGTCGAATCAGGGTGGTGTCCTCTTTGACGGCTTTGGAACCGTCAAAATGTCCAGCGGAGCCGATCTGCTGCTGCAGGGGGCCGGCTCGATCACAACCCCCGGCGCTCTGAATATCGCTGCAACGCGCCTGTCGGCCACCTCTTTGACTACCAGTACAGGAGCTTTTCTGACTGCTCCCGATTTCAAACTTACCAGCGGCGGCGCATTCAGCTATGTTTCAGCCACCGGAATGCCTGGTGCATCGGGCATGCCGGGTGGCAATCTTGCTATTCAGGGGAGCAGTGTTCGTATCAGTGGTTTGATTGATATGCCTTCCGGTACCGTTGCTCTGACAGCAACGGGATCTGCTGCAACTGATGGTGTGTTTCTCGACTCAGGAGCAGCAATTCGGGCTCACGGGGCAGTTGTCCAGACAGCAGACTCCAGGACAACCGTTGCAACTCCGGGCGGGCGGGTACTGCTTTCGGCAGCTGCCGGTCCGGTTGAGATTGCCGCCGGTGCTCAGGTGGATGTTGCAGCGGTCAGCGGCAGCGATGCAGGTTCGATTGCACTTGCCGCTCCAAACGGAGAAGTAACGGTGAAAGGGGAACTGCGCGGCAACCCGGTCAGCGGGCGGGGCGGCTCGTTTGCTATCAACAGCCTCAATCTGGACGGGGTCAGTGGCCTGGATGGATTGAGCGCAACCTTGAAAAACGGCGGTTTCACTGAAAAACTGAACATTCACTCCCGCAGCGGCAATCTGGCGCTTACTTCAGGAAATATTCTGTCCGGGCGAGAGGTTATAGTTGCCGCAGACGGCGGTTCAATCGATCTGTCCGGTACGATTGATGCCAATGGTGTCATGTCTGGTGACGCAGGGGGGCGGGTGGAGCTGTATGCGAAGTCAGCGTTGACTCTCGAGAGCGGCTCGGTTATCTCCGCGAAAGGGAAGGATGGTGGAGTGGGCGGTTCGGTATCGCTCGGTTCTGCAGCGCAGGACAAATTAGCAGGCAGTTACGCACTGCAGGTTAAATCCGGTTCTAATATTGATGTTGCCGGCGGTACACCAGGAAGTGTGACGTTCCGTGCATATCAACTTAACGGTACTGACGTGAATATGGCTCCACTTCCGGACGGGGCCATCACAGGTGCATCAAGTGTCTCCGTCGAGGCGGTGAAAAGCTACTCCGGCTTGACTGCAATCGGTGCAGCATCGGTATATACAGCTGACGCGGTTGCATTTATGGGCAATAAGGATCCCATTAAAAGCCGTTTATTCGGCAGCGCAACTTCGCCACATCATCTTCAGGCGGGTATTGAACTGGTCAGTGGACCCGGCAAGGACCTGATCCTCGATACGGCCTGGGATCTTACCTCCGTGCGTCCCGGCAATGAACCGGGAGTCCTGACCCTGCGGAGTACGGGTAACCTCAGTATCAATGTGAATCTCGTCGATCATCCGACCGCCTTGTCTTCACTGCATAGCAGCACCATGCAACCATCATGGAGTTTTAATCTGATGGCCGGTGCCGACCTGAACGGGGCCAGTCCTCTGGCGGTCAAAAAAAGGCAGGGGAATCTGCTGCTCGGTCCGATTGATGGTGCAACCGGCAGACTGAGTGTTGACAAAAACGATAATGCTTCCGGTGGAGCGCTCGTCTATACCGAAAACGGCGCAATCAATTTTTCATCCGGCAATAACACCGACATCGGCTACGGGGTTCCGGCAGGCTACATGATCAATGAAACGATGCGCTATAATATCGGTTCGTATGGCGGAACGGTTAGTGGAGCAACGGGGGGCGACCTGACCATCCGGGCCGGGGCGATACAGACGGCGGTGGGCGATATCGACCTGCGTGTGGCTGGTGATCTGAAACTGCTCAATCGAACTGACGGTTCATTCGGAGTAGCACTCTCCAAGAATCCGAGTTCGGTCGGTTCCATCCGGACGACCGGAGAGTATGACAAGGGTGCTACGACGAAAGCGGGCCCTGATTTTCCTAACAACCGCTCAGCGCTGACCTCTGATTACTGGACCTACGCAGGTGGTGGTAGTATCGGCGTGGATGTTGGCGGCGCGGTTTCCGGTCAGGTGCATAATATCCTCATCAATCAGGATACCGTCGCCGGAAATTCTAACGCCTGGGACACCGCCTCCGGCGGCACGGCCGGCACCAATAAATATTTTACCGCCAACTTTGTGTCAACTGATGCGACCGAAGGAATTGTTACACTGGCGGGAGGCGATCTGTCGGTCAGATCGGAAAAAGGGTTTACCAGCCAGGTGGGAACGTTTGGCAGTGGTGATCTGACACTCGTCTCGGGTGGCGATATGCATGGTCGCTATCGCAGCACGAACGGTAGCGGCACAATTCTGGCGATGGGCAATTTTGGTTCCGACACAGACAAACAGGTAATGGAATTGGGCGCATCACAGCTCACGGTTGTCGCTCTGGGGGATATGAACGTCGGCGCAGTTTTGAACCCCGACAATACACGGGTTGGCGTCTCATTGCAGGATGCGGTCTGGGATCTTGGCTACAGTTACAAGGGGAAGCAGAGCGGCGCGAAGGATTCGTCCGTCAGTCTGACCTCTCTGGCCGGATCAGTGATGCTTGCCGGCAGTAGTACGTTTGACGGGTATAAAACGACTGGGAATGCCTTGCAGCGTCAGCAAATTCTGCCGCCGGTGACGGAAATTATCTCGTCCGGTGATTTAACGATAGATGGCCGCTTTGCGCTGGCACCATCCCCGAGCGGAGATCTGCGCCTGATTGCCGGTGGCAACGTCATCAGTACAGCCAATTCTTCGCTGGCAATGGTTGATGTACCGCTTGATGCGACGTCACCGACCTATGTCTACCAGCGGATTACCAACAAGAGCTACGCCGATAGCGCCATGGCATCACTGTTCACGCGCACCGGCGTCAACCTGCTGCACCAGGATGATACGCAGGTCGCCGAGATACGAAGCGGCGTTGATGGTGATATCAGGGCCCTGCAGCTGAATATCGACAAAGCGGTCACCATCCAGGCCGGAAGGGATATCAAGGGACTGGTCTTTAGCGGCCAGAACCTCCATTCGACCGATATAACGTCAATTCGGGCCGGTCGCGACATTGTCTACGGTTTCTCGGTCAATACCCCTTCAACGGCGCTGGAGGTGATCGGCGCCGGCATCAAGCAGGGGGGCCCCGGTGCGCTGCTGGTTGAGGCGGGACGCAACATCGACTTGGGCAATTCTACCGGAATTCAGTCGGTGGGCGGATTCCTGAACCCGCCGCTCGGTGAGGTCGGCAGCAGCGTCACTGTAATTGCAGGCTCCAATCAAAAAAATATGACGCCGGGTGGAATGGCGGCCTTCTTCTTCGGGGTTGACGGCAAGACCGACCACGCCGACCCGGCACAGAACGGCCTGATCAAGGCTGGCGACGTGTATTCTAAACTTAAGAATTCTGGAGAGAAAGATGCTGCTGCGGCTCAACTTGCTGCAACGCGCAGCGCTCTGATACGACCACTGTTTGACGAACCGGCGGTGAATGGCGATGGGTATATCACAATGACCAGCTCACAGATAAATTCTCTCGGGAGCGCGTCGGATGTCACTATCCTGGCGCGCGGCAGCATTGACGTCGGCAGAAGTTCCATCGGCAGCAGTGCGGCACAAGGTTCCGGAATATCAACCGCCGGTGGCGGTAAAATCAATATTTATACCGGCAAGGATGTCAACGTCAATGAGTCACGTATCATGACCTACCTCGGTGGCGATATCTCGATATGGGTTGATCAGGGTGACCTGAACGCCGGTCGTGGGTCGCGTACCTCGATCAGTCCGTCGCCACCCCGCAAGGTGTACGACCCTGCCACCAAAACCTTTATTACCAAGTTTACCCCTCCGGCCGTCGGGAGCGGTATCCGCGCCGTGACCTTCGATCCCAATACCGTCCCCGGCGGCCCGCTGCCGATCCCAGAAGCGGGCGGAATCAACATTTATGTGCCCAATGGCAAAATTGACGCCGGGGAGGCAGGTATTGTTACGACCAGCAAACTGACGCTGGCTGCGACCGAAGTGATTAATGTGAAAAACATTGTCGGCGGAGCAGGCTCTTCAGGCGTTCCGGTATCAAATGAGAACAGTGTCAGTCTCGGTTCTCTGGCGGGCACCGGCAACCTGACTGACAGCAGCAAGATGATCGAGACCGCCTCGGCCGGCGGTCTGTCAAAAGAGAGTGCCAAGCAGAAATTGACCCAGGCAGCCGATGATTTTCTCTCGAAATATCTGGATGTCAAGGTGCTCGGTTTTGATACCGATAACATCAGCAACGATACGGACACGGAAGAAGAGCGGGAGAAGAAAAAGAAGAAGAAATAATCACAATATCGTAGGGGCGACCCGGTGGGTCGCCCGGTTTTGATGGCAAAATGGTAGGGACCCACAGGGTCTAAAGACGCATTGCATGCGCCCTGGTGGCAATGGCGAAAATGTCGTATTTGCAGCAAGGGCGACCCGCCGGGATCGCCCCTACGAAACGGTTTTATTCCAGAAGCAGCCCCAAAGACCCATACTGTTTCTCCATTGCCTCTAATCCTGCCTCTGCATTTTTCTTCCACTTTGGGCCGCGTTCTATGAGGTTTTGCCATGCCGGTTGAATGTCAAAAGGCCGGTTTTCCTTTAGAACCGATAATATTTGATACGCCTGGTGGAGATCTTTAGGTCGCTTTGCGTCACTGGCAATATCTCTTACCTGGGAAATTATCAGCTTGTGCAGTGCATAGCGTACCGGCTGCGGAATATTGATCAGTACCGGGTTGGTATCAAGCAGGACTGAAGGAACGGGCGAATCCATCAGATACGACAAATAACTGAGCGGCTGGGCAGCACAGTTAAACCGTTTGATAAAAACCGGCGCTTCTGAATTGCTGGTTTTTGGTGTTAGAACATCAAGTCGAAGCTGACTTTTCCGAATGGCAAAGTTTGTCGAAGGTTCTTTGTTATTCAAGCGCGGCACTGCATAAAAACCCAAGTGCAAGCTGTCCAAAGCAGCGGGAATATCAGAATCTATCATCGGAATAGCCACCGATACGTTCCGGCCTAAGGCAAGGTCAACATCCGTTGTCATGGCTGTACCGGCTGCCCAGGATACACCCAGCATTAACCCTGCAGCTTGAAAAGCGTGTGTTCCTACCATGACTCCCTCATTCCTGAATACACCGGAATCAGCAAGGCTGCGGATTACTCGCATCATGTTCTTGTCTGTTGTCGTTTTGATACCAGCTTGAATTTGAATGCTGAGTCGCTTGAGCTTTTCCCGCATTTCATCAACATCGGCCCGGCCTTCCGTGTAATCACGCATGAGGCTTTCCGTTTGGTCGTTGCGCTTCCCTATGTATATTTCATCAAGGTGCCCGATCGGACTATACGCTCGAAAATATACATACTCGCATCCTTTGTTCTCCTTGATGGAAAACGATCCCTTCAAGCTGGATATGGTCCTTGATGCCTCTACAATCTGCATCATCTCGAGTAGTTCGGCGTAAAGAGTTTGAGTCTGGATATCAATGGCATACATAAATGGTCTCCTGTTATTCCAATTCTAAATCAAGGCGCTATCATCGTTGGCTCGTCTTCGGCTCCTCAACATACTGGTTGTATGCTTTCGTCGCCTCAATCCTCGCCGCCTTGATATCACTCATTATTTAGAATTGGTATTATCTGGTTGTACCATGCTTTTTTAAAAACATGGTACAACCAAGCGCATCAATTTGTAAAGCCATTTTGCTTACGGGGAAGATACCGATATTTTACCCAATATTTACGTGACTGACGTTAAACGGTAACATTGGTACGTTATAGTGTGACGCTTGGTACGTGCTGTGCCGCCTTGAAAAATGATGAAGAAAAATCGAAACGCAGAAAAAACTGGAGGAGCTTCATGGTACGAATTGGTTTTAACAGATTGGCAGGGATGGCGGTACTGATTCTATTGCTGACTCTGGTATCTGGCGTAACACGCGCAGATGCCTGGTGGGATAAAAAGTGGCAGTACCGCGAGAAGGTCTCTTTTGACCTTTCTGAGAAGGGCGCCGCTATCAAGGAAAATCTGCTCGACGTGCCGGTGCTGGTGCGCCTGCATGGGGGTAATTTTCAGTTTAACAACGCAAAAAAAGATGGATCCGATCTGCGCTTTGTCAGTGCCGATGACAAGATTCCGCTCAAGTTCCATATCGAAAAATATGATGCCAAGCTGGCCATGGCGCTGGTCTGGGTGCGGGTTCCGCAGCTTGCCGGTGGCGGCGCGCAGGATTCAGTCTGGCTCTACTACGGTAATGAATCCTCTGCGCCCGGGCAGGAGGCCGGCGCTACCTATGATACCGGCCAGACGCTGGTGTATCACCTCGGTGAGGAGCAGGGGGGCGCCAAGGATGCCACCTCCTACGGTAATCACTCGGCAGATTTTGCCGGTACCCACAGTGTGCCTTCGGTAATCGGTAACGGGTATAGCTTCAAAGGTGGCGAGAAGCTGGTCGTAGCCCGTTCGCCGTCACTCAATTTTGCCAAAGGGCTTACCTTTTCAGCCTGGGTCAAGATAGCCGAGCCGCTGAAAGACGCCCATCTCTTTTCCTGGCAGGACGGAAGCCAGTCGATCATCGTCGGCATTGATCAGGATAAGCCCTATCTGCAGGTCGGCTCTGTTGTCAGTGAGAAGAAAGCGGGGCTGTCTGCGAAAGCCTGGCATCATCTCGTCGTAGTCGCCGATTCTGAAAAGAAGAGCGGCACCCTGTATATGGATGGGAAAGAGGTCGCATCAATGGCACTGGCAGGAGCATTGCCGTCACCCGCTGCGGATATTGCCATCGGCGCAACAGTGGCCGGGCAGAATGCGTTTGTCGGCGATCTTGATGAAGTCCAGCTTGCCAGCGTTGTCCGCCCGGCCGCCTGGGCCGCCGTGGCTTTCGCCGGGCAGGGTCCCGATGGCAAACTGACAACGTATGCGCAGGAGGAGAACGGTTCCGGTGGCGGTGAAAACCTGACTATCCGTCTGATCAAGGTTACCGCCCGCAGCATCACTTTTGACGGTTGGCTGATCATCGGGCTCTGTACCTTCATGCTCTTCATGGCGGCCGGTGTGTTCGTCACCAAATATATTAAAATTCAGAAGATCAAGAAAGGCAACGAAGCATTTGTGGAGAGCTTCAACAGCCTCCACGATCCGTTAGATCTGGATCAGGAGGATGAAAACTTCGAGAACTCGACGCTCTTTAATATCTACAAGGCCGGCTATAACCAGGTCGTCGCCTGGGCCGAAAAACATGGTGAGGGGAAGGAAGAGGTCGTGTTGACCAACTCGGCCATGAATATTTTCCGTGCCTCGCTGGATCGGGCCAGCTCCAACGAAACCCGCAAGATGAACGCCTGGATGATCGTGCTGACGCTCGGCATCTCCGGCGGTCCCTTCTGGGGTCTGCTCGGCACGGTCTGGGGGGTTATGAATACCTTCGCCAGCCTTGCGGAAGCGGGTGAAGCCAACCTGTCGGCTATTGCGCCGGGTGTCGCCTCGGCGCTCGCCTGTACGCTGTTTGGTCTGTTCGTAGCGATTCCGGCCCTGTTCGCCTACAGTATCCTGGTTATGCAGATGAAGAATCTTAATATTGAAACACGCCACTTCATTGAGGAGTACGGCCTGAAGGTCGAAGGCTTCCATGGCAAGGAGTCCGCATGAAAGCGCCAGCAGATGATCTTGATGAGGTCGTGGAAATCAACGTTGTACCGATGCTCGATCTGGCCTGGAACCTGCTGGTGGTGTTCATGATCGTCGTCACCGCCTCAGTGCAGGGGATCAGCGTCAATCTGCCCAAGGCGAGCGCTGCGGTCAGCAAGATCAAGCCGAGTACCAAGGCCATCACCATTACGGCTGAAGGAACGCTTTTTCTTGACAGTTTTCCGGTGACGCTCAGCGAGCTGGAGGCACGTCTGCGCCAGTTCAAGGCGGCCGACCCCAATCTGCCGGTGCTGGTGCGTGGGGATGAGAAGATCTCGTATAAAAGCGTCATCGATGTGCTTGACCTGCTGCAGAAGCTGGAGATCACCCAGCTCGGTCTGGTGACGCAAAAGCTGGTGAAATAGAAATCCCCCCTCCCTAACCCTCCCCCGCTGGGTGAGGGGATGATAACTCCTTCCCCCAGCGGGGGGAGGTCGGGAGGGGGGGAATTGTTTTGGTGTTCTCGTTCATCGGGAGCGGAGGTGATTACGTCATGAAAGAAAAGAAGAAAACAAAAAAAGCGTCCTATCAGAATTTCCTGGTGCCGGGGGCTATCGGCCTTGTCTTTCTGCTGGCCATCGGCTTTCTGGTCAAGGTGGTCCTGAGCGATTCCGCGCCGAGGCAAAAAGAGCGGATCTCCCGTGTTACTCTGCTGAAGCCGCCGCCTGAGGTAAAGGAAAAGCTGCCGGAACCGGAGGTGCCGAAAGATATTCCAAAAGAGTCCATGTCTACGCCTGTCGAGATAGCACAGCCGCAGGACCAGGCGCAGGATCAGCAGGACGCAGCACCTGCCGGTGCTGATCTCGGGGTTGAGGGCGATGGCGCCGCCGGGTCTGATGGCTTCGGTCTGACAGCGAAAAAGAAGGGGACCGGGCGTGACGTAACGCTTGGCGGCGGCGGGGGCGGCGGGTTGAACAGGCTGGCGCTGATGGCCAAGTATGGCTGGTATACCAGTAAGGTACAGGAAGAGATCAAGAAGCAGATGCGCAAACAGTTCGATCAGGATGGCGGCATTCCAAAAGGAAAGTATCAGACCACCGTCAAAATCCTGCTCGATGCGAAAGGCGCTGTGGTCAAATATCAGATTCTCGCTTTATCCGGTAATGACCGGGTTGATGAGGCACTCAAAGGCTCGCTGCCCGGTTTTCGGATCAGTCAGCCGCCACCCGAAGGGATGCCGTCCGGCATGACGGTCAGGATAGTTTCGCAGGGATAGATAAAATATATGAACAAAATGGAGAATTTTTAATATGCGGCGTCGCACTCAGTTGGTCAGTTTATTTGTTTTCCTGTTATTTCTGGCACTATCTACAATGGCTGGTGCTGCCGCGCCGGGTGACGGTGTTGAGGCACTGCTTGATATGTTGAGCGCAAAAGGTGTTATCTCCGTTGAAGAGGCGACCGCTTTGCGGAGTAAGCCCGGGACTGCGGCGGCGATCGATTTATCCAGGGTTGTTGAGCTTCTGCAGAGCAAGGGCACCATCACTGCGAAAGAAGCGGAGGATTTGCACCTGGGAAGTGCCGGGCAGACCGCACGTGAATCTGTCAAACCGGTTGTACCTGCCGCTCCTGCCGACGGCGTGCTGGAGAGTTCAGTCGTCGCACTTCCGGAGAAAGAGATCAGGCCGGTTATCGAGGTGCTGCGCGAACAGGGGGTACTCGGGACGGAAGAGGCAGCTCAGTTGCTTGAAAGAATCGGCAAAAAGTGGAAGGCGGAAGATGATGATCGTATTGCCGCCAGCGATGACGAACTGGAGTATCGCCGCACGACGCTGACAAAAGAGGTGATTCTGTCCGAAATAGCGCTGCTTCGTCAGCAGGCGGTCATCAACAACGATGAGACCGGGCGGATCAGGGAACGTTTTCTGCGCAAGTTTTCCATGGAGCAGATTGCCGGTACGATCGACGAAAATATGCGCCGCGATGTCCAGACACAGGTGGCCGAGAAAATCATTCCTGTTCCGGAATGGACCAGGCGCATCAGAGTTGGCGGAGACTTCCGCCTCCGTTATGAAGGGGATTACTTTGGCTCCGGCAACGGCATTTTTGTCTCTCCTGCCAGTCCGACCCAATTGCTTAACAGCACGGTTGATCGGAACATGCTGCGTATTCGGGCGCGCCTGGCCTTCTCTGCAAAAGTCAATGACGAGCTTGAAGTCGGCTTTGGCCTGGCAACCGGCACCACAACCAACCCGGTTTCCACCAATGCGACATTGGGTGACTCGCTCAACAAGAAAAATTTTCTGCTCGATACCGCCTATATGAAGTGGGATCCGTATGCAACGCTCACTCTGTGGGGCGGTCGCTTCGCCAATCCCTGGTTCGGCAGCGATCTGGTCTGGGATCAGGATATCAACTTCGACGGTGTGGCTTTTTCATATAAACCGAAATTCAGCTCGACACTCAGCATGTTCCTGACCGCTGGTGCCTTCGCGATACAGGAGGTTGAATTTTCCAGCCATGATAAATGGCTGTACGCCGGACAACTCGGCCTGCAATATCGCGACGACAAGAGGTTGACCGCCACCGTTGCCGCTGCCATTTTTGATTTTGAAAATACTGTCGGTGAGGTAAATACCGGCGGAATTGATGTAAGTACCGGTAAACCGATCAGTCTCGGTGATAAGGATTGGACCGCTCCCCAGTTTCAGCAGAAGGGCAATACGCTTGTTAATATTGATCCTACCGGTTTGCAGAGTAACGCCAGGATGGCGTACGCCGCCAAGTTCCGCGAACTGAATATCGGCACGTCAGTCAATATCGGCTTCTGGGATCCGCTGCGGGTGGTATTGATGGGCGATTATGTCAACAACATTGGCTATGACTCTGCCAAAGTGAATGCGCGGACAGGGCATGAGGTAAAAAAGGAGACCAAAGGATATCAGGTTGGACTGAGCGTCGGGTATCCGTCGACGCGGGAGTATGGTCAGTGGAAGCTGCTGACAAACTATAAATATCTCGGAGCGGACGCGGTGATGGATGCCTTTGCCGATTCTGATTTCCATCTGGGCGGGACCAACGCCAAGGGGTGGATTTTGGGAGGCGATCTTGGTGTCGGTAAAAATACCTGGCTTTCGACGCGCTGGATGACCACCAACGAGATATCCGGGCCACCGCTGGCTGTTGACGTTTTCCACTTAAATGTTAATGCGAGGTTTTGATGGCCCGCCTGACAGAATATGTCTCGGTATTGACCGTGTTGCAGGCAGTGTATCGTTTGGCAGCAGTGCCGCTGCTGGTGGTGCTCCTGCCGGTCTGCGGGGCTGGTGCGGCTGAACCTGCTGTTTCAGCTGTTGCTGCTGCCGCCACGGTGAACGGCACCGTCATCACCACACGGGATTATACGCAGGAACTGGAGCGTCTCAGGCGCCGGAAAGGGATCAGCGCTAAAAATACTGATGAGGCGACAGAGGCGCTTGTGAAGCGCGAAGCTTTGGAGAATCTTATCAGCCGCGAAATACTCTATCAGGAAAGTGTGAAACAGAAAATTAGTATTGACCCATCCGTTGTTGGAAATGAAGTTGCCCAGGCAAAAGCACAGTACGCGAATCCCGGACTGTTTGCGGAAAGTCTCCGCCGCATCAATATGACTGAAACAAAAGTGCGGGAACAGGTGATGCGCGGGCTTGCCATCCAAAAACTGATTGAGCGCTCGCTGGGTAAGAATGGGACTGTATCTGATGAGGAGTTGACAACATATTACGCGCAGCATCAGGATGCTTTTACCTTACCGCTTGATGATGTCAGGGAAAAAGTCAGGGACCTGGTGCGGCAGGAAAAAAATATCACGGCACTGCAGCGCTATGTCAAGGGTCTGCGCGATGCCGCAACAGTAGTAATTTTGCTGGCAGCAGAGTAACGGTAAAGCATCCTCAATCCCCCTCTCTCACGGGAGAAAAATGAAAATGAAAGGAGAACATCATGAAACTCGAAGAGATCAAGGAAATCGCAAAGCAGCATAACATCAAGGTGGGCAGAATGAAAAAGGCTGAATTGGTGCGGGCTATCCAGGAAGCAGAGAAAAACGACGTCTGTTTTGAGACCGGCATGGTGAGCGAGTGCGGCCAGGAAGCATGTGCCTGGCGCGAGGATTGTCAGTGATTGTCATTTTAATATTTAACACAATCGTAACACTAAAATGATTGAAAATGTGGTAGACACTCTTAGCTGGATATTTTAATTAAGGGAGTAATTTACCCGGAATCAGGAAAATGTATGTTTTCAAAGTACAGTAAGGAACAGCTTCAGACTGCAGTAGCAGCATTGAAAAACTATAAAGAAGGACCATTTGTCCGTCACGAATGGGAAGAGCTTGTTTCCCGGTTATGCAACATTAATGACCCTCAGATTCGCGAAAAGATGCACAACGAATTGAAGGCCATACTGGAAAAAGATCCCGGTTTCAAGGTTTTCATGGCATCTTGAGGCACCAATTTTTTCTGGAGCGAGATCTACTCAGTACAGTGAATTAAATTTCGGGCGGAACCGGTAATCGGTTCCGCCCGTTTTATTACGTTGTGTCCCGGAATTCGATTATCTACAGCGCTTTTACGAAGATCGGGTTCGAGTAGAACCAGAGGTCAGCCCAGGCCTTGGCAGTTGTGTTTGCGCCTGGAACGTTTTTGAGCGGGTTGCCGGCTGCATCAGTACCTTAGGCTGCATCGGTTACGCCATAACCGAGGTTGGTGCCACGGATAACCGGGTGCCTTATTACCGGCAGCGTTACGGTGAACGCAAGATTACCAGCCTGGCTGAATTTGAAGAACGAATCGGGTACATTGAAAAAGAGACGATCCTGGCTAATTATGCGGAGTTCATGGCTGAGGGATCGATCTTTCCAGCTACGACCACGGTACCACCGGCGGAACCAGCGCAGGCCGCTCCAGCTGATTGCACCTCGAGACCGTTATGCTCACTGTTTGATCAGCCTGAGATCAAAGCTGAAAGGCATTATGGATACAATTTTCACTTCATTCATGTGTGGGTGCCGTGGATTGATGAGTACATTGTTTTCGTGACCACCAAGCGCTGCAGACGGAACAATAAGCAGGAGCGACGAGCCGCTCTCAACCCATGTACGGCCGATTTCAGAAAGGAAGTCCGGAGCCGGAGTGCTTGGCCAATTTGAGGGTAAATCTGTTGTTTGAATAACTTCGGCAGGGACATCATCGGGTATCCGTATATCCACACGTTGAAAATTGGACCGATTCACAATTTCAGAAGGGGTGTTGACGAAGCATTCGATGGAAGCTAACGCCACTGATGAGGAAGAATATAGTACTGGTATGCCGGGAGTGTTCCAGCGTCCACCGTGAAGGCGCGAACCTTCTCCGGTGATGTCACTGGCGTGTCGAGCAGGGGTTACACGGTAAACGATCATCAGGAGTAGACACCATATTCGATGCGGCCAAGCAGCGTCATAATCATTTCGGCACCGGCATTCGTGTCAAGATAGTCGAGGGGACGGGCATTGCCCAATGCGTAAACGGGACTCTTGAGCCATGCAACAGAATTCTCTTCCGAACCAAAAACATCCACGCATTTTGAGTAAACCAGGGCTACGGTAAGCAACCGGTCGGACATATTGATGTCGAGAACCTTGCCTTTGTAGCGTTGCAGAGTTTTGAGAGAGACGTGGAGATATTTACTCAGCTCGCCAGGTGTAATACCGAGTTTATCGGAGAGGGCTGTTACGCCCTTGCTTGGCAGTCCATGACGCACAATGTCGATCAGATCCACATTCGACTGTGGTTCTTCTATTCCAAGCACTTCAGCAACCGCATGGTAACTCATGTAGTACTCCTTTTAAAGTCAATCCGAGACAAATGTCTCATGCTGATAGACAATTGTCAATATTGTTTCATGATCATCTTTATTTTGTTGTCACGACAATGTCCGTACAGTATAGTGGATTCATTTCCTGATGGAGGTGAAATACATGTCTACTTTAGCTATTCATAAAACGGAGCGGATTGATGTGCGTGCCAATGTAACGGTCAAGCAACTGTTGCAGGATGCTGCACGTACCTGTCATAAAAGTGTCAGTGAGTTTCTGCTGGATGCCGGGATAACAGCAGCAAATCAGATGCTTGCTGATCGTCGTCGCTTTGAACTGGACGGGACGAACTGGCACGAATTCCAGCTCGCACTTGATCGACCGGTGCAAGCTCCCCACTCCCGGATAAAAACGTTATTGACCGAACCGGGGGTGCTGGATTGACTCCTGCTCTTTGTTATGAATCAGTTCGTAAAATCGAGCTCAGTGACAACGTAGCATTATTTGACTGCGGTCATCCGGCTTTGAATCAGTTCCTGCAGCGCTTTGCAGTGGTGAATCAGAAGGCTAACAGTGCACAGACGTATGTGTGCTGTGAACGTGGAACACCTGTCGTGGCTGGTTTTTACAGTTTGGTGGTTGGCAGTGTGGAGCCCTCAACAGCATCTATCCGTGCTGCTAAAGGACTCGCGCAGCATCCGGTGCCGGTGATGATTTTAGCGCGGCTCGCGATTGATCAGAATCATCAAAGTGCCGGTCTTGGTCGAGCACTCCTTAAAGATGCTCTTCTGCGGACAGTCCAGGCTGCCAGTATTGCAGGAATTCGTGCCGTGCTGGTACACGTCAAGGATGATGCTGCCCGTACGTGGTACCTTCACTGGGGATTTGAGCCGAGTCCAACCGACCCATACCATCTTTTCCTGATTATGAAAGATCTGGCTAAACTCGTTACGCCTTCAACAAATTCCCATCAATCTCCCTGAAACGGAAGATGTCCGCTTCAGGAACTCCCTTGCGGGAGAACTCTTCCTTCCAGCCAACAACCGCTTTAAAAACCTGCTCCACCACTATCTCCGAATTGGCAATTCCCCATCTTCGCCCGATAATCTCAAGGCTTTTGCGACCCCGATAAAACGGATCGATATCAAAGAACAGAACATGTTCTCCCCGGTTCCCGATGTCGGGAACGAGATCAAAGGCTGGTGAAAGGCGCCATTTCTTCTGGTGATCATATACCATCCAAAAATTTTTCAGGTGGTCGTCCGTATTGCCGATGATGGCGTTAAAGATCATCTGGCGGTACAGTCGTTCCGAATCCTCACGCGGATTACTGCTATATTTTCGTACAACCTCCAGAACGTCCTGATAACGCAGGTGGTAATACCCCTCTGCTTTCAGGAGGGTCTGCATGCTGATCATATGCCGCCGGCCACCAGGAATGACGTCGAAGCGTTTAACGAGGAGAACCGGTTTTCCGCCACATTCGACGAGTGTGGTCGGTGGCACTATAAGACCGGCTGTTGCGGCCAGCGCCATGGTGGCACACTCGATCTTCACGACGTCTACCTGATCCTTGATACTCGGGAACTTGGCAATATAGTGGATATCTGCCTCTTCATAATACACCACCACCTTCGGACGGGCACCACCGGGCGAACTCCCGGCCCCTAGCAGCATGGTGAGCTCAGGGTCGCGCAATTCACCATGCTCAAACATTTCGGCTGCTGTAACAAGTGCAGAGAGGTTACGGACAGATGTTTCCGCCGGTGGCGGGAGCGGTTGCTCATGAGCTGTGTATGACAGGGCGCCGAGCCCGGAGTTGCTGATGGCGAACAGCAGATTCGGCAGATTCTGGTCGTGCCGGGGGATATTGTGTTTGCGAACGAGAAGTTTGCGTCCCCAATCGTCGGGGAGACTGTCTTCGAAAACACCGTATATACCGGGATGGTTGAGTGTAAAAGTACCATTTTTCAGCGGGAGTGAGGCCGGGTCAACAGCAAAGGTATCGAACCGCTCAAGGAATTCCTGATCATATCTGAATGCGCCCTTACCCTGGCCGTTCCCGTTAATTTCGCACACCATCTCGCCAACCGGGAGTTGCACCCCTGTTGTTTGTTCCCATATTCTGAGCCGGTACATCATGATCGCCTCGATGCGCGCCTGCGGAGAGGCGCTTTTGTCAGCTCGTATTTGGCAAACAGGTCTTCTGGTGCTGCCAGAACGGCATCGATATCACCTATGCGGTCGAGTATCTCCAACGCTGTCGCCCAGTGTCCGATCAGAACGGTTGGATCACCGGATTCCATTTTGCGCAGGGTAGGGGAGCTGACTCCGATTCTGGCGGCAAACAGTGTCTGGGTTTCGTTGCGCCGCAACCGTTCGGCACGTAATCGCAGTCCGAGGTTCTGTAATTTTAGATCAATTTCTGACATATTGTTACCTTTAAGAATAATTATATTTTGTTTTATACGATATAATAGGTACCAATGCAAATTATAATTACTATTATAAGCCTAGTCCAGTCGCTTCCTCTCAGTTTACCAAACATTCACCTACTTGTTTGCAAATCAAGAACTCCAGAAACGCTTTGACAGCATGAAAATATGGTATCTGTTACATCTAGTGCTGTGTACGATTGCTGGTTTGTGAAAAAATAAAAGCCAGGATCCATTCTTGATTCTCTGTTGATGAATTATAAAGTATTGTGCAGAGTCTAATAAACGGGAGTATGATGCTGACGCTTTCAAAAGCTTGAGATGGAGGAATAATTATGAAAAGCACATTGGTCAGATTTGATTGGGCAATGAGGAAGCTGCTCCGCAATAAAGGCAACTTCGAGATACTTGAAGGGTTTCTTTCGGTGCTGATCAAGCAGGATGTGGTTATTAAAAGCATCCTTGAGAGCGAGGGTACCGGTTTAACGGTAGATGAGATTGAAAAGCTGAGAAGCTGAGAAGCGTTCTTGGAATTCGAATTTCGGTTACTCCGATAATTGCAGATCTAATTTCCCATAGAGTTTTTCCATCGCAGCTAATCCGGCCTTCGCGTATTTTTCCCATTTCGGCCCACGTTCTATAAGGTTTTGCCATGCCGGTTGTATGTCAAATATTACAGCGGTATGCCATGCTTGAAAATGTTAGGTAACAATTTAAATGCTCATTAAATGCCGTAGAAAGGCGCTTTGCTGGCTTTCATCGATGTGTCATGTCCGAAATCCCCCGTCTCTCATCTGCAACAAATCTTTGCCAAAAAGTAATCTCACCGCCTTATGCCTGTAACAATACTATGGTAGTCTCCCGTAGCTAATTCATCAGTTGATGCTCTGTTGTATGAAGTAAGGGAATCAGATTATGGGCGGAATATTTTGCTATATCGGGACGCAAAAAGCTCCACCGATTGTGATTGAGGGGCTGCTAAAGTTGGAAAGTCGCGATTACGACTCTGCAGGAATCTGTTCTGTTGAGCGGAACAAAACTCATATCAGACGGAGCAAGGGAAAGCTGGAGAATCTTTCCCGCTTGATTGCTGCCGTTCCGTTGTGGGGCTCCATTGCCATGGGGCACCTCCGCACCGCTACTCATGGCAGAGCGAGCGAGATCAATGCACATCCTCACAAGGCCGGACCGGTGGTGCTGGTTCATAATGGCACTATTGATAATTTTCAGGAGCTTAAAAGCTTGCTGCAGAGTAATGACCATACGTTCAAGAGTGAGACCGACTCTGAAGTAATCGCCCACCTGATCGAGCAGAAGATGTACGGCGGCAGCGGTTTTGAAGAAGCTGTTCGTGCTGCGCTCCTCGAATTGAAAGGCACATTCTCCCTCTGTCTCGTTTCCGAGACGGAGCCGGGCATGATGATCGTCGCTGTTCACGGCTCGCCACTATTTGTAGGTTGTGCTGGCAACGAGTATTTCATAGCCTCCGAGATGCAGCCGGTTCTGGATCACACCAGTGAAATAATTGTTATGGAAGATGATGAGATGGCGGTTATTAACGATGGGTTGGTGCGGATTTCTGCGATTCAGGAAGAGTCGGTGGTAAAAACGTTGTGATTGTTATTTCAAGGTGGGTTTTTTGAAGACTACGGTTGAGTCGGCTCAGGGGCGGAAGAAATGTAATGGAGGATTCCGACAGCATTTTTTCAAGAACAGGCGCAATTTTGTTATCCGGCTTGCCTTGCTCGTTATACTGCTTGCGGTTCTCCCGCTGAGTGGACTTTATTTCGCGGATCCACTCTTGGTGACGCGACAGGAACCATGCACAGCTGACGTTATTGTTGTACTTGGTGGAGAGAATGAGAGTCGGACTGAAAAGGCGGTAGAACTTTACGCACTGGGGTATGCTCCCCGAATCATAGTCACTGGTAAAAACGAAGCAGAGTTGATCGGGCGGAGTCTTGTTACAGCTGGAGTACCCAAGGAGTTCATTGCTTTTGAACCTTCAGCTGTAAATACCTTTGAGAATGCTTCATTCAGCATGCCGATCCTCAAGGAAAGAAACGTGAAGACGGTTCTCCTCGTCACATCATGGTTCCACTCTCGAAGGGCATCTTCGATTTTCAGGTCATGCGTCGGAAATATTAAAATCATATCAGTCCCCACAACGACTGATCCCAGTGGCGTACTTATAGCTAACAAATGGCTGCGAAAACAAGTGCTGTTGGAGTACGTCAAAACCCTTGGATATTGGCCAAGGTATGGTATTTCTCCATTTAAGGATCTCTCTTTTAATAATTACCTTCAGGAGAAAAAGTTTAATGAAAAAAGCTCTCATTACCGGAATCACCGGACAGGACGGGTCCTATCTTGCTGAACTCCTGCTGTCCAAAGGGTATGAAGTTCACGGGATCAAACGACGCGCCTCATCGCTGAATACCCAGCGGGTTGATCACATCTATCAGGATCCGCATGTAGAAAACCAGCACTTCATTCTGCACTATGGTGACTTGACCGATGCCTCCAACCTGACCCGCATCATTCAGCAGGTACAGCCTGATGAAATCTATAATTTGGGAGCGCAATCCCATGTTGCTGTAAGTTTTGAAGCTCCTGAATACACCGCTGATGCTGATGGTGTGGGTGCCTTGCGCCTTCTGGAGGCTATTCGACTGTTGGGACTGGAGAAAAAAACCCGTTTTTACCAGGCATCAAGCTCGGAACTCTACGGTCTGGTGCAGGAAATTCCTCAGAGGGAAACAACCCCATTTTATCCTCGTTCCCCCTATGCGGTGGCCAAGCTTTACGCTTATTGGATAACGGTAAACTACCGGGAATCCTACGGCATGTACGCCTGCAACGGCATCCTCTTCAACCATGAGTCCCCCCGGCGGGGGGAAACGTTTGTTACTCGCAAGATAACACGCGGTTTGGCCAATATTGCACAAGGTCTTGAGCAGTGTCTCTTCATGGGCAACATGGACTCCCTACGAGATTGGGGGCATGCCAAGGACTATGTCAGGATGCAGTGGTTGATGCTCCAGCAAGAACATGCTGAAGATTTTGTCATTGCGACAGGCTTGCAATATTCCGTGCGCCAGTTCATTCACTGGTCCGCAGCAGAACTGGGGATTACGCTCCGTTTTGAAGGAGATGGAGTGGAAGAAATAGCTGTTGTTGAAAATATTCTGGGGGTCAAAGCGCCCGCTCTCAAGCCGGGTGACACCATTGTGCGGGTTGATCCACGCTATTTCAGGCCTGCCGAAGTAGATACCCTGCTGGGTGATCCTTCCAAGGCCAAGGCTAAACTGGGATGGACGCCGGAAATAACGACCCAGGAGATGTGCGCCGAAATGGTTGCACAAGACCTGCACGTTGCCCAACGTCATGCCTTGCTCAAGAAACATGGCTATGAGTTGCCGATTGCCGTAGAGAACTAGGGTACAAAACAATAATAAACTCATGATTCAAAAGGTTCGAGTATATATGTCCGACAGTTTCACATCGCCGTCACAGCGGAATTTCATACCTCTGCACGCACGAATTTTTGTCGCCGGCCATCGCGGCATGGTCGGTTCAGCCATTGTCCGCAGGTTGCAGGCAGAGGGGCATGACAACCTGCTGCTGCGTAGTTCGGCAGAGCTGGACCTGCGCAATCAGGCCGCAGTTGCAGATTTTTTTGCCAGCGAACGACCCGACTACGTCTTTCTTGCTGCTGCGCGTGTCGGCGGAATCATCGCCAACAGTACTCGTAAAGGCGAATTTATTTATGACAACCTGTTGATCCAGGCCAACGTCATTCACAATGCGTTCACTACCGGCGTGAAGCGGCTGCTTTTTCTTGGCAGCACCTGTATCTACCCCAAATTTGCTCCCCAGCCGATGCCGGAGGCGTGTTTGCTGACCGGTCCGCTGGAGCCGACAAACGACGCCTACGCTGTTGCCAAGATCGCCGGAATCAGCATGTGCCGCTCTTACAACGAGCAGTACGGATCTCGCTTTCTTTCGGCCATGCCCAACAACCTGTATGGCAGCAACGACAACTTTGATCTGATAAATTCCCATGTCATGCCTGCCCTGATACGAAAATTTTATGAGGCAAAAATGAATGGGGCAGAAAGCGTCACGGTCTGGGGCAGCGGTACCCCTTTGCACGAATTCATGCATGTGGATGACATGGCTGATGCTTGCCTGTTTCTCATGAATCTGGATGAGAGCACATATACATCCATTCTTGATGATCCTTCTGCACCGGCACTGATTAACGTGGGAAGTGGGGATGAGGTTTCAATACTGGAATTAGCGGTGATAATTAAAGAAATGTTTTGTTTCGAAGGTGATCTGGTCTTCGATTTATCCAAGCCTGACGGAACACCTCGGAAACTTGCAGATGTCGGTAAGTTACGGTCTCTTGGGTGGAAAAACAAGATAGGACTACGACAGGGAGTAATGGAGACAATTGAATGGTTTAAACAATTCATTTAATAAAAACGAAACTGTCGGTAAGCATTATATGAGGAAACCAGGGAGATTATATGAACGCTAACTTAAAGGTCTTTTTGAATTTTTCACGTTGGTTTGCTGCTTTTTTGGTTGTAATAAACCACGTAAGACATCTGGTTCTTGTTGACTTTAAAAATGTGGAACATAAAACAATTGTCTCTAAAGTGATTTATTTTGTGACGGGTCTTGGGCACGAATCAGTTGTGGTATTTTTTGTCATCAGCGGTTTGCTGGTTGGTGGGATCACTTTTGACCGCTGGCGGGCTCAAGGAGCCAACCTTCGTGCCTATACTTCTGCGCGTGTAAGCCGTATTTATACGGTATTGGTGCCATCATTACTAGCAGGATTTGCATTCGATTTTATTGGAATGCAGTGGTTTAATAGTAGCGAACTCTACACTAATGCCGCACAGTACAACACCATATCGCTCAACAGTTCAATTAGTGCGGCACTGGACCTTCCGACTTTCGTCGGTAATTTGTTCATGATGCAAGGAGTTCTTACCGGAACCTTTGGAAGCAATGGCCCTCTTTGGAGCCTGGCTAATGAGTGGTGGTACTATTGCATATTTGCTTTAGTCGCTGCCGCACTGACCGATACTGGTATAAAACGAAGTATCTGTGCAGTAATGGCCATCGCTATTACGGTAGTACTTCCAGTTAAAATAATGCTCTGGAGCATTATCTGGATGTTGGGTATAGCAGCCCATTATTGGATTTCATCAAGCTCTTGGCGCCCTCATCCGGCGATAGGAGCTATAATTTTTACTATTGCAGTATTTGTTTCTCGAGTCAGTCACAATGTAGATAACACGGTTAGTCATGAATCAATGTTAACGGAATTTGCCCGTGATTTTATGCTTGGAATTGCTTATGTCATACTCTTGGCAGGTATGTCGCGTTTAAAAGTGAGAGAATTTCTGCCACGCTTCCATGAGCGTCTCGCAGATTTTTCCTATACTACCTATCTTATCCATTTCCCGGCGATGCTGCTCATTGTGGCATTTGGCTATCAGGTTTTTGATCTCAAATTCCAAATTCAGCCTGGTGGATATGGCATACTGTATCTGTCTGGATTAACCATAATTCTCTATTGCTTCTGTTTTGTGTTCTACCAATTGGCTGAGCGACAAACTTTATTAGTAAAGAGGACGCTGGATGCTTTCTTTGGAATTGATCGTTATGGTGCTGATACGCGGAGTGCTTTTTGGCGGTTTAATGTAAAGAAAGATGAAAAAAAAGCTGTAGTAATTTGTGATTATTGAGGTCTGACTAGCTGATGCTACGTTGTATTTGTTGAAATATTTTATATCAATGGAAATGAACTACCCCGCAGCAAGCTGCGAGGTATCACAGCAGTAATTTATTTTTTCAACGAAGCAAGCTTCGAGGAATTTACCCGAAGAGATTAAAGGAATACGCTACATGGAACGACATATAGTAAAAAGAACTCATAGAATTATTGTCACTGAAGAGTTGATCCGGGAAAATGCTGTAGAGCCTGTTCTTGAAATAGGAGCAGGAGACTACTCGTTTCGGTATTTGATGGCTGGTGATGAAGCCAAATGGCTTACGGTAGACTTTTCTCCTCCATGTGACGTTCAGGTTAACCTTAATGACGAAAAACTTAAATTGCCATTTGAATCATCGAGTTTAACTACTGTCGTCTGCACAGAGGTATTAGAGCATCTGCTTTGGCCTCAGCAACTAGTGTCTGAAGTATACAGAATTCTTGCACCTGGTGGTAAATTTGTGCTGAGTGTTCCAAACTGTGTAAGCTTGAGTTATAGAGTTGCCTGGATGCTTGGGCGCTTACCTTCTTGTGCTTCTGGTGGCAATCTACCACCAGAACTTGGGAGCACAGCATACCGAAAGCCGAACGGAGAAATTATTGGTGGTCATGTAGTAGATTTTAATTGCAGCAGAATGGTTGGCTTACTTAACGGGGCAGGGTTTGAAGTAGAAAAGATGAGAGGTAGCGGAATTATCTGGCATCGCCAGATACTGCCATACTGGATGGTACCGGCAAGTTTTGCATCAAATATAATTTGTCTCGCTGTAAAAAGTCGAAAATAAAAATAATGACAACTGGAAGTTACAGATGTTGAATAAAATAAAAGAGTTCAAAAAAAAATATATACTAGAGATGTTCACTTCAGTTGCAGACCAATGTCTAGTTTCTTTATCCAATTTTACTACGAGTATAATAGCCGCAAAAATACTATCTCCAGATAATTTCGGTATTTTTGCTATGTTCTATACTGGGCTGTTTGTTCTATCCGGGTTTCAAAATGCTCTTATTACGGGACCTTTACGGATATTCGGTGTTAGTGCCAATAAATATAAGAAGTATTTCTGTATCCAAAATCAATTACAAATTCTACTTGGCTTGTTAATATCAGTAATAATGGGTATTTCTTTGTTAGTTTTTGGGATAGCTGAAAAAAACACCGTAATGTTATTTTTGTTATGTAATTTTTTTTTCCAGTTACAGGAGTTAGTTCGTTCAATTGATCTGACCAAGATGCAATTAAAGATCTTGTTCATTAGCGATTTTGCAACTCATTTAACTAGAATTGGAATGTTTTACCTTTGTTTTAAGCTAGATATTCTTACCATAAATATGACATTTCTCATAATAGCTGCGTCATGTTGTTTAGGTTACGTTATTAGATTGGATCCACAAATAATACAAATAGACAAAATTGCATTAAAAGAAGTATCTGCTCAAAATATGAAATACGGAAAATGGGTAATGCTGGAGACTATTGTATATACGTTATCGACGCAAGCTTATTTATATGTAACGGCAATTTTTATTGATAAGCCTGCCGCAGGAGCTTTGAGTGCGATCCAAAATTTATTAAATCCTATAAATGTAATTTCTTTGGGTGTTCTGAGTTATACAATTCCAGTTGCAAGAAAGAAATTATTGGAATCTGGATATATTGAATGGAAAAAGTGGGTTGTAACTTCCGGTTCTTGCTTAATGATATGTGTAATAATAATTTTGATGTTCATTTCATTTTTCTCTGCACCTTTAATTCGATTAGTTTACTCAGAACATTACTCAAAATATTATTCTCTCATCCCGGTTTTATCAGTATGTTACTTATTGACCATTTTAAACGGGGTTCTTAGTGCTGCATTCAGAACTATCAACATGCCGCAGGTTGGTTTCTATATGAAAGCGGTTTCAGCTGTATTTACAATTATTGCATCTTATCCCTTGCTGAAATATTTAAATGTGTATGGAGCAGCAATTGGTTTGCTAATGACTCAACTAATATGGGCTGTTGGTTCAGTAGTCCTTATAAAGAAAGGTTATATGTCTAAAGAAAATATTGAGAACCACAATATTATACTGTTATGATTTTACTTATTAATAAAAGTTCAACTAATATTATTTTTTTGTACGTATTTTATGTCATTTATCTTATCGCATTCCTGTCTCATCCAGTTTGTGCAGAAGCAAATGAATATGATTTGAAATTATATGTGGCAACAAATGGAGATGATAATTGGTCAGGAAGAATGGACACTCCGTTAGCATCTGGCAATGATGGACCTTTTGCCACTTTGCAAAGGGCACAATTGGAAATCACAAAAATAAAGACAAAAACCGGTCTGCCCCACGGTAGCATAGTTATTGAGATACTGAGAGGTACCTACTTTATTCAAAATACCTTAGAGCTGAGTGAAGTCGACTCCGGAACCCAAGAGTCTCCGGTTGTATATCGTGCAAGGAAAGGTGAGAAAGTCATTTTGAGTGGCGGAAGTGTGATAAGTAACTGGAATAAAATAACTGACAAGGAAGCATTGAAAAAGTTATCAGCTGCTGCAAGTGAGAATGTGCTTCAGGCAAACATCAAGGGTATAGGTCATGCAGGTTATGGGAAACCCTCAGGTGGAGGTCTTGAGTTGTTTTTTGCGGACCGCCCAATGACATTGGCCCGTTGGCCGAATGAGGGTTTTGTTAAAATTGAAGACGTCGTTAAAGAGCAGCCGTTCGACATCAGGGGTGAAAAGGGTTACAGGGTTGGCAAACTCAAATACTCAGGTGATCGACCTCAAAAATGGCAAGCTGAGAATGACCTTTGGGCTCACGGATACTGGTTTTGGGATTGGGCTGAAGAGCGGCAGCGGGTTAGATCGATTGATCTGGTCGGCCATACAATCACACTAGCAACACCATATCATGAATACGGATACCGCCGGGGGCAATGGTACTATATCTACAATGCATTGAGTGAACTGGACTCACCAGGTGAGTGGTACCTTGATCGAGATGCCGGGATAATTTTTTTCTGGCCACCCGCCTCTATTACAGAAAACACGTCAGTAGTTTCACTTACAGATTCTTTGGTGCGATTTACAGGCGTATCTCACGTTTCTTTTGAAGATATGACACTGGAGGCGACACGCGGTACTGCTATATCTGTTAAGGGCAGTACGGATGTTACTTTTTCATCACTTGTGATACGTAATACCGGAGGCTGGGGGGTGATGATAGAAGGTGGAAAAAATTGCCAAGTAGTAAATTCGTCAATATTCCAGACTGGAGAGGGGGGGATTTCCATAAAAGGTGGTGATCGTGCCACTCTGGACCCTGCATTTCACAAGGTTGAAAACAATTCAATATACTCTTTTGCAAGGTGGAAAAGAATAAGCAGACCTGGAGTAGAAGTGTCTGGAGTTGGTAATCGTATTGCACATAATCATATCTACGATGCACCTCATCAGGCTATTTTTATTTCAGGTAATAATCACGTCATTGAATATAACGAGTTAAACGATGTCTGCAAAGAGTCAAATGACGCAGGTGCCATTTATGCGGGAAGGGACTGGACCATGCGTGGGAATGTTGTGCAGCATAATTATCTTCATGACATCAGGGGGAGAGCTGGTGAAGGTGCTATAGGAGTATATCTAGACGATATGTTTTCGGGAACCGATGTAATTGGAAATGTATTCAGTAATGTTGCAACAGCTGTTTTGATTGGTGGCGGTCGTGACAATATGGTTTCAGATAATGTTTGCACAGGTTGCGGTATCTGCGTTCATATTGACTCTAGAGGATTGGATTGGGCTGCCCCTGCGGTAAAAACGGTTATGTTACAGCGCTTGAAGATGATGCCTTATCGATCAGAACTCTGGAAAAGTGAATACCCTGGTTTATTCAGTATATTGGATAACAAGCCCGGCGCTGCAAAAGGCAATAAGATTATGAACAATCTGTCATGGAAAGGACGATTTGCTGAGGTTGACTCACTTGCAGAAGCAGAGACAGTATTTATTTCAAATATACTCAATCTTGATCCTGAATTTGTTGATATGAACGATATAACTGCTGGCGTCAGGAAAGCATCCCCCTTGTACAAATATAGGCTGTGGCCACCTAAAGAATCCATCGGAAAGTTTTCAAAATAAAAAAACGGAATGAAAACTTAATGAGCTTACTCATAATTGTAATTTCTTGTCTGTTGCCGATTGCACTGGCTATTAGGTCACCAAAGAGTCTGATATACTATTTGCTGTATACTGGTGCGCTTCCTTTTGGAATGTTATTTGGCGATGATGTTTTTACTCCTTTTGGAAGATTAAACATTCTTTCATTGCGAGTTCTGGGTCTGATTATGGGATGTAGTTTTGTTTTGATGGTAAATTTTAATAAATTTATGCCCTATTGGCGGAAATGGATTTTATGGGCACTTTTTTTACTATGGTGTGCTGCATCAATACTTTGGAGTGAAAACTACATATACGGACTAAGAATGTTCTCAAAAGTCTGTGCCCCGCTGATTTTTGCAGGTGCAGTCATTGTGACTAACCCTCAAGAGTCTGATTTCAAGATTGTTGAAGGTGCAATTTTTTGGAATCTGATTGTGCTTGCGATTATTGCAGTTGTTTGCAAGTTTCTGGGTATTGTCAGTTTCAAAGGCGCACTCACAGTACCTTCTCATGGACCGGCTGTACTAGCAGCTTTTCTGATGATACCGGTTGCCCTTGCTTCTGCCAAAATTGTGTGTGGACAGCAAAGAATCAAATGGACTTTTGTTTGGCTAGTAGCGGTTGCATGTGCTGTTGGAGCATACGCAAGAACACCACTGGCTGCGGAGGCTGTTGGGATTCTAGCAATTATCTTTTGTTGTTTGCCGGTTATATTACGAATCCCTTTTGTGCTCTTATTTTCGTTCTTAACAACAGCAACTTTTTTAGCAAGTGATTACTTAAGACACAGGATGTTCTATAAGAATGCCGATATTACACTTGTTAAATTAATTAGCGATCCAAAATACGTTTTTGACCACCTTGATACTTCGGGGCGATCTACTCTTTGGAATATGCTGCTAAAAAAATTTTATGAACCTGATCCGATTCTTGGGTCGGGTCTTGGGGCAACAGAGTCATACCTGCATGGATTAGAAAGCGCGAGCACTGCAAAAGCGGTTCATTCAGAGTATATCAGACTTGTTTGTGAGACCGGGCTCGTGGGACTTTTGCTTTTTGTATTTGCCGGACTTGTAACAATTTTTACCATATATATTTCAATAGATAAAATGCCAGCAGGTTTGAAGCATATAGGACTTACTTCATTAGCTCTTATTCTGTCATATTTTATTTTTTGTGGTTCAGATAATGCAATTAATTATGTGAACGTACAAGCGATATATATATGTTATTACGCTGCAATAGCGACTTGTTTGATTCAGAGAAATGATAATAAATCGCTTTATGTTAACGCTGCTGAAAAAAGCGCGGTCTAAAATGAAGCTTACAGTTATAACAAATATTCCTGCCCCTTATCGAATCCCGATCTTTAATAAAATTGCTGGAAAATTGGGAAAAAACTTCCTTGTTATTTTCTGTGCTCGTCTTGAACCAAACCGAAAATGGGATCTAGGACCTCTCGAATTTAACCACATATACCTCAAGGAAAGTATTATCAAGAAGCAAGGTTATTTTATACACAATAATCCTGACGTCGTTAATGTACTTCGAGAGTTCAAGCCGGATGTTGTTGTTACATCCGGGTTTAATCCAACCCACTTGATTGCCTGGGCATACACCCTTTTCTCTAAATCAAAACATGTGTCGATGACGGATGGTTGGCTCCATTCCGAAAAAGGATTGAGTGTCTTTCACAGAATTGTCAGAAAGATCGTCTTTTGGACATCTTCCGCATTCATTGGTGCTGGTAAAGCGAGTTTGGAGCTATACAGAAGTTACGGTATTAATGACTGCCATTTGTTTCAAAGCCATCTTTGCATTGATAACGATAAATTCAAAAAGTTTGGGCTCAATCAAAACCGGACCTACGACCTTATGTACTCCGGACAGATTGTGTCTGGAAAGATTCCGGAATTTTTTATCAAGGTAGTGGAGCGAGTGAGATCTTTAAAAAGTTCAGTTTCTGTTTTGATTATTGGAGATGGCCCCCAAAAAGACATCTTTCTGAGTTCGCTTAAAGCGCTTGATGTTGATGTCACCTATGCCGGTTTTGTAGCCCAGAGTAATTTACCTGAATACTATTCCAAGGCAAATATACTACTGTTTACCACTATTAACGATGCATGGGGAATAGTCGCCAATGAGGCGTTGGCTAGTGGCACACCAGTAATTACTACTCCTTTTGCCGGTGTTGCGCACGATTTGGTTATTGATGGTTTTAATGGGTATATTTTGGGACTTGATCCTGAATTATGGACTTCCCGTATTATTGAACTACTGGAAAATCCCGAGCTCCTCGAAAAAATGCGTTCTAATGCATTAAATTCCGTTTCTGAATTCAACTTTGATAATGCCGCAGATGGGATAATCTCTGCAGCGTGTTACGCTGTTGCTGACAAAAAATTGTATCAGGACCAGCGGTGACACAATTATGAAAATATTTTTTGTTCACAACTCATATCGCAGCTCAGCCCCAAGCGGAGAAGATATCGTTGCCGGTAACGAGAGAAAGCTTCTCGAAGATAATGGCATGGAAGTGATTGCATACGAGAAATACAATGATGATATAGACGATTCTACTATACGTAATAAAGTGCGATTGGCTGTAAATACGGTCTGGTCTCGTAAGAACTATGAAGAAGCCCTGAAGTTGCTGCAAAAAGTAAAACCAGATTTGGCGCATGTTCACAGTCTCCATCCACAAATATCCCCATCAATTTATTCTGCCTGCCATAGGGCTGGAGTGCCGGTTGTACACACGTTACATAACTACCGTTATATCTGTCCGGGGGCACTGCTACTGCGGGAGGGCAAGCCATGTGAGGATTGCGTTGGTCGATTGCCGGTAAATGCATTACGATATCGATGTTACAGAGGGTCTTTGGCTGCAACCGGCGCACTTTTCGCGATGATTGGTTTTAACCGGTTTCGAGGTACTTTTACTGGTGAGGTTAATCGTTATATTTCGCTTACCGAATTCGCCAAATCACGCATGGTGGCGGGCGGATTTCCTGAAGAAATGATTGAAGTTAAGCCCAATTTTTTGTCACCGGTTCAAATTCATTCCGGTGTGAAAGAAAGACATGCGGTTTATGTCGGACGCCTGACTGCTGAGAAGGGTGTGAGGACCTTGATTGCAGCTTGGAAATTCGTGAATGATTTTCCTCTTAAGGTGGTTGGTGACGGAGCATTGCGCGAGGAGTTAGAAATATATGTGCGAGAAAATGCCCTAAATGTCGAATTTGTCGGGACACAAACTCGTGAGAGAGTTTTGGAAATGGTCGGGAGCTCATTCATGCAAATCGTCCCTTCCGAATGTTATGAAGGATTCCCCATGGCAGTTCTTGAGGCCTATGCGTGCGGGACTCCCGTATTGGCCTCTCGAATTGGTAGCCTTTCTGAGGTAGTGCAAAATGGGGTCACAGGACTTTTTTTTGAGGCGGGCAATCCAGGTGACCTCGCCAGGATGGTGAACGAGTTAGGCTCAAATCCTGAATTAGCGTCCCGTTTGGGAAATCGCGCAAGAGAACTATTTATTGAAAAATACACCCCCGAGCAAAACTTTCAGATGCTCATGGGAATCTATCAACGGGCACGAGAAGATTTTGAGAACCGGAGAAAGGGATAAGAAGATGCCGTGTATCGGGACGTCTCAATTATTTGGCTACCGGATAAGTAATTCCGGCATACAGGGCGATGTGGCTCAAGCGTTACATTTTATTACTTCAAGAGAAAATACTCGATATATGGCCTGTGCGAACCCACATTCACTCGTTGTGGCGAACAATGATGTCATATTCTCTCGAGCTTTGAATGCGGCAGATGTTCTTCTTCCAGACGGAGCAGGCATATTGCTTGCCTCACAAATTTTGAATCTGCACATAAAAGAACGGGTTGCAGGATCTGAATTTTTTTATGAGTTGACAACTCAGCTTGTAGCAAACGGTGGTGCACGTTATTTTTTCCTGGGTTCTACGGATAATGTGCTGAGACTCATCACTCAAAGGCTGAATAAGGAACACCCGAAAATTACTGTCTGCGGAACCTTGTCCCCTCCATTTAAAGGTGAATTTAGTGATGAGGACAACTCTGCCATGGTAGCTGCGATAAATGCAGCAAAACCTGATGTACTCTGGGTCGGCATGACGGCACCAAAGCAGGAAAAATGGATTTATGAAAATCGTGAAAAATTAAACGTTCCATTCTGTGGAGCTATCGGGGCGGTCTTTGACTTTTATGCAGGAACCAAAGAGCGGTCTTCAGTTATCTGGCAGCGACTGGGGCTTGAGTGGTTACCTAGATTTTTAAAAGAACCGAAAAGGCTCTGGGAGCGAAATATGAAGTCAACTCCAGTTTTTCTTTGGTGGATTGCAAGGGAAAAGTTTCGTAATTTGGTGAAAAGTAAAAGTTAGAATTTAATCTTAATGGGTCAGCGCTGCATATCAGTTTTCTAATCATTTGCTTTATGCTTAACAAATTTTACCACTTCATGATCACGTTACCTTTGTACAGATAATTTAAAAATAATTAATGTTACTGCCTCATGGGTGTAACATTTATCAAGTACTATTTCAGAAAATATAAAACTAGAGGAGAGTATATGCGCAAGGCCTTTTCCGTGCCAACGCTGTTCAGTCTGATAATATTCCTGGCGTTGGCGTCGGTCATGTATCGGAGCACGACAACATATCTGCTCATGAAATGGGGACTGGACGATTTCACCTACAGTTATTTCATTCCCGTGGTGGTTGCCTATTTAATCTGGGAAAAACGTGCGGGATTCGCTGGGGTACCAGCGCGCGGCACGTGGATCGGTATATTGCCGGCGCTGCTGGCAATCGTTTTCTACTGGATGGGGGAACTGGGCGGAGAGTATACGATCATGTTTATCTCTCTCTGGTTGCTTTCTGTCGGAGCGCTGTGGTCGATTATGGGCTGGCGTAAGCTGCGCGTCATAGCATTCCCGGTAGTTCTGATACTTACCATGGTGCCGCCGCCGAATATTTTATATGGCAACCTGACGCTGCGACTCAAGCTGATCTCATCACAAATCGGTGTGCTCATGCTGCAACTCTGCGGCCTGACCGCGTATCGCGAAGGAAATGTTATCGACCTCGGCTTTACCAGGCTGCAGGTTGTCGATGCCTGTAGTGGCTTACGCTATTTCTTTCCACTGATTATCCTTGGCATTCTGCTGGCCTACTTTTTCAAAGGCGCCGTGTGGAAAAAGATTATTATCGTGGCGTCGACGATTCCTATCTCTATCGTAACCAACAGCATGCGCATCGCTTCGGTCGGAATCCTCTACCAGTTTATGGGATCAGCGGCGGCAGAAGGATTCTTTCATGATTTTTCCGGCTGGTTTATCTTTATGATAAGCCTGGGTATTTTACTGATCGAGATGGCTGTTCTTAAACGTATTTTTCCCGAACGGGGCAACTCAAATCTGGTTGTGCCGACGTTTGCTGATATTCTCCATGCTCCACTCCCTGTGCAAAACAGCAATTCCGGTTTTTTTCGATACGTGTCACTCCAATTGCTGATCATACTGCTGATGATGGGCACGACCGCTGCCGCTGTCCAGAGCGTATCTGAACGGAACCGCACCCCAATGATCAAGCCGTTCAGTGATTTTCCAGAAACGGTAGGCAGCTGGGTCGGCAGGAAACAAAGCCTGGAAAAGATGTATCTGGATGCTCTGGAGCTTAACGATTATCTGCTGGCCGACTTCAAGAACAGTCGGGGAGAGATAATTAACAGTTATGTTGCCTTCAGTGATTTTCAGTCGAAAGGCAAGGCAAGTCACTCACCGGCTTCCTGCTTGCCGGGGAGCGGGTGGGAACTGAAGGAGCCGGAGAAAATAGCTGTGACTGATGGAGTCGGGCGAACTATCACAATCAATCGTGCCATGATGGCAATGGGTACTGAACGACGCCTCACGTACTACTGGTTTGATCAGCGAGGTCGAATACTTACCGATCTCTATCAGATCAAGCTCTTTAATATTATCGATTCAATTACGCTGAATCGAACCGATGGCGCGTTGATTCGCCTGATAACACCGCTGGCAGCAAATGAATCACCGGAAAGTGCAGAGGCGCGTCTCAAAGATTTTTTCAGGCAATTCAACCCGGAATTACGTAGTTTTTTACCAACCGGCGCTCGCTTGTGATTGGGGCTGTACTGCCCGGGGCGTTATTTCATTTCACTACGGGGAAAAATAAAAAATGGTTAAAAAAATAGGGCACGACTACAACAGAGATCCGTATCCGTGGGATGACTCCGAGAAAGGTGCGAGCGCCGTCCACTGGACGTGCTGCGACATGAATCTTCCCAAAACATTTTACATCTGTCCGATGTGTGAGAGAGAGCGGGACATTACCACCGTCGAGATAGTATGACCAGCTTAGGGATGTAGAAAATTCTGATTTACCGTTTTTAAACGTAGGGGTAAAGCAAACGCTTCACCTGCTTTACCCAGGTTGGTACCGAATCAAAGGCGGGCGAAGCAGATGAAACTTGCTTAGCCCCTACAAGTCGATAACGGTATTTTAACAATTTCCGAGTCCCTTAGTTGCTTGAGCTTTCTTTATCAGCGTATCAACCAATGTATGAGTTATATGATGCTCGTGCACAAAAACATAGTTGATAAAATGCACAAAAACATAGTAAAGTGACAGCACAAAAACATAGTTAATTATTTTCAGGTGGCGAGTATGGCAACATCAGGGGAAAAAATGGCAGCCTCACTTGAGGCACTGCAACAGGTGCAGAGCGGAAACGTAGTCCGATCATCATCTCTCAGCAGGGTTCACAGAGAACGCCTCATGCAAAACGACTTCCTGCTGGAGGTTGTGAAGGGGTGGTACATAGTGACCCGCCCCGCCCTGAACGATGGCAGCAGCACACCCTGGTTCGCTTCATACTGGACGTTTATCACGGCCTACCTGAATGACCGTTATGGGGATGATTATTGCCTGTCATCCGAATCATCCCTGCATCTCCATACCGGTGCGACCGTCGTGCCCCGGCAACTGGTGATCATCACAAAGGCAAAAGGGGCGCAAAAACTCAATCTCCCCTTTGATACTTCACTCCTGATCTACCAGGACAGCAAAAACTTTCCCGCTGGCAGAATGATGCTGAACGGTCTCTGGATCATGGATTTGCCGACTGCATTATGCAGGGTTGCGCCGTCATTTTTCAGACAGAATGCTGCCGATGCGGAGATGGCATTGCGCATGGTGCGTGATTCTTCCGAAATTCTCCGGGTGTTGCTGGAGGGTGGGAGTGTTGCTGCCGCTGGGAGACTGTCCGGCGCTTACGAATTTCTCGGTGAGAAACAGATGGCCGAGCGAATATTGAGAGACATGACGTCCGGTGGCCATACTGTCAGGCCCGTCAATCCGTTTGATAACAGTGTGCCGTTTCTCTCTTCAGGGGTCAGGGTGCAATCGCCATACGTTGCCAGAATTGAATCTCTCTGGAAATCAATGCGTAATGAAGTGACGGATTCATTTCCCCTGCCATCCGGGATTCCCATTGACCATGAAGAGTATCTGCGACGGGTAGACGAAATATATGTTAATGATGCCTACAACTCACTCTCCATCGAAGGGTACCAGGTCACACCCGAACTTATCGTGCAGATCCGTGACGAGAAATGGAATCCTGATCTGTGGGAGAGTGACCGTCAACAAAGAGATGCCCTGGCCGCAAAAGGGTATAACCTGGCCTTCAGGGCGGTAAAAGAGAGCATCAGGAAAATTCTCGACGGCGCCAGACCATCGGCGGTCGTTGCCGTTGACCACCGTGATTGGTACTCCCGGATGTTCGCCCCTTCCGTTCAATCCGGTATCCTGAAGCCGGCCGATTTGGCCGGCTATCGAAACCAGCCGGTTTATATCAGGGGTTCACAGCATGTTCCGTTGCCGCAGTCATCCATTGTGGACTGTATGGAAGCCCTGTTCAGGCTTATCGACGAAGAGCAGCATGCCGGAGTCAGAGCAGTTCTGGGGCATTTCATTTTTGTCTTCATTCATCCCTACATGGATGGTAATGGGCGTATTGGTCGTTTTCTGATGAACACCATGCTTGCATCTGGCGGATACCCGTGGACAATAATCAGATTAAAGCATCGAGATGCTTACATGTCGGCACTTGAAGAGGCTTCTACCAGTGGTAGCATATCGACTCTGGCGCGCTTTGTTTGCGAAGAGATGACGGTGAAATAAAAAAAGCGGCCACAAGAGCCGCATCTATCAAGGCCGGACGGGTATGTCCGACCGGTGAGTTCTCACCGTTAAAACGGTTGTTCACTCTGCGATTGACTAACGCCACTAAATGGTGATACGGCTGAGACCATGAAGAATTTTATCCGCTGGATAACTCTTGTAATGCCGATTTTTGAGTGGCTGCCCCGCTATCAGAAAGCGTGGCTCTGGCAGGACCTGGTCGCCGGTATTACCCTTGCTGCCTATGCAGTGCCGGTGGCGATGGCGTATGCCACACTCGCCGGTCTGACTCCTCAGGCGGGACTCTACTGTTATATATTCAGCGGTATCGCCTATGCGCTGTTCGCTTCGTCGCGTCACCTCTCAATCGGTCCGACCGCGGCAATATCAGTCATGATCGCCAGCGTTGTCGGGACAATGGCGGCCGGCAACCCGTCAAGCTACGCCGCTATGGCTGCCATGACCGCTGGCATGGTGTCTGCGTTCTGCTTTCTGGCCTGGGCCATGCGCCTTGGCTCATTCGTCAATTTTATTTCTGAATCAGTCCTGCTCGGATTCAAAGCCGGGGCGGCGTTAAGCATCGCCTCGATGCAACTCCCCAAGCTGCTCGGAGTGGCCGGCGGCGGCGACAATTTTTTAGAGCGAATGCAGGTCATCCTGCAGCAACTCGAAAGTGTCAATGGCACGGTTATCGCCCTCGGAGTCGGCTCCCTGCTGCTGCTCCTCGCCGGCGACCGGCTCATTCCGGGCTGTCCCGTCGCATTGGTGGTCGTCATACTGTCAACCGGCATTGTCTCCCTGTTCGGGTTGACGGAACTGGGCGTCACAGTGGTAGGGGTTATTCCCGCTGGGTTACCGCTCTTTGCGGTGCCTTCTCTTCATCTTGACCAGATCGAAAGCCTGCTTGAACTGGCGTTCGCCTGCTTTCTGCTTTCGTACGTCGAAAGCATCGCTGCTGCCCGGGCGTTTGCGCTTAAACACCATTACCCGGTCAACCCCCGTCAGGAGTTTCTTGGTCTGGGAGCTGCCAATCTCGTGGCGGCGCTGGGCCACGGCTACCCGGTTGCCGGTGGCCTGTCGCAGTCGGCGGTCAATGAAAAGGCCGGTGCACAGACGCCGCTGTCACTGATGTTCGCCTCATGCACTCTTGTTCTGGTCCTCTTTTTTCTTACCGGAATGCTGCGCAATCTGCCGGACGCCGTCCTGGCCGCCATCGTCATCGTAGCGGTGGCCGGTTTTGTGAAAATAGACGATTTTAAACGTCTCCGGCAGATCAGCCGGCTTGAATTCAATGTTGCGATGGTCGCATTTGTCGGGGTATTGCTGCTCGGAATATTGAAGGGGGTTTCGGTCTCAGCAATCGCTTCGATCCTTTTTCTCCTCCGCTTGATGGCGCGGCCGCACGTTTCTCTGCTCGGTAGAATCCAGGGGAGTACGCGCTTCAGTGATTCAATCCGTCATCCCAGCAATGAGAGATTTCCCGGACTGTTTCTGTTCCGGGTAGAGGCGCCGCTGCTCTATTTTAATGTTAATGCGGTGAAAACGACAGTGCTGGAAGCACTCCACCGTGAAACAACGCCTGTCAAACTGGCGGTCTGTGACCTTTCAACATCACCATATATCGATGCGGCCGGCGCCAAAATGCTGGAACAGCTGGTAGAGGAGCTGGAAAGGGAAGGGATTCAGTTTAAGGTTGCAGAAGCACATGCAGAAGTTCGTGAGATTCTGCGGGCGACCGGCATCAGTGAATCATTGGGCGGGGTCAGCAGGCATATCGCGCTGGCTGATATTGTTGAAGATTTTGAACGGGAGGCTAACCCCTCTAAATCTCCCCTTACCTAAGGGGAGACTTCAAGGCTTCCCCCCTTAGGTAAGGGGGGATTTAGGGGGGTTAGATTCAGATGTTGCATGGTACTACACCCCCAACTCCCTCAGCACAATACCGGTCTCCGCCTGCCCGTCGAGCCAGACTGCCAGTTCATCGACTATCGCCATTTCGTCAACGTCATCGCACTGCGGCCAAATTCCGAGAACTGACGCGCCACAGAGCGAACCGATCTGATGCGGCGCCCCCTGTTCCGCCAGACCGGGAGACGCCGGCATGCCGTTAATTATAACGCCGGCAACCTCAAGTCCCAACTGCTGTGCGGCAAAACAGGTCAACACCGTGTGGTTGATCGTTCCCAGTCCGGGGCGGGCCACGACGAGAAGCGGCAGTTCCAGCTCACGGGCAAGGTCCGCAACCAGCAGTCCACCGCACAGCGGCACCATCAAGCCCCCGGCTCCCTCAACAATCATATACTGATAGGCAGCGGCCAAGCGCGCAAACGCGCTCTTGATAGTGGAGAAATCTATCCTGACGCCATCAATCCGGGCCGCTTCTGCGGGGGCGAGCGCGTCACGGAGGCGGTACGGAGCAACGTCGTCGCACAGCTCAACGCCGGCGGCCTGACAGAGCAGCACGGCGTCATCTGACACGAATTGTCCCTCTTCCTGACGGCAGCCGCTGGTAACCGGCTTCATCACGCCGACCGAAACCCCGTTCATGCGCAGCAGCCGTGCCAGCGTTGCCGCAACAATCGTCTTGCCGACGCCGGTGTCGGTGCCGGTGACAAAAATTCCGCGAGGCGCCATCAGCTTTCAGTCCCGCAACAACCTTCAACCGGCATTTCCAGGTCTTTAAGCAGCTGCCTGTCCAGTTCGGGAGGACGCCCCGGAGTAGTCAGGTAATTGCCGGTCATCGTGCCGTTCGCACCGGCCAGAAACATCCATGACTGCAATTCGCGCAGGTTCTTCTCCCGCCCGCCACAGACCGACAGGCGCTTGTCCGGCAGGAGAAAACGGTATACGGCGATGATGGTCAGGCATTCAAGCGGTGTGAGATTGTCGGCATTCTCCAGTCGCGTTCCCGCCACCGGATTCAGGAAATTGAGCGGAATCGAATCGACATCCAGTTCGCGCAGGGTCAGCGCCATTTCGATCCGCTGGGCAAACGATTCCCCGAGGCCGAAAATACCGCCGCAGCAGACCCGCAATCCCGCCTCTTTGGCGGCACGGATCGTCGCGACATCATCTTCATAATCATGGGTGGTACAAATTTCCGGGAAAAAACTGCGCGCAGTCTCAATATTGTGATGATAGGTTTCCATTCCGGCATGTTTCAGGCGCAGTGCCGTCTCACGGTTCATAATACCAAGTGAACATGAGGGTGATATGCCGGTCTCAGCCTTGATACGTGTCACTGTTCGACAGATACGCTCAAGCTCGTCAGTGGAATTGATGCTGGTGCCGCTGGTGACAATGCCGTAGCAGCCGGCGCCGTTCTGTTCCGCCAGGGCGGCGCAGCGCACCATTTCATCCTCATCAACGAGCTGATAGACCGGGGCAGCGGTATCATGGTGCGCCGACTGGGCGCAGAAGGCACAATTTTCGGCACAACGCCCCGATTTGGCATTGATGATCGAGCAGAGGAACACGGAATCGCCGACAAAGTGATCGCGGATCCGGGCCGCTTCGGCAAAGAGCAGGTAGCGATCTGTACCGCTTATCACGGAAAGTTGCAGCGCCTCTTCAGCGCCAATGATTTGACCGGCAAGCACTTTTTCTGCACTACTCTGAATGAATGTTCGTTGTGTCATTACCTGCCTCCGGCGAGTTCGATACCATAGCGGAGCAGTATTGTCAACCTCCATATGTATCATTGGTTGACAAGCGACGCTTATTTTTTGTTGAAACGAAAATGAATAGTGGACAAAAACTGTCCTTAATAGTAAATTGGCCGCTGAAAGGTGGCCGGTAACCGGGGAGTAACGAGTGATACTGACAAAAATAAAATCTGTGATAGCGTCAAACGTGCCCAACCCGGTCTTGTACGGCGTCATTGTCTTATTTTTCACCATGCTGGTCTCCGTCTCCGGCTATCTGCTGATACAGCGGCAAAAGCAGTTTCTCCTTCAGGAAAAACAGAAGGAGATTACGACCATTGTTGACATAAAATCGTCCCAACTCGTTGAATGGCGCACCGAGCTTTTTACTGATGGCGCCTCCGTTCGCTCGAATGCCATGATGACGCACCGCCTCAAGGAGTATTTATCGGGCCGGGATCAGGAAACCGTGCGTCGCGAATTCAGATTGTGGATGGCGGTTTTGATCGACCTTGGCGGCTATAGCAAAGGTGTGCTCTATGCTCCGGACGGCACTCTGATCGCCTCGGATACCGGCCGCACCTTCCCGCTGACGCCGCACTATCAGAGCCTGGTTGCCGAGGCGGCCGAGGGACACGAAATAATTCTCACGGATTTTCATTTTGATGCCGACGGCGCTTCGCTTGATATAGACCTGGTCATCCCGATCATGGATTTCAGTAGTCCTCCACACCGCTGCATCGCGGTACTGATTCTTGATATTGATCCGGCTAAAAAAGTGTATCCAATGATTCAATCCTGGCCGACAGCCAGTGTGTCCGCAGAGACACTGCTGGTGAAAAAAGAAGGAAATTCAGTTCTGTATATGAATGAACTCCGCTATCGACCGAAATCATCCACGCCGTTTTATCTGCCGATGACTGATAAAAACCTGCCGGCGGTGCGGGCGCTTTCCGGAGAGGAAGGCACCTTTGAAGGGTATGACTACCGCACTGTTCCGGTTGTCTCGGCAGTCAGAAGAGTGCCGGGGACTCAATGGGGACTGATTGCTAAAATTGACGCCAGCGAAGTCTATGCTCCGCTCAAGCCCTTCACCCGTTATGTGATTATGTACGGCGCACTTATCATTACGGCAATAATTATGGGGATATATTTGTGGGGAGTCCGCAGAAAGGCCGTTTCTCTGCGTAATGAGGTTGACAGGCAGAAAAAAGCCGAGTTACAACTGTATACCGTTCAGATAGAGCTGGAACAGCAGATACAGCATCGAACCAGCGATTTGACAGAAATAAACACGCTGCTGCGTATGGAAATGGTGAGTCGGGAAAATCTGGAACAGAAGCTGATCGGCGCAAAGCGACTTGAGGCGATCGGTCAGATCGCCGGGGGGGTCGCGCATGAGGTGCGCAATCCGCTCAATGCCATTCTTACCATATCGGAAGCACTGTTCAGGGAGCGTGAAATTGAGAGCAACCCCGAATTCACCCCCTATATTCAGCATATCAGAACGCAGGTTAACCGCCTGGTGATTCTGATGAATGATCTTCTTGATCTCGGGAGATCAATACCTGCCGTCAATATGCATCAGTTGCCGCTCGAGGGCGTCTGCCGCGACGCATTTGCTCTCTGGAAGGCAACGGGATTGTGCCGTAACAGATTCGGGACGTATACCCCGGGCACTGAAGATCCTCCTGTCATGGTGGTGGCTGACGGCCAGAAATTACAGCAGGTTATCTTCAACCTGCTCGAAAATGCCGGCCATCACAGTAATGAAGGCAGTCCCGTACTGCTGAAAATAGTGCCCGGAGCAGAGCATCATCCTGAAGGTATGGCCGTTGTGCAGATTATTGACTCTGGCAGCGGAATCCCTGAAGATATTCTGCCGCACATTTTTGAGCCGTTCTATACCGGTCGCAAAGGGGGGACCGGTCTTGGTCTGGCACTTGTGAAACATTTTATCGAACATATGGGTGGAAGCGTACAGATATGGAATAATGACCCGCCGCCGGGATGTACGGTAGAAGTACAGATCCCGCTCTACCGGGAGGAGAACCAATGAAGCCGAAAGTACTGCTGATTGAAGACAATGAATCGACCAGGTTCGGATTTGTCCGCTATTTTTCAAAGGACGGTTTTGAGACTCACGAAGCAGCCACGCTGTCCGATGCATCAGTGGCGCTTACTGTTCAGCATTTTGATATAGTCATTCTCGATATAAACCTGCCCGATGGCAGCGGGCTTGATTTTATCGCCACTGTCCGGGCAGGTAACCCGCTGCTCCCGATCATTGTCATTACCGGGGAAGGCGATATTCCTCTGGCTGTCAAGGCGATGCAGCGGGGCGCCGACAATTTCATGACCAAGCCGGTTGATAATGCCGCTCTCGGAATATTCATGCGCCGGACGCTTGAAACCGGTTTTCTGAAGAACCAGCAATCCGCCCGCAAGCTGCTTGAAAAGCAGGATGCCTTTTTTGTTGGTGAATCGAGGATTATGAAGGATTTATACGACGTCGCCATGGCGGCGGCAACGAGTGATATACCGGTACTCATAACCGGAGAGACCGGCACCGGTAAAGGAATGCTTGCCCGCTTGATTCACCGGCATGGCTCACGCTCTTCAGGCGAATGTGTGGAGCTGAACTGCTCCGGATTGCGCGGCGAAATGCTCTCGCGCGAGATCTTCGGCAATGCCAGGGGCGCCTTTACCTCTGCCGATCAGGATCGTAAAGGGCTGCTCGATATTGCCGACCGGGGCACTCTGTTCCTGGATGAAATCGGCGATATGGGCATCGATATTCAGGCGCAGTTTCTTAAAGTTCTGGAGGACAAAACCTATCGCAGGCTCGGCGATGTAAAACTGCTGAGAAGCAATTTCCGTCTCATTTGTGCAACGCATCGCGAGCTTGATGCTCTGGTCGCCGAGGGGCAATTCCGCCAGGATCTCATGTTTCGTATCAACATGGTCACGCTCCACATCCCGCCGCTCAGAGAGCGGGTACCCGACCTGCCGGGCCTGATAAACGTCCTGCTGCGCCAGCTTGGCGCAGCGACAACGCACATTTCGGACGATCTCATGGCGCTGCTCTGCGGCTATGCATGGCCCGGCAATATTCGCGAACTGAAAAATATACTTGAACGGGCGCTGATGCTGACCCCGCCGGGTGGACAGCTGAGGAAATCGCACTTTTCCACTCTGACGTCATCCCGGCCGCTGCCGTCGCTGCCGCCGCTGCCCGGTCAGCGCACTGTCAGGGAAGTTGAAGAAGCTCATATCAAATCGGTCCTCGACGAGGCGGGCGGAGATATCGAGAAAGCGTCAAAAAGCCTCAAGATCTCCCGCGCCACACTGTACCGGAGGCTTAAGCAGATCAACGGATAATCCTAAAAAAGCATTTACCGCAGAGCGCGCAGAGGAAAATCAAAGGCTTAAGATTGAGCCTCTTGCAAAAGTCCAAAAAGTCCCCTCCCCCCTGGCGGGGGAGGGTTAGGGTGGGGGGGAGGTTGCCAT
>Ga0194059_1000054_pt1 | contig 56025 bp, 50 predicted proteins | sample SepL6211m_MetaG_FD_163426 | JGI IMG/M metagenome (GOLD analysis project Ga0194059, IMG submission 163426) | Anoxic zone freshwater microbial communities from boreal shield lake in IISD Experimental Lakes Area, Ontario, Canada - Sep2016-L626-11m | ecosystem: Environmental > Aquatic > Freshwater >...
TGTAGATCCTTAAACCCAGAAAAATAAAAATAGCCAACAAGTGCATCTATCCTGTCACAATTTGGAAGTATATTTTTTAGGTTAGCTGATAATGTATTTGTACCCTCATTTGTTATTGTTGGCATATGATTTATATCAATAAAGGAAAATATTTATAAATCAAGCATAGCACCAATTTTCCCTATATTCAAGCTCTTGCTTTGCCTGCCGTGGCGCAACCTGATATAATTAATTGACTATGAACAAAGAAAAACAAGCCTATATTTTGAATATTGCCCCTATTGCAAGATTGCCACTTTCAAAGCAGCAATTTTTTTCTTATCTTTGCGAGCAAGAAGTGTCAATGGGAGCATTGGTGCTTGTGCCGCTTTTTCATCGCGAGGTGCAAGGAGTGGTGCTTGATTGCGCGCCATATGCCAAAAAAGATCAAGACTATGAATTGAAGAAGATCACCAAAGTTTTGGCTGAAAACTTTTTGACAGCAAAGCAAATATTGCTCGCTCAGCAGATTTCAACCCATTATCTCACTTCATTGGGCGTTGTTTTGAAGCATTTCTTGCCAAAGCAAGTCACGGCGCGTGGCAACCAAAATGCAACATACAAAACACAAAATACAAAAGTGGTACTAACGGCCGAGCAAGAGTCTGCAGTGTCTGCAATATCAAACAATGATTGCAATTTGAAAACTGAAAATTGCAAATTTTTGCTATATGGTCCAGCCTCTTCTGGAAAAACAGAAATATACATTCACACTATTTTGAAAATGCAAGAAAAGGATGCTTCTTTGCAATTCTTGATCCTGCTGCCTGAATTAACATTGACTCCCCAAGCATTGCAGCGCTATGGTGTGTATTTTGGAAAAAATGAATTGGTCATTTTGCACAGCAAGCTTGGAAAAGGAGAATTTTATCGAGCTTGGCAAAAAATTGCAAATGGACGAGCAAGAGTGATCATTGCAACTCGTATTGGAGTTTTTGCGCCATTTGCAAATTTGGGTGCAATTTTTGTTGATGAAGAGCAAGACATGTCTTTCAAGCAATGGGATGCCAGCCCTCGCTATGATGCGCGCAAAGTGGCCACCATGCTGGCAGAAAATCACCAAGCAAAAATTGTTTTTGGCAGCGCAACTCCACGCATTGAATCGCTATACCAAACTACCATCGGCAAGCTCAAGCTTGTGCAAATTCCACTTTTGCCACCAGAGATCATGGGCAGAAAAAAAACTGTTGCCGACATTGAAATTGTGGACATGCGCAAGGAAAAATGGACTGATTTTGCAGGCAAGAAAAAACCCAACCATTCTTTGCTTTCCATTCGTCTGCAAGATGAAATCTCCTATGCACTGTCACAAAAAATGCAGACTATTCTTTTTGTTAATCATCAAGGATTGAGCACTTTTTCAGTTTGCTCAAGTTGCAAAGCTGTTTTGAAGTGTCCAAAGTGCGAGCGAGCACTGATTGAAAATGAAGATGGAATTTTTCAATGTCTGCATTGCAATTTCAAAGAAACGCATGCTCCGTCCTGCAAAACATGTCATTCCAAAACATTTTCCAATGTCGGCATTGGCACACAACTGGTTGAGCGTGAAATAAAAAAACTTTTTGGCAATGTCAAAACCGCAAGACTTGATTCTGCTGCCACCAAAAAAGCAGGCGCACTTGAAAACATCTTCAATGATTTTTCAACTGGAAAAATAGACATCTTGATTGGGACGCAAATGATCACCAAAGGATGGGACAATCCCAATGTTATTTTGGTTGCGGTCATTGACAGTGATTCACTCTTTTCATCCCCAGACTATTTGACTGACGAGCGAGCATATATCAACATCATGCAAATTGCTGGACGCACAGGCAGAGTTGGCAGCAGATACACTGGCCACATCATCTTGCAAACATTCAACCCTGGTCAAAAAATATTTGAAGCAATCACTAGCCGCAATTATTCAAGCTTTTATCAAAAAGAAATCAATTCCCGCAGTGCACTGAAATATCCCCCACTCGGATCATTCATCAAATTGTCCTTCAAAAATGAATCGGAAGAAAAAGTTCTCAAGGAGACAGCCAATGTCTATGCAAAGATTTCAAATCTAATCTCGCAAAACAACAACATCTCAATCACCGAGCCAAGCAAGCCCATGATCTCAAAAATTAGAGGCAAATTTATCATGCAAATGCTGCTCAAAAACAAACAAGCGCAAGCACCATTTCCCGAGGAAATTGAAAGCCAGATCAAGGCGCTCAAAAGCGATTGGATTGTTGATGTTGACCCAATCAATATCGCATAAATTCCATTGGAGACGGCTTGCAAAAATACTTGACATAATTTCATTATTCTGCCATAGTTTGAAAATGCTAATTTAGCATTAATCTTGTTATTTCAAAAGGAAAAGGAGAGGAGCGATGAAAATCAACCTGCATCACCGCGAAACATTAACACAGGAAGAAACACTTGGCGCAATAGAAGCAACTAGTGATGAAGAAATGCGCTTAAAGCTAAGGGAAATGAGCATCTATACCATCTCAAAAATGCTACACAACGGAGAAGTTATTCATGCCATTTCATTTTGGGTCAATGAATTGAAATTGTCCGATCTTGAAGAAAATGGAATCTATCGTCCATTTTCAAGCAACATCTCAAAAATGCAAGAGGCGTTGGAGAGTTGTCGAGAATAAGCACACTTGCCAGGCAAAAAATAAGCACCAAATTCTAGAAGCTAGAAGATGGTGCTTTTTGATTTACAAACCATCAAAAATCAGCTAAACTAAGAACGTTAAAGGAATTTGCCGTTTTTATATATTTGTAATTAGCAGAATCATGAAATTAAACATTCGAAAAAATCAAGATCCATACTTGAGGGTAAAAGCCATCAAGATCAAAGATCCTCTTGCCAAAGAAGTGCAGGAGCTTATTTCAAGCATGTTTGAAACGATGTATAGCGCGAAAGGTGTTGGCTTGGCTGCAACTCAAGTTGGCTCCAATCTGCGACTTTGCGTGATTGAAACCGATGGCCAAGAATATGTCCTCATCAATCCACAAATAACATCCAAATCAAAAACGAAAATAATTTCAGAAGAAGGATGCTTGAGTTTTCCTGGAAAATTCTTCCCAATTTCCAGACACAAAGAAGTGCAAGTGAGATATCTTGATGAAAATGGAAAACCAAGCAAAATAAAAGGCAGAGATCTTCTTTCTCGCGCACTGCAACACGAGCTTGATCATTTGGATGGAGTTTTGATCATCGACAGAATAAAAAAGACCAGAAAACCAAAAGTTGAAATTACTGAAAATATAAACAAGAAAAAAATAAAGAATTAACTATGAATTCAAAAAAAATAAAATTGCGCGTTGTTTTCATGGGAACATCTGATTTGTCAGAAAAAATTCTGCAAGCACTGATTGACAATGAATACAACGTGGTTGGAGTTTTCACCAAACCTGACACAAAAGTTGGCAGAAAACAGGAAATCACTGAGCCACTTGTCAAACAGTTGGCAGAAAAAAACAAAATTGAAGTTTTTCAACCACTTCGTTTTAACAATGAAACAGTTGATGTTTTGAAAAAAATAAAACCAGACCTTGTTGTTGTGGCAGCCTATGGAAAAATAATCCCCAAGGCAGCTCTGGAAATTCCTGGATTTGGTTGCATCAATGTGCATGTCTCTTTGCTTCCAAAATACAGAGGCCCATCGCCTATTCAAAATGCCTTGTTGCTTGGCGAAAAAGAAACAGGAGTAACAATCATGCTCATGGATCAAGGAGTTGACACTGGTGACATCTTGGCACAAGAAACAGTGAAAATTGAACCAACAGCGACAACTTTTGATCTGATGGATAATTTGTCAAGCATTGGAGCGCAACTTTTGCTAAAAACCATTCCCCTTTGGATTGAAAGAAAAATCGAACCAAAAGCGCAAGATCACGCACATGCAACTCTTTGCCAATTGATCGAACGCAGCGATGGAAAGATTTTTTGGATCAACACTGCTGAGGATATTTATAACAGATACAGAGCGCTGACTCCTTGGCCAGGAATTTTCACCTATTGGAAAAACAAGGATGAGATCATCAGATTAAAATTAATTTCAATCAGCGCTCAAAAAACTAATCCTTTGCAAAAACATCAACCAGGAGAAGTTTTTGAAGTTGGTGATGACATCGGAGTTCAAACAGAAGAAGGAATCATCATCATCAAAGAAATTCAAAGAGAAGGAAAAAAGACACTTCCAATCAAGGAATTTATTAATGGTTATACAAATTTCATTGGCAGCATTTTGCAATAGTCTTCATAAAAAACAAAAAGATGAAAAATCAAAAAAAAGAAAACTTTATCCTTGCCACTGGGTTTGCTTCTATTTTATTTGTGATTGTTTTTACACTCCTTCGTAATGACTGGTCGGATTCCTCTAAGGATTCGAATGCTAGCCAAGTTGCAGATGAGCAAAAAACATCTTCCACGATCAAATATGCCAACATCAGTGCAAATGAATTGAACAAAAAAATAATGCTTCCTGGCAAAAATGAAAAAATGACACTGCTTGATGTGCGCCCTTTTGATTCATATATCCAAGATCACATCATGGACACGGTCAACATTTCCGTCAGTGAATTCCCTATTGAGTCAAAAATTGACGAGCACAATTTGGTTGTTGTAATTGGCCAAAACAATGCAGACAAAGACATTGCAACTGCCATGGACAAATTGAAACAAGAAGGTTTCAAAAACACACTGGCATTGGCCGGAGGAATGGACACCTGGAAGCAGATGATTGGTTCAACAGTGACCTATGGCAATCCAAAATCATTTGTTGATCAATCAAAAGTTTCCTATCTTGAGCCAGAAAAATTAAACGAGGCCATGACACAAAAAGTTCCAGTATACATCGTTGATGTGCGTTCAAATGACGCTTTTGCAAAAGGTCATATCGCCGGGGCCATCAACATCCCAATAGATGAGCTTGAAAAAAGAAGATCTGAGATAAAAGAAAAGAAAGTGGTGGTGGTTGGAGACAATGAATTGCAAGAATTTCAAGCTTCCGTGCAAATGTATGACATGCTCTTGATCTCACCTTTTGTTATGAAAACAGCTATGCCAGGATGGCAAGAGAAAAAATTTCCACTAGTAAAATAAAACTATTTCAAAAATACTAGAAACAAAAAAATATCCTTCATTGCGAAGGATATTTTTTTGTTTGATATTTTTATTTGTTCTGCGAAGATGTTTTGTCTTTTAATGTTTGCAGTGCTGCATCCATTTGCGGATCCTTGCCACTATTGTAGTCTTCATTGGTAAGCTCCACTTCTTTGTCAGCCTTGATTCCCTGCTCATTGATTTGAGTTCCATTTGGAGTCAGCCAGCGAGCAACAGTGATCTTTGCCGCTGTTCCTTGTGGCATTTCAATGAATTCTTGCACACTCCCTTTTCCGAATGATTTCTTGCCAACCAATGTCACATTTGTTCTATTGTCCTTGAGTGCTCCTGAAAGTATTTCTGAGGCGCTAGCACTTCCTTCATTGATAAGCACAACTGTTTCTATGCCACTAGCCACATCCCCACCTCTTGTATACATTTTCTTTTGAGATTTGTTGCCACTTTCTTCAATCACCACAATCTTGTCTTTTGGCAACAATTTGCTTGCAATATCAATAGAAGATTCCAAGTATCCACCAGGATTATTGCGAAGATCAATAATCAAGCCCTTGCTTTTACTGCTAACAACTTTTTTGATAGCGTCAGCAAAAAGTTTAGTAGTGTCGTCGCCAAAACGCGTGATTTTTATGAGTGCAACATTTCCCTCTTTGGTTTCAATTGTAACACTTTTCACTGTGATCACACCTCTTTGCACTGTTATTTCCTGAGTGTCAGCGCTTCCATCTCGAAAGATTGTCAAAACCACACTAGTGTCTTTTTTTCCACGAATATGATCAACAGCCTCTTCAATTGTCATGTCAGCTGCCATTTTTCCATCAATTTTAATAATCTTGTCACCACTTCGCAATCCTGCTTTTTCAGCTGGAGCGCCTTGCAAGGGAGCAACCACTGTCAAAATACCACCCTTGATTCCAAGTTCAGCCCCTATTCCTTCAAAATTGCCAGAAATGTCCTCACCAAATTTTTTGTTTTCACTAGGATCCAAAAATGTGGTGTATGGATCACCAGTGGCTTGCATCATGCCCTTGATTGCTCCATAATAAAGCTTTTTTGCATCCAAGGAACCAGTGTCAACATATTTGCTCTTTACAAGATCCCAAACACTCCAAAACAATGAAAAATCAATTGAGTTGTCAGCGCCAAGTTGCTTGTTTTTGAAAGTTGCATTTTCAATTGATATTGGAGCAGTCGTGACAACAGAACTTTTTCCTTTTTCAAATCCAATCAAAAATACTCCAACACCAAAAATAAACAGGCAGAGTATTTGCAAATAATATTTGCCCATTCTTTTTTTATATAGTTTGAATTCTTCAGTTGGTCCGCCAGTCTCTTGTCGTATTGGATCTTGCATAAATTTTTTTAATTATGAATAGGCAATTTCTTGTCTTTAAATTTTCTGAAATATTTAATTCCGCTAGAAATATGAATCCAGGTGTATTTGTTAAAAAGTAAGGACCTTATGGCTCCACCCTTGGCACTTCCTTTTCCATGATAGTGATGCATTTTTGCAAAAGGAAAATACATAACCTTAAAACCCTCCTCCCAAAATCTGCGACACCAGTCAACGTCTTCCATATACATGAAATATCTTGGATCCATGAATCCAACTTTTTCAAAAGCCTTTCTGGAAATCATCACCGCACTACCCATGATCCAATCCACTTCAATAGGATTTTTTCCATCATAATCACTCATCAAAAACCAATCCAAATGTTTTTTGGCAAAAGCAAATTTGCCCAAGAATGTTCTGCGATAAACTATTGTTATGGGTTTGTAGAAACGAAAACAAGATTGCTGCAGTGTGCCATTGAAATTGAGCAATTTTGGTCCCAGCATTCCGATGATGGCATCTTTTTTGATAAACTTCAGCATCTCTTCAACTGAATCAGCTGTGACAATAATGTCACCATTGAGCATCAAGATATATTCCCCACTGCTATATTCCAAGCCCTTTTTGATAAGAGCCTGGAAGCCAACATTTTGAGCAAAAGGAAAAAACTTCACATCGCCAAACTCTTCACGCATCATCATCTCCATGTCCTCTCCAGTTTGACTGTCAGCCACAATCAATTCATACGCCACATTATTGACGTATTTTTTGATTGAATCCAAGCAAACTTTCAGCAGCTCAGGATTGCGATAACTTGTAACAATGATTGAAAGTTCCATTGGGCGTTGTTTAATAAATGGCAAGGATTATTTTGGTTTAATATCACTTTGTGGCGCAACGGTAAAGATGTTTTGGAACAATTGCCTGATGCGATCATAATTGTCGCCAAGTGGCAAAAGAATATATCCAGTTTCTGGAGTTGACTCTGGATTGTATAGTAATCCTTCTTCAGAATTTTCAAGCACACGTTGAATGATTTCTGGTTTCTTCATGCTACTATAAATGTCAAACAATTTCTTCATTTCCCAAACTTGCATGTCAGTTTTCACATTATTGCCAAGAGCATTCATCATTCCATTGACCTTATTGAAATCACTTAATGTTCCAAGACTAGTAGCTTTCTCTTGAATTTTTTGCAAAATAATTTGCTGACGTTTTGCTCTTTCAAAATCACTACTTGTGTCGCGTGATCTGGAGAAACAAAGAGCCTGATCGCCATTCAAGGTCAAATCTCCAGCATCAAGCTTGAAATTTCCACCACATTCTGATGGTGTTTTTGTTGCGCAAAGAGGATAATTTCTTGTTGTCACATGATCAACAATCCCTTCTCTTGTTTTGCTTTTAACTTTTTTTGTTTCAAATTGACCAGTTGGAACAGTGAAGGTTGTATCGTCGCAACGACCAGTTGCCCCAAGAAATTGTAATGGCTCAGAAAAAGAACTGTCCAAATGAATCTGAACACCACCTAAACTGTCCACCAAATCTTTGAATCCTTTGAAATCAATTTTCACACCATAGCTAATTTTGAGTCCAGTGATGTCGCCAACAACTTTTTCCATGTCAGCAATTCCTTGACCTTTGCCATTTTGTTCGCCATAGGCATGCACAGCATTGATCTTGCTCTTAGAATTTCGACCTGGATCTGCAACATACAAATCACGAGGAATTGACATGAGGGCAACTTTATTGGCTTTTGGTGCAATACTAGCAACCATAATTGTGTCAGCCAAGGTTCCACCAGCTGGATCATCAGCACCGCGCATTCCCATCAGCAAAATATTAATGCGATCTTCTTTTTCTCCTTCAAGATCACTATTTGTTCCTGGGATAACATGGGTCAAACTTGAAAACAAGCCACCACCACCTTGCGTTGAAATTTTGCTCAAAATAAAACCGGTCTTCCATGCAAAGAAAATCCCTATCAGTAAAATTATCCCCAAAATAACAAAAAGTGGTTTCTTCCACCGCTTTTTTTCTTTTATTTGTGTTCCTTCATTCGTTTTTGGTCGAAACATGCCTGACTTTTCCATAAAATAACTTCTTAAAAAAGATTAATTAATATTCAAAACAAAGCTGCTTAATTATGCATCAAATCACCATAAATTGCAAGCATCTTTTGGGCTGACTTTTTCCAACAAAACAATTCAATTTGTGAAAAACCAGATTGAATTAATTTGCTTCGAAGTTCATCATCCATAGAGATATCATACAACTTTTTTGCAAAATCATCAAGATTTTGTGTGTCAAAAAATAACACTCCTTGACCAGCAACTTCCCTCAAACTTGCAATGTCCGAGCAGATCACCGGAACTTTTTGACTCATGGCTTCCAATGGAGGAATTCCAAATCCTTCATATAGTGAAGGAAAAGCAAAAACATGCGCCAAAGAAAAAATAGCCACTTTGTCTTGCTGATCCACAAACCCTGGAAAAATAACTTCATTTTCTAGTTTTAATTTTGTTATATTTTTTTGTATTTGCTTGTCGCAATTGTGGGCGGACATGTTTCCACAGATCACTAATTTTGTTTCTCCGAGTCTATCTTTAATACGAGCAAAAGTTTCAATCAGGTGCCCCACGTTTTTTCGTGGCTGCAAAGTGCCCAAATATAGGATGAATTTTGTCGGCAAAGAATATTTTTCTCTGACAGCATTCAATTGCTTAGCAGAAAAGTCATTGCGCAGGAATTCTTCGCCAAGTGCATTGTAAACATATTCAACTTTGCTAGCATCGATTTTGTAATATTTGATTATTTCATCTCTGGTAAATTTTGATACTCCAATAATCTTGTCTGCCCGTCTGAGACTCAAAGGAATCAATATTTTCAAAAACAACAAATCAAAAAACTTGATGAACTGAGGAAAAAAATTAAAAGAAATGTCATGCACAATAGTCACAATCTTTATTTTTTTTGAAACAAAAAATGGCGTGATGTATTGTGTATGATAGATGTCGATTGGATTTTTTTTGAGATATCTTGGCAAAAACCAAAAATTCCAAAGAAATTTATTTGAAGTTTCCAAAAATGTGATACTGAAATTTTTAGCATCTTTGATTTCAAGTCTCTCAGCAACAAGACTCTCCTGCTCTTTCTGCTGAGAGTCCGCAAACAGCACATATTGATTGTTTGTATCTATTTTTGCCAGGTTTTTGACCAAATTCAAAAAAACAACTTCGTCTCCAGTTCTTTGCTTCCCTATTAGCCTAATATCAATTCCTATTTTCATGAATTTATTAAAATATAGCACGCAACAATAAAGAGGCGTGATTGCTTATTAATTTTTTATATTTTATTATTTTTTTCTACCAACAAGCTTATTGCCACAGCAAGATATACCCAAACAAAGCCCAAAAATATTCCAGAATTAAACATATTTGGAATCAATATCGCAAAAAGACCAAAAAGCACAAACAATGCTCCAATATTTGCACCTTGCGATTGTACAAACTTTTTGCAACCAATAACAAACAAAAATATCAGCAAGGCAGCAATGGAAAATATTCCCAGAATTCCACTTCCAAGCCATATTTCCAAAAAGATGTTGCTAGCATTGAGTCCTGCTCCGCGTGCATCTTTGCCAAGAACATTGGAAATGCTTCCCCAACCAATGCCAAAAAATGGATGCTTTTTGACCTGGTCAATCGATTTTTGATAAATCTCAGCTCGCAAATTCACGTTGGGATCTGGCCTTTCCACTTCCATAATAGAGCTACCGGCGGTTTTTTCTTTCTCGATTTCTTCCAAATTGATGTGGCGACAACTATATTGCTCCAAGTCATCAATGCTTGTTATTCTTTGCGGCACATTATTGCTTGCATTGCAGGCAATGGTTATTTTTTGCCATCCCCCGGTGCTGACAGCCCTATTTTTGAGTTGAAAGGTTGTTAAATGAAAAATAGAAATCATTGCAAAGCCAATGCCAACACTAAGAACAAGCATTCCAATGGAAACAAAAAAATTTCTCCAACTCTTTGGCGCCTTGAGCATCACACTTATTGATTTCCAAAAACCATTTTTTTGAACATGCTCAGTTTCGGTCTTTTTTCCATAAAGCAAAACCACTTTCAAAAAACCAAGAGTGAGCAAAAATGTTCCCACCCAAGCACTGCGAGATGCTGTCAACATAAGGACAACAAACAAAATACAAACCGCAAAGTACAAAAAAGTTTTAATATTAAAAATCTTGCTTATTGTGGAGTCATTATTGCTCTCATTTTTATTGAAATAATAAAGCATAGTAAGAACAATTCCAATCAAAAATGTGATGTATATTCCCAGCCAATCAGCCTCAACAAAAGTTGCATTTGGCCTGCCAGGCATCACCTCAAAAGAATTTCCACCTTTGACAAATAGCACATTTTGCCAAATAGCATAGACACTCACCACCACCGCGCTGCTAAGAAAAAAAGGCATAATTCTTTTTAGATCGCTCCATGATTGCACATATATTCTTGTCAAAAAATATAGAGCCACAAAGGAAAGTGCAATCACTGCTTGTTTTGTGCTAGCTCCAACATGTTGAGCACCAAAAGCACTAAAAAAACCAGACACCGCAAAAATTATTGGCAAAAAATCATACCAACCAAATTTTGGCAAAGAAAAAGCCAACCTTTTTGAAGCTGCCTGAACCAAGAGTGCGCCAATAGTGATTAATCCAAAAAATTGATATGGACGAAGTGATAATCCCAGTCCATTTGGGGCAATATTAACATTTTCCAGTGCCAAAGCTCCCACAAAAAGAACGAATGTCCAACCCGGTCGATAAAGACCCAAAATCAAAGCAAGTGCCGCAAAAAAAGCAAAGTCCCCAAAATTCTTGAACGGCAAAAGGCCCACATTAGAAAACCAAATTGCAAAAACAACCAACACCACATTGGCCAAAACAAGATACACCTTGGTTGTATTTTTGAAAAACTCATCAAGCATGATCTTGATTTGCGACATATTTTTTAAATTGATGTTATTATGTTTAACATTTTATTGGTAAATTTGTCCCAAGAAAAATGACTGGCACGCTCCTTTCCCTTAAATGACAACGATGCTTGCAAATGATCATGAATAATCACGTTTCTCATTACCATGGCAATATCATCAATTTTGGACGGATTGCAATATAACACACTGTCACTTCCAACTTCTGGCAATGATGATGTTTTTGAAGTCACAACTGGTGTCCCCTGATTCATTGCCTCAAGCACTGGCAAGCCAAATCCTTCATATAATGAAGGATACACAAACATCATGGCGTTTTTATATAGCGCAGGCAAATCTTGCTGTGGGATGTAACCCAAAATTTGTACACTGTTTTCGAGCTCAAGTCCTTTCACAACCTCGGTCACATCACAAACCAAAGGTGCAAGCTCTGGCATCAATTTTCCAGAAATAACCAGCTTTGGAATTTTGTCGGTATATCCATATTGATCAAGCATTTGCTTGTATGCTCTGAGCAAGTTTTCAACATTTTTTCTGGCATCAAGTCCCCCACCATTGTATATATAACCAGGTTTAAGATTATATTTTTTCAGAACTTTAGCATTTTCATCTGCATTAATTTCTTTTTTATAAATCTCATCAACATCAACATGCAAAACCGTGATCTTTGAAGAAGAAATTCCAAGATGATTGATCAAATCTTTTTCAGTCCGGTGCGAAACTGCAATGATCTTGTCAGCTTTGTCCAATGCACTTTCAATCAAGGACTGATATATTTTTTTGCGAAAATTGTTCAAATATTCCGGGAAAAGCTTGGGGATGATGTCATGAGCCAACATGATGTGCTTTATTTTCGTTGGCATCACTGTTGGTGATTGATATAGACTCAAAAAGACATCACAGCAATCTTTTTTGGCCATGTTTGGAAGTGAGAATTTTTCCCACCATATTTTTCGAATCAAATCGTCTCTCTTATATGTTGGCAAGAAAATCTTTTTCGTGAAATTCTCAGGCAGAATTAAATCAACATCCTCTTCCAGATACAAAATAAATTCCATTTCTCCATAATTTGAGATTTTGGATTTTGGATTTTGGATTTCCACTAATTTCTTCAAAAAATTAGTGGTCACCTGCCCTATTCCCGTGTTTTGTTTGCGCAAAAATGACGCATTTATTCCTATAATCATATTTGTATTATACCTTATGATTAAAAATAAATAAACAGCTACTAATAAAAAATTAAAACGCCACTTACCCAAAAAAAATTTCATGTAAATATCATTTTTTGCGGCTTCCGTGTGAACGAAGTGAATGAAAGGCAAGCAAAAAAATGATATTTACATGAATTTTCAAAAAAACACTAACTAAGAAAAACTTGATTATTATGATTGACCTAAATTATATACAAAGATATACTATAAACAATAAGCTTTGCTGATATTTTGGCAATTTTATTTTTATTTTTTATCAAGAAACTATGGATTCAAATAAAAAACCAATAATCTGTGTTATAGGGATGGGCTATGTTGGATTGCCATTGGCTGCAGTGGCTGCCAATAAAGGTTATGAAGTGTATGGCTTTGATAATGATCAAAAGAAATTAGACTCCATTGCAAAAGGAATTTCACCATTCAAAGAAGAATTTTTGGAAGAACTTCTTCCAAAAGTAAAGATTAATGTTTTTAGTGATCCAAAATTGATGTCGCAGTGTGACATTCACATCATCTGTGTTCCAACTCCTGTCGATGACAAATATTTTCCAGACTTGGGACCTGTTATTAGCGCATCAAAAACTGTGGCACAAAACATGAAAAAGGGTTCCCTAGTGATTCTTGAATCAACTGTCAATCCTGGTGTGAGCGAGGAATTTGTTAAACCAATTTTCGAGGAGGCTGGTTTTGTTGTTGGAAAAGATGTTTTCATTTCTCATTGTCCAGAACGGGTCAATCCCGGCGATCCAAAATGGAATGTTTCCAACATCCCTCGGGTGGTTGGATCTTTTGATGAAATTGGACTTGTCCGCTCTCGAGAATTTTATGAAAGCATTGTGGACGCAAAAATCATGCCAATGGCAAACATTCGCGAAGCTGAAGCTGTGAAGATTACCGAAAATTCTTTTCGAGACATCAATATTGCTTTTGTTAATGAATTAGCAAGATCTTTCGAAAGAATGGACATTGATGTGACCAATGTTATTAAAGGAGCATCAACCAAACCATTCTCATTTTTGGCGCATTGGCCAAGTTGTGGTGTTGGTGGTCATTGCATTCCAGTTGACCCATATTATTTGATTGAAAAAGCCAAGGAAAATGACTTTGATCATGTTTTTTTGCGCGCTGCCAGAAAAATCAACAACTCAATGCCAGAATATACCATTGAACTTCTGCAAGATCAGCTCAATGAAATTGAACAATCACTCAAAGGCACGACGGTTGGAGTGCTTGGACTTTCTTATAAAGCCAATGTTGGAGATCTTCGAGAGAGTCCATCTTTTGAACTCATCAAATTGCTAGAAAAAAATGGGGCCAAAGTGATCACTTTCGATCCATTTGTGCCGAGCATGTCTAGCGCAAAAAGCATTGATGAGATTTTGGAAAAAAGTGAAGCAATTTTGCTTGCCACCAATCATCAAGAATTCATCGAAATTCCAATTGAAAAATTTGCAAAAAACAATATCAAAGTCATCACCGATGGAAAAAATTGTCTCAACAAGGACGAAATTCAAAAACATGGTATAATCTATAAAGGAATCGGCAGATAATTTATTAGTCCATCAAGTCAAAAGTCCATCAAGTCAAAAGCAGCAATGCTTTATAGACTTTATAGACTTTATAGACTTTTAACTTTTACATGTTTCATCTCATCAAACTTATTATTTTCTTGGCAGGAGTTGCCGCTATCGCATATTTTGCACTTCCCTATTTCGGATATGAACTTAACATGAATTATTTCACTGAAAGCAAAGCAGCATGTCAGCAAAGATTGAATGATTGCTCAAAGAACCTTGTTGAACAAGGAACCAAAAACGCCAAATGTGATTTCATGTGTGTTGATCCAAAATTAGTTATTAAAAAAAATTAATATAGCGGCAATGCAATGTGAAACTATTTTTCTTTTTGGCCAATAGCCGGCGAGAGCGGCTTCTTGAACTTTTGGATATTGAGCATTCATCCAAAACGTGCCAAAAGGAGAAATAGTTGAGCAATTACTTGCTTGTCCATATAATAAGTAATATAAAATAATTTTATAACTTCCCAAGTCATGAAACTAATCGTAAACCTTCCAGCCTTTAATGAAGAGGAGAAAATTGCGCAAACAATCAATAGAATACCAAGAAAGATAGAAGGCATTGACGAAGTTCTTGTTCAAGTTATTGATGATGGATCAAGAGATAACACAGCCAAAATCGCAAAAGAGGCTGGCGCTGATTTTGTTTTTTCACATGAGGTCAATCGTGGAATCGGCGTGACTTTTCGAACAGCCACCGAAAAAGCACTTGCAAATGGTGCTGACATCATGGTTAATATTGATGCTGATGGCCAGTTCAATCCTGATGATATTTCAAAAATAATCGCACCAATTCTTTCTGGTGAAGTTGACATGACCAGCGCTGATCGCTTTGGAATCAAAGAGGCAAAAAACATGCCCAAGGCAAAATATTATTTGAATCGTTTTGCCGCTTGGATCATCGGTGGCTTCATGAATTATCCCATCAAGGATCTCACTTGCGGATTCAGAGGATACAATCGTGAAACATTGTTGCGCCTAAATTTGCCTGGCGCGTTTACATACACTCAGGAAGTTATTATTGATGCTCTTGGAAAAAATCTCAAAATTAGATGGATCCCAGTGGAAGTGACATATTTTGAAGGCAGAAAATCACGCGTGGTGCGAAGCATCTATCGCTATGTCAACAATAGCGCGAAAATTATCCTCAAGGCAGTTAGAGATGTGCGTCCAATGAAATTTTTCGGAATCCCTGGATTGTTCCTGATGATAATCTCTCTTGGAGTTTTTGCTTATTTCATCTTCCTATACTCTCAAGATTTCAAAATATCACCATATCGAAATTATCTTATCTTTTCGATCACCAGCTTTTTGATTGGATTGCAGTTTCTTGTTTTTGCTCTTATTGCAGACATGATCAAATCAAACAGAAAATTGACCGAGGATTTGATGTATATGATGAAAATAGAAAAATACAAAAAATAGAACTTCTATCCAAATAAAAGCAAAAAAAAGATGCATATAACCAAAGCATCTTTTTGCTTGAAATTAATCAGTTTTTGCGTTATAATTCAAACATGAAAAAAACTAAGATTATCTTTATTTCGCGGGCTTATCCTCCAACTGTTGGCGGGATTGAAAATCAAAATTACGAGCTTGGAAAATGGCTTGGTGAAATTGCGGATGTCACCATCATTGCCAATACTGGTGGAAAAAAATTCTTACCCTTGTTTTTGCCCTATGCAACAATAAAGGCACTGTTTTTGATGAGCAAAAACGACGCTGTTCTGTTGGGAGATGGCGTGCTTGGAATCACCGCTTGGACAATAAAACTTTTTTCAAAAAAATCAATCACTTGTGTGGTGCATGGACTTGATCTGACATTTAAAAACAATTTATATCAAAAACTCTGGGTTGGGTTTTTTCTGAAAAAAATAGACAAATTTGTTGCTGTTGGCAATGAAACAGTTGCTGTTGCAATCGAAAAAGGTCTAGCGAAAGAAAAAATTGTTTTCATTCCCAATGGTGTGGACACAGAAAAACATCTACTTGCAACCTCAAAAGATGAGCTTGCAAAAATTTTAAACACAAATATTGATAATAAAAAAATATTACTAACCTCCGGACGATTGGCCAAAAGAAAAGGCGTGGCTTGGTTTGTTGAAAATGTTTTACCAAAATTGTCCCAGGATTTTTTGTATGTCGTTGCTGGTGATGGACCCGACAAAGAGAATATTCTTTCAGTCATAGAAAAAAGCAACACCAAAAACAATGTCTTGATGCTTGGCTATGTTTCCGATAATGCGAGAAATATTTTGCTAAACTCAGCAGATCTTTTTGTGCAACCAAACATCAAAGTTGCTGGTGACATGGAAGGCTTTGGAATTTCAGTGATTGAGGCTGGAGCGTGCAGATTGCCAGTTATTGCTTCGGACATTGAAGGATTGAAAGATGCAATAAAGGACAGTAAAAATGGCTTTTTGGTGGAATCAGCAAATGCAGACATGTTTACGCAAAAAATCAATGAATTGTTTGCAAACGGAAATCCAAGAGAAATTTATGGACAGGCTGTCAGAGATTTTGTGATTGCAAATTATCAATGGGAAAAAATTGCCCAGCAATATTTAGCTGAAATAACCAAACTATAAACCCTTAGTCAAAAAATTCTCCTATGCTTAATTTTATTTTGTCACAAATAATTCTATATCTAACCTTTGCGCTTGTTCTTTTTGTGCCTGGTTTTTTTCTATTATTGGCAACAAAAAACAATAAGCGATTTTCATCACTGGAGATTTTTGTGCTTTCCTTTGGCTCCAGCATTGCGGTTATTGATTTTTTGGTTATCCTGCTTGGGAGATCACCCTTTCGTATCACTCAAATTAGTCTGCTTGCTGGAATTGTTGTTTTTTGTGGAAGTTGTTTTGCAATTTCACGAAAAAAAGGAAAAAAGGAAATTACAAAAAAAGAACCAAAAGAAAACAGCAAAAAATCAAAGCACGCAACTTATTTGGTCTTGCTACTTTTGTTTTTGACCATTTTTATTAAAACTGCTTATTTCAAAGATGCTATTTTTCCCACCGCCACCGATCTTGGACATCATATGTATTGGACAAAAATAATCACAACAACTGGACGTCTTCCAATATATCAAAAGGCTGACATTCAAAGTGATTTGACCATTGGAAAGCCCCTGCCGATTGCTGATTTCATTATTGGAGAACATTTGCCTTTTGCAGCTATTGCAATAATTTCAAAAGCAAATTTCGTGTCTTCCTTTCCGGCTCTGACTTTGCTTTTGGTTCACATCATGTCAATTTTGGCAATTTTCATTCTCACGCTTGCCATTTTCAAAAATTCCAAGCATCAAGAAATCATCGCCATGGTGACACTGCTACTGGTGGGACCACTTTGGGCAATTGCTTCACCACAAGCCAAGTTCATTAGTGGTGGTGTTATTGGTAATGACATTGGAAATCTGCTTATTCCTCTTTCTATTTTGCTGTATTTGAAAGCATTCAATGAAAAGAAATCTGACATCTTGGCCTATGCTCTTTTTATCAGTCTTGCGCTAGCATATACCCATCATCTCAGCACTTTTGTTTTTGTTTTCTTTGCTATTTTTTCAGGAATTTTCTATGCAATCTTAAATCATAAAAATATTTTTGCTGATGCAAAAGAATGGATAAAAATGTTTCTTGCACCAGAAGTTCTCTCCGTGCTTGCCTTTGGTGTTGTTTTTGTTTTCTTGCTATACATGCCAACATATTTGAACACTAGCGCTATCGACACTGCAGTTGGAGCTCCAAGCAAGGCAAGCAGAGCAGGACTCACTATTGATCAATTAAAATCAACGGCTGGTGAGGCGCGCTATGCACTTGCCTTGATTGGTATCGTCCTAATTTTCTTGGCTCGAAATCTTGGAAAATACAATCAAGCATTTTTGCTTGGCTGGATTGGAGCATTGACCGTCATGTCACTTTTTCCAAATTTGCTTTTTGTTAATATTCCATCAAACAGAATTGCCAGCTATATCGTTTTTCCTGTTTCCATTATTGCAGCATATATGTTTGTCTGGATTTTTGATTCACTGCGATCGAAAATGTCCAAACAAAACTACCTCAGCCCTATTTTTCTGCTATTAATTTTCTTTATATTATTATCCTTCATCGCCACCAATGGACTCTATGACAACGCCATGTCACTAAACGAAAGCGGCTCAAATGCCAAAGCCTTGCAGACATATAGCGCAGCGCAATATCTTTCAAGCAAAATTCAAACAAATGATGTTGTCTTGAAAGATCACAACTATCTCGCTGGCGATTCATGGATCAAATTGTTTTTCATGAAAGACTATAACTTCCCTCTTTCTAGGGGATATTTCAAGCGCTATGAGGATGAAACAAAGACGCGCGAGCAATGCACAAATTTCATGATTTCTGTGCCCAATGGAGCCCAAGCAAAAGATTGTTTTGAAAAAACTAAAACCAATTTCCTAATGATCAATCCAAAAATGGACAGCGCTCAATTCACCCATTTGAAGGATTTTTGGCAAATATATTCAAGTGAAGATGTGGGAATTTTTTATAAAGCAATATAGCAAACAATTTTATGAACAATAAGACTATCATTTTCTCAACCATGGCAATGCTTTTTGTAAGCTTCACTTTCTTGGCATATAGCGAAAAAAAACAAGCAAACATGAATGACAAAAACATTTGGATGACATATTTTGAAGATGCAAAAAGCTCCTCATTGACATTTGCAATTGAAAATCATTCAGACAAAAAAAACTTTCATTGGCAATTGCTACAAGACAAGGCAATCGTCAATCAAGGTGATGCTGTCATTGAAAATGGAAAAACCAAAACAATAATGGTGCCCCAAGCGGACAATACAAACAAAAAAATGAGCGTAATAGTAACGGCGGGTGAAGAAAAAAGAGAACTCTATAAAAACCTATAATCAAAAAATCATGCAAAACGATTTCAAAAATATCCTATTAGTCACTCGCCCAATCACTCCCCCATGGGATGAGGCTTCCAAAAATTTTGCCTATTACTTGGCCAAGACGGTTGCTAATTTCAATTTTTCTGTGCTAACTCCTGGAAAAGTTGCCGAGCTTGATTCGAAAATAAACCAGCTTGCGGTGTATTCTTCTGCGCATCTTGATTGGACACAACGCTTGAGGCTTTTTACTCTCTCAAAAAGCGTGAAGAATTTTGATATTGTTCATTTCATGCTAACTCCCAACAAATTGAATTCCTGGGCTTTCAAAAACTTTCTTGTGAGCAAGAAAAACAAAACCATCCAAACAATTGCCACACTGCGAGAAGATCTCTTTTGTGACCAAGAATTTCAAAAAATAATTTTCGCAGATTTAATAATCACCTATTCCGACTATGCCAAAAACAAATTAGAAAAAATTGGATTCAGCAATGCCATCAGGATTTATCCTGGAATCGACACAGAGCTCTATTCCCCATCGGCAAAGGACATTCGCACCATGAATCTTTTTGGCATCACTCAACATGATTTTGTCATTTCATATCCCGGAGAATACACCAGACTTGGCGCAACTGATGACTTGGTTGAAATGTTGCCAGCGCTTTTTGCAAAAATACCCAATGCCAAATTTGTCTTTGCCTGCAGAGTGAAAAATCAGAAAGATGCTATCAAAAAAGAAAACGTGGTTGAAACTTTGAAGGAAAAAGGAATTCTGGAAAAAGTGATCTTCACTGACACCTTTTCAAACATGCCAAAATTGTATAACATTTCTGACATGGTTGTTTTTCCCGTGAAAAATATGCAAGGAAAATTTGATGTTCCCTTGGCTGTGATCGAAGCCTTTGCCTGCGAAAAGCCGGTTGTTGTTTCCAATTTGCCAATTTTGAAAGAATTCACCTCCAAGGAAAATTCAATTGTGATCAATCCCGAAAACAAGGATGAACTGATTGATGCTATTTTTGAGCTATCAAATAACAAAGAAAAATGCCAAAAAATATCACAAGCAGCAAGAGCTTATGCCAAAGAAAATTTTGACATCAAAGATGTTGCCCAGCAATATGAAAAAGCATATAATGAATTGCTAGCATAATTTTAAATATTTGCATTATTTATACATTGTTTTAAAATTAAAAATTAAAAATTAAAAATTTTTTATTAATATGTATCAATTAAAATCACTATCCGAAGATATCAAAGAATTGAAAACCGAAAAAATGTCTGTTCCGGCACTTTTTTTCATGAGTGATGATCTTTTGCCGGAAGAGGAAACATTTGCACAAGTTGAAAATATTGCAGCAAACAAGGATGTTTTCTTTGAACGCACGGTGGCCATGCCTGACGTGTGTTCAAAGCCTGGTAGAAAAAATGCTGCCGGCACAACCATTGCAAGTGAAAAATACATCCTGCCTCAAGTCAACGACTCTGATCCCAATTGTGGCATGCGCCTTGTGAAAACAAACCTCACCGAAGACAACATTTCCGCCGAAGAAATCAACAAATTGTTTCAAGAATTGGTTGAAAAAGTGCCAACCAAGAAATTCGTGGGCACCAAAGTTCCCTTTGATGTGGTGGTTGACATATGTCGCCAAGGAACCAGCGCCATCGTGAAACATCTTGGAATTCAAACCAAAAACGAATTGGAAAACACTCAAAGTGGTGGCAATTTTTTCGAAAAAGAAATGACCAGGCAAGACATTTTTGATGTTATTCCTAAACTATATCTGAACTTTGCCAAATATCGCCTCGGCGTGCTTGGTGCTGCTGGCAATCACTTTTTGGACTTGATGAAAGTTGGTAAAATTGTTGATCCAGTGATGGCTGAAAAATTGGGAATAAAAAAGGGACAATATCTTTTCATGATTCACACAGGAAGTGGAATTCTTGGGCAATATACCATGTATACCCACACTGCCAAAAAAGCTGAACATCTTTCGCAAGCATTGATGGTTGCGCTTGGAAGATTGACTTTCAATTCTCGCAAAAAAGATGTGTACAAAAAAATGCAAGCCAAGATAAAGTTACACATGAGCAAAGATGATTCTCTTTTGAAATATGACCCAGCCGGAGAAGACGGAGAAATGTATATGCATGCTAGAGCTGCTGCTTCAAACTTTGGAACTGCCAACCGAGCAGTCATCACTCACAATGTCTCAGAGGCGATCAAAAAAATCTTGGGTAGAGATCCTGAACTTGATTTGATCTATGATCTTCCACACATTTCAATCACCAAGGAGCAGCACGCCGGCAAGGACGTCATGATTCATCGTTCCAACACCTCTCGCGCCTTTGGTCCAAGCAAAATGTCACATCATCCAATATATAGTCAAACAGGAGAACCAGTTTTCATCCCTTCTTCCATGAGCACTGATGCCTATATCTGTGTTGGAACAGACCGCAATGACAAAAGCTTTTATTCTGCACCACACGGAACCGGCAAAGGAAAAAATAGCAATGAAAAAAGCATTGCAAACAAAGATGAGCTGTTTGCCAAGATGGAAGAAAAAGGGGTTAAATTGTATAATGCCCAGTCTTCAATTGTTATCAATCAAGACTCAGCCAGATACAAAAACATTGACCAAGTCATCAAAGGTGTTGAAGCCAATGGCGTGGCTCACGTGGTCGCCAAAATGAAGCCTATTTCAGTGATAATGTATTAATAACAAGCTTTTACATGAAAATAATCTCAATTTCAGGCCTTGATGGCTCTGGAAAATCAACCCAAATTGAATTGCTCAAAAACCAACTGGAAAAACAAGGGAAAAAGGTTTTCTATTTTCATGCTGTGCAATTTTCAATTGCCAACAGAAAAAAAGAGCAGATTGGTCAAGCCAAGGCAGTGACCAAGGCAAGTTGGCTCAAAATTCAATTGCGCAAATTGGCTTTGATGATTGATCTGCTGCGCTTTGAAAAGCTGTTGTCAAAACTTGAAGAGGAAAAATATGACTATCTGCTTTCTGACAGATATTTCTACGATAACCTTATAAACATCGCTTATTTGGAAGCCAAAAGCGAAAAGATAAAAGCCAAGAGCAACATTCCGAAGCCTGATTTTGCTTTTTATCTCCAAATTGAACCTGACGAAATTGCAAAGCGCGACCGTGTGCCAGAACAGGGTTTGGAATATTTAAACAAGAAAAAAGCCCTATTGGATGATGCCGCTGCCACCTGGGATCTGCAAATCATCAATGGTAACAGAAACAAAGAAGAAATATTTAACAACATTAAATCTCAAATCCAATGAGTTCAAATAATCTTGCAAAATCAACCATCTGGCTGATCGTTTCTGAAATAATTTTCAATCTTTCTGGATATATCATCCATTCCTTTGTTGGTCGCGTGCTTGGGCCAGCTGACTATGGACGCTATGGCTTGGTTGTGACGCTGACAACCATGGTCATCATCCTGATTGGCAATGGAATTCCAACTGCCATGGCCAAATATATCAGTGAAGTCTTTGAAACAAATCCGCGCATGGTTTTGGTTATCAAGAAAAAAGCAATTTTCTTGCAAAGTATTTTGATTGGAACAATCACGGTTGTTTTCTTTTTTGCTTCCCCGCTCATTTCCATGGCACTTGGAGATGAAACACTGACTCCACTTTTCAGAATTTCAACTTTGATAATCCCGGCCTTTGCAGCAGCATCTTTTTATTTCTCATATTACACCGGATTGCACAAATTCAATGTTCAATCAATTTTAAAAACTATGCGCTCTCTTTTGAAAGTTGTTGCCATTATGGGCTTGGCCTATGCCTTCAAAGTTCCTGGCTCAATTGTGGGATATGCCGTAGCTGCTTTTAGTGTTTTTATGATCGCTTTTACCATGGACCAGCTCATTTATACCAAAGAAATAAAAAAGGCCGCTAAGGAGCAAAATTTGAGCTTAGCGAGCGATTTTGAGACCAAAAAATTGGTCAATTATGCTTGGCAGGTTATTCTTTTCTTTTTGGCTTATGAACTTTTGATCAGCATTGACCTATATCTCGTCAAAGGAATTCTGCATGATGATCGTTTGACTGGAATATACAACGCGGCGCTCACTGTTGGCCGCATTCCATACTACATCTTTTATGCTTTGACCATCATGCTTCTGCCTGTGATTTCCAAGAGCACTTCCGAACAAGACCACAAGCAAACCAATGCTGTGATTGGTCAATCATTGCGAATCATGACAATTTTGCTCATTCCCTCAGTTGTTTTGCTTTCTCAATTTGCAAGTCCAGTGATCAAGCTTTTTTATTCTTCCAAATATATAGACGCTGCCTATCCAATGTCTATTTTGTCCTACGGAGTTGGATTTCTGACTATTTTCTATGTCATGAGCTTTGTGCTCAATGGTGCAGGCAAAACCAAAATTCCCATGTGGCTTTCAATTTTTGGAGTGATCTTGAACACAATTTTGAATTATATCCTCATCAAGCAATCAGGCTTGGCTGGCAGCGCAATTGCCACCACCATCACTTCTTTTGTTGTGATGCTTGGAATATTATACTACATCAAGCGTGATTTTGGAGTTTTGATTGAACTGAAAAGTTTGCTCAAAATGCTGCTAGCTGGAATTGTGATGTTTTTTGCTTCACGCTTTTTTTCTCAAGGTGAATTTATTTTCCTTATCTGGTCAGCTGCCTTGATGTCGCTATACTTGTTTATCCTAATTTTGCTTAGGGAAATAACCATGCAAGATTTCAATTATCTCAAAAATATCATTTCCAAGAAAAAGAAAACTGAGTTGCAAGAAGAACTTTCTGGCAATGAACCTTCAGCATAAAAACAGATTTTTTGTTAGCTTAAACTTATACTTAAAATTGCTTTAAGATTATCAACATCTTGTCATTCCCGCGGAGGCGGGAATCCAGGTTTTGATGCAAAGCCAGATTCCCTTTTTCAAGGGAATGACATAACTGTGATTTAACTACTTTTTGTTACTTACTCTGCAAAAGGACAATTGCCAAACTTCCATAGTCCTCGAATTTTAAAACGCTTTCCGGGCTGTCCTTGAGCATTCTTTCTTTATCCTTGATTGTTCCAAGATAGAAATATTGTCCCTGTGGCTCATTTTTCTTGCCAATTTCTAGCAATTCAATGCCTGATTTTGCAACCAAATATCGAATTGGCTTGAAAGCTTTGAAAAGAATTTTTTCATCGCCGCCAATAAGAACTTTTTTGCTTGTCCCAGCATTTGAAACAATAAAATTTGAAAATACTTCAGCTTCTTTTAAGATCGTTATAGCAGCATCACCACCATCTTTTTTGTCATAATCATTCAATCCTGAAAAATATTTTCCGACAAAAAACAAATTTGAAGCAATCAAGAAAATAGTAACAACCAGCAACATGACATTTTTTTTGCTTAGGAACTTTTCGCTGAAAAATTTCCACCAAAATCCCAAAAGCAAAAATGGCAAAAAAATCAAAATGAGATAAAACCTGACCGAAAGCTCAAAAGCCAGTTTTGCAAAGACTAAAAATGAAACACCAGTAAAGACTGAAACAACAAGCAAAAACAATCTCTTTTCAGCATCCTTCTCTTCTTTGAAATATTTCAAGCCGAGCACTGTTCCTCCAAGCACGAAAATCATGCCCAAAAAGAACACGAGTGTGTTGCCAAGATTTCTTCCCAGTGAAAAATCACATTTGTCATCAATTTCATAGCCAGAGATGATGTCCGTGTTGCCTTGAATCCAACAACTTGTGCCACGCACAATCTTGCTTGGCAATGATTTCTCACCTTTTTGCTTGATTCGCATCCCTTCAAAAAAAGCACCAACATTTTTTCCTCCAGTTTGATATTCCCCCATCAATTGTGGTGCATTCATCAGCAGTGACATTGTCAAAATAACCAAAAAATATTTCAAAATCTTGATGTTTTTGATGGCCAAATATCCAAAAATTGCCACCACTGTGATTGGCAAAAATAGCATCAAAGTTGTGTGCAATTGCATTCCAATACCAATAGCAATTCCAGTCACTGCCGCCCAAGCAAATTTGTTGTTTTCTTTTTTGGAAATGACTTCATGAATTGCAAACAAAGAAAGCAATGTCCAAAAAGGCGTGGAATTTGGATTCCAAGCAAAACGAGCATATCTGATGGCATAATTTGAAACTGCAAAAATTGCTACCAGCGCCAGCGAAACATTTTTTTCAAAATATTTGCGCAAAAAGAAAAACAAAAGTGGAATGCACAAAATGCCAGTGAGCAAATCAGGATATGCCATTTTGTCTGGATAATTTCCAAAAACTTTGGCTGAAATGATTTCAAAATAATAAAAAGCTCCACCAAGCTTGAATTCAGTGCCACCAGCTTTTGGCCCAAGCAGCGGCCAAGAGTTTTTTCCCTCAACCACAGCAGAGACAACTTCACTATCTCTTCCCTGATCAGCGTTGAAACGCAGCCAATTGTGATGATTGTAGGTGCGCAGGAAAATTCCAAGAAACAAAAAGATCACCAGCAACAAAGAAAGCTTTGTATTGTTTTTTATTGTTTTTAATACTTCATTACACATAAAAGATAGCTTAAGAAAAAATTATTAATCAACCAGATGAAATAAAACCGCATCATCAAAAACTCTATAATGATCATATTGAAAAACATCTATTCTTGTTTTAGAATCTATTTCTTTTCCTGTATTCAAATAAAAACGAGCGCTTCCGACTGGCAATTTGTCATTATTGGCAGCTCTGAGCAAATTAACACTCTCATTATTCATGACATATTTAAGCGACTTAAAAAAGTCTCCCGCCTTTGCGCTGCCATACAGATATATCTCATTTTTGTTGTCGCTATTTGCAACCATATACTCCACCATCTGCTCAGTTGTTCCAAGAATAATCCTTGATTGTGAAAAATTATCCCTAACTTCCAAATAAATTGCAAAAAAATTAGAAATAAATAAAGTAACAAAAAGTAGCACCTTGAATGTTTGAAATTTTTGCAAATATTTTTGCCCAAGAAAATCAACAATCAATCCAAACAAAAGAAATGGAAGAAAAAAGGCATGTACAAAATATCTAATAGCACTATCAATGATTGGCAACATGACAAAAAATGATAGCCCCATGTATAACAAAATTAATCCCCAAAAATACCTTTTTTCTTGTTTTTCCTCTTTACGCAATCTATTTATCAATAAAGCATAGCCTGCAATAGAAAAAGCCAGAAAAAGCAAAACCATAAGAATATAACCAAAAATAGAATCTATTTTTAGCAACTTCTTGTTTCCACCACCACCAATAAATTGACTTAATGCAAAATTACAATCACTTTTTCCAACAGCTGAAAGCATAAAAGCATTAGCTTGAATATTGCAACTAACATTATTGGCAAATTTAACTGCAAAACTATCACCGCCGGTGGTGCTTGATCCTGTTACTGACTCAAGAAATATCTTTGAATTCAAAAATCCATTTCTTCGCTCGCTTACAATTTGTCCCAAATTAAGAACAAACATAATAACAATAACTATTGCTAATTTTTTCCAAACTTTTGGATTTTTACGCAAATAAATGATGCTTGCAAAAAATAAAGTAGCTGGAAATAGAATCAGCAAAATGGCATGTAATTGAACGCTAACACCCAAGGAGATTCCTAGGGCAATTATCCATTTCCAATCTGCTTTTTCTTTGGCCAAAATAAGCTCATAAAGCCCTAACAGAAAAAGCAATGAAAAAAATGGAATAGAATTCACATTCCAAGCAGAATGCGAAAAAGAGAGAGCATAAAAGGAAATTGCATATAAACCAGTTAATGCTAGTGAGAGATTGGTAGCGAAAACTATCCTCAAAAAAAGGAAAAACAATGGAATTGATAAAATTGAAAAAATTAAATCAGGATATGCCATTGAGACAGGATTGTTTCCAAAAATTTTAGCAGAAATAATTTCAAAATCATAGTAAATCGGACCCAGTCTAAAACGATTGCTTCGACCCCCTTTACCACTATTGCCCATATCTGGACCATATGATGGCCATGGAGCCTTGTTCTCAACAACAGCCCCAGCCCTGGTCGCATCATTAACCTGATCAGAACCAAAATCAAGCCATGCGTGAAAATTATATGCCCGCAGAAAAATACCAAACAAAACGATAACAGAAAGAATCCAAATATATTTTGGAACACTTTTTATTTTATTTAAAAATAAAATTTTCATAGATTTAAAGAAGATATTATCTTATTTTTAAAATTCCAACCTTACCAACGTTTATATGCTCTTGAGTGTCAACTTCCCCGTCTAATCTTGTTCTGATATTGAAAATTGGAACATCATTTGGCCAAACATCATCTTGATATAGCCTAACTATCTTAATATTTTTTGCATTAGCCACAATCAACAATGAGCGCAAAAAAATAGCCTGATCCTTTTCACATGAAAGATATATTATGTTTTTTTGGGTTGAAAATGACAACATAAAATCAAGCGTAGCCTCAAGTTCTCCCAGGATTATATAATCCAAATCAGTTCTATTTTGATGACTATATGTATTTGCCATAGTCATAGTTGAAAAAAGATTAAAAAATATAACCAGCAAAAACATAATAGCAATGATTAAGGAGCTGACCACCTTTGTCTTTTTTACAATCAGATATTCCACAGCAAACCCCAAAAATATTAAAGGCAAAAAGAATGTATGCACGAAATAACGCAACAAAGTAACATCTAATGGTAGCAGCACAAGAAATGAAAGAGCCAAATATAGCACAAGTAGACCTAAAAATGTTTTTTTCTTATCATCATTTTCATCTTTAAATGCTCTAACTAGCAAATAATAGCCAACACCGAAAAAAGCTAAGCTTAAGATTATCTTTACAATAAATGAAATATCATAAAAAACATCAAGGACCTTAAAGCGTTTAATCGCCTTTACTATCGCATGATCACAAGAGCCAAGTCCAATAGAAGAAAGTATGTAAGCATTACCATGAACAGTACAATTGACATCATCTGCAAATTTAATGAATAAATTGTTGGTATTATTGCTTGGACTAGCAATAGAAATAAAAAATATCTTTGAATTAGAAAAACCATTCTTTTGCTCAGCAATGATTTGTCCTAGATTCAAGAAAATAGCAATAACAATAACTATTCCTAATTTTTTCCAAACTTTTGGATTTTTACGCAAATAAATGATGCTTGCAAAAAATAAAGTAGCTGGAAATAGAATCAGCAAAATGGCATGTAATTGAACGCTAACACCCAAGGAGATTCCTAGGGCAATTATCCATTTCCAATCTGCTTTTTCTTTGGCCAAAATAAGCTCATAAAGCCCTAACAGAAAAAGCAATGAAAAAAATGGAATAGAATTCACATTCCAAGCAGAATGCGAAAAAGAGAGAGCATAAAAGGAAATTGCATATAAACCAGTTAATGCTAGTGAGAGATTGGTAGCGAAATAGCGCCTTAAGAAGTAATATAATAGCGGAATCGACAAGATTGATAACAGCAGATCAGGATAAGCTAATTTGTCAGGATAATTTCCAAAAATTTTAGCAGCAATAATTTCAAAATAATAATACATAGGACCAAGCAAGAAGCGCTGACTGTGACCACCAGCTCCACTGTGGCTCATGTCTGGACCATATGATGGCCAGGCTGCATGATTAACCACAACAGAGTTAACGATGTTGATATCCTTAACCTGATCAGAACCAAAATCAAGCCATGCGTGAAAATTGTATGCACGCAAAAAAATTCCCAAAAAAATTATAGCCATCAGAATCCATCCACCTAGTGTAATTTGCTTTATTTTTTTTAAAATATATTTTTTCATAGTATTTTATTTTTTAAGATGAAATAACATAGTTCGCCCAACATTAACAGATGAATCAAATTTTATTGAATCAATAGTTTCTTGAAGTTTACTGTCAACATCACCAACCAAATAAAAAGATTCCTTATCTGCAGGAACTTCGCCTGATTTATCTAACTTTGTCAGTATAACATTTTTACTTTTTAAAATATAGCCCAGGGGCTTATAATATTCCAATGATCTGGCACTTCCAAACAAATAAACCTTTTTGTCTGAATTGTTATTGGCTATTATGAAATCTGCCAATTGCTCAATTTGACCCAAAACTATCCTACTATGTGAAAAATCATCCCTAACAACAGCGCCAATGGCAGAAAAATTACTCCAGACGCCAATAACTAATAAAAACATTAAAACCACCAAAGAATACTTTTTAGAAAATTTTGAACTTAAAAACTTCACCAACAACCCCAGCATCACAAGTGGCACAAAAAAAGTATGATTAAAATAACGCAAAGCAGGACTTATAACTGGAAGCATTACAAAAAATGAAGCTACAAGATAAAGCAAAATCAATCCCAAGAAATATTTTCTTTTAGCTTCCAATTCTTTCAAATAAAAATAACCAAGTAAGAGATAGCCAACAATTGAGAACACGGCGCCACAAAAAATACCGATCCAAAAATTAATATCCTCCTTTTTCTCAGCTGTAATTTCATTAAAATTTCCAGCAAGCATATCCGAAACAGAAAAATCACAAATATTATTACCAATTGGAAAAACCATAAAAAAATTAGCCTGAGAATGACAAACCAAATCATTTAAAATATTTCTAGCCAACGTGTTATCATTGTGCACACCAGAATCAAGCATTGAAACAAAAAATGTTCGAGTATTGCGAAAACCGCTTCGCTGCTCCCCTATTATTTGTCCCAAATTAAAAAACAAAACCAGCATAAAGACAATTGCAATTTTTTTATGAATAATCGGATTTTTTTTCAAAAAAATACCATATGTCAATAAAGAAACCACTGGAAATAAAATCAATAAAATTGCATGCAATTGAATCCCAACACCAATAGCCACACCCAAAGCCAAAATCCACTTTAATTTAGTTTCTTCACCTAATATGATGAAATTATAAAGCGCAACCAAAAATAAAACAGTAAAAAATGGAATTGAATTCACATTCCATGCAGAGTGTGAAAAAAATAGAGAATAAAACGAAATGACATATATCCCAGTTAACCAAAGAGCTGTGTTGATTTCAAAATAATATCTTAAAAAATAATACAGTAGCAGTATAGTCAAAATTGAAAATAACAAGTCCGGATAAGCTAAAGATGCAGGACTTAAGCCAAACAATTTAGCAGAAATAATTTCAAAATAATAATAAATCGGTCCCAAGCGAAAACGTCTTTCATGTCCACCCTCTGATGAATTGCTCATATCAGGACCAAGCAATGGCCAAGGTTCGCGATCAACCACCACCGATCCCACAACACCAATATCTTTAACTTGGTCGCCTTCAAAAACTAGCCAAGAGTGAAAATTATAAACGCGCAAAAAAATTCCTAATGCCAAAATAGCAGCCAAAATCCAGAAATGCTTAGGCATTTGTTGTCTTTTTTTTCCAAAATAGTTACTCATGACCAAACGAAAATATCAAAAATTAGTTAGTTACTTGATAAACACCAATATTGCCAAAACCTTTATAACTTTTCACCTTCAATCCCGCATCCTCAGGAACTGAATCATATTTGGAGTTTTTTGACATTTCCAAACTTTGACCAATGAAAAATATTGGAACACCCTCAGGAACTTTTTTAGGATCACGCGGCCCCCTGTTTAAAACAAAATTATTTTTAGATGCAACATAAAAAAGAGGTCTATAAAAATTCTGCATATATTTTTGTCCTCCAAATATATAAGCTTCGCGCTGAGCTCCTGCTTGAGAAATGATATAAGCATTAATATTTTCAAGCTCACCCAAAACAACGTATTGGGCATTGCTCCTTGTTTTGGCAATATTTTGCTTTGCCTCAGAAAATGTTGTCCAGAAATTAAGTCCGATCAGCACCAACACTAACAAAAAAAGAATTGGAATAACCCTTTTCCCTGTTTTTTCAAACAAAAATTTACCAATCAGACCTAAAAACAAAAACGGCAAAAACATTACAGGCATCCAATATCTAACCTGCCCATTGTGCGTAATTATTGGCAAAATAATCAAAAATGTCAATGTTCCATATAGCAAAATCAAACCCAAAAATAACCTTTTTTTATTATCATTCTCCCTTTTTAGATAATACGCAATCAAACAATATCCAGCCGCAGAAATAATTAGTCCAAACAACAAACTAATCACTACAACAAAATAAGCAATAGGATTACTTTTGGCAGATTTGTCATACTTAAATGAAGATAATGCATCACAATTGTCATTATTTTCCATTGAGGATAGATATAGAACATTAGACTGTGCCTGACAAATCACATTAGCAACGAGATTCGCAGCCAAGCCATTACTCTTTTCTGGAGAACGCTCCCCCAAGACATTGAAAAAATACCCAGTGTTTGCAAATTCATTCCTAACTTCACTCAAAATTTGGCCAGCATTTAAGAGTAAGGCAAAAAGAAAAATTGCTACACATTTTTTCCAAGCACTTCTGTCAAATTTTATAATATAAGCAAAAGCGAGCAGCGACATTATCGGAAACAAAACCAACAAGACTGTGTGCAACTGAACTCCGACACCCACAGAGATACCAGCTAACAAAATCCACCACCATGATGTCTTGCCTTTGCTGAAAAGAAATTCATGCAATGAGAGCAAGAAGAGCAGCACAAAAAAAGGCATCGGATTAGTATTCCAGGCAAAACGTGAATATCGCACAGCATAAAAAGAAATATTATATAATCCAGCAAGAATAAGTGCGAAGTTGATAGAAAAATATTTTTTCAAAAAATAATACAAAAGTGGAATAGTCAAAATCCCAAAAAACAAATCAGGATAAGCAACAGAGGCTGGACTTGAACCAAATATTTTGGCTGAAATTATTTGAAAATAAGAATACATCGCACCAAGCTGAAAATTAGTGCTAGCAGCCTTGAATCCCAACAATGGCAAAGATTCCTTGCCGCCCATAAAATCATCCACAATAGTAACGTCGCGAGACTGATCAGGATAAAAATATAACCATTGCTCAAAATTATATGAACGCAAAAAAATACCAATCAAGACAATTCCAATCAAGATCCAATTTTTTCTTGAGATTGATTTTAAAATATTTTTATCCATACAGTATTTTTTGTATTTTTAATTTTGACTAAAAACTGAAATATTAGAAACGACAGCAGCTTGATGTTTTTTCTTGCTATTTGAAATTGCAACTGGCAGCGCTTGTGCATCTTGCACTGCAAATGGAACAATATTAATACCAGGCGCAATATCAACATTAAAACTATATTCCTGCTCTGTGCCATCCAAGATGATGCTGCTTTCAGCATATTGCTTGGCAAAAAATTTCAATCCAGCAATACCATTTAACCTGATTTTAACATTCACCTTCATCGCTGCGACTCCCATGTTCACAATTTTCAAGCTCGCTCCATCACCAAGCTCGCGATTCTTGTTCCCGCTGGTGCCAACAAAATCAGCAGAATAAAGTTCACTAGTTGCATCATCAAGTTGAAAATAAAATCCACTTGACTGTTTTTTAGCAACCTCATAAGAAATCAACCAAGAATCCTCATATTTTTTTGCATATGCAATATTTTTTTCAATAAATTTTTGCGCAAGAGCCACGACATCTTCATCCGCATACAATTTACTAATATTCACATATTTCACTCCATAATAATTAAGCAAGTCTGTTGATTTGGTGGCATAATCAAAGGAAATTATGTCATCAACACCTTTTTCTTCTGGATCATTGCCTTTTGCAATAGTATAAAGCAACTCCTTGATCACGGGAGTGTTTTGCTGCATGTCAAATTCTCCTTTAATCTTTCTGGCCAGCGGCATTCCATTTAGAGCAATTTTTCCATGCACAGAATTTGTAAACATGGCATAACTAGCAAATTCATAACTCGTTGAGCCTGGTATTTCAAGGATTTTATATTTCTCACTGTCTTTTGCAATTTGATCATAAAAAGGAGAATATGAAACAATCATCGTGCCAATTGGTGCCACCCAAAACTCAAGAACAATAACCACCGAAAAAACAGCAACAAGAAGTGACCTTTTTTGTGGATATTTTTTAAGCAATTGTATAAATCCATAGGCAAAAAGCATCGCAACTCCAATCATCACAAAGACAAACATCCTACCTGTTGTACGAATATTCTCATAAAAAGGCAAGATTTTATAAATCAAATAAAAAGGCAAATAAATCGTTATTTTGCCAAGTGAAAAAGAATTTCCAAGTGAAAAAAGATAAAACAACAAAGTCAGCACACTCCAAAAAACAACATTTTGTCGATATTTTTTTTCAGACATCTCTGATAGCCTTCTTTTCTTGATCAATAATGCAAAATATATCAAAACACCCAACACTGAAAATCCAATGAAATATGACCCCCGGTTCAAGTCACCCAGCACAAAACTCTGCACAGACTCGCTCACTCCCGGCCAAATTGAATGAAAAATTGGTGGAGCAATTGGATCAAGAAATTTAATAGAATAACGATTAGCGGCATTTTCACCTGCATCCAGAAAATTATTATCCGAAGTTGCAACTTTCAGCATATCCCCAAACATAAAGAAAGCCACCATAGCCAACATACCAAAAGAACAAACAACATACATCCAGAATTTTTTGTTTTTCAAAATAGTCCTATCTACCCATATTTTATAAACCGCAACCATAAAAATTGCCAACACAGAAAAGGCCAGCATTTGATGTTCAGCCATTGCAATCATGAAAGCAAAAAAACAAAGAAACAAAAAATGTTTTAATTTGAAATTCTCAAAAAACTGAAACAGCGACAGCAGAAGAAATGGAATCCATTGTTGCTGCATGCTTCCCAAATGAACAGACACCGACTGATAAAAATGAAAAGGAGCAAAAGCATAGATAATTCCAGCCAAAAAAGATGCTGCCCTATTCTTGCAAAAATACATAGCCAACAAATACATTCCTAATCCGCTCAAAATGTAAGTCAGAAGGAATAAAATATTATAAGCCGCAAATTTATCAAAAAACAAATTAAACAAAACATATGGCGCAAAAACATTCATTTTCTTTAACAAAAAAACAACATTTTTTGGAAAAGCAAGTGCTTTCATTTGTCCAACTTCCACATCAATGCTAGAAATAACTTGATATACATCACCTCCTCCTTTTGGAATTTCAGTGCTCAAATGAGCCACCACTGGAAAAGTGAATGCCAAAGTTAAAACAACAAAGGCAAGCAAAACAATCACTGTTGGATATCTCGCAAAGCATTTAAATGCAATACTTTTTATTTTCAATAAAATATCATACATATTTTTTATTCGTCGCCGCCAAGTTCGATAATGTTCTTGTTATTTGGATCATCCTTGATGCCAAAAACGTCTTTCCAAAAAATTCTGTCCTCTTTTCTTGAAGATTTGTTAAATCTGAATGATGGTGAAACGCTGCGGTCATTCACGGCAACTTCAGAAACCAAGAGTTGACCAAATTGCTGCTGCGCAATCACTGAAATATTGTTGTCTGGATATTTTGAATACAAAGGTTCTAATGCATTTTTTACAGGTGTGATTGCAAAATATTGCGCTTTTGGATCGGCGTTAATGGTCATTGTTTTTGCAACAAGATCAAAATCATGCTTTTGACGAAGCAAGAATGTTATTGGTCGCACATGCTCAGGCTTAACATAAAAATACATAGTAGAATCTTTTTGATGACGAGAATACATCCAATCAGCAACACCCTTCAATTGCCCAAGCGTCACACCATCCTTTGCCTTCAAGATCAAGGTTCTTTTGACATCCACATCTTTCTTTTGTGAAGATGCTTGTTCCTTGAACCATGCCCTTGTTCCATTAGTATTCCATGCGATGATGATAGCTGTTATAAGTATTGCCAGCAAAGCTGCCTGCTTTTTACTTGTTTTTTCATCAAAATATTCAAAAATAAAACCAAGAAAAATAAATGGAATAGCAAAAACAACGATGAAAAAGCGCGGTCTGAGTTGAAATGCAACAGGAATTGTCAGAATTGTGAAAACAGCCAACCATGCCACCACCAAAATCAGAAAATCTCTTTTTCTTCCAGTCAATCCTTTTTTGCGCAAATTTCTCACAACCAAAACAATACCAGCAAAGAAAATCAATGCTGTTGCAAATATTGCAGGATAATCCTTTTTAATATCACTACCATAACATTGCGATGTCGTCAGCAAGCAATAATATTTAAGATTCTCCTTTGAATCCTTGATGAGCTTTTCAACAATCGGTCTTTTTTCGGCCTTTGAGCCTAGTGCCTCAAAGAAATTATGAGTATTCTCTCCTCCTCGATAAAAATCACTAATAATGACAGGGGTATAAAAAACTGCAAAAATAAAGGTCATGATCAAAGCATAATGACCAATAACCTTCAATTCATCCTTTTTAAGAAAAGCCAAAACATTTTCCTTTTTCCAAAATTGATAATGAAAAATTATCAATAATCCAGAAATACCAACAATAGAAAAGAATCCAAAAAAATGAAGCTGTGAACCTATTGTCATGCTGGTCATCCAAAGCGCCAGCCACCAATTTTTTCTTTTATTGCTTGATTCATCAAGAAATCTCAACAAGCCATAGAAACTGAGCAGCAAAAAGAATTGCAGAGAGTTTGGATTCCAGGCAAAACGAGAATACTGAATGATTAGAAATGAAAAAGCATACATCGCCGTAATGAGCAGCGCATTTCTCCTTGAAAAATACAATCCAACCAAAAGAAAGACCAGCGGTATGGCCAGAATTGAAAAAAACAGATCGGGATAGGCATAGACATAAGCCTCTGTTGAGTGAAAAATAACACCACTAGCATATTGAAAGTAATAAAAAATTGGCCCCAGACGCAAAAAACCATGCTTCAATTTCACCGCTCCAGCGCGTGCACCAAGCAATGGCAAATATTGAGGACCATTTTCTACTGCATTGGTGATCATTAAGGCATCCCTAGATTGATCCATTTTAAAATACAAATAATCATCAAATTTATAGGTGCGCACAAAAATCGCTACTACCATAATAAGTAAAAGTGCCAAACCACTCCATCCAATAATATTTTTTTTCATTTAATTGCTTGATTTACTATTTATCAATATTTTTTTAATTCAAAACATACAGTGTTCATATGCAGACAGTATAACAGGATAAAGCTTTTTTGTAAAAGGTTTTTTGCCACACAAAAAACATCATTTTAAACTATTAATAAGCTATACAAAAAGAAAATTACATGCTACCATTTAGCCATTAAATACTATTAATTTTTATTCACAAAAAAATGAAAGCAAGAATTATCACAATTTTGATGTTTGCAACAATCGCCTTTTCAAGCTTCTATTTCGGCCACAATCGACTAACAAACTTCTCCGGTGTTGATGAGCCATATTGGTCATATGGTCGCGTGCCAAATTTTTGGAATGCCATCAAAGACAGAGCCTGGAAAAAAACCAATATCTGTGACAAGCCTGGAATTCCAATTGCCGCAATTTCAGGTGCCGGCCTTCCATTCATCAAAGAAAACCCAAAAACATTGAAAAGTTTGCGCTATGAAGCAAAAACTCCTGAGCAGCTTGCGCAAATTCAAGATTTGTATTTTCATCTTCGCTTGCCAGTGTTTCTTTTCACACTACTGATCTTGCCTCTCTTCTATTTCTTGATCAAAAAATTGCTAGGAAAAAACACGGCCCGTTTTGCAACCATCTTTATTGGTTTTTCTCCAGTACTGCTTGGAATTTCCTTGATCATCAATGCCGATGCGATGCTTTGGATTTTGACCGCTCTTTCAACACTTAGTCTTTTTGTGTTCTTGAAAAATGGTGAAAGAAAATTCCTTCTCTCTTCGGGATTCTTTTTGGGTCTGTCTGTAATCGACAAATATGTTGCCAATGTGCTTTTTGTCTATTTCTTTTTGATTTTCATTTTGGAATATATCTTTTGGGCGCACAAGACAATTAGCATTGAAAAATATTTGAAACTTGCCTTCAAGAATTATGCCATTTTGTTTGCCAGTGCAATGTTGAGCGCTTTTGTGTTTTTTCCAGCAACTTGGGTCAAACTTTCAACATTGTTTCGAGCAACGATTGGAAATGAAGTTTTTGCCTCAACTTGGCCACTATTTGTTGGTGTGATTGGACTTTTGGGAATTGATATTTTTGTTTTTAAAACCAAATTTTCAAAAATTGTTTTTGATTTTTTCGTGAAACACGCAAGCATTTGGACAAAACTTGCAACAGGAGCATTTTTGTCACTGATTGCCTTTGTTTTTGCACATGTATATTTAGGATTAAAGATATATGACATTCAGGGCATCATCGCCTCTCCCAAGGGCATTGGCGCTGGCAGTATTCCATACAAATATATTGGAGCTCTTTCTGGTGATATGTACAGCCTGATCTTCAGCATCTCCCCCCTAATTCTTTTGGCTATTGTCTTTGCAACTTTTAGTATTTTTCGCAAAAGAGAACTTGAAAGAAGCAGTATCACAGCACTATATATCATCATTTTTATTTTCATCTTCTATCTTGGCAGCGCAGTGAACGCAGTAGTGAACACGGTGCGCTATCAAATCATGGTATATCCCCTGGCTTTTGTTTTGGCAGCTATTGGAGCAACTCAGTTTTTGGAAATTTCAAAAATAAAAAAGTTTTTGCCAAATTTGGCAGCCTTGATTGCAACCATATTCATTTTGCTTGTCAGTCTATTTCTAGTAAAGCCAAACTTTTTAGCCTATGCTAGTGAAATTCTGCCAAACAGTTTTATTGTCAATCTCAAGGGCATGGGAGAAGGAAGCTATGAGGCAGCAACATATTTGAACTCACTGCCTGGTGCTCATGAAATGAAAATTTGGGCAGACAAAGGCGCTGTTTGCGAGCGCTTTGTGGGCAGATGCTTTATTGACTTCAAAAAGAAAACTTTCGAGCAAAACAAGATGGACTATTTTGTCGTTTCAACTGACAGAAAATCAAGAACGTTGAAACTTTCCGGCAGCGTCAATGACATGGCAAACTTCAAAAAAGCTTATGCTAGCGAAAATAATGTCTTTGAAATTCTGGTTGACAATAACCCAAACAATTTCGTGAAAGTCATCAAAGCTGAAGAAATTTCAAATAAATAGAAATAAAAAAATAAAACAAAAAATATGACTCTAACCAAATTCATCGATAACATTTTTGACATCCTTCTTCCCCAAAAAACGTCCAAGGGCATGCGTCAGTTTTTGAAATATCTCGTCTGCGGTGGCATGGCAACATTGTCTGACATGGCAGTGCTATATGTCCTGACACATTTCACCAGCCTCAATCATTTGGTGGCTGCTGCTTTTGGTTTTGTTGTTGGAGTCACCACTAATTATTCCCTCAACAAAATACTGGTCTTTCAAAGTTCTGGAAAAATAAAAAAAGAGCTTCCACTCTTTGTTTTTATTGGTGTTGGAGGATTGGCTTGGACTGAGGTTATTCTTTGGATCTTTGTTGATCACTTCAATTTCAAAATCATGATTGCAAAAATGATTGCGGTTGTCTTGGTGCTAAATTGGAATTTCTTCATGCGCAAAAAATTTGTTTTCTCAAGCGAGCCAAACATTGAGACTCTTGAGAAGGGCTTGGAATAATAAAAATTTTATTGTTCGATGCTGGCAATATTCTTGGTCTTTGTGTACAAATCAAAATATTGTTTTGCATTATTTTCCCAACTTAGTTTTTGCGCAAGCTCCAAAGAGTTTTTTTCCATCAAATTCTTGAATTCATTGTTAAGCAAAATCTTTTCAATTTTTTCAGCCAAATCATCGGCACTTTTTTGTGCAACAAAAAGACCGTTTTCTCCTTCAAAAACAAGTTCTTCAACCCCATTTACTTTGGTTGAAACAATTGAAAGACCAGTGGCCAAGGCTTTTCGAACAAAAGCCCCATTGTCAGCCTGTTCATCAATTGAAGGAGAAACAAAAACATCCGCCGTTTGATAATAATGCAAAACGTCAGCAGCGGGAATTTCACCCAGAAAAACAACTTTGTCATTGATGTCCAAGGCCTGAGTCAAATCCATCAGCGATTTTCGATCATTTCCCTCGCCAATAACCACCAAGCGCACTTGCTCATATCTGCCAGCAAGCAACTTGAAAGCTTGCACCAAAAATCGCACTCCCCTGATCGGAGTCACAGGACAATCACACAAAATCATAAAATCATTTTCGTGGCGCTTGTTTTTGTCAGAGAAAAAACTTTCCACATCAATTCCCTTGCTGATGATGGTGATTTCTTTTTGAGGGTCAGCCTCGGCAATCATGTCACGCAATTTTATTTTGTTGGCAACTAGGAAATATGCATTTTTCCAAGTTTTTTTGAGCAAATAGCTTGCGATTTTTCCAATCCTCGCAAACAGATCTTCAATCTGCATTGAAACAAGAAATGGAATTTTTTTTCTCCAGCGCAAAAGCAAACAAGAAACTCCAGCAGGAAAAGAAAAAAAGCCATGCGCCAAATCAAAATTTGCTTGCTTGGCAAGTTTCAACGAAAATTTGTACGCTCTCCAGGCAAAACTGGACAATTCTTTTTTTGACAAGGCTCCAACATTTTTTTGTTTCTATTGATCGGCAAACGATGAATGGAAATGTTGCCACCCATCTCCAAGAAATGATATTGATCATCCTCAGAAACCGTCACATAGTCAACCCAAAAATCAGTTTTTTTGGAATACTCTCCCAACAGATAAAGACTAGCCTCACCAGCCTCAGTTCCCATTTGTGGAAATTCATGATTGATAATCAATATTTTCATGTTTTATTTTTAATTTTTTTAATATTAATATTTTACCCCATTTCCCACTTAAAAACAACAAAATGCCCCAGATATTGACAAAAGAGCGATATTGTGTTTATAATAAATGAAATACAAAAGGTGCCTAGCACTTTAAAAACCAACCAGGAGGTACAAACAATGTACACAAGTCCAAAGATGCTCAAGGTCAGGAATCTAGATGAAAGAATGGCTGCTGCTACTCTCATGGCCATGATCAACAAGGAAATAGAGAAGGACACTAACAAAAAATTTAGCGTCCAAACAACTGCACCAATCCTAACAAAGCATGGCATTGCCTTTATCAAAAGTGGCATAAAAAAGTGCCATTGTGAGTTTTCCTTTGACCAAAAAAACAGTTTGATTCTTGCTGAAATATCCCCAAGATAAAAAGGAGCCAACATGCATGCAATCTTTTCCACCCCTTCATTTGCTTTTCTAAGTATTAATGAAAAAAGAGACATCAGTGAAATAATCACTGCAGTTGAATTTGAATCAACAACTGCAACTCCGAAAATCACAGAGGAAAATGGTGAGAAAATTCTCACCATATATGTCCACTTTGATATCAGTGACCAAGCGCTTGATTGTCTACGGGAATACTACACACAAGTTCTTGGCTGGAAAAAGATCACTCAGGAAAAAAAGGGTTGTCATAAGCTTAGTCTATACGCCTATGAGCAATCAAAAGTAGAAGAAGAATAACCAAAAGGACCTGACAAAAAATTGTCAGGTCCTTTTAACTTCCAGAAAAATACTATTTTGTTACAACTTCTTTGATATTATAATTCATCTTGCCTTGATTTTTGTAGTAATTTTTGAGCAAAATGTCAGCCAAAAGACCTGAAATGAAAAGCTGAATTCCAATCAGCACAAAGAAAACTCCCAAAAGAGGCCAGTTGCGAGTTGCCACTGGATAGCCATAGAAGATTTTCTCAATTCCCATCCAAACCAAAATGACAGAACCCAAACCAATGAAAACCATGCCTGTTCCTCCAAAAAGATGCAGTGGCCTGTTGGAATATTTTCGCCAAAACCAAATAGAAACCATGTCCACCAAGCCCTTCATGCCACGTTTCCAGTTGTATTTTGTCACACCATGCACGCGAGGATGATGCGTCACCTTCACTTCCCCAATCTTATACCCTTCCAATTCCAAAAGCGCTGGCATGAAGCGATGCATTTCACCAAACAAATCCAAATCAGCAAAACATTCTCTCTTGTATGCTTTCAATGAACAACCAGAATCATGAATAGTGTCATGAATCAAAATTTTTCTCAAAATGTTGGCTGTGCGTGAAAATATTTTTTTGCTCAAATTGTCTTTGCGATGAAATCTCCAACCAGAAACAACATCAAAACCTTTTTCCATTTCTGAAATTAGCAATTTGATGTCAGCAGGATCATTTTGCAAATCTCCATCCATGGTGATCACAACCTCTCCCTTGGCCTGCTTGATTCCAGCATCAAAAGCAGCAGTTTGTCCAAAGTTTTTGCGAAATTTGATCAGTGTCAAAGGTGAAAGACTTTCAGCATCGCGCACTGTTCCATCAGAAGAACCATCATCAATGAAAATAATTTCAAATGGTTTTGCCAGTTCCTGACAGGCCTTCAGGATGCGCGCATGCAATTCTTTCACATTACCTTCTTCATTATACAGTGGCACAACAACTGAAATAAACGGCTTTGGATTTTCCATAATCATTAATTTTACTCATTAATTTACCCTTACATTATATCTTATTTCATTTTTTTGAGCAATTGTCTGGAAAATATAAATCAATATGCATTACTGTGCATAACATCTCTGCTAAATTTCAAGAAAAATGATATAATATTAAGGTAAATTAATAAAAATAAAACCTATGAACAAAAAGATTGCGCTTTCAGCGCTCGCATTTGCAGTAGTGCTGCCAACTTCAATTGCTTTTGCCCAAGAAGTGAAACCAGTTGAAGCTCAAAGAGAGGCAAACAAACAGGCATTTGAGGCACAACGCGAGGCCAACAAAAAAACCATGGAGGCCACGCGCGAAGCAAATAAGCAAAATTTTGAAGTAACCAGAGAAGCAAACAAGCAAGCATTTGAAACACAACGCGAGGCTAACAAACAAAATATTGAAACACTCAGACAAGAAAAAAAACTAGAATTTCAAAACAAGAAAGAGGCATTGACAGCAGAAAAATGCCAAGCAATAGAGGCAAAGATTGCAAATAGAGTAACTCGTTATCAAGAAAATAACCAAATGCAAAAAGGTGTTTTTGCAAACATGCAAGCAAGACTTTCAAGACTTCTTGCAAGATTGAAGGCTGCTGGAGCAGACACAACACAACTTGAAGCTGACATTGCAACACTGCAAACAAAAATTGACAAATTGACAGCTGATCAAGCATCTTTCATGGCAACACTTGGAGAAACTCAAGCATTTGTTTGTGGAAAATCAGAAGGAGAATTCAAAGGAAAACTAGAAGAAGCCAGAAAAGTTCCTGAACTCATCAAGCAAGATCGTCAAGACATCAAAAACTTTTTTGAAACAACAATCAAGGCAGATTTGAAAGCAATCCGCGCAACTCTTGCGGCGCAAAAAGAAGTTGCCACACCAACAACAACACCATCCTCAACTGAATCAGTTCAATAGACAAGCATTAACAATCAGAAAAAATTAATTCAATAAAAAAATAACAATGAATAATTCCAAAAAAATAGCTTTGATTGTGCTTCCAATGTTTGTGCTTGTGCTTTCAGGTTGTGGATTTTCTCCAAAAACGCCAGAAGAAGGAGCAGCAGCTCCGAAAACAGCCCCTGCAGCGCTAACCACCACCAAAACACCAGTGACAACTGAGGCGCAACTTCCGCCACTTCCTGCTGACAACAAGCAAGCCATAGACAGCGAATTGCAAGGGATTGACCAGGAATTGAAAGCAACTGATGATGCACTTTCCAAGGATGTCACTGATGGATCATTAGCATTATAAAAAAACACACAAAAGACTAGAACAAAATCAAAAAAGCTGTTATACTTATCGTGTAACGGCTTTTTTATTAAACAAATTACATGTCCACAAATACAAGTAAAATCTACATCGTAATCCCCGCCTTTAACGAAGACAGTGTCATTTGTGATGTCATCAAAGAAATAAGAGCCTCAAAATACAATAATATTATTATCATTGATGATGGCAGCTTTGATCAAACATATGAAAATGCAAAAAAAGAAAATGGCGTGATTGCGCTTAAACATTTTTTGAATCGTGGCAAAGGAGCTGCTGCCAAAACAGGCATTGAGGCTGCCAAAATGCTCGATGCTGATGTTGTGATCACTATTGATGGCGATGGACAACATAATCCTGATGACATCGCAAGAATGCTAAAATTGATTGATGATGGATTTGATGTTGTGCTTGGATCACGCCTCAAAAACCCAAAAGGCATGCCTATTTGGAAGATTGCAGCCAATCATTTTGGAAATTTTTGCACTTGGGCAATATATGGCCTTTGGGTCACTGACTCACAATCAGGCTTTCGAGCATATTCAAAAAAAGCCATTTCACTGATTGACACAAAAACTGATCGCTATGAATATGACAGCGAAGTGATTCGAGAAATTTATCGCAACAAGCTCAAGTTCACAGAAACACCGATTGAAGTTCGCTACACTCAATATTCCATGAGCAAGGTTCACAAAATGAATTTGCAAAATGGATTCAAAACTCTAATAAAAATGATGATCTCAAGCTAAAAGAAAACTATGCTCTCAATTACAATATTTCAATTATTTTTTGCACTAATTGCTTTTGTCTTTTGGCTGAATGCTCTTTTGAAGTTTTTTCGCAGAGAACGCAGTCAAACTTTTTTCAAATTTTTCGCCAACAGTGTTGTTTGGCTTGGCATCATGCTGTTTTCGATATTTCCCTCACAAGTGCATCTTTTTTCTGAAAAACTTGGGTTCGGAGAAAGCTTGAACACATTCATCTTCATTGGCTTTGTGATTGTTTTCATGATTATTTTCAAAATAATAAACATGATTGAAAGAACTGAGCGAAACATTTCTGAAATAGTAAGAAAAGAGGCCTTAAGTGAAATAAAAAATCAATAATAAAACATGAACTCAGAACATACCTTTGCAATATTGGCATACAAAGAATCGAAATATTTGCAAAATTGCATTGATTCGCTAAACAATCAAACAACAAAAAGCAATATAATCTTATGCACTTCAACTCCGAGTGCTTTTTTGGAAAATATTACAAAAAAAAATAACATAGCCTATCACATAAACCCAAGCAGAACAGGCATTGCCAATGATTGGAATTTTGCATTAGGGTCAGCAATTTCTTCAATTGTGACACTTGCCCACCAAGATGATGTTTATCACCCTCAATATACCGAAAAAATACTAAAGGAAATTGCATTAAACAATGATGCCATCATAATCTTTACAAGCTATGATGAAATTGTGCACAGAAAAGACAAAACATTTGTTCGCAAAAATTCCTTGAATTTTTTTATAAAAAAAATAATACTTTTGCTTATTTTTGCATTTAAAAATAGCATCAAAAAAAATAAGAGCTGGCTTCTGGCAACAGGCAGTCCAATTGGATGCCCCACTGTGGCATATTGCAAAAACAATATTGGTCAGTTTGGATTTGATGAAAAGTTTAGCATTAATGTTGATTGGAAAGCTTGGTATGATCTTTCCCAGAAAAATGGATCATTTGTTTGGATCAAAAAAACATTAGTTTCACATAGAATTTATTCAGAAAGCGAAACAAGCATTGGCCTTGCTGAAAACAGAAGACAAGCTGAGGACATTCAAATGTTTGAAAAAGTTTGGCCAACCAAAATAGCAAAAATAATAAACAAGGTTTATAGTCTTAGCTATAAAAATAATCATAATTAAAAAATATTTATATGTATTTAGTCATTTTCTGGACTGTTGTTTTTTCAATAACCACCGCCACATCAATTGTTTTACTTGGACACAGAGAACTTATCTCTGGCAACATTCTTTCTATAAAGGGCCTTGGCAATTTAATATTAAACTGGCGTTTTATCGTTTCTATGATATGTGCACTCATGGCTCGCTTTGCCTTTATCATGACAAACAACACACTACTGAAAATCCCCCACTTGGCCGAGTCATCAACAACCATAACAACATTCATTACCATGTTTAGTTTGATAGTTATCGTTATTGCAAATGTATTGTTTCTAAAAGAAAAATTGCACATAGAACAAGGACTTGGGGCTGTTATCATCCTTGTTGGAATGTGGACGATGTTGAAATAAAAATCTTAACAAAAAAGGACACTGTTTTTTTCAGTGTCTTTTTTTGTCATGAGAAACTAATCAATATTTGAAATATTTTCAACATTATTGGAACAAATATTGTTGATGTTTTTTTTGATTTTTTCAATCGGCCAATTCCACCACTGAACTTCTAACAAAGAAGAAATCTGATCATCATTGAAGCGCTTCTTAATCTCCCTGGCTGGATTTCCACCCACTATAGCATATGGCGCAACATCCTTTGTGACCAAAGCAAATGCAGCAATCACTGCACCATCACCAATTTTCACGCCAGAAAGAATGTTTGCACCAAAACCAATCCAAACATCATTGCCAATAACAACATCGCCTTTGGAAACATTGTGATCACTTATTTCTTGAGCCTCAGGCCACTGACCAGACAATCCAGCAAATGGATAAGTAGAAACCCAATCAGAGCGATGATTTCCTCCCAAAAATATTTTGACCTCATCTGATATTGAACAAAACTTTCCAATTTTTAATTTAGTTTTTTCTTCCCAATGAAATACCAACGGTTTGCCATATGAATAATCCCCAACTTCAGCCCTGTCCCCAAGATGCTTTAATCTGTCCTTCGTGTAAAAAAGACCAAATAATATCTGAATGCGCTGCAACTTTTTGCGATATTTGTCTTGCAAGATTTCTCTTAAAAATTTTTTCATCTTTTTAATATTAAAAACTTAATAACTACTTTGCGTATTGCAACAACATATTGTTGCCCTCCTTGGCCAAAACTTTATAATCAGCAAAATTGAAACCAACTTTTTTTGCCCACTTGTTGCTGTCACCAGTGTCAAAGAAAACCAAAACGTGCTCACCATTTGCTGAAAGCCAATATCTATAGTCAATAATGTTGGGAGAATAAATGCTCATTGGAGAAAATGCGCCATTTCCCTGCTCAATATCACCAGTCAACAAATTCAAAGTGCGAGGCCAAACATGAGAATAGGAAAAAGCCCACAGTGCTGTGGCTGGTGGAGCGATAATAATAAGCCTATTTTCTTGCAGTGTCCAAGCAAAATCATTCTTTATCATATCCAATAAAACCAACTGATCGTCACTAATGATCGCATCTTTTTTCTGATCGGAAATAAGATCAAAATTCTTTTGCATTAGCGGCAAAAAATCAATTGAAACCCACTTGCTATTATCAGCATAAACATAAAAAACAAAATAAAACAAAAATGTCAAAAATAGCCACCCTAAGGCACTTTTTTTGCGCAATAACAAACTCAGCTTATCGAAGGAAAAATAATTCACTACCACCTTGTCCAAAAAAGAAAAGAAAACAACCCAAACCAAAGGAACAAGGAGATACATAACTTTTACTGCACTGTAATGCGAAACTACACCTTTTTCATATAAAACAAACAATGCCAGCGCATAAGAAAATATAGCAAATGAAATATTTGCCAAAAAATTATTTTCATTTCTTTTCCAATTACCAATTGAAATAAAAACAAAATAGACCAATGCAACAGACCCAACAAGCATAGAATCTGATAATATCTGATTTTGAAAACTAAATCCACCATCATCAACAGCATGACTCAACATGTTGATGCGCAAAAGAACAAGCAAATATCCAAAACTCAAAACAAACGCCCCCATTGTCATGAAAAATATTTTATAAATATTTTTAGTACAAAAATCATCTTTGAATTTAAACTTATTCCAAAGATTGCCAATTAATGAATTCAAAACAAAAACAACAGCCACTGGCAACCAATACACATAGGTCATGCCAAGCGATGCTACTGCAAACATTGGCAACCAGATAGCTTCCTTGTTTTTAACAAACTCCTGAAAGGTATCCAAAAAATAAATAAGCAAAAACAGACCAAACAGTTGAGCACTATAAGAAGTAGCCACGAAATCAAAGAATGTGCCGAGGGCAATCATCATATATGCCGCCACAACAACCAGCAATGATTTTAAAAAACCTCTCTCCTTGAAAATAAGCAGAAAATAAGCAGAAATTATGGCATACCAAAATATATTAAAAAACTGAAAAGAAATTGGCTTGCCGCCAAATCCAAGCAATTTATCAATAACAAAAAAGGACACTACCGAGCCTGGCAAATAAGATTCATGATGAAGCCTGAAGACCTCAAGCCCACCGGATGCTGGATATATTTCACTGGCAGAAAAAAGCGGAATAAATCCAGTTCTTGCTGTTTGTGACATATACAAGTAATGTGTGCCTGAATCAGGCGTGGAATATCTCGGAGCATTCAAATCCCACTGAAAATAAATCACTCCTAACAAAAAAGGAACGACGAGCATGACAATCGATATTGCCACCTGCTTTTTGTTGAATTCATTAATTATCTTTGAAATATCAGCAATTCCAAGCTTGCGTTTGAACATTATGCCAAGCGAAATCACAAAGAAGAAAAAACCAAGCTTAGGGATTGTTATTGGCAAATTTGCAATCCAATTCAAGTGATAGGAAAAAACAATTGCAACAGAAAAAATCAAGCCGAGCGCACGAAAAACAAAAATTTGCGTCCTGTTTTTTACTACCAATAAAGAAAACAACAACACACTTAAAACAAAGAACATCCCTTGAAATATTGCCATCATAAATTAATTACTTTCTTCTAAATAACTTTCGTAGTGACTTTGTCCAGCTGGTGATTTGTCATAAGCATCCTTGTATATTGCATAAAAAATAGAAGCAAAAATGTAGAGAAAAAACAATATCACAAAAATTCGCAAATGCTTTTTGATCCAATCAAATTGAAGAGAGAAATTTGCCTTATAGAGCCCCAGAAACAAAACTGGCAAAATTGGAACCAAATATCGACCCTGAACACCTGAAATTCTCTCGGCACCAACTTCGGTCCAACCAATATACAAAGCAAGATGTATCATGATCAAATTAGCCAAAAATGTCCCAATAAAAATCCAACGTTGTTTTTTTGTCAGAAAAACTTCCTCTTTTTCATTTTTAACAAGAATAATCATGCCGAGCATTAAAGCAATATAAACCCACCAATCCAAAGCTTCACCAGAACCAAGCTTGAATAATATCCCCTCCATATATGGCAAGGCACCCTTGGACCCATAGATGGTGTCAAAGACCAAAAATATTGAATAGACCGGATTGTGCAAAACATAGGACATTTGTGCTTGTGGATCAGTCCAGGTTGGAACAGCAATATCAACAAAAAGTGAACGAATTCCAACAAAAACAAGACCACTCATAAGCACCAAGCCAACGCAGAAAATCCAATATTTTTTCACTGAAGGAAACTTTTGTTTTGGCAAAAGAAAAACAAGAGGTGTTAATGCAAAATATCCCAACTTAACATTTAATCCAAACAAAATTAAAAATAAAATAAAGGCAATCTGCTTTTTTGTGATCATCTTTTCAGGTTCAGCAGCAAGTTTCAAAATGTATGCCACAAAAACCATCACAAACCCAATCATCAATGCATCATAGCTCAATGAAGAAAACTGTCGAATTGTCATTGGCATCAAGCCAAAAACCAACAAAATCATTTTTCCAAAAGGAATGGTTTTGATCGCCCACCAAACCAAAAGCACCGAAGAAAAAAGAACAAACAATCTTGCAAGATAAAAAGTTGCCAAGGCGGACAATCCAATTGATTGCCCAATTCTCAAGCCGAACACTTGCGGAACATATCCAAAAGGAGTTCCAGGACATCCAGCACCTCTGATGTCAACCATCTGCGAATTATTCTCTGCAAACAATTCCATCTTAACCTTTCCAAGGGGAATTTTTTTGCCATCAATTCCTTTGATCTTGAGCGGCTTGATGCTGTCAGGCAAGGTTGAAGCTGTTTGTGGAATCATGTCATGACCACTGCAACGCCAATATCCGTCAGCCACTGACCAGGCTTTCCAAAAATGTGCATGTTCATCTGGCACGCCAGCAAAAGGAGGATTCAAAAAAACCATAATAAACCCAAAAAACAAAGCCAGCGTCAAATACAAGTTCTCCTTTTTTGCCAAAAAATTCTTAATCTGTTTTTTCATAATAATGATCATTAAAAGCACCAATTTACCTTGAAATAATAGCACAAAAACAGCAATAGGACCAAATCACTCAATTTTGGCAAAAAACCCAAAAATCTGCTAAAATGAAAATATTAAAATCATGAAACAGAAACAAAAAAAATTGATTGGTCTTGAAGTTGGCTGCATTCTTGTTGCGGCTCTTTTTTGTGTTTCAAACTTAACCTTCAAGCAAAAAACAAATGCCAAAAATGTGGAATATCAAAAAGTTGAAATTTTGAAAACCCCAACAGATGCAACCACACCAGAACAGCCAGAAATTGTCGACAATCAAATTGTTGTCAAATATCGCAAAAACAAAATAGACCTTGAAAATTCAACTGGCCAAAGAAAAGCAGACGCTCTTGTGCAAAACAAAAATGCCAGCAAAATAGACGAGATTAAAGATTCAAACACCCAATTGATTCAAGCCACAAATTTTGATAAAACCTTGGCGGAAATAAAAAAAGATTCCAACGTGGAATATGCTGAGCCAAATCTCAAGAAATATCCCAGCATCACAAACGTCAATGATATCGATTTCCCTGTTCAATTTAACCTTGCAAAAACAAAAACATCAACTGCATGGGATTTTGAAGCTCCAACATTTGGTACCGACATTGTCGTGGCTGTCATTGACACTGGCGTATATTACAATCACGAGGATTTGACTGGAAACATGTGGGATGGAACACAAGCAACATGTTTTAGTGATACAGGTGCAGTCATTGCCGGAGGATGTCCAAATCATGGCTGGGACTTCAAAGCAAATGACAATGATCCAATGGCTGAAGTTTTGATGGTGACAGATCCAACAACGCAAGCACAACAAGACGTTGGACGACATGGCACCTGGGTTTCTGGTGTGCTTGCAGCTCAAACAAACAATTCCATTGGCATTGCCGGCATGAGTCACAACAACAACATTAAAATCATGGCATTGCGTTTTGATTTGGACACTTTTACATTTGTAAAAGCCATGAATTTTGCAAAAAATAATGAGGCAAAAATCATCAATGCAAGCTTTGGAGGAACTGAATTTTCACAAGCAGAAAAAGATGCAATCACCTCTTTTCCTGGACTTTTTATAACTTCAGCTGGAAATGACTCGCTCAACAACGACATCACACCGGCATACCCTGCATCATATGACAATAACAATATAATTTCAGTCGCATCCAGTGAAGATGATGCAAATGGAAATGATATAATTTCAGATTTCTCCAATTATGGAGCAACCACAATTGATCTGGCCGCACCAGGAAAAGACATTATCACAACATATTTTAACTCAAACACTTCCTATGCAGGCGTTGGAGGAACTTCATTTTCTGCTCCCATGGTTACTGGTGCAGTAGCATTACTTGAAAGCAAAAATCCAAACCTCACAAATGCACAACTCAAAAACATCATCCTGACAACTGGCGACACATTTCAAGCTCCTGCCGATATCGCAAAAACCCTTACAGGAAAAAGATTAAATGTTGGAAATGCCATCTCTGTGGCTGACAACATCGCACCAAGCAAACCAACAAACTTGTCAGTGCAATAAAAGACTATCTTCGAAAAAACTTTATTGGCGAAAGAATCACATCTTTCCAACTCTTTGTGATTTTGGAAACATTTTGCCAAGTGCTTGAAACAATTTTTTGTTTGCTGTTTTTGAAATTGAAAGCAATGGCTTTTTTTGTTTGCAAAATTTTCTTGCTTCTTGTTGAAGCTTTCTTTTTCTTTTTGTGTGACTTTTTATGACTAGAACCATGATGGTCATCTTTTGTGACAATGGGCGGCGTGACGACTGGTGGAGGCGTTGGATGGACAACTGGCGGCACATCAACAACAGGTGGAACAACTGGAGCATTTGAATCTTTCACCGTCTCGCCCACCACTGAGACTTTCAATTCTTTGGCAGCGCCAACAGATGCAACGCCATTAATGATTGCCACTGATTCTGTTGATTTCGTTTGATCAACTGGATCTTGCACAATCTTGACCGCCTCCACTCGAAAATTTCCATCCCCAGTGCCTTGTGTCAAAATTCGATATTCCCCATCTTCAGGATTCGGAATGGTCACAAATTCATTTTCACTGTCGAATCCAGAATAAAAGGCACCATCAATTTCATCAAAAGTTCCCCCAGTGTCAAAATTCTTTCCAATTTTTTTTCCAGATGGTGAAATGATTTGGATGTCGATTGGGGAAAAAACATCAATCAGCAAAATGTTGGTCATGTGCCACTTGTCCATAAAATCGCAAACTGTTTTTCCGGTCAGCTCTTTGAAAACATCACATTGAGCAGAATCAGGCAATTCCTGATGAGAAGCTTTGATTTCAATGGATTTGTCAGCTGGAATTGATGTTGCGCTTGCAAGAGGAACGGTTTCGTCACCAAAATAACGAGTCAACCCCCTATCTGTTTTTGTATCATAAAAATTTTCTGGCATACCATCCTGCCACTTTCCAACAATGGAACTTTCCGTCACGCGAATTTTTGAAATGGTACTCCTATTGCTTTCCAAATTTCCCACAATTGCAACATATTGAACTTTTTTGAGTTTTTCCAAATTAACATCCAAATTCAAATCTTCCAAGAAAGTGTTGCGAGGATATCCAGATGGATATGCTCTCATTGCTCCCGTGGCAGCGTCTTCAAGGTAATCATTGATTGGCAAAAGTTCTTTGACGGTGGGAATTTTTTCTTGAATATACTTGAGCAAATCAGAATATCCAGCATGTTCAGCCTCCTGCTGAAAATGATTTTTTGCAATTTTATCACTTAATGCAAAAAATCCCTCACTAGCTTCCCATTTCAAATATGCAGCTGGAGAGCCACCATTTGGAGTTGCAAGTGTGATCAACTTGTTGATGGTGTCTTGATATTGCGCGCCATCAATTTCTTCAACATAGGCCCTAGCAATCAAACCTCCAATGGAATGTGCCACCACATCAACTTTGGAAACTTTTGTTTGACTGACAATTCCCTCAACTCTGGCCTGCAAATATCTTGCATTTGTTTCATTGTTGATTCTCCAATCATAGGGGAAATCAAACAAAGAAACATCTTTAACAAAGCCATTTTTTTCCAAAGAAGCCACAAGGTCGTCATAGGTGTGCGAAATTGGATCCAATTGCCATTTTCCCAAAAATTGTCCTGCGCCCATGATTCCTGGCACAACCAAAACTGGGTCAGAAACAAGATCGGAAACTTTCCAACCATCAAGCTTGCACTGACCAGAAATACTCAATCCTCTTTGCACAATTTCACCATCAAGCATTGGTCCAAGAAAATTTCCATACCAATTGTTTTTCAAAAGAAAATGATTTTTGCAAACTTCGCTTGAAATGCTTTGATCGCAGCGCAAATCAGAAGTGACAGCGATGCCATTTTCATCGAAATCAAAATTTGAATTCACAATTTCCAAAAAACCAGCATTGTTTTCTTTTGGAATATAGCTGCTGACATTTACACTGCCATTTTTGAAGGTTGAATTTTCCACATGAACTTTTCCAGAAGAATAATCCAAAACAGATGAAAAAAATGTTTGTGCCGCCAGAGCAGTCTGACCAAAAAAATTTTTTCCCCACGAAACACCTCCTCCGCCATTGGAAGAAAATTTTGTCCCAACAAAATCAACGTATCTGAAAAATGAAATCTGACCATCAGAATTGGCCATAAAATTGATTGAAAATCTTTCATTTGGATCAACTGAAGAAAATGAGATTTTTTCTTCTCGCGTGCCACTGGCAAAAATTCTGCCATCACCAGAAACAGACAAGGTTGTTGGAAAATCAGGGCTGGTTGCAAACAAAATTTTTGCCCCTTTTTCAATGATCAATGTGCCAGTGCTTTCAATTTGCAAACCTTTTTCAATCAAATGCTCTCCTGATGGCCAAACAACTTCTCCATCAATGTGCTCAAATCCATCACTGTCAATCCAATCAAATTCAGAATCAACGGCTTTGACAATGGAACTTTTCCAAAAATGTTCCAATCGCAATGGCGCAAAAACAAAAACAGCCACCAATGTTGAAATTAGTAGCTGCCTTGAAAGACTATTTTTTCGTATCTTTTTCATTACGATGTCTGAAATATTTATAGACAATAACGAGCAAAAGAAGAATGTTCAGATATGGCCAAAAATCAAGAGTGAAAACAACAATCCATTTTAAATTATAAATATCAAATATTTCTGAACCAGAGTCAAGGAAGAAAATCAAATTCCCCAAAAGCGACATTGTCAAAACTCCAACCAATGGTTTTTTTGAAACAAAATATGCCACCACCGAAATCACCACCGCAACGAAAAGTAAAAAAATGATAACCTTCAAATCTGCGCTTGGACTTGAAAAAAACATACAATTTTTATTTTAAGATATTTATTTTTATGCCTTATTAAACTTTTCAATCACCCTGTCAAACTTAACTTCAAGGTTCTTTATGCTTTTTTGAATATCACTTAACATTTCCCCAAAAACCTTAAAATCACCCTGAATTTGTTCAAGGATTGCAACAACTTGGTCTTTTGGCATTGAGTCTTTTTTATTCATAACTATATTGTATCACTCGCAAAAAAATCGTCAAATATCACTAGACGCCAAAAAAACACAATGCTATACTTTTGGCATATAAATAAAAAAATATGAAAGAAATAACAAAAGAAGATATCTTGCAAATATTTCAGGATAGCATTGTTGACTTAAGGGATGAAATAAAAATATCTATTAGCGAGTTAAGGCGTGATCTTATGGATATAAAAGATAAAATTAATGATATCAAAATCACTGTCGATAGGATAGAAAAAACTCTAAAATAAAAAGACACCTGCTTGCGTTGCAAGCAGGTGTCGGAAAACCAAAACATCATTCGAATGGTGGGACATGGAGCTTCCTGAAAATTTCTTCATTTTTTGCAATCAGACTTTTGACTTTTTCGAAATTATTCAAATTCGATTCATCAAAAAACCTGGTTGGCAAATTGAAGTGATTCTTTTTTTTGATAAATTCCAAATTATTTCTAACATAAACTTGGGGCAACACCTCACCATGAAGCACAAATTTCAAATTCGACTTCTTTCTTTGCCTGGCCTTGAATCTTTCAAACTCATCTTCAAAGATTTCAGTGTGCACTTCCAGCATGCGCAATTGCTTTTTTGCAACCGCAACAATTCCTGAAAACTCATCCCTGAATCTTTCAATCCTACTTTTTCCCTCAAACAAGCATTTTTGTTGTGTGAATTGATTCGAATTTGTCACAAATATCCCCTTTTTCATTTGAATTTATCCCGCCCTTCTTCCAAAATGATGTTTTTAAGTTACCAAAGCATTAAAGCACACTTTCAAACAAAAGTAAAGCCCCAAGCAAAATTTGAAAATATTCAAAATTATGGACATTTCTGCCCTATTGTGATATAAAAGATAATGCACTTTAACAAAAATAAAGGGAGAATTCCCCTTGAAATATCAAATCCAAACGTCAAAAAACAATCCATGCCAAGGAGGCAAAAATGAAAAAGAACAAAGAATTTCGCTGGTTGCTGCTTATTTTGACACTGATGCTTTTTGTTGCAACAAACGCTCAAGCTGGATTTGAATCAATCTCAATGCCAAACTTTTCAATTCAAACAGGGCAAAAGATTTTCATTCCAGTCACAGCAAAAACAAACACCACTGACTTCAGAGGATTTGAAATGGATGTGATTTATGACAAAAACATCATAACCATTGCCAACAACGCTGATGTGATTTTTTTAATAAACCACATTCTCAATGCTGACGCCATGCTGATGCCAGAATCCGATGTTGTTTCAGCTGTCTCAAGCAACAAATTTGTTTGCGTTGCCAACAATGAAATTCCAATGGCTGGCAGCATCAAGATGGCAAAATTTTGTTGCATGACAAATCTTGCAACTTTGCCAATTGGTGACAACATTCCAGTTGTGAGTGTTGGATTCACCGGAGTTGCAAACACGAATCAAACAAGCAGTGTTGCTGTTTCGATTGATTTGGTTGATTCTGATGGAGTGAATTTGACTCCAGCAGTGAGTTCGATTTTGCAAATGGTTTCTGTTTCTCCACCAGTTGCACCAACAACTTTTGCACTCAATGTGACAAAATCAGGAACAGGCACAGGAACAGTTTCATCATCCCCTGCTGGAATTTCTTGCGGAGCAACTTGCTCTGCAAATTTCAATTCTGGAGCCAATGTGGTTCTGACAGCCACACCAACAGCCGGCTCAACCTTCACTGGTTGGACAGGCGCATGCAGTGGCACAAATGCAACTTGCACGGTTGGGATGAGTGCGGGAAAGAGCGTGGGTGCAGGGTTTGTAAATTCAACACTTATTTTTAAGATTGGAGTATTTACTAAGGGTACTTGGTATCTTGATATGAATGGCAATGGCACTTGGGATACTTCAGATGTTGTTAAAACATTCGGTGGTATTGCGGGAGCTATACCAATTGTTGGAGATTGGAATGGATCAGGAACATCAAAAATAGGTGTTTTTGTAAATGGTACTTGGTATCTTGATATGAATGGCAATGGCACTTGGGATACTTCAGATGTTGTTAAAACATTCGGTGGTATTGCGGGAGCTATACCAATTGTTGGAGATTGGAATGGATCAGGAACATCAAAAATAGGTGTTTTTGTAAATGGTACTTGGTATCTTGATATGAATGGCAATGGCACTTGGGATACTTCAGATGTTGTTAAAACATTCGGTGGTATTGCGGGAGCTATACCAATTGTTGG